>Ga0268246_10000645_pt1 | contig 13963 bp, 12 predicted proteins | sample AgamicOrSfe_FD_200242 | JGI IMG/M metagenome (GOLD analysis project Ga0268246, IMG submission 200242) | Agave microbial communities from Guanajuato, Mexico - Or.Sf.e (v2) (version 2) | ecosystem: Host-associated > Plants > Phyllosphere > Phylloplane/Leaf | place: Guanajuato, Mexico | collected...
CTCCTAGCCAATGCGACTGTTGAAGACCTCACTGCCAACATTGGTGCTGAAGTCAAGGGCGTCCAGCTCAGCAAGTTGAGCAATGCAGGCAAGGACCAGCTTGCGCTGTTCGTGGCGCAGAAGAAGGTCGTTGCGTTCCGGGACCAGGACTTTGCCGATCTCGATATCAAGGACGCCGTGGACTATGCGCAGTACTACGGCCCTTCTCACATTCACCCTGCCAGTGGCGCGCCCAAGGGACATCCAAGAGTGCACCTCGTCCATCGCTCGGCCAAGGATACCACGGCGAAGACGTACTTCGAGACTCGCACCAACAGCGTCACTTGGCATTCCGACGTGACGTACGAGCTGCAACCACCAGGCACCACATTCCTGTACCTCCTGGACGGTCCAACAGCAGGCGGCGACACCCTCTTCGCGAACCAAGCCGAAGCCTACCGCCGCCTCTCACCGGAGTTCCAGAAGCGCTTGCACGGTCTCAAAGCCATCCACTCGGGCCACGAACAAGCCGCCAACGCACTCAAGCGCGGGGGCATCGTGCGCCGTGAGCCAGTGCAGCATGAACACCCGATCGTGCGGACGCACCCTGCGACGGGCGAGAAAGCGCTGTATGTGAACCCGCAGTTCACGAGGGCGATTGTGGGATTCAAGAAGGAGGAGAGCGACTACTTGCTCAAGTTCTTATATGACCATATTGCGCTGAGTCAGGATTTGCAGGCGAGGGTCAAGTGGGCGCCGGGGACGGTGGTGGTTTGGGATAACAGAGTTACGGCGCATACTGCCATTCTTGACTGGCAGGATGGTCAGGTGAGTTGTGAAGATTTCCTGATATCGATAGTATATGCTAAAGCTTTTGCAGCGTCGTCACTTAGCGAGACTCACACCACAAGCTGAGAGACCATATGAGACTGCTTTTGAGGAGCCGAAGAAGGAGAACTAGCATTCCGGACAAAAGTGTTGGACGGAAGAGTAGAAATACATCGTGGCATTTGGTCATATTACATCCAGCCTTGTGCGATCGTCTTAATCCAGAATTGATACGTGCTGTTTCGTTGTCCTATTTCAGTGACAGTTTGCATATCGCGATGCCAAACATCGTGGAGGCCCTTAATCTTGTCACAACCTCTTTCGCTTTCACCTGCGTCTCCCATCTCGACGTTCATCCACAGTCCTACCTTGACTTGAGCAGCACAAGCAGAACATACAGGGACCGAATCTCATAGCAGAAAGCAACAGCATTGCCGTAGCATAAGAGGCTTCCGTATCATCAACAAACAAGCAGCTGAACGTGATCGAGAATGGTTTGGAAAGTGGCGAATACACCACATGCGTGCACGACCTAGGTGCCACGAGCGAGTCCTGGCAGCCGCTCATCTCTTCACTCAAACTTACGCCACGCACAGAAACACCACGTTTGATCTCGAAGGGCGTGGACTCTCACCTGTAGCTGTAAGCTCGGCAGCAAGCATAGGCAGCTATGCAGCCGACCTTGGTACAATCTTCACGGAACCTAGTACCCTTATTGCGCACAGCATTGGATGTCTTGTAGCACTGTCATTCAGTATAGCACATCCCGAGCTAGTCAAGAAGCTGATCTTGCTTGGCCCAACGCAGAATCCACTCCCGTCAGGTGTTTCTGCGATCTACCTTCAGCAAGCTGCCACAATACGCGCGCAGAACGTGCAGGATTCTGGCGTTGCGGGTAGAATTTCCAATGCTGATACTAGTAAGAAATCGAAGGATGAGAAACCACAGGCAATAACTGCGATTCGAGACCTGCTGCTTTTGCAAGATTCGAAGGGATATGCTAGAGTGTACACTGCGCTAGCTGGAGCGATGATGGTCGGGGATCTGTCAAAGTTGAAAATGCCAGTTCTTCTCATCACGGGCGGAGAGGACCTGTTTTGTTCGGCGGAGATTGTCAAGGATTATAGCGGAAGGTTGCAGTATTGTAAAGTCGTGCTATTGCCTGGCGTGGGCCATTAGCATGTGTTGGAGGACCTGGATAGTGTGGCGAGAGCGATGAAGGACTTTCTGTGGCTGTGAACGAAATGATGAAGCGACGGTGTTGATGGTGTTGATGGTGTTTTGAGGAGCGTATCACGTGACTCTAACCACGTGAAGAACCCCCTCCGCCATGAGATAAGAGACGGCATCTTCCAGGTCCCGAAATGGAAGGTGAAGACAGTCCTCCGGTAAGCGAGCGTGTTTCCTCCCGCTCTACCACACACACGACACGTCTCGATAAGGAAGTGAGTCATTCGAGGTACGACTCATCTTGGCAGATGACAGATACAGATAGCGCTATACCCAGCTTAGGTAGACTGCCTGGATGTGGCCTGACCTGACCCCTGATTCTGAAGCTAGTGACTCAGCTACCGTTTTCATCAATTACTGAGCTCGAACCTCCTTATTCACCATCACCTCTTCTCTCCGCTTGGCCGGATACCTCTGTGACAATGAGCGACTGGCAGACGGCGCAGGTCGCGCAGCCTGCGCAGCATGTTCTCTTCGACTTTTCTGAAGGTGTCCTCACTCCACACGCGTTGTCCGTATTCAAGACATCATCCCACCAACAGCAGCCTTTCTCTGGCGGGCTTGCAGGGTGTACTCCTCTGAACGGGAATGGCTTCAATCTTTGCTTTCTGGATGCGCTCATCGGTGTATACGCTCTCTGCGGTCTATTCTTTAGTGCCATCACACTGGTCTTGTTGCTACGGACCGAGGTGCAGAAACCACTCTTCAGGACGTGGAACCATTATGCTAGATTCGTATGTCGATGCAAATAGGGGGTATCCAGCACTCGTCAAGGCAAGCACTGAACCATTCTAGGTTATCATTCTGCCTCTTCTTGCAGCCACGGCAGCACAGGCAATTACCCTACTGATACGATCACCGTCGAGAGCTGTTCGCGACATCGCGTTCTGGTCTCCTGTCGCACTATTCTCTTCGCTATTAATGATTGCTGGTGTCCAGTATGTCGAAAATCGGCACTCCAGAATACCGAGTCCGGTAGCTCTAATCTACTGGCTGTTTCTTCCAATCATTTACCTTGTGAAAACACTGTCATTGCCACCTCGATCATTCCACTTCGACGCGCCTGGAAGTTATGCTATGTCTCCCGTCATTACGGCACTCGCTGTCATGGAATTCTGTCTAGAATGGCTGATTCCGTCTCTGATGCGACCGAACACTGTCGTTGGAGATGGATCCGAGAACCCGAGAATCACTGCAGATATTTTCTCGGAAATCTTCTTTACATGGCTAACGCCGTTCATGGAGCATGGATACAGTAACATCATCAAGGAAAAAGACATGTATCAACTTCGCCCCAGAGACAGTGCGCGCAATGCCGGTCCACGCTTCCAGAAGACATGGTCTGTAGAGGAGAAGAAGGTAACTCCTCGCTTGTGGCTGGCAATCCTAAAGGCTTTCGGATCGGAGTGGGTATTTCCGATCGTTCTCGAGACAATAGGTAGGGCTCTCGGATTGGCACAGCCCATCATACTTCAGTATTTCATTAGGTGGGTCGCATCGCGCAGCAAATCGACCCCTCAGTCATACGCTTGGGGTATAACACTTGCCGTACTTATGCTGGCTTCTTCGGCCTTCACGACATTATGTCAGCAGCAATCGGCACAACGATTTATCGAGTCAGCTTCGCGTGTGAGGGTTGCACTCCAATCTCAGCTCTATCATAAGAGCATCCATCTCTCCAGCTTTGCCAAGAAAGACATGAATGTGGGTGATATAGTGACGCGAATGGCTGCCGACTGTCACAAGATTTGGATGGCCGTCCGACTTGCGCCATGGATATGGGCTGCGCCCCTTGAGTTCATATTCTCAATAGTCCTGCTGTATCGCTTTCTCGGCTGGTCCATGCTAGCGGGAGTGGGTGTCATGATTTTGATGTCCCCACTGAACGCGCTGGTGGTGATTTTCAATCAGAAGTACGAAAAGGAGCAGATGACGGCCAAGGACAAACGGACCAGGTTGACCACGGAGATTGTGGAGAACATGAAGGTGGGCTTCGCTTTTGCGCCTTCCCTCTCTCCTCCAATTCTCATACGCTGACTTTCCCACCAGTCTATTAAGCTCTACGCATGGGCTAATGCGTATCTTGTGAAACTGAGGGCAGTACGCAATGATGAGGAGCTCAACGCGCTGAGGAAAGAAAGGTTGATCGGCGCTGGGTTCAACATTGTCGTCATGCTGCCACGATATCTGATCGCGGCGGTAACATTCGCCGTCTACAGTGTTGTTTCCCCGATACCTCTTACGAGCGACATAATCTTTCCAGCACTCGCGCTCTTTAACATACTCAACTTCTCTCTTGGCGTGGCTCCCATGCTGATCAACATATATGTTGAAGGTCGAGTCGCCTCGGGGAGACTCGTAGAGATGTACACATCGGAGCAGCTTCAGCTGGATGCGGTGATAAAGAGGGCTCGCGCCGAAGCTGCTGATGCGCAAGTTGTCACAATTTCCGATGCCTCATTTTCACCAAGTAGCAAGGATGAAAAGGTGCTAGTGAGAATCAATGACTTTTCGACGCGCAGCGGTGAGCTCAACTGCATCATCGGTCAAGTTGGGCAAGTTTTAGCAAGTCACAAACGAAAGCTTCCTGCTAAACTTCTGCAGATCTGGTAAATCCAGTTTTATAAACGCCATACTCGGGAATCTTCATAAGACAACAGGCACCGTCTCGGTGTCTGGACGAGTTGCATATGTTCCACAAACAGCTTGGGTCATGAACGCCACTATCAAAGAAAATATCTGCTTCGGCCGACCGTTTGATGGTGAATTCTATAACAAGACACTCAAGAATTGCGCGTTGTTGCCCGATCTTGCCTCGCTTCAGGACGGTGACCGGACAGAAGTAGGTGAGAAAGGGATTTCTCTGAGCGGCGGCCAAAAGGCAAGGCTTTCACTTGCCAGAGCAGTCTATGCGCAGGCAGATGTGTATGTTTTAGACGACTGCTTAAGTGCTGTTGATGAGCATGTTTCAAAGGTACGCTATTCTTTTCTTACAAGGAATCTTCCTCTTTAATCTTTGCCTTCCAGGCTTTGATAGAGAACGTGATCGGCCCAAATGGCATGTTGAAGTCCTCCGCCCGCATTCTGGCGACGAACTCGACGCGCGTTCTCAAGTCTGCCAACACGATCTTCTATCTTCAGGACGGAAGTGTCAAAGAGAACGGTGCTTACGAAGAGCTTATGTCGAAGCGTGGCAATACATACGATCTTGTGACCACTCTTGTCCAGCAACGAAAGGAAAATGGTGACTCGAGTGGGAGTGGCAGCAAGACATCTTTGATCACTATAGCTGAAGCCGAGTCGTCATCTTCTGCAGGATCAACAAGCCCGCCTCAAACACTGGTGTCCGATATTGAGGATGCGCTCGTCAAGGCTTCTGAACTGTCACTCGTCAGTGAAGCAGGGCAAGCGGTCAAGCCTGCGCAGGTAATGGCAGATGGTGATGTCTCAGAGAACTTGCCACTTCTCACTGCTAGAGCCACTACTAATGTGACAGGGAAGGACCCTGTCGTCTCTGCCGAAGAAGGCTTCGACCCTTTGGCACAACGCAAGGTTGAAAAGTCCGAAGAGGGCAAAGTCAGTTGGGCTGTCTATATCGCGTATGCAAAAGCGTGTAGACTATGGATGGTTCTACTTTGGGTTGCAGCCATGCTGGGAGAACAGACAATGAATCTCAGTACGGTGGCGCTGCAATGAAAACGCCGAAAGTATTGTACTGACACATGACACAGGTGCTGGTTTGTGGATCAAACACTGGAGTGATCTGAATGACTCGTACGGAGGCAACTACCAAGCAGGCAAGTACATTGGCATTTACACGGCAATTGGAGTTGTTGTTTGCATCTTTGGTTGTACGGAGAGCATAATCTGTTCCGTGGTATGTGGCATTGCCGCGTCAAAGTCTTTGCATGACCGCATGGCCCAGGCTATCTTCCGTGCTCCAATGAGCTTCTTTGAGACAACACCAGCAGGCCAAATCACGAACCGCTTTAGCACTGATATCAATGCGATCGATGGAAACCTCATCTACCCGTTTGTGAGGTATGAGATGCGGCGTAGTAGGAGTTTAGACTCAATCAGAATTGCTAATTTTGATCAGCTTCTTCACTAATGTCGCCGTCGTGCTCTACACTCTCGGATTGATTAGCTGGAGTAAGTGTGTTCCTCGCACAACACTGAAGAGCGACTGACTTTGATTCCAGCCACACCATTCTTCCTGGTACTGATCGTGCCTCTGGCATTTGTATGTCGAAGACTCCAGCAATACTATATCCGCACTAGTCGCGAGGTCGCTCGCATGGAGTCTGCCACGAAAAGTCCCATCTTCTCCCATTTCCAAGAGAGTTTGGGAGGGTTTTCTTCCATCCGCGCTTACGGGCGTGAAGACGCGTTTGCACAGGAAAACATTAATCGGCTGGACGCAAACTTGCGGGCCTTCTATGGTTTTACGACCTCAAATAGGTCTTGCTTTTCCCCTTTCCTTCTTTCTTTTTCACGCTGACCACCTATAACAGATGGGTGATATTACGACTTGAGCTCATTGCATCCATCGTCGTAGGCGGCGCGGCATGCCTTGCGGTAGCTGCAATCGGTTCTGGGTATATCACATCAGCTAGCGCAGTCGGCTTGGCCATGTCATACGCCCTCCAGGTTGCAGAGAACCTGAGCTTCCTCGTCCGCATGACTGTTGACATTGAAAACGCCATGGTATCGGTGGAACGGGTCCTGGAGTACACAAACCTGCCTGCTGAAGCTGAAGATGTCGTCGTAGAGCGCAGACCCCCTCAGGAGTGGCCACAGTCCGGTCGCGTGGAATTCAATGACTACAGCGTGCGCTATCGCGAAGGCTTGCCGCTGACACTCAAGAACATCAATCTGGATATCAAAGGTGGCGAACGAGTCGGCATTGTCGGCAGGACAGGTGCTGGAAAGAGTACCCTCACTCTGGCGCTGTGAGTATCTTGACAACAATCTCACATGCACTCTACATTGCTAACCCGCGGCTGCAGATTCCGCCTCATCGAACCCTCCTCCAGGCACGTCTCCATCGACGAAATCAACACCTCCCGTCTTGGCCTCTACGACCTGCGCTCGAATCTCGCCATCATCCCCCAAGACGCCGCTATCATCCAAGGCACGCTCCGCACTAACCTCGATCCCGGCAGCAAGCACTCCGACGAGACACTCTGGCACGCCCTCGAGCACGCACAGTTGAAAGACCACGTCAATACCATGGACGGCAAGCTCGATGCCAAGCTTGACGAAGGCGGCTCGAACTTGTCACAGGGTCAAAGACAGCTTGTCAGTTTGGCGAGGGCGCTGTTGACGAGCAGTAAGGTTCTTGTGCTGGACGAGGCGACGAGTGCGGTTGATCACGTCACGGATAAGATGGTGCAGGAGACCCTGAGGTCGGATGTGTTTGCACAGAGGACCATTATCACCATTGCGCACAGGTAAGTCCGCATCGTGTTATTCGGCTTCCACCGATTGCTTGTGGTGACGGAGGAAAGCTAACACATTGCAGGATCAATACCATTGCCGACAGCGATCGTGTCGTGGTGCTTGATGCAGGCCAGGTCATTGAATTCGACACACCTGCTGAGTTGGTGAGGAAAGGAGGTTTATTCCGGGATTTGGTGCAGGAGGCCGGGTTGATGGGAATGTTTGAGCAGAATTGAGAGGATCCGATGTTGAGGTGCAGACTTTGAAGATGTTACGTGGGGGCATTTTCGGGATGCGTGACACGCACGTACAGAAGGGTAAGTCTTTGGAATTCGTGGCCTAATAATAAAAGCAAATTTGATGCCCGACACTCGCCGTGGAATTTCTTAGAGGCATGATCCGAGATGTGAAGCGCATCCGGCGACATTGGCGATGTAGTGTACATGGTATGCTACTCTCGGTACGTGCAGAACCTCTGCAAGCCCAACGAGTTTCATCAACGATTCAGGGCATACGTTTTCAGATCACCGCAAAGCTTGTATGCGGACAGCACCCACTGTCCTAGAAACTCCCCACTTTTATCTAGCTTTTACACCTCCAGTTTCCATGGCAACCTCCCGGCCACTACCGCAAAGGTTGGGAGGACAGAGGACGAGAGCTACAGTACAGCGATCCTCCATCGAAGACGACACCTACGGCGCACGCTTTAGGATTTTCAAGCACGAGCTCATTCTGGTAATCCCCCGAGGCAGCTAGCGCGTTCGATGCGTCAGTTAGCTCAACATCACGATCTGCCGCTAATGTCGAAGATATACTCCGATCCATTCGTACGACGCCATGCGATATCGTGGTGCGTGGTGAATGGTGCATGGTGGATCAGTAGGGGTGGGTTGAGCAAGTATACTTCTTTAGCAGGTCCTGTCTAAAAGGCCTTGATCCCTACAAGACGAACAACTACATTGCAAGTAAATTCAACACTAAGAACATCGTCTCATCTGCTTGTGAGAATGACTTTAAACATTCCGTCCCGCGTCCGGCCAGTGCCTATAGGGCCACCTGCTGAGTTTGAGTCCCGGAAGGACTTCAGCAGCGATGGCTCGCAATCTACGACGCCTATAAATTCGAGCTCGATCGGGTTTGACTCGATACTCCGTCCTGATAGTGCCATTGCGTACGACAAACCTAACACTACACATTTCCACGACAAGCAAATCACTGCCGCAGATCTGGAGCAGATATGGGCATGGAACGCGGAACTCCCTTCGAAAGATGATAGACTGGTACAACAACTGATCGCCCAGCATGTGGAAGCTTCGCCGGACTCTCAAGCTCTTGAAGGCTGGGATGGAAGCCTTACATACCATGAGTTGGACGTCTTTTCTACCGCTGTTGCTGGGGCATTGCAAGAACGTGGCATCGGCCCTGGTGTATACGTGCCACTACTGTTCGAGAAATCCATGTGGACAGCTGTTGCCTTTCTTGGATTGATCAAGGCCGGCGGCGCAGCTATTCTGCTTGGAACGAACCAGCCTGTGGAGCGACTGCGGCAGATCTGTGAACAGGTCGATGCGAAGCTCGTGCTATGTTCTCCGGAGACTGTTGAACTCGCGGAAGGAATCGCAGGAGATGTCCTAGTTGTGAGCCCGGATTTGGTCAAGGATGCGCGGTCTGCAGCACGCTTCCAGCACCCTGCAACATTGAAACCAGAGGATCCAGTGGTGGTCACTTTCACGTCCGGATCAACTGGCGTGCCGAAAGGTGCCATCATGACCCATGCCAATATCTGCAGTCAGTTCAGACATCACCGCTCGATTCTGGGATACTCGTCTGCCATGAGACTCTACGACTTTGCAGCGCATGCATTCGACGTTGCGTATATTGACATTCTGGACACACTTTGCGCTGGTGGCTGTCTGTGTGTGCCGTCGGAAGATGACAAGAACAATGACGTGGAAGGCTCGTTCGAGCGACTCAGGGCAAACTATACCATGATTACGCCGACTGTGTTGCGAACCCTCGATCCAGCGCGCATGCCTGGCCTGAAAACTCTCATTATTGGCGGGGAGAGCATGACGCGTGCCGATATTCAGAAATGGAAGCCGCATCTCGATATTCTGGCCAACACGTACGGGCCGGCGGAATGCAGCTGGACAGCGACTGGCGTGCGAATTGACGACGACAATTACACCCCGAATATCGGTCGTGGACTCGGTCAGTGCACATGGGTCGTCGATCCCGACCTGAATGTGCTTGTGCCCATTGGAGAGGAAGGAGAGCTCGTGCTCGACGGGCCCCTGGTCGGCAGTGGATATGTTGGAAATGTGGCAGCGAATGCAGCATTCATTCAAAATCCATCCTGGCTTCTGCAAGGCTCTGCAAATCGTCCTGGTCGCCAAGGTCGACTATACAGGACCGGCGATATAGTGCGATATGACAGCACTGGATCACTATGGTTCCTCGGCCGCAAAGACGCCCAAGCCAAACTCCGCGGTCAACGAATCGAACTCGAGGAGGTTCAGGTTCACGTGAGTGCCTGCCTCGAGTACCAGTGTCCACTCGTGGCAGAAGTGATCCTTCCACAAGGCAGCGATCGCGATGTACTCGTTGTTTTCATTCAGCGATCTGAGGCGCTTTCTCCCGCCGAAAGTACACAGCTGAAGCTTGAGGTGGCTGAACGTGTGCCAAGCTACATGGTCCCTACATTCTTCATTCCCATCCCGACAATACCAGTCACCATCACCGGCAAGACAAATCGAAAGCAGTTGCGAGAAGTAGGCGCAGCTATCACTATTGAATCATTGACGAGCGCGGCACGGCTGGCCAAGCACGATGTCGAGGGCGAGTCTTTTATGACGCAACCAGAGCAACAGCTGGGTGGATTGTGGGCTTCAGTATTGAACATCTCCAGCGATCTGATCCGGGCAAACGATGATTTCGTCGAGCTCGGTGGAGATTCTCTGATAGCAATACGCTTGTCGCAGCTTGCACGAGAGCAGGACTTGCGTCTCGCGACTACCGCTATCTTAGCGAATCCTGTGCTTCGTGATATGGCATTGAGCATGACATCGATTGATTCGCAGGTCCCGTTGATGGATGGGAATATCGTTGCAGATGTGTCCAAAGAACGGCTCGAAGATGTCCTGGCGACGTATAACATATCGATGGACAATGTGGACGCGGTGTTGCCGTTAACTCACATGCAGCACCATCTCAGTCGACTGATGGACAAGGACAAGGATCCGCAGGGCTGGCTAACATGGATGTCGCTCGACTTCACAAGACCTGTAGATTTCGGCCGACTCGAAAGCGCGTGCCACGCACTGATTGAAGCTCACGACATTCTGCGGACAGTGATAGTCGAAGAAGGGCAACGATGGCTCCAGATTGTGCTGAAGCGAGTGGACGTCAATGTACGCAGCGTTCTCACGCATGACAGCATCGCCGATTGCGCAACGCGGTTGATAGAGCAGGACGCCAAGCCAGGCTTCGTGCTGGGGGATCTGTGCTTCAGGTTTTGGTTCATCAGAGATTGTAGCGGAACGAGCCGATTGATGTTGAGACTTCCGCATACTCATTTTGATTATGTTGGCGGTGGCGTGATGTTCGATGGCATCACCAAGGCGTACGATGGGCTTCCAGTGGAGAAGGCTGGCAGCTTCGTCGATGTTGTTCGAAGCAAATGCGACAATCACAATCCGGCAGCCATTGAATACTGGCTAGATCTCTTCCGCGGCTCCAGCATGACTGAGATTGGCCGACCTTTCAAGATTACGGACACACAAGTCGGCTCCGATATCGTCCCCATTGGCACCTTCAATATTCCATTGCCAAAACTGCCGCCAGGTGTAGCCTTGCCCACGCTCGTCAATGCGTGCTGGGCCGCAACGCTGGCGTCAGAACTTGGATGTGACGACGTGACCTTCACGAACCTCAGCTACGGACGTACGACTGACGTAGAAAACGTGCTCAATGTCGCCGGGCCCTGCTTCAACTTCCTCCCATATCGCGCGCGCTTCAGTGGTCCACCGAAAGCAAACGACGTGTTTGCTAGCATATCGTCTCAATATCTGGCTGGTGTGGCTCATGAAGATGTGGATCCTTTCGGACTGGCGCCGGAGGTCAATAAATGGCCAGTGGGAACGTGCCCGACCTCCGTCCTGGCGATCCTGATGCGCAACCCGAACCCGTCCTTTGAGATGGGAGGAGAGAAGCTTGAGCTATCTTTCGTGGCGCGAGACTGGTTCCAGCATCCTTTCTCGGCTTTTGTGTCTCCGATTGGGGACAGCTTGGTGCTGGTATGTCAAAGGAATCAGAGATATCTGGGTTTGGAGCTTGGTGAGAAGTTGGTCCACTCCTGGTTATGCCGACTGCAGGAATTCAGTGCTTGAGCTTAGGGGCGAGCCGGGGGTTTCTAGGTATCGTGTATCGTAACATTATAAACTTTGAAAAGAAATATTGAAGCCCATGCTTTCTGCGCCCAGTGGTGTCGCGTTCCAATCGGCTCTTGAGAAGACTGTGAAGCCTTCCTGTCCGTCCTCTCCGGCGATACGGATCTGAATGATTGGCCCTCTGAAGTGTTTTCTTGCACCTAGGAACCATATCGCTGACGTCATAACCAGGATGAGACCAAGCACTGGACCAGCGAAGTTCATGTTCGCCCAGCTGACAGGGTATACCAGAGGGACTGGAAGGAAGATGAGGAGGAAAAGGCACACGCATATCGCGACCATATTGATAGGCACGCCAAATTTCCCAAGATGCCATGGACCGTACTCTAGTTTTCGGTTGATCAGGCGATAGTGTAGAAAGCAGGCGATGGTCACGAAGTAGGAAGCGTAGAGGCTCAGAGGAGCGAAGGAAAGGACGCCCTGGAAGACGATTGGACTTCCAATGACGATCAAGGAGAGCAGGATCGCGACGGTAGTGTTGGCGAGGACGGCGTACATGGGCACCCTGAATCTAGGACTGATCTAGCCAAATATAAGCAGGTTGTCACGTAGAATGAAAGATACCGATCACATACCCGATCCAAATACAGGGCTTTTCCAAGAAACGCCCCATCCCTTGCGAATGCCCACCTAGTGAATAGTGTCAGTGCTGCAGAGTTGCCGTAAATAGAGCATGTTACAACTCACGTGAGCCGACTCGCGTTTATCAATGCGACTGTTATGATGGTAGTGCCTATTGTAGCTATCGAGAGACTCAATATAGCGGCAGCCACTTTCGAGCCTGTCGCCTGGTGAATCTGCAAGAGACGTTAGTTTCCATATCAGACCTATCTACGAGGAGGACTCACGATTTCGATGAATGGGGATCCAGTATTGGTGTTAAGAACTGCAACGACATCGGTAATACCATACATAAGGACAACACATATCGCAAATGCGCCCACAGTGCCAACTACAAAGCTCGTCATCATTGCACGAGGCACTGTGATCTCTGGACGGTGAGTCTCTTCAGCAAGATGCACGGCACTTTCGCCACCTGAGTACAAGTGTTAGTTTCGTCGTCGTAGGACGTATCGAAGAACCAACCTGCGAATGCGAAAGCTATAGTAACAAAGCCGACACAGAAGCTTATCCCCGATGTGCTGCCCGTGTACGATGACTGGTCGTTTCGCCAGACAAACGAGCTTTCGGCGAACTTCTCAGTTGCTAGTCCCGTCGCGATGCAGCCGATAAGAGCTAGGAAGTGGAACACTGCAACCAGTATTACCACTGTGCGCAACGATCGTTTCCAGAGGATTGAGGCCATGCAGCTGAATAAGAGCAAGCCGACCATGATTAAGCATACATGCCAGTTCTGCGGCACGTATGTTGATGACAGTAGAATGATGACGCTTCGGATCTGAGACGCTGTCAAGTATGCTATAGCTGGCACAGAAGACTGTGCAGTATTAATGTCAGTTTGTTATCCTGTTATGCAAGTTCTGTTCAAAAGTATGAACAAGTGCAACTAACCTGCCACGCAAGGGTGGTCAGCCAACCTATTCGCGATAATGTCAGTATAGTGTACAGGGATTACATCTGTCGTTGTGCATACCTTGTATGAAGGTAGCGAATGGTCTAACCTTTCGAGGCGCGAATTGTGCAGTCCACACATATTGTGCCCCAATCATCGGCTGTAACGATGCCAGCTCAGCAAGCGACGCATACACGCACGAAAGTCCGATTGCGAGACCAATGCAGCCATATAATAGTGCGGCTGCACCGCCATTGAGGAAGACTTGAGCTAGTAGACTGTCTCATCGTGAGCCGCGGGCTTCCACAGGAAAAGATATCATGCCAAAGCATGAGCATGGTACTGACAATGAGGCGCCTTCCCATGTCCCCAACCCGATGGTCGAAAAGGCGAACAATGACCAAAACGACCATTCTCTCTATGACAGACCAAGTCAGCATGCTGAAGGATTAAGCAGGATCACGCCAGTCTTTCGTATAACCTACCTTCAACTGCGGTTGCTGGTGCTGGACAACATGATGCA
>Ga0268246_10000646_pt1 | contig 13959 bp, 18 predicted proteins | sample AgamicOrSfe_FD_200242 | JGI IMG/M metagenome (GOLD analysis project Ga0268246, IMG submission 200242) | Agave microbial communities from Guanajuato, Mexico - Or.Sf.e (v2) (version 2) | ecosystem: Host-associated > Plants > Phyllosphere > Phylloplane/Leaf | place: Guanajuato, Mexico | collected...
CCCCGCCACTGTCCCCCAAACGCCCACGATCCACACCCACGCCCCACTGATCGCCCAACTCCTCGGCCACTCATCGTGCGCAAAGTGGCGTATCGTGACCGTGTTCTTCTCGTCCACGTACGTCATGAAGGGCCGCTTGTAGTTGACGCGGAAGTTGAAGATGCCGTGTTGGTCAGGGACGCGGAAGGTTGTCGTGAAGAGGGTGCTGTTGGCTGTGTTGCCTACGGAGAGGGCGCGGGAGGGGGAGAGGGAGAGGCGGTGGTAGGGGTTCAGCATGGTGAATTCGAGCTGGATGGAGTCGGTGGAGGGTGGGCTGAAGGGGTGCAGGTGGTCCCAGGTGTACTCGGAGAGCTCGATCGTGTACGTCTGTGGTGGTATATCAGTGAGCTGTCTTGCAATCTGCTGAGAAATAGGGCAACATACCACGTCATTCTTGATCCTATACATCTTCGGGTTGACGTCGGTAGTGGTGAGAGCCACGGCTGTGTTGTTGGCCGGCGTGGCATCGCCATCGTCGCCGTTCAAATGATGCACGATCCTGCCCACCTTCAAAACACCCAGCTCCTGAAACGTCCAGCCCGTGAGCTTCTTGGCAAACTCCCTGTTTGCAGTCGGGACAGTAGGACCCTCGCTCTGGACATCATTTCCAGATGGGCGTACATTGGCACCAAACCAGGCATCCTGCAGCATCTCCACAGACCCGAGGACGGTGAAGCGGGCAGAGTTACGCGATTGCATAGCCGAGATCAGGGCGAGCTGTTGGCCCGTCGCGAAAGGGTCTTCGACTGCCTCGGCTTCCTCCTTGGGGTTGTAGCTGTATGCCGTTGCGGGTGCCTTCAGGATTGGCGCGAGCAGAGGACTTGCGTTGCCGAGGACTTGGCCGACTGCACGAGGGATGGCTAGCACACCTTCGGCGGAGAAGTAGTTCTTGACGTCGGCACGGAGAGCGTTAGGAGGTGCGACTAGGAGCACGTCGTGTTTGTCGTCTGCATTCGCGGTGTCGTGGTTAAAGTGGTCGACCACGAGGGCGTTGCGGTCTGCGGAGAGGTGAATGTCGAGCTCGAGGAGGAGGGAGACGAGGGAGCTGGGTGTTGGAGTGTCTGCGGAGAGTGCGAGGAGGATGTTTCCGTTGTGCTTTGCGAAGTCGAGGAGGATATTGGGCGTCAAGGCGGGACCGAGAGTCTTCAGTCTTGTTGGCAGGAGGAGCAGATGGTCGTATGCAAGGTCGCCGTGCACGAAGAGCGCGGGATCAGACTTTGGTGTATCATAGTTGATTTCATAGCCTCGTCCTGTATTTCACTTTAGCAAGCTGCAGGCCAGTACAATACGTGCTGTTATAGCTATAGCTGACCATGGAGATCATCCCAAAACTGTGAATACTTGTCCTTGTCTGCCACATCGTCCAGGATCACTAGTAGTCTGTTTCCAGTGGCACTTAGTGCACTGCAAACTCCGACCAGGCATAGTGCCAGTAGAGAAGCAAATATCGAACGCATCTTGGACTCTGATAAGGTTCAAGTATCATGACAATTGTCCTGTTTTGGGTTGGAGATGTTCCAATGGCATGACACGTGCACGACTTCGAGCAAGCAACCTTGACGAACGACATCCCGCAGAACACCACCCGTCCTGAGCACACTGCACCAGCACACTTGCACGAAGCTACCCTCGCTCGACATATCTAGAACTATCTGCTCCACCGGTCGAACAGTAGTTGCGCCACCACCTCCAGCCACGATAACGTCTCCGCACTCTACAACCTCGAACAAATAATCCTATACCATTACCATGGTCTCTCCTCATTTCTGGCGGACGCCCGTCAAGTACATGACCTGGGCTGCCCACGAAAAGCCCGCCATCTTCTTCTCTATCGTCATCGGCGCGATCGGCCCAGTTATGCTTGTCAGCGCACCATCCGTCAAGCGTGCTTTCGGCGTTGTGCCCAGAGCCCAGATTCCAATGACATATCCAAGTGAGTTGAAGTCTACGAGACCTAGTACCTGGACTAGTGCTGACGAGATCATACAGTCCCGACAGGTCCGCGGTCGATCCCGGCAGGATACGATGATTAAAAAGAGGGAGGAGGGGAGATTTTGAGCATTTCAGCAGCAGGGACGGCGTTCGGGTTCTGGAAGCAGGGCACATAGCTCCTGCCGGGAGATTTGGTCGAGTTCGAGGTAGTAGAACGTATGGGGAAGCATACAAGCCACAAGACGAGATGAGTGTTGGTAGCCACAGCGTGTAAAAATGCACGTGAGGAGACGAATCGGCCAAGCTCACTACATGTACATGGTGTATTGTGTCTTTATAGCTATGCTCGGAAAAACAGAAGTTCTTAATCGACGTCGGCCAGCGTTACCACGACTAGCGGTCCACTACTCTTACACCTTTTAGTGGTCTCGGAGATAATAGTACATAGCCAGTCTTTCGTACATATTCATTCCGACGAACAGAGAGTGTCTCTCCGCTATTAATGCTCCCTTTCCCAATACCTCCTTGTGGTGGTGCTACGCAGCTCATTGACATAATACAGCAGCGTACAGATTCGACCGGTGCCAGTAACGATCACAGGTACCCTGGGTCCTAGGGTCGACATCGAGATGTTTGTACATGTCCAATGTGGACGGCGTCCCCTACCCTCCACGACCGCAAAGGCTGCCTACACTGATCTGCTAGAATCTCTGCTACCAGCCCTCGCCGCGAAAGAACCATCTCAATCATCAATCTCCGTCACGATCTTAATCTGCCCCTTCTTCCTATCCTCATGCGGGAACCCGTACCTCCACCCCGCCGCCGTCAGTGACCTGCCCTTCTTCCCCGCCTCATCAACACTACAATCCACAAACTTGAAATCCCACCTCCGTCCCTCCACAACCTTCGTCCTCTTCTCCACCTCCCTCAGCTTGTCCTTCTCCCTCTGCGCCCTCTTCGACTCCATACCCGCAATCCGCGCCGTTTGCGCTTCAGCCACCTCTCGTGCATTCAGGCCAGCGGCGCGATCTTTCAGCGCGGCGATCATTTCAGGATGCGGAATTCGGTCATCGGCGGGGAGAAGGCCTGAGAAGAAGACCTGCCCGGCGTCGGCACGCGTAAAGTGGCGAGATTCGGAAGTTGGGTGGAAGATTTGGGGAAGCGTCGCCGGGTGCACGGGGAGGTCGTTGATAGATTCGTGGCGAGGGATGCGCATGGAGGAGGGATTATACGGGGTTGTGGGGACCATGGAGAGGACGGCGGCCTGGTAGGGGCGGGCGAGTTCGTGGCCCTATGGTTGGAGACGTGTTAGTGATGGGAAAGGTTGCATGGATGTGTTGTGATGGATGAAGTTGGTGTGTTTGGTGTCAGGAAAATAAAGCAAATTTGTAACCATGTCGGTGTCTTGAAGACTAATCGAATTTTTGTTGTGTCTCATCATTGAAAACGGAAGGGGTTCGAGTCGACGGAATATAGCAAAGATGAACTGACCTTGCGGATCCATTCTTGCTCGATGGTCATCAGCCGCACAACGGCACCCACACGAGCCATCTCGACCTGCAGCGCGATGCTGACCTCGCGCACCGACTGACCCCTCTCCACCACCCGCTTGTATATTTCATGCCGCAGCTCTTCACTCAGCACCGGCTCGCTGCGGAAGAAAGGATTGAGAGGAAATGGCCGTAGATCTTCTTGTGTTTCTGGTGGCAGATTGCTCTTGACTTTCTTGCCATTATCCTCTCGATCAGCGCCCTTCCTCCCATTCCCCTCTTCCTCTCCATCGTTCTCTGCATCCTCATTGTCAGACCGGCCAGCTCGTAAACCTCGCACGAATCGTCCTTGCTTGTCATATGCTCCAAGGTAATTCGTCGTGCCCGGTCGTGCATATTTCAGCTGTTTCCCCGGCCCGTCGAGCCATCTGAACATGTTTCGTCGCGCTTGTGATAATATTCGGCCTGGACCTGTGCGCTCTGCTCTTGCTGTGGAGGTAGTGGAAGAGGAAAAGTCTCGATTTATGCATCGTCCGAGGTGTGTAGGTTGTGCTTTGGTGGAAAGTGTCGGTCGCGAAAGATGCGGGAGCTGTAGAGCTTGCGGTCGTGGTGGCATGATAGCGGTGGGAGCTTGATTGAGGTTGATAGAGATTTGACAGTTCAGGTATAAAGCAGACAGGCCGAAGAGTTGGAGGAATGAAGATCGCAACTTTTTGACATCGCCACTATAGCCAACACATCTACAGGCTAATTCGGGATTATCACTGAGAAGACGATGAGAAAAAGATAGATACTTTCATAAGAAGCTGTAGACGAAGCCCGTGATCCTGTATACCCATCCAAACCGAGCCAATCCTATATGCTAAATGTTTACTATAAATCCCACCACCATACATATTTCACCTCGCTGCCAAACCCGAAACAACCCCAGAATGTAGGCGCCAATTACCCATGTTTTATCCAAAGAGCCATGAAAAAGAAGAACGCCTGCTGGTGACAAGAGCCTGGAATATCTCCACGTCTATACGGTTTCGTGCAGAAGATGCGCCTATCAGTGGTATTCGCCAATTGTTCATAACTCGTCGTAACGCTTTGCAAATCCAGAAATAAGTGCCAAGAAAGAATGCTGTGTATGAAGAATCGAAGTGTGAAGAGCTGTACTGATTAAGCATGTTCAGGACGGCGATACTACCATGTCCGCTTGGTAAACTGGTGATGAACCGAGAACCGATCATGTTCTGTCTGATTATCGTCCAAGCAAGAAGTCAGGCATGCCAGACCCAGCATTACTACCATGCCTATATCCGTTCGTCATCTGACCATTTCCCTGCAGGCCTTGATTGCGAAAAGGTTGGGAGCTGATCCCAGACGGCCCGGTTGGACTGAGCGAACCGAAAAATCCTCCATTGCCATTACCACCAGCATACCCGCCGGGGCTTCCAAGAGATGGTGGACTCAAGCCAGGCGGTGCACCAAGATTCTGCATGCCATTCGCGGCATTGAAGCCGGGTGGTGCACCGATGTTCCCGAACGAAGAGCCAATCGGAGACGTGAGGGGTGATTGCATGCCGTAATTGTTGCCCTGGCCGGTTCGAACACCAAGGGGATTTTTTGAAAAGCTCAATCGAATGCCACCTTTGATGCTGTTATGTAAAGGCTGCCCGTATAATTCGTTGAGTGCTTTCGTCGCAAAAGTGACATCCTCGAACTCGACAAAGCACATCGGACCATTGTGCTTAGTGCGGAAGCAAAGTCGCCTGTATCCGCGCTGCTTGGAAAAGATAGCTTTAAGCTCGTCCTCAGACGTATCGAGCGGCAAGTTGCCGACGTACAGCGTGTTGCAGGGCGGATTCTGATCAGCTGGGTTTGCTGCTGGGTAATGAGGACGCTGAAGGTGAGGGCTGAATTGTGAGTAGCCAGTCGGGCTCATAGGATTTGCGGAGAACTCCGTAGGACTTTGGATATCTCGGGGTGCTCTCTGTGCATATCCACTGCCAGCAGCGGCCCCTGCACCGTCCATGGTATCGAGTTTGAGGTTGGCGAAGCGTGATAGGGGGATGTCCGAGTGGTTTGCATGCCTCTGCGAAGTTGGTTGGCCATTCTTGGCGTATGCGACAGGATCTTTGAGCAGTTCACCAGTCTCATCATCCGCCTTGTCGTCGTTGATCACGGACTTTCCAGAGACCCAGGCACGATCGGAGAATGTGCCATTGCCTTGAGGAGAGAACTGGAACGACTGGTGAGCGCTCGCGTCCGGGCTAGTATAATCTGTATGTGTCGTCCTCGTCGGCGAGATCTTGTCCATTGACTGGAAAGTGCTGTTATAGCGGTACAATCTGTTACCACTCGACTGAGCCGAACCCGTGGACGATGTCGAGGGTACTTGGTGCAAAACTTGCCCGTCAAGCGCATCCCTAGTACTGTTGTTGACACCACTGCCAAGAACTTCGACTATCATTGTGGCATCGTTAGTAGGGTTCGGTCGTCCATGTAGCTTCTGACGAGCCTCATTGGCGCCCTCGACATTCTGGAATAGAGCCAGAGCATTCTGGAAGCCAGGATCCTCCAATGCGTCCTGCGTGAATCTAGCTTCGAGAAAGCCTTCCGCAAAGAGCAGCATACTTGTCAGTGATTCCTCACTCATGGATGCTGGCAGACGTCGGAGAATGAGCGTCACTGGTACAGCAGATCGTTCTGAATTCTGCATGCTTGACCGAGCATCATTAGGACTGTACTTAGGCGGACTGTTCTCTGCAGAGTTGCGCTGCATGGTAGGTGATTGATTGTAAGACTGAGCAGCATTGGCAGCAGACTGTCCAAATCCTTTAGTGTTGAGGGAATTCAGTGGTATGTACGATGCGGATGCTTGATACTGTGACAGACTAGTCGGAGAACCCATGCCAATCGTTCCAGGGTTCCTTGCTAAGCTGGCGCTCTGTACAGTGGCCATTGTGTGGTTTCACTGGGGAGATGTCGATGCAAGCTTCAGCTAGTTGTGTTAAAAGTTCTTGATATGCGCTACAATGAGCTTCTGCAAATCGTAGAGTCTTTGCAGGAATGCAAGGAGCCTCCAGTGATGCTGACCCAAGCGCAAGTGGATGGTTCCTGATCCGGTCGATGGTCTGTGGAGTGATGTGCGCTGTAAGGTATGATCTTCGACGGAGTCGATCCCGGTGCTGTAGCTTAGAGGAAGTCGCAACTTCGCATGACGGTGTGTCTGTTGTTGCGCAAGAGTTTCAGAGAGTGCGCTGGATGTTTGCGCGATATTGGTAGGTGTCTCGCGCGGGAGATGAGTGTGGATACGAGGAAGGACTCGACACGGTGAACCTCGGGACTCGAGCGGGAGTGCGATCGCAATGGTTTATAGCTGGCTGTGATTGGAAACCCTCTGGAGCGATGTGATTGATGGCGATCTCACAGCGAGTGTGGTGTTGTGTGGAGGAAAGAAGGTGTATGATGGTGTTGATGTGGTCGCGATAAGGTCAAGTAAGCTACATGTACCGTCCTGAGCTAAGAAGCTGGAGAATCCCCACTAAGGCGAGCCGCACTCGAACTAACAATACCCGTGGTATCGATCGTCCAATCAACGGCATGCTGCAGCTCAACCTAATGTCCATCACCTTTCGTCACTTCACTCGAGTGACTCGACATATTTAGAGGATATCTAATCATAGGTCGAGAGCTGATGAGTGCGGATGACGCTGTAATAGCAATGTTCATTCACATCAAGCAAAGCTAGCAAAGCTGAAGGGTAAGATAAGTTACAAGTATAGGGTCAAATCAGCTAGAAAGAGTGCCACCGAGCATTAGCTCAGGCCTCAGGCCTGACACCTGGCGGTGTGATATATCCTCTTTGATGTCATTATCATAATTTGATGGTGCACGCGCCCATGAGACACATTCAGTTCTACGGCGCTCAGCCTGAACTTCTCCCAGCTCGGAGTCTTGACACCGTACTCGAACATAAGTCTGGGCTGAGTACAGGGGCTTTTGAAGACCAGTGTAGCGAGCAGCTTAAAACAGCCCCATCTCATTCATCCTAAGCTCTCTGGGCCATTTTAGCCATCATTGCAGCTTTCTTGGCCTCCTTTGCTTCCCGCTTCGCTCGCGTCGCTGGGTCTTCATTCGCCTGTAACGTAGCCTGCTGTTTCTCCGCTGCAGCAGCCATGTCCTTCCACTTCCGCCATCCGTCAAAGTCAATCAGGGCTTGCATACAGCCCCATTCCATCACCTTGCTCTCCAGATACACAAATGATACAGGCTACTTCAGTCAGCACAAAATCGTCCTCAGTAAGCACAATCTTAACATACCTTTGTCAGGAAGTCGTTGCAGCCAGCAGCCAGTGCCTCATGTCTGTCACTCTGCAAGCTGCTGGCGGTCAACGCAACGATGATGACAGGGCTCTTGAAGACGCCATCCAGTTTGTCATCTTCTTGCGGTCCATTTGCGGACTCGCCATTAGTAGTACCTTGTATCGCATCCTCATTGGCTGCATCGACACCATTGTTCATCTTCGGCAGTCCTACACGTTCCTCGCCTTCACTCCTCGCAAAGACACCAATGCCGTTCACTCTCTCTAATCGACGTATCTCCTTTGTCGCTTCCAGACCACTCATAATGGGCAGCTGAATATCCATCAGCACCAAGTGGAAGCCACCTTTTCGCCACTTGTTCACGGCCTCCCTCCCGTCCATGGCCGTTGACCACCTGACCTTCAGTCTTTTTGCAAACATCTCAAGCAAGCGCAAGTTGATGGGATTGTCCTCCACAATGAGTACGTTGATGGGCGGCACAATACCGCCCAAAAAGCTGTAGCTTGGTTGCTTGTCAGATGTTTTCCGGCCATCTATTGCAGGTCGTTCATTGGCATTCGAGGTCTTGCGGTCTCGCATTCTGGTCTTGTTGTGCGGTCGTGGCGAGCTCATACGATCTAACGGCGGTGTAGAGGCTTTTACAGACGATCCCTTTGGCAAGTCGGGAACGGGAGGAGTCGGTAGAGGAGGTGGTGTTGGGGCATGTACAGATTCGACCATGGATCGTTGTTGCCCGCGACTCCGATCTCCAGCATGATGCGCACTATTGTGGCTTGTGTTAGTGGCCGATGCAACAGTCTGAGCTGAGGATGCGTGCTATGTGTCATACCTGGGTCGCTCTCTATGTTTCCTTATACCTGGTGAGTGCAGTGCAGGTAAGAGGCCAGTTTCCAAAATGGCCATAGAGTGTGGGTGGAATGCGTGCTGTATGGAAGGCCGTCGATTGCCTGCGGCCTGTATAAGTCCATTTGCATTCGGAGACGCGACTGGCATTGACGAGAAATAGTCGCCATCGTTCTCAGCTGGACGTGCATCATCGAAATAGCTGCTCATGTGGTTCACAATCCTTGGTGATGGTTTGGGGGTTCGTTTCGCAGACACATCAACCAAAAGTGCTTCGTCTACACCCTGTCCTCCCGGGTAATATGTATCCAGGATCAAGGTGATTGACTCTTCTGGATTCAGGACTCTCTCGCTTTCTCTTTGTGTCCGTTCTCGGGGGACGATCTTGATGGTGACATCTGGAGCATCAAACGTTCGACCAAGCGAGTTCGCGTACTTCCGTAGCACCATATCTCTTACTTCATCCACGACATCGTCGTGATTGATCTGGACAAGCGTTGGGGATGCGCCTGGCCTCTTGATCCACACCTTACGTCGTGACATTGTCATCATCTGAGGTTGTGCACCGAGATGTATACTGCTGTTGTCTTTCTTAGTGGGAGGTGATATAGTCTTCGCTGTACTGGGGCCAGGCTGTATATGTCCAGTGAGACCACCTGAGAAAGCGACCTTGCGGTCAGGTCCAGGACGTGGGGAGTTGGCTCTGACAATGGAGGAAGACTTCGGAGGTGGTCCTGGTACTCGTGGCACAGGCGGAGGCGTTGCTTCCTGTACAACGACTGCTGGCGCCAATGAGGGATTGAAGGCAGTCTTGGTTGTTGAGGGTAGAGGCTTTGGCTGTTCCAGATTCGGTCTTTCAAGGATACGATGAACTGGGGTCGCGGTCACAGGCTTCTTGCTAGGCGGTGAAGCAGGCGTACCGGTAGATGCAGGGGTCGAGCTATCAGACCTGACAGGCTCCTCGATCGAACCCGAGCCGTGCGCTGTGAGGCGACGAAGAAGCTTGTTTCGTGAGTTTCGTAACAAGTCACCCATGCCAGATGTCTGTAACACCCTATCGCATTTTCCGCGAGAAGGGTCTCGGTTGATAGGCAGCTAGTAGCTAGTAAACTGGTAAGGCAGTGACAGCGAAGCCGGGGTGATTGGCGCTTGCGACGGGAAGGAGAACGGTGTTCTTTCTGTAGCGAGCGAGCAGCTTGTATCGAGATCCTGAAAGGGGACGGAACGTGTTGATCTGTCGATCTGATCACTGGTGACGGCCAATCAGGTGTGCTGCGCAGCTCACTCCGAGGGTGAAACACCTCCGAGGAATCGTCATCTATAACATCTATCACATCGACCACTTCCTCGATCCAGTATAAATGCCAGAGCCTAAGCCCGGGCACACACCATCCAGCGCTCTCTGAGATTCCTACTTCTGATCTGTATCTCGAGATTGTGTCGAAAACATGCACTCTTCCGTCTTCATAGCGTCAAAAAGCGCTGCCAGAGCCAAAGATAGCATTGCCCTGACATGCCTGCGACGACGCCTGCACATCTACCGTCGTCTACATGATAATCCACAACAAACCCGTCCTGATGATGTAAATTCTTCCTCCTCCAAACCTGGACACCACCCACGATCGCAACACTCACACCCACGCCGGCGACAAGTCGGCCGCTTCTCCCTCCCCGTCTTCCTCTTCTTCGCGTTCACATTCGCTGCCATAACTTCATCAATGGACACCGCAGCACGTCACGTTCCTTCTTCCTCCTCCTCAAAACGATCCGATTCTGCGTCGACACGGCACTCCCCAGACCACGAATTCAACACAGACGACATGGATGCATCACCGCAATCCGGTTTTGTCGACGACGATGGAAACCCTCTTGTAAATGCGCAGCTTGACTACGGGGTGGATCAGGAGGACAGCGACATGCATAGCGGCAAGGGTGGAGCAAGAGATGCAGAGAAGGAAAGACAGCAGGATACATTTGGACGACACGAGCGGCATAAACGCATTCCGTGGACGTTGCGGGAGGCAGCAGAGGCGGAGAAGTGGCAGAGGGACAGTAGGAATGCGGCACTGAGGTCTGAGCAAGGAGGTAGAAGCGTACCTCATGTGCGAGATCAGGAGCATGATTGACGAATGGTCAACGAGACGACCTAAGTCCATGTCCCGTTCCGGATGAAGCTTGTGCAAAGCATAGCTGACACCCAGTGCGATCATGTCGAAGAGCGTCTGTGGAGGCTTGCTTCAATGATTACGAGACCCTCAGGTCTCTTCCATAAACAGGAGGCTAAGATAGTGCGCGCGTTACAATACAGACTTCCGTCCGCGCAGACACCTAGAGCGCCTTGTGGTTATTTCCTAATTCCTCCAGTACACAGTGCGGCCTTGGACTCTCTAACGAGATAACTTCCGGTATAACGCTGTCATTAGGATTTCGTCCCTCATCTGGCGTTATCGGTGCCAAAGAGACAATCGCCGAATATACAATCGCAGCGAAATAATTAGCGTCTTCACTGCGCTGCCAAAGAAGTTGATGTTTAACACAATCAATAAGTTTCAAAAAATGCCCGTCCCTATTTCTACCAGTCCTTGAAATGATCTTGTGATGAAGACCTTGAAATGCGGCGAGCGGTTCGTTGTCAGAAGCTGTCAAAGCTTGCGTCGTACTTCTTCTTCATCTCGGCTGTGTATACTTGTCGCCGAGGTGGCTCGTCGTCGTACTCCTCGAAATTCCTGGTGTCGGTGGCTGAAGAGACGTGTGGCCGAATGGGCGCCTCCAGTTGACGATTGTACATCTTAGTCCAGTCGATATCTTTGAACCAAGGATGTGCTTTGACATCAGCAGCACCATTGCGAAGATTTCCTAGACGCTTTGGCGCGGAGACTTGACACAGCTTGGAAATGATGTCTTTGGCATCGGCGGACATTCCAGAAGGATATTTGATTTTCCCTTCGACAATTCTAGATGAGAGTCAGTCCGGTTGAAACACTCGCAATATACTGGATGATAGGGACATACTGCTCGTAGATCTTCATGGGATTCTGATCCCAGAATGGTGGCTGGCCTACAAGAAACTCGTATATGAGGATGCCGAAAGCCCACCAGTCAACAGCGCAGCTATGTCCGGTATTCTTGATCGTTTCCGGCGCGAGATATTCCTAAGATATTTAGCTAGGGTCGAAGGGATGTTGTGGCTTAACACATACTGGAGTTCCACAAAGGGTATAAGTCTGATCTGCAGGTGGTATCAGCAAGCTTCGCACGTCTACACCACGAGATTCGAAGCCATACGGTTGTTCAGTTTCTTCGCAAAGCCAAAGTCTACCAGCTTGATATGGCCCTCTGCGTCAAGAAGAATGTTCTCAGGCTTCAAGTCCCTGTATGCTACACCTTGACGACCGTGCAGAAACTCGAAGATGAGGCAGATCTGGGCAGCGTAGAAGATAGATGTAGGCTCGTCAAATCTATGCGATCTGCGCAAGTAGGAGAATACCTCTCCGCCAGGACAGTAGTCGAGCTAGCGCATTGTTGGTCAGTGATTGTTTTGACGGCTCGGGACTCGAGTAGCATACAATCATGTATAGATGCTCATCATCTTGAAAGCTTGCAACCATAGTGGTGATGAAGGGGTGACCGGCGACTTGAGCCAAGATGCTCCGTTCGCTCTTGACCTATAATGTGGGTGAGCTATGCCAAGATAGCAGCCATATGACGGTACAAACATGTTCAACTTGCTTCAACTTGATCACTGTGGCAGGCTGATCAGAAATGGTCTCAAATGCGGGCAAGGTAGACTCCACCATCACACTTTCGCAAGACCTTCAATGCGAACACAGTCTCCCCATCTCCATCTTGGGGGCTTGATAACTTGACCAAGGACACCCTCGCGAATGTACCTGACAGACAGATGAGCGACATTCATTCCGGAACTCGGTCTCTTCTTGCGTACCCGTTCCCAAAGTCTTGAGGAACTTGAAGTCATTGACCTGCAAGTGCTTCGTCGAGGAGCCGACATGCTTCAGTGAAGGGTCCTTTGCGACCTCTACAGGACTCAATACAGTCTTCTGGCTACCAGCTTCCCATGATGCGATAAAGTGTTTCTCGTCTTCTTTGCCCTTCTTGTAGTCGTCGGCGCTTTCACGCTTCTCTGGCTTGCGACTCGAACTGGTCGAGCTGCGATTGGAGTGGTGGTGGTGGATGCTCGAGAAGAGGTTCTTGGCGGCCGTGGCCATTGTGACTGTTGTGGTTGTTGGAAAAGAGCAGCTATGTGCGCATTGTCGTTCGAGTGTATATCATGGGCCCGCAAGGCGCCGCTATTGCTTGACAAGCTTTTAAGGTGTGCCTTGCGATATAGTTTCGCCGCGTCTATCGTTGAACAGTGGCTCGACTCTCAACTCGCCGCGGGCGATGACGTTGGGTCGAAGCGCGGGGTTCGCGATTTCCGAGAGCGGGACGGCCGACAAGCGCTGAGGTGAGGTGAGATCAATACGGAACGAAGTACTCAAGGACTGCCCGAACGTGAGATAAACAACATGCGCAGACGACTTGGTAGGAGCATGGAATCAGCACAACAACTGAGCTATCTTAGTAATACGTAGAATGAAGATCTGCAGAGCCAGAAAAGGCTTGTATCGAGAGGCTCGGCGTTTGATATCAAAAGGCCGAGGAATACTTCGAAGACCTTGTTCCACTCACGTAGTATACGTTAGCACGGCGTAGATAGTATCTTATGCCTGGAGATGTAGTAGTAGTAGGGAGAGGTACGGTGACACAGAGCATGAACCTGAGCAGAATCTGGGCGACACTCACCACCAGGTCTTGTAGACTTGTAATCTAGTACGAAGTTACGACAGCAGACAATTGAACGGAGCTGATACTACTCAATATGCACAAGCACCAGTACCAGTACCTCTCACACAATCGGTGCGCCGCATACTGCACGTTTCGTTCCCATTTGTCAGCCTGCAGAAGGTCCCTTATGACCACCATGGGATATCTCGACAAGTTTTCTGTGCATATGCAGACGGCGTCGGCACTTGGTAAGCATCGAGACTGCACTTAGCACAGTCTGATGGTAGAGTGAGAAGAGTGGTTGCGCAGGAGAGCTTTCAAGTTCCGAAGCATTAGGTATACCCGGCTTTATATTACAACGTTCATTTCTGTTCAATGTCTCAACCGGAGGCTCTAGTGTTCAAGATGAGACCAACGATAAGTCTACGAGGGTCAGCGATATCTACTCGAGCGTCTCTGCACGTCACATACCCGTAAAGACCAAGAACTTCGCCGAAAATGAGGATCAATACCATGCCAACGAAGATACGTGACTGTTGCATATATGATCGTACAC
>Ga0268246_10000648_pt1 | contig 13946 bp, 10 predicted proteins | sample AgamicOrSfe_FD_200242 | JGI IMG/M metagenome (GOLD analysis project Ga0268246, IMG submission 200242) | Agave microbial communities from Guanajuato, Mexico - Or.Sf.e (v2) (version 2) | ecosystem: Host-associated > Plants > Phyllosphere > Phylloplane/Leaf | place: Guanajuato, Mexico | collected...
CACACACACACACACTTTTCTCCTTACTTTTCTTACCTATCTCAGTTTCTCCTCGCGGCTTTCATTTATTCTCCCTCGCGTTTCGTTTAGCTACTGAGGCTATACTACGTCAAGGTCTTCTAAGTATTTTATCTACTACTAGGAGCGCCGCTTGAATACCTATCTTTGCAATTCGTTGGGCACTTGGAGCTGATACATTATTGGAGCTATGCAATTCCGAAGCTCCGACACTTGCCACGTAGGGATTGAATGATGCTATCGTCATTGCAACCGGGTTTCTGTGCTGCAGTACAGTGTGTAGACAATTCGTAAGTTCAGCTTCAGATAGTCCTCCAGGCGCAGCATACTCATTAGCGTGGCCAACAGACGTGTCGAGAACGTCAAGATCGAGGTGTATGACAGTTGAATCGCCACTACGACTGTCAACATCAAGAATCTCCCCGAGTTGTGTGGCGTAACTAATTTCGTTATGATCGATTCTTTCTGGTTGATCACCATACACTACGCGTATTTTCGAAGCTTCCACTTTCTCACGCTGTCCAGGCTCGAAGTCACGTATGCCACAGTACGTGAGGCGATCCAAACCCAATGGTCGGAAGCCAGGTATACTGTGTGCAAGTTTCTTCCACGCCTGACCTGCCAACGTTGCCACACCCATGCCGTCGAAGTAGCCACCTGTCACCTCATCTGGGGTATTGAAATCTGGGTGGGCATCGAACCATACCACGTCAGTCGGCTCATCTGGCAAGCCAGCGTACACCCCAACAGTCGCGTTGCAATTGCCAGCCAGAACCAGGGGAAACCGGTTTTGCTCAATGGCATTTTTCACAGCTTGTGCTACTCGACGCTTGACCTCGAAACTCCTACCGATCTCGCCCTCGAAGGAATCCACACGTTCGATCTCTAGGACTTGAACATCGTCGAAGCCCTCTCGCTTCAGATGGTCGACAAGTTGGTTGTCCAGCAGGTAGTGGGGCCCATTGCCGACTCGCTCACGGTAGGCACCGGCGTGGAAAGCTGCGACGACGACAGTGATGCCGACTGGCCTCATCTTCAATCTTTGTAGGCGTAGTAATTGGGCAGAATAAATACGGTTTATGACAGATCGAGCATGCTGTAGCACAATACAAAATCATTTTCGATGTCACGGAACAGGCGGGAGCTTCAGGGTTAGCTCGGACGACAAAGCCCCACAAAACATGAAGCAGTGACATGCCATCGCCTTCGCATGAATCTCAATCTTACACACGACCGCAGCTATGATTTTGCCTACACATTGTTTACCCCTCCTAAGACGACACGGAAGCCTGTCCGAGCACAAGCACAACACTGAATATAGAATCTGATGCCTCTGTCCTCCCCACTTGAGTGAGCCCCCGAGCGCAACGAACTACCTTCTGCTGATGCTGGACTTGCGATCGTGGCGCCTAAGTGCAGTGAGAAATCGCGCAACACGTAAAGTACCATTCAATCTGCCAGTCTAGGATACAGTCTCAGAGCGAAGCAACTCTAAGGCAATGGAAACAACTCCCAGCTCAGCAGGTGGAGCGACACCGATCTCAGTTCTAGGACTTTGCCTTGCTGCTGCGCCTTTGCTCGCTGTACTCGCAATTGGTGCCCACCTCCGCCTTGACCTCAATCGCGATCTGGCAATTGGCGCCGTACGCTGCGCAGCTCAGCTTTCAGCAGTCGGCTATGCGCTGGGACCTATTTTCAATGCTAACCATTGGCTGGTCAGCATTCCCTACATCCTGGCGATGGGTTGTGTGGCTGCGATCGAGTCAGTCTCGCGACCCAAGCATGCGTATCCGAAGATGCTTCAGCAGGTCTTCCTTGCATTGGGTGTGACATCGGCCGCACTGGTAAGCAATGTAGGCTGCTAACCAGCATATCACGAATTAACGATCATCACAAAGGTAACTCTCGCGCTCAGCGCCATAATACCTACACGGCCTGCATTCGACTCGAGATACCTGATTCCTCTGATGGGCATGTTACTAGGGAGCTCTTGCTCTGCAGTTGCCGTTGGACTATCTGCAGCACTTGAAGACCTTTCTCTCGGCGCCATCAAAGTTGAGGCCCTTCTAGCAATGGGTGCATCACGTACTGAAGCAACACATCACGTCATCCGACGTGGCGTACGAATGGCACTGATTAACCAGGTGAACACATTGAATGTCACTGGCCTAGTAACGATTCCGGGCATGATGACAGGGCAGATCTTAGGCGGAAGTGATCCAGCTGTTGCAGCGCGTTATCAGACCATGATCCTCTTCCTCCTGGCGGCATCGACTGCATTTTCTGCCACTTCAACCATATATTCTGCAACGTTCACTATTGTCGGTGCCCGTCACAGTCTCCAGGCGGAGCTGATAACCAGTAAATCACCATCAAAAGATGTCCTGATATTAGCTGCGCGCGCGCTGAGTCGTGCCGCAAGCCAAGCTTGGGATGTCGTGAACTCGGGACGCTTGCCATGGCAGGGGAATCTCCACGCACGAGGCTTCGAGCGCATCAGCCAACGGCAAAGCCAGATCGAGGACCCAGAGAATAATCTTGAAATGGCACAACCTGGCTCAACCGTGGAGAATCAAAGACCTGCTGCACATAGACCAATTTTGCATTCGAACAACCCGCAATCCAACACATTCTCTGTCAACCAGCTAAGTAGACGCATCGGCGACCGACTTTTGCACTCCAATGTCAGCTTTGAAGTCCATAGTGGCGAAGTGCTCTTCATTACAGGTCCCAGCGGATGCGGTAAGACGAGGCTGTTGCGTTCTCTTGCAGCTTTGGACGAGATCGAGTCAGGGGATATCTTGTTGAATGGAGAAAGTCCAGACGAATTCGGCTTCCCAGCGTGGCGTTCCTCGGTCGGGTACGTCTTCCAGCAAGGTATCGCTTTTGGCGACATTCCCGGCGCGGAAACACCGGCTCAGCTCTTTGGTACAGCCAAGCAATACGGCTCGCAGCGTGGCCGCAGCCATGCCGAACTTCAAGAGATAGGCGTGGACATGGGCCTGGAGGCACAGTTTGTGGATAGTGCGTGGAAGGATTTGTCTGGAGGGCAGGCGCAACGTGCACAGCTGGCGGTGCTTGTTGCTTTGCGGCCAAGTGTCCTGCTACTCGATGAGCCAACCTCAGCATGCGACAACGACTCGGCGATCCGAGTCGAGTCCGTCCTCAAGTCTTGCGGCACAGCTTTGATTTGGGTTTCACATGATGCTCATCAGCCCTCGCGCGTTGGAGGCAGAATATTGACACTGGTGGATGGATCTGTCTCTGATATACCTGATACTTAATCGGATCATCAGTGAAGCTGATGGCGAAAGGTCGTCATATATCACAGATGACTTTTGCCTATCTTATAGAGAGTGTCACAAGATGTACTGAACCTCCATCTCGTGACCAAGTAGGACCGCTACCCTTTCTGTACATCTAATCTTATTGTATTGACATGATTAACACCAGTCTTTGTGGCGAATTATGTCTCATCTCACTTCCCGAACACCAAATTGACCGTCTTCCCTCCTCTCACAACCACAATCTTCTTCGCCTCATTGACATCCCATCCCTGCCTCGTCATCACCTCTCTCGCTAGATCCGACGCAAATGCCCGCTCAAGTACCCACTCCTGCAATTGCTCCCTCGCCAGACCCTCCGGGGCCACAGCAATCTCTGTCACGAACTTGAGTTTCCCATTCACTTGCACCGCGCACGGCTGTGATCGCGATTGCAGTCGTTCGAGGGAGCCGTCTAGGGCGGGAAAACCAGCTTGGAAGGCGTGTTTGGCAGGTGCGGAGTGATGGGTGTGCAGAATGGACCAGCATTCCTCGGTGAAGGATGAGGTGATGGGCGCCATGAGGCGCAGGAGGGCGCTGCATGAGTGGTATAGTGTTGCGGCCAAGGAAAGAGAGACGCTGGGCATGCCTGCGTCATTAGTGTTGGTGGAGGAGATGACTTTGGTGAGATGGTTGGTCAATTGCATCAGGTCCGATATGACTGTGTTCAAGCTGTATGTTGTTGAAAACGAGTGATCGACAGACTGTATGGTCAATTGCACCGTCTTCCAGAGCTCGGCCTCAACATCATTGGTAAGGTCCATACTCGCCTCTTCAGGCGCCTGCGTGGCCATGTTGTTGCTTGCGACTGTGTGCACGACTTGCCAGACTCGAGCGATCCATCTTTGCACGCCAGTGATCTTTTCTTCGTCCCAGTCGAGTACATCACTTACGGGTGCTGAGAACAGCAAGTGCGCTCTCGTCACATCTGCACCGTATTTGCGCAAACACTCAGCAGGATCGACGCCATTGAACTTGCTCTTTGACATCTTCTCGAATGTGACCACAGGGACCTTCCCTGATAGCTTGATCTTGGGCTCTGCGCTGTTACTGACATCGACCTCATCCGGCTTGAGTACACGCTTAGTGTCAGGATCGGTTAGAGTCCGACCGTGCACCATGCCTTGTGCTATGAGCTTGGAGAACGGCTCGACTGTGATTTCTTTGGCAGCGGAGGGAGACCACATCGGGGTTGTGGACAGGAACTTGGCCATGAATCGAGCATACAGGAGATGCAGGATTGCATGCTCAACACCTCCAACATAGACGTCAACGGGCATGAAGCTTTGTCTTTCTTGTTTTTCCGCGGAATGTGCAAAGCGAAGATAGTACCACGAAGAGTCTACAAATGTATCCATTGTGTCTGTTTCTCTCTTTGCTGGACCGGAGCACTTCGGACATGTTGTGTTGAGCCACTCGGCCGCAGTTTCGAGTGGATTACCACCACGTCCTGTGAACTGAGCATCTCCAAGGACTGGTAGCTTGACAGGTAAGTCTTCTTCACGGACAGGAACAGCACCGCAGCTTGCGCAATGCACGATGGGAATCGGAGTACCCCAGTATCGCTGACGACTCACCAGCCAGTCGCGCAGACGCCATCGTTCGACTTTCTCGGCCTGTCCAGTCACACCAGCTAGTGTCTCGACCATGGCCGTTTGAGCTTGCTCGGAGGTCATTCCTGCGAACTCTTCGCTTGCTTTTGTTAGTCGGCCGAGACCTGTGAACGCTTGATCTTCCGTCGAGTCTTTGAGTTTCGTCAATGGCTCAATGACCTTTAACACAGAGCCAGTTCCATTTTGTCTCCAGAACTCATAGTCTCGAGCATCATGAGCAGGAACGCCCATCACGGCACCAGTACCGTATTCACTCAGTACGTATGGCGCTACATATATAGGAAGTGGTTTGTTCGTTGGCGAAGAACCTGCTGTCACATATCTCAGCGGATTGTATGCACCAATGTCGGGCAACAGATATCCAGTCTTTGAGTCCGGCCCTGCTGATCGAGCTGACTCAAGGAAAGCGCGTAGATCTGTGGAGCTGGATGCTTGCTGTGTGACGATTGGATGATCCAAGGACAATGCAAGATACTGCACTCCAAACAACGTGTCAGGCCTCGTGGTGAAGACTGTGATTGGCTCGGTTATGTCTTGCTCACCACCCTCAACCTTGAACGTGATATTTGCGCCTTCTGACTTTCCAAGCCAATTCTTCTGCATACTCGTCACTCTGTTGGGCCAAGCACCGTCTTTTTCCAGAGCAGCTAGGTCATGAAGCAGGTCATGCTTGTAGTCTGTAATCTTGAAGAACCACTGCCTTAACTGTCTCTTTTCCACCATCGCTCCTGATCTCCATGAGTGACCACTTGCATCGACTTGCTCGTTCGCGAGCACTGTCTTGTCGACAGGGTCCCAGTTCACCTCTGCTTCGGCTTGGTATGCCAGTCCTCGTTGGTGGAGAAGTAGGAAGATTCTCTGCGTATCTTTGTAGAAGTCTGGATCGCAAGTCATGAGTTCCTGGACAGAGCATATCAGTCTCTGCCATTCAGTAATGCACCGTCCACACGGACCTGCTTGGTTGACCTCCGCACAGCCGTACCTTGTCCCAATCCCAGCAGCCACCCATGCTTTTGATCTGCTCTTTCATTCTTGAGATGTTGCCCAACGTCCACTCAGCCGGGTCTATTCCACGTTCGATCGCCGCATTCTCCGCAGGCAACCCAAACGCGTCCCAGCCTATAGGGTGCAAAACATTGTAGCCTATCATGCGCCTATACCGTGCAATGACATCCGAGATTGTGTAGACGCGGACATGACCGATGTGGAGGTTTCCCGAGGGATAGGGAAACATGGGAAGGACGTAGTATTTGCCCTTGGTAGGCTTTGTGTCTTTCCATTGTGCTGCATCCTGCCAGACTGACTGCCATTTCGCATCGAGGGCCCGGAGATCAAGCTGTCTGGTGGAAGCTGCGCGGCAGCTATGGTTGGGGACGAGCTTGCCCGCACCGATCGCACGTAGTCTCCATGGCAAACAAACTCGGGCGATGCCCATGTGGAGAGGCGATGTGCTCAAAGAAAGCTAAAACTATGTCGGAGAGGCTTGCTTTACATTGGAATCCCGCAAAACATCAGACTGGACATGTGATGGAAGCCACGGAGATCAGCTCCGGCGTCGACTCCGCCTTGCCTGACTATACAGCAATACAGAAGAGCAATGCAAACTGACGTGAGTGCAAGATCATTGTAATTATCTATTTGTGAATCATAATGGACCAATCCGTGACTATGCGAGTACATCGAGTACATCCATCCAAATCAGCATCATCGCCTCTCTATCGACCACCCAAGTTCGACGATGAGGTATGAGGAGCTTCAGCCTTTTCCGTCCCGTCCGGATTCAGATACAAGTCCGACGCTGACTGCCCAGGAGTAGCCATACTCGCTCCATCTTCTCTATGTTTATATCCTTCCGGCACGCCCATCTCCTCATCCAGCGCTCGCTCATCCTCTCCCTCACTATCCGACCCAAATGTCTGCATCTCCTCATCCCTCGGTGGTGGACTTGGATTCGCCGGATCCTTCTCCTTCGGACCTGTGGGTGCAAACTTCGAACGCTCGCGGATCGGCTGGCCGTACTTGTAGAACAGGAACGGTATCACCGCGAGCAGACATGCAACGCCTCCGATCAAGGATCCGCCACCGCCGACGCCCATGGAAGTGAACATGTAGTCAGTGAACAGGGGCGCTGCGGCACCGCAAGCTGATCGGGCGACGGTGTTGGCCGCAAGGGCACTGGCGGCGTACATGAGATACGTGTCGGTGAGGTAGTTGAGGTAGGCGACGAAGATTAGGAGGATACTGGCGGAGAGGAAGACGCCTGCGATTGTTGGCACGATCCAGTGGATTGAGTTGAAGTTTGCGGTCCCTGCAAAAGATATTGTTAGCACCTGTCTGTTGCGCGCATCAATGTCAGAGCGACTTACATGCGAACCAGAACATGGATACCGGGAACAAGATTCCGCCTGCCATTGCCACGATGAGTCGATCCTCGGGCACGGCTTTGTGCCCCCTTGCCACCTTCTTCTGATCCTGACTGGTGACACCGAAGATGATACAGCCTCCGAGCATAGCTCCGATTGCGCTGCCAATCAGCGGCAGTTCACCAACACCAGCGTTCCAGCCACGCATCTCCTGGAATACAATCGGGTAAATGCTGAAAAGCATGTAGAGTAACATGTAAACCACACTGAGATAGATGGCCACAGCGAATGAAATTGGATCGAAAAGAATAATCCAAGGCCTGGTTAGAGCAACCTTGAAAATGCCAAGCAAAGTGCGATCCGTCTCTTCAACCGGTGCTTTCACGTTTTCGTAGCCTGGAATTTGTAGTCTCCGTATCCGTTTGGCTTTATTGAGTAGTACCTGCGAAGGAAGCGTTTCGGGAATCGTAATCATTGGAATAAGAGTGAGTGCCGCCAGCATCAGCAGCACGTAGAAACTCCATCGCCAGTCCAACTTGAGCTGAATGAAACCACTAATGACAGGACTGACTGCTGGGCCAATGAAGGTCATCATACTGAAGACAGCCATGGCATTTCCACGCTCGGCCGGACCCCATATGTCGACGAGCACTCCAGGGGCATTAGACAGAGCGGCACTGGCCATTGTTCCAGTAAGAAAACGCCCGACGAGAAGCGCGCCGAAGTTGTTGGCGAACGCGCAAAGGAAGTTGAAGACGATATACAGCAGAAATGTGCCGTAGAAAATCCACCTTCGTCCATAGAATTCGGATAAAGGCGCCCACATTAGAGGGCCAGCGCAGTATCCGAGCAGAAACAATGTGACGACAAGACCTGCCGCTTCTGTGCTGACATGAAGTTCCTCCGAGATGGACGGTAAGCATCCAGAAGGGCCGGAAGAGGCGAATGTAGCATTGATGACGAGAAGAACAGAGGCGAAAGTAATGTATGCCTTCCTTTTCATGCTCCAGTTTTTGGGGTTTTCGATGTCATTCGGTGCGAAGTCGATTTGCCCTTTGTCGTTGAGGTAGATACGCTCGTTTGCTGCGATGCCTCGCGATCTGTAAGGTTTGGCATTAGGCCGCGATAGGATCTTCTCGAGGCGATCCATCGCCACTTGTTTTACTGGGTGAACAGATGGAGGCTGGTGTATGAAGACTTGCGAGTCAGAGAAATAGGAGAGTAGTGGCAAGACAAGCAGGATGAATGCTCTTTTGTATCGTGGGGAGAAGTGAGGAAAAGAGGAGAAGCAGAAGGGCGAAAGTTGATGAGCAATCACGTCTTGTTCAGGAATTCCCGGGTTATGATGCGCATTTGAAGCCGACACCGAGGTGGGGCTTGAGGTCAACGGCTATACGGCAGTTTCGCCTTCAAAGTGCGGCATGATTCCGATCTTATGCACTGACACAACACTTTTGCGATGTGGCGAAAGTGGCGAAATCTCTCAACATCTGTTAGTGCTCTTCAGCTGTACTGTAGACTGAATGGGATGATGCTGCAAGTTCTGACATGATCGTACAAGTGTAGAGCAGCATCTATGCTCGACCTGAACCGTGTTTTGACTGCTGTTTACCAACGTGTTGTAGGCCGTACCTTATGCAGTGAGGCTCTTTGATCTCTGAGGCTGGTCAGTATGACACGACCTGTACGTGAGCAAGTCAAGGCGGCATATCAAAATCAGTAGAGAGAGATACAGGCTATACCCTCAGTTAACCTCAATGACCGGATTGCCGCAGGCGATGGCGATCTCCAGACGTCAAGTGTGCTATTCAGACGTCTCAACGTACACATGGTATGTGCGCGCTTGCACCGTGATCAGGAGTGAGGATTCCGCGGTAGTAGGTGTGTAGCTATTGCTAGCAAAACTAGATATGCGTGTTGACTGGTGCGGTGTAGACGATGTGGAGGACGGATTGGCAGAGGAGTGCACATCAGCTTACATCCCTACCTCAAGGCTTGGCGCCGATATAACGCTGATGTCAAACAGTCATATACTGCTTTAGCGGAATTACCTGAGCGAGGGATTCGACTCTTCAGACTATAAGACTTAGGGTTAAGCTGAAAGAAACAGCTAACTCGCAGTTAAGTATATCCGTCATTAATTCACATTGCTCTCAGCTCCTTTGCATCATCAAAGCTACAGTATAGCAAGACCCTCATGTACAGCTGCTCTCTGAATTGATTTCATTTCCAGTCTGAACCCACAAGCGTTCATGATCATGCTACGCTCATCTTGGACACTAACACGATATAGTGCATCAAGTCTGCTCTATTGATGTCAGTACATCGTGCCAGTGGCTAGGTGTGACTTGCTGAGAGCGACGAGCGTACCGTGGAGATTGTGAATAGACATACTGCATCTCTGTGACGCGCGAGGCCAGTTCTGAATGTATCGACCTCTTCGATAAGGTAAACTATGGTGGCGTGTTGGATTGATTGGGACCGCAAGTCGAATCTCTTCACGCTGTGTGGCACTCTTCACACTGTGTGGCAATGATGGTAAATTGGCTAGCTGCTGAGACGCTCAGTGGTGTAGAAGTCAGGGCTGGTCTGGCACGAGAGCGTCATGGTAGCTGGCGAATTGCAGACCGTGATTACCCCCTCAACTGAGATCAGCGATACCCCTCATTCTCGATTGCGACAGAGACAAGTGTTCGGTGTGGGAAGCTGCTGAGCTGGGCGGACGCGGTGGCGCAAGCGAGAGGTATCCAGACAGGCGTGGATATCATAGAATCAGAGGCTGTAGGAACTGACGTAGTACTTCGCAAACTCATTAGTCTTGGAACGCAGAGTGCGCTCTGCAGTGAGGGCAGCTGCGAGGGATGTGCCAATGAAAAGACATACCGTTAAGACGCTCTCGTCGGCGCTGCTGTCCTCGCTCGACAGGTACACGTAGAGTATGAGTGCGTGATCGTGGCAGAAACCTGGAGTCAGATGGTAGGGTGATCAGTTGTGTTTGACATTCCTGTGTTTACTTGTCGAGGTGCAAAAGTATCCTAAGCCTGGAAACCTCGCCCTACTGAGAGCACCCAACATCGAATGTGACCCGAAGCGGGAGCGAGACTTACAGGCAATAACTCTCCCACCCAGCCTCCCCACGCTAAGCACCTTGCCCCAGTCACGACTATCAATGCGCACGCGCGCCCATCCGCGCTGCAACATATCATCTTCCTCGTCATTTCCGCCCGCCGCTGCATCGTCGTCATCATCATCAGCGTCGCCATCATCGCCGCCACGCCCAGTCTGTCCACCTCCTTTCTCCCGCATGCGCGTGCTCGGATGCGTGCGTACGCCGTCCTCCCCGCCCTCCACTGCCCCAGGATCCAATTCCGGGTTCGTAAGCCCCTGCCACGTACTCGCGATACTCAAACCGTCGTTCCTGAGCGCGAGTCGCAGATCACCGTGCATCGTCGCCGACAGTTCCAATCTCGGAGCTTTGTTTCCCAACCCAGACCCCGCAGCATTCGCACTAGCATCAGCGCGACCACCGCCGCCGCCAGTGTTTGAGGTGGAAGTGGAAGCAGTAGCCAGACCCAGCTTCGTGAAGCGATCGCTGACGGCTTTGAGCTGACTTAGCGGGGGCAGCACGATGTGCACGTCTGGTTCTCTGCAGCGAGGTTCGTGGAGCCCGGCAACTGCTTCGGGGGGTAGGACGCGCACGGGTATGTCTTGCGTGATGAGGGTTTCGTGGGTGGTTGGGGCTTGGAGGGTCACGCCGTTGCTGCTGCTGGTGGTATCGAAGACGTCATCGTCGTCGAAGCGATTGTCGGGACCATGATTGTGGTTGTGGGCACCTGTATGGTGATGATGTGAGGAGGATGGGCCACTGCTGCTGGGATTCCAGCGTTCGATGGTTGTGGCGATTGTGATGACGAGGTAGGGGATGCCGTCACGCTTTGTGAGACGGATGGAGGCGGAGGTGCCGTTCGAAGTTGAGCGGAGGGCGGTGAGGAGAGGGGCGAGAGGGACTTCGAGGTTGATGGCGTTGGAGGGGGCGGCGGATTGGACGTTGTATGTTTCGAAGATTGTGTCCTGTTGAGATTAGCTGTCACCTTCATTGATGGTAGCAATACATTTGAGTTCTCGAAGTTGGGTCATAACTCACTAGCTGGAGGACGCTATGGAGGAGTCAGTCATCGAAAATGAATCTCCTTGGTAAGACTTTTAGCTGAACTTACGCCCACACTTGTGTGCCCTGCTCAGGGATGATGGTGAAGCGGACATCGCTGTCAGTGAGTCGAACCCAGGCGACTTTGCCGATGGAGCTTAGCGAGCCAACGAAGCCTGTCAAGAAGGAAGTGTAGTCAGCACAGCATCAGTGTCAACGCCGGCGTCGACGCGCCCCGTGATGCCAGACACGTACGGCTGAAGACTGTGGCATCCTGGATGTCTGCTTTGAATCTCATCTCGCTCGTGAAACTATGTGACTCTGCTTCATTACTGACGCCTCATTCCGAGACGCAATATAGATGTGCAGCGGCGATTGTGAGTGACTGTTCAACACTGCAACGCGCCAAGCAATGAAGTGGCAAATGTGGCAAATCAGGTCACGTGGTATCGCGCTGAGAACGCAGCATAAAGAAGCTGGGAAACCAAGCGATACAATTACCCAGGGTATATAGACAAAGCCATCATAAATATCGTCACCGTCACCGCTCATGATCATCATACCCCCAACCGACCATCCAACCAACCTCAACCTCCTTCACTCTTAGGCCGACGTCGCTATGAATGTCGTTCATCTCATTACGGTCCTTCGGACGTCCAGACTGGTATACATGCCCCAACCTAGTGCTCCATGTCCAAGCAGGACTCCATGCTATACCGCGCATTCAAACCAACCCTTTCCTAACCATTGATGCCTGCCAATCTTGTGTTGGCTAGTCGTCAAAGCGCTCTGTGTGCTGTGCACGTGGTGTCGGTGGAATGACAATCGTTTCTGGAATATCGAGAGCTGTTGCTTGATCGGCAGCATCAGACGCTTGTTCAGGCTCTACTAATGCAGGAGCGGACATCGCCAGATCATGCTGATCGTGGCTATCCATGTCCTGTGAAGTCTCAATGGCATTGCCATGATCGACCGAAGGAGTCTTTGCAGCCCGTCGTCGTCTGCGCCTCAGGCGCTCATCATCAGCCGGGTCGCGTGTCTCTCTTCTCCTGGCCACACTCAGCTTGGCAGATAGTCCGTTTGCTGGTTCTGACGCGTCGTCATTCTCACTCTCGCCACCGAGGCCTTGCAACATTGCGGCGGCGCGGTTAGCCACGTCGTCGACATCACGCAGATGCACATCGGCAGGATGCAGTCGATCGAGGTCGCCGGTCTCCTCTGGTATTGTCTCGGGCTGTTCTGCGCTTGGTCGGCGACCGTCATCGTCCAGGATATCTGACAGATCAGGCATCTTCTGACCAGAAGCAACGCGCACTTCATGCTTGTCCTTCAGACGAGCCCGGCGTCTTCGGTCGCGCTGGTCCTTTGCTTGTGGTGCTGCAGCTCGTAGCTTCTCCAGCAGAACATCCATGGCGCCATTCGATGCTGGCGAAACTTCACGGCTCACTGCATCAATGGCAGATGGTTGTGCTGCAGCCTTCCTGCGCATGTTTGCTTCATTGCGTTTGCGGAGTTCGTCGAGTGCGACATTCTTCTGGGTTGACTTCTTCCACTCTTGAACGAATGTGGCAAGCTTGGCGAAGAAGTCTCTGCGTGCATTGTCGTCGCTCGGGTCTTCACCAAAGAAGGCCATGATATCATCATAAGACTTTACCATCTCTTCCAGGTAGAGCTGCATCTGCTCTGCCTTCCGGCGTGCCTCTTTCATGGCGCGCTGCACAATTTGACTGACGCGGTCTTGCGGATGAAACTTTTGTGGGTCACTGAGATTGCCGGAGTCGAGCGACATCTGAATGTTGTTGATGTTGTCGGTGTACTGCTTCGCATCCAGCTTGAGTTGCTCGACGTTGAGCTTTTGTGCGGTGATGACGCCAGAGATGTCATCGACGAAGGTTGCCCAGCCTGGGAACTTTGTTCGCACGATACGTTCAAGGACATCGGCGAAAGTGGACTCATTCTTGTCGTCCTTGACCATTGCAAGGCGGGCAAGAGAGCTCAACTTGAAACCTTGAGCTTGCTTGTTCGAGTCGTTCATAAAGTTTCCGATGTCCAGAATCAGGCCGAGGACGTTCATTAAAGACACTGAGTCCCGCAAAGAGTCGGATACTGCAACGACCTGCTTGAGTTTGGCAGAAATCTCTTCATAGTCTTTCTCGTATGATCTTGTTAATGCTAGCGCTCTCATCCTTGACTTCCAGTAATGGTGAAGCTCATATGCAGTGTAAAGGTACAGCTGATCTTCACGAGTGAGTTCAGTGGGATCTTGCTCGCGCTCACTCGACCAAGCATTAGCTCCAGTCCAGTCTTTACTGTAGGGTGCCATCTGCTTGGATACGTTCTCCGGGATATCGCAAAGATCTTGGCGTTGAAGGAAGTCCATAACCACTGGATTCTCGAGCACGTCCTGGTCGCAGTGGACGATCATCTTCACAACATCCTCGACTGCAATTTGCGAAAACTTGGAGAGAGAAATCTGGAACGT
>Ga0268246_10000649_pt1 | contig 13927 bp, 8 predicted proteins | sample AgamicOrSfe_FD_200242 | JGI IMG/M metagenome (GOLD analysis project Ga0268246, IMG submission 200242) | Agave microbial communities from Guanajuato, Mexico - Or.Sf.e (v2) (version 2) | ecosystem: Host-associated > Plants > Phyllosphere > Phylloplane/Leaf | place: Guanajuato, Mexico | collected...
CTGAGTATACCTGGCTCATACAGCAACTTCAATCAGAGCACTCAACATCTCGTCGTGAATACCGGGACTGCATCAGTCATCGTTACAAAAGCAAGCAAGCGATGATACTAGAGTTTCACATCTGTGCGACTCATTTCTCGGAGCATAAATTGCAATCAAACACGTTCGGCCAGCCTCGAAATGAAGATCACAGCATACTCTGGAGCGTGGAGAATGGCTTGACTACACATAAGGATTGGGAAAGACTCCTCGACGATAAGCGTGCTGTCACTACAGTCATCGACAGGGACGTTTGACCGCTTTCTAGCATTCGCGTTGTGTGATCAGATAAGCTATACATCATTATGGTCTCCATCGACAACTTGAGGAGGGACGACACGGTCGTCGATATGTTCAGAAAGTTCAAAGACCAGGTTCATGAGGTGATCATACCAGACTTTCAGATCCGCGTGAACGGCATGGATTAGGACGCCAGATCGACCTTGGCGATCCGATTGGCGGCAAGCTATATTACCAATTTCTTCCGCAGATTTTGCGCAGAGAATCCGTCTCGGCGCATCATTGTGTACTATCGCGGTCAAAGGCAATTTTTCCCTGTCAAAGATCCTTTATTCCGCGTCGTCCCTGAAGGTTGCTCCTCAGCTCTGGAATATATGCAGCACAGTGATAGCAAGACGATATATGTGCTGACTGGGCACACTGGCAAAGCAAGGTAAGTCCGTGAGCTGAGGTTGACGCGTCGTTTCCGACACTGACAACACTCTGCCAGGGCACACTTTTCATATAAAGAAAGGCAGTCTTTGGCTTCAACAACGGAATGCAAACACACAGGCGCAGATGAGACACACAGGCACAGATGAGACGCAATCGCTTAGATGCCAAACGCGCGAAACAGAAGAGCACCGTCTAGCGTAGAATGGAGAGATTCTTCATAACACCCAACACGATTGGGCAGCAAGTCGGCAGGCTCCACTAAGACCACATCAAGAAAGGCAGAGTTGTGGCTTCAAAGGGCACTTGGATTTGAGCTAGCAAGGAGACCTTTAATGATATCAAGTGCCGCTACCAGTGTGACGGTGCCACCAGCAAACGTCCTTACTATGCCAGCAAACCTGCTGCTGCACACCCTCATAGACTCGTGTCCTCTCACCAGACACGCCAAACGTATGACCATGATGCCAGACGACATCAAATTAGTACGAGTGATTCGGAGGGAGTCAGCGGTCAATGCGAAGAAAACGCAGACGAAGCGTCCAATGCATGGAGACCCAGAGAGGGATGAGGCTCAGCCCGGATTCTACAATATGATTGCCAAGACAAACTACAGACCTCCTGATACTTGTGGCACAGGTGCTACGAAGTATGCCAGTGTTGTCAAAGCAGCTGATGTGGCTATGACGAGCACTACAAGAAATGAATGTCTGAGGTGGAAGACAGTCAGAGTATCCTTGAGTGCAAAGTCAACCGTCTGGAATTGGAACAGAAGTCAACATCTTTAGCTTAATCGCATGTCCTCGCAGGCCAGGGTGGCGAGATCCGTACAGCGAAAAGAGACATTCTTACCCTCAAGAAGACCGCTTTTGCCCTCCAGAAGACTTCCAGCAATCGACAGAAAGCTACGAGGGCTCTGGAGCAGAAGACACGCAATGAGCTACTCAGACAGAAGGGACAACACTGCGTGGTGGCCCGCTCTGGAGGAAGGACACGCCGAGGTCAACAGCTCGACAGAGGTTGCTAACATAACCGCAACGTTCACCAAGCCATAGTCACGATGCTGTCGCTACAAGCAATGCTCCATCGTGTCCACGATGGCAGAATTCGAGCACATCATGTATGGTGTTATGTTCCGGCAGTCTTTACGCTGGGTAACACGAAAATCCGGACCTGGAGGTCTGGAGGGCAGCGAATCTGGAAGTCCTGATCTAGTGTTTGAGGCTGTGAGGAGGGTGGTGGAACCGAGTAGGAGAAGTCATACTAGTCCAGATCATGCAGGAATGCACAAACCTAGGTAAATACAGTACTTATTGCAGCGCATCAATGGGTGGTGGCCATCTTCTGTACTATTGCCTACTCAACGTGCACTATCTGTATCGTATAGCTTGTGAGTGTCTGTTCTTGCAGTCTATGTCTTCAAGGTCTCGATACCAGCCAGTAGTACCAACATTCCAAGAAAGATAAAGCTTGTAGAAGTTCTTTGGGACATTCTTCGCTCCGGGTGTGGACAATCACTGTTTCAACTAGCACCGACATGTCACATCGCAATAGCAACATTGCTGCGGGACCCGTGGTAGACTCTTTGGTGGAGGTTCTTGAGTCACTCTGATATCTACAATTCCCATGCTGCATGCCCAAACGCCGCGCTAAGCACAACTAAACACAAACCGCACAGCTCTGAATACAGGCATTGCCAGCTTACAACCCTTAGTCCACTGTCCTCCTCTCCCCATGCCTCGCTCTTCCTCCTAACACATGCGTTGCAATAGGATGATCCACCATCGGCATCGCCAACACTGCCCTCACCGTTTTCGGTGCTACCTTCTTGATCTCCTCTAATTCCTTCCGACTGTCATTCCTAAACGGCGCCTCCCTTCTCAGCCGCCTCAACACTAACGCAAACCTCACCATCGTCTTGTAAGTCGCCCGCAGCTCCCCTTGTCTCAGAAATGTGCCGCGTGGGCCCAGGAACTCAGTCCCGGGTGCTTTTGTTCGACTAGCTTGGAAATAGCGCACGCGCGGCTCGACCGGACTCCAGGACGCAGGGAAAGTCCCCATCAGGTGTTTTTCACAGAGGGCGAAGGCGGTATCGTGCGCGCCGTGCGTGGCGAGCAGTTGGACGTACAGGTTCCAGTTGCGGTTGTCGAGGTCGAAGCCGAGGGCGAAGAGGGACTGGAGCGTGTTATACATCGCAGTGGCACGGCCAGTACTAGCGGGTTGGCCAGCCAGGGCGCGCAGGTAGATATCGATGTGTGGAGAGAGTACGTAGCGGCGGGTCGGGGCGATGTAGTTGCTGGTAGAGGTGGAGACGAGGCGGGATGTGCGGGTGGCTTTGGCCTTTGCGACTTCCCATAGGCGGGTGACAGAGGCGAAGTCGCCCGTGCGGTAGTGGAGGTTCATGAAGTGGGCGATGAAGCGGAGAGGTGCGGAGTCTTCGGGTTGGTTGGGGTAGAGTCTCTCATAGCGGTCGATAAGTGTCTTGACGACATCGTAGGCACGAACGTCAGAGTAAAATGACATTGGCAGATTGAATAGAGCTGCAGCTGCACCTTCAGCGCCGAAAAATTTCGACGAGTAGAGCTCCGGAGTGCCTGCAACAGGCTTAGCGATCTCGGCGGAGGGCATGATCTCCTCAAGCAGCTCGTCCAAGATGTCGACCCGGACTTCTGACAGATTGCCACGTTCTTGCGCAAGTCTAGCTCTTGCTGCCGACAACTGCAGTCTCTGCACGGCTATCTGGGAGTTGCGATCCGTTGGGATGCCCCGGCCGAGCATATCGGCATGCATTCTGATGCCTTGCTCGAACATCTGCATATCGGCGTATCCGTCCATGACTATAGCGTAGTGCAATGCAGTTGCTTGCACCTTTGTTTGCATCGTCTTCTGCAAGATGCGTCGCGCAATGGCAGGCTTGCGTTCCACCACGTATGCACGCATCAGACAGCTGTACGTCAACCCGTCGAAGCGGACTTTTAGTCGCTGCATCTCCTGTGCAACCCTAGTAGTATTACGTACAGCTTCATTCCGAGAGCTCAATGAGTGATAAGAGAGGATCTGATTCCACATGCGCGTGCTTGCTATCGTAGCAGTGTTTGTGGTGACTTGTCGTGCGAAGAGCTCGGCTTTTCCCACTTGACGATCATTCAGGAGAGCCAATACCATACAATCGTTCATTGCGGCAGTCCTTGGTATGCCGTTATGATTTTCATTTGCCATGTTGAGCATCTGGTCACACAGGTCAACGTCACCACGACTAGCACTCGCAGCCATGACAGTGCCAACAGTGTAGGCGTCAGGCTGCACCCCGGCTTCGAGCATGGAAGATAATGCTGAGAGAACCCCTTCAAGGTCGTCTGCTTTCTCGTGGGCATTGAGGAGGATGTTCCAGCAAACAGTATCCGGCTCCAACTTTTGAGATCGGATTTTATCCAGTTCAGCCATGACGACCTCTGAAGCGCCTCTTTCTGCGTGAAACTGTAGCAAGGGATAGAAGAGCTTGATACTTGGAGTGTCGCCTTGCTGCCGCGTTATGTACTGTTCGAGCAGCTTTTGAGCTTGGTCCAGGTCGCCACTTTTTGCAAGACCCTTGATCATCAGCCCAGTCAAAGAGGATGGAAGATCCTGGTAGTATATTCGCCAGTCGGCAAGCAATGCCAGCGCATATTCGACATCATTCACTCCAACTGCGGATTTGATCATCGCGTGTAACAGTCTCCGCGAGGGACGGAAGGGAGTACAGTTGCGCCGGTACTGGTGATAGATCTTATGGGCATGGCTCATACGAATTGCTGGAGAAGGTCCGGTAGCATCCAATGTTCTCATGCATAAGATCTCGTACATACTCGCACCCGCAGACTCATGACGTTGTAAGAAGGCAAGCACATCTGCATTTCGTGTAGTTCCGAAGCTGAGTCCTTTGTTAAGCACACCTTTCACAAGGAAGGCGAACAGCGAGAACGCTTCTTCCGTATATGCCCCGAGAACAGTACCAGCATTTATAGCCTTCATGAATGCTAGGACCTTACTGTTCAAACCAGGCATGCTTCCAAGCGTGAGCTGAAGGGTATCCTGCCAGCTTTTGAGTGCCTGAGTGCGTCCTTGATCCTTATAAGTGTCCACCCGGTCAGTCCAGGCATTTAACATGAGATCCCAATCACCACTGCCTATCAAATGTGCAATCAAGAGGTCAGAACCGATATTTGACTCCGTTCCGATAGCATCCAAGGCTTCGCTGTGCGCGGCGACTGCTTTGTCGGGTATCTTCACTTTGAGGTAAAAGAGAATAGCCTCTAGGTACATAGATGAGGTCCGTTCCAGGAGATCGATCTGCTCAAAGACCCACAGCAAGCGGTGCCAGTCCCTCGAGCGCGGCGAAGAGGAAAGTATATTCATCAAGCCCAGCCTGATATCGGCTGTTCTGAGGTCCTCGTCCAGATTTTGGTAGTAGTCCCAAGCCTGATCCCACGATTCCTGGTATTCTCCTTTTGCGTTGATACCTATCAGGGTTTGGAGCTTTCTCAATGCTTCGTCACAGGGAATCGTGGGTGTATATTCAGTGCTAAGAAAGTCCTCTACTTCGCTTGCTGAAGGATCATCGGTCGTTTTACGCCGAATGGAGGCATCAGACGCAAACCCACGCTGGATTCCGGCGGCTCCAATGTGTCGCATATGCTTCCTCCACGTTCTGTAGCCATATGATGAGAGTCGTCTAATCATAGCTTTGGTTTTGGTTGGGTAAAGGAAATCGAGAAACATGCTCTCGTTCTTAGGTCTTGTAAGGTCGAGTCGTTTACTGTCATCGCGGTCGATGGTGATGGTCGGCTCGAACAGTGCCCTCGTAAAGTGGAAGCACCAACTTGGCAGATCGAGGTCTCCAGCGCCATGTCGCCAAAATGTCGAATGGAGTTGACGAGTTTGTAGGCATTGTGTACGAGCTCTTGATCTGTCCCTGAGGCATGCCGAGGTCTGTCGTCCTCCGGTATTGAGACATCTTGCTGCTCGCTCTAGCATGCCACGAAGAGCACTCTACGTGGATTGTGGTATAGGATGTGAGGCTCGTTGCATGATACGAGGAGTAGAGAGAGGCCTGGCTTGATGCAGTGAGAAACCCCTGCTATGCCCTGTAGCTATGCGATGTGTCGTAAGTCTGTCGTGTGAGCGTGGAACAAGCCAGGTGCGCTGAGCGAATGTGGCGAGAGATTGGACTTCGTGTGTGGATCAGTATGTTGGTGCTGAGTGGCACCGCAACATAATTTGAGATGACGCTCGGAGTCTGGTCGTCTCGTCACGTGCCGTCGATCACGAAGGGACGAGACTCTCGCATTGGAAACAGCTCCCGCCGAGAACTGTCACGTCTCGAATTGAGAGCATTCACATTGATATCGCAAGATGGCAAACAGAGGTTATGATGTCGTCGTCGACGTCGATGCAGAGGTGCGCGACCTCAACACACGACATTCAACCATTAGCTGATTCCCAAGCAGGGCGATCTAGGTCATACTGATCTCCAAGAGGACAACCTCCAGTTTCACAAGTCTAGTTTGTCTACCTAGGCGCACTTTACAGTCCGCGATCATAGGAACTGATACATCCTCACCAGCTTTCGCCGACCCAAATCCTCGTTCCAAACCGATCTCGACAACAACCAACACGTTCCCACCTCAAAACACGGCTGGGCCATCCGGCAGCAATGGCTTGAAGGGTGGATTCGAGGGAAAGCGCTTCCTTTGGACGCTCTCTTTCTATCAGCAGTTCTTCGATGTAGACACAAATGCCGTTCTACAGCGATGTCTCTCCGCGATCTTCCCAAAGGACAACTTCCTCGACGTTCTGGAGGGCAATCCTGATCTATACGGGCCATTCTGGATCGCGACTACTGTTGTTGTGATTCTCTTCTTGACAGGCAGCATCAACGCATGGCTCGCATCAAGAGGAGATAGCTACTACGGATATGATTTCAAGTTACTATCTGGAGCAGCAGGTCTGATCTATGGCTACACCCTTGTCATCCCATTCGCACTATGGGCTGCGTTGCGCTGGAGCGGGAGCGAGGCTGCCAACGTCCTCGAGTGCTGGGCGCTGTACGGCTATGCAAACGTCATCTGGGTGCCTGTTGCGCTCATCTCGTGGAGTCCACTCGACATTCTCAACTATGTCTTTGTTGGAGTTGGACTTGCAGTTTCTGGGCTCTTCCTCGCACGAAACCTATACCCAATCATCATGACCACGCCGCATCAAAGAGCGAAGCTGATCTTCATCATTGTACTGGTCCTCCACGCTGGACTAGCTATTGCCATCAAGGTGCTCTTCTTTGCGTATGTTCCGATTGTCCTGGTATCATATGAACATGCTAACTTTGTACGCTAGCCACAAGAGTCCGGTCAATAAGTCACCGACAGCGACTGACCCAGGCCTGATTGATCCCGCTGTCCCGGGCGATGGAGCTGCTCCAGTCGAGGATGCGCCTGGCATGAGGTTTATGCGTCGATGAAGAACATATAGCTAGTGATGAATATCCAAATGTGAGATGACAACGAGAAGCATTCCGGTCCAGTGCCTCTCTCGCCCGATCCTGTGGAGAGTGTATTCCTCTTTGACCAAGTCGTAGTCTGTTTCTGTCTTTGTACGATCAAGCTGCTCTTCACAAGTACTTCCTGCCCGCCGCAGCAACTCTAGCCTTGAACACCGGACTGCGTATCGGTGCATTGACCGTATAGAACGGATTCATCGTTGTCTTCACCCAGTTCTCGTACACGTCCGCAAAGAAGTTCTTCACTGCCTCCTCTGTAGCAGGACTCGTAGGATTGTATGCAATGCTGCTGGCACTAGACGTGCGCTTATCTGTAGCTGACGATGGCGGCATGGGTGTCAGATGGGCGTTATGTGTGGCCGAAGGATCCGGGCAGTGTAGAAGGAGGAAGCGTGCGCCAGAGCCGGTTAGAAAGCAGGAGATGAAGTTGTTGTAGAAGCGGTCGATGGACTTGAGATACCTGGAGCGAGAGGCACAGGGTCAGCATTGATCATAGTAGAAGTACAGAGGGATCAAGACGAACATAGCACCCGTAGTCCACTGCACCTCCTCCACGATATCCAGACTGCTGTGTACGATGAACTGGTTCATGTGTCTAGCTTCGTCACGGAAGCGCGCGACGCCATCGCCTCCTTGTTTCGAGGTGCCGAACTCATACTCGAAGATTGGGTTGTCTTTCGTGCCAATGATGGCAAGATAGTAGGACATTGTCCCTGCCAATGGAGAGTGTTGTTGTTGGTCCTCATCTGGTTGTCGGTGCCGCCGGATTTAAAGTTGTCGGATTCGGACATAAAATAATGAGGTGACTTCGAATGTTTGAAACATGGAGGATGAGGATTCTCTGCTACATCACAACATCATGCTTGGGTTTGGCGCATTCAGAGCTTCGTCGCCGTTATCCAGCGGACTTTTATGGTATTCTTAATCCGAGACCAAATTTCGACCGAGCGCTCTACTGATCAGATCTTGCTCGATTGTAGGAAAATCCCATGGCGACTTTCAACACCACAAAAACGACGCCAGCGCAAGCGGCTCCGCCTCGTCGATAACGTTGTCTCAATCATCGACCAAGCGCTAGCAAAGACAGGGCAGAAGACAAAGCAAGTCGAGCTATGGAAGCAGACAATGCCTGTTGAGGAGGAGATGTTCGCGAAGGATAAATACACGATCTTTGACCGCAAAGAGAAGAAGTATAGGAAGGGAATCCATAGTATGTCTCATCACTCGCGTTGCAGCGTGGCGATGCTATAGGAGCGGACACTGCGCTGCGGTCAAGGTCACAAGGCTAACATCTAGCAGAGCTACCGAAGTGGACGAGAGTGAGCCAGAGATTGAATCCTCCTGGGTATTGAGTGGATGTATGATAGTCGTGGGGAGGGCAAAGCATTGCATCGCATGGGACAGGAGTACGGTGTATTGAGGATTGGGAATGGCTGCATCACAGAACCACAGGACAATTATTGAGGCATTGGTGGATTACATACTGGTAACCAAGCAAGGTTTGAGGTGTAGAGCAATAACACTCTGCCAGAATCTCAGGCGCTGGACAACATTTAGAACAAGTTGAGGTCAAGTAGCGGTCGTTCTTGCCAATTGAACGTAGTACAAAAACAAGGCTGAAGTTTCGTCGATCATGAGACGAGCTCGTTGTTGTTGTCTGTTCATCTTCTGTAATCTTCTTCTTGAGCCCACGCGTAATTGCTCACACTTTTCACTGTACACTACGCTATGAAGTCACTCTTTACACACTGCCTGCTGTGAGTGAGCCCAGGTCACATGATGTAGTGATCATGACATCGCCGGATAAAACGGCACATTGAGTAAGGTTAAGTGACACGATCTCTACAAAGAACGACCAAAAGCTCCAGCTTCCCTTCTTCCTCACCTCAACAGCGCAGCAAAGCAGATGTCAAGGTCAGCCAGCAACACAGGCGCCCCAAGCGCACGCATCGGGCCATCTACGTCAGCGCGAACACCTCAGTTTGCCTCCGACCGACCTGTGTCGTCTAATTTCGCGAGCAACCATTTCGTGCTCGGCGGCGGCGTTGCAATCTTTCACGTCGCGAGTTCCCGCGTCGTTCTATGCCATCATAGCAGAGACAAGTACTGGTTTCTGCCAAAAGGTCGGCGCGATGTCGGGGAGAGCATAGAGCAAGGAGCGGAGCGAGAAGGATTCGAGGAAGTACGTTGACAACAATCGCCATCAATCTGGACATCATGACTGAACATCTCTGCGACTCTAGACTGGGTATCGGAACCGCCTACTACCCCTACCCGTGAAACATCTACAGCCACAACCTCGAATCCCAGCAGATCCGCGTTTTTCTGCCTTCAGCGTAGAACCCGTCTTCTCGCAGCTGTACCCGCAATCGCACTCGTCACAGTACCTCTGTTTCTGGTACATTGCCGAGACGGTGCCACCAGCGGTTGAGGAGCAACTGAATGCTGCAGAGGCTGAAGCTGAAGCCTCGGGCGAAAGCATCTTCGGCGCAATGTACCAGTATCCTCCTGCCTTTCCTGCGACATTGACATTGCAGGAGCGAGTCGCGATGGAACGGGGCTTAGGCCCTGGAGGCAAGGGAAACTATGAGCCAGTGCATCACCCAAACAAGGGCATGGATCCGGAAGAGGCGCTTTATGAGAGTCATTTGATGAGTGTACCGGATGCACTGGAGAAGCTGGCACAGCAGCCAGTGTTGGCGTATGTGGTGAAGACTGGGTGGGATGCGATAGTCGCTAGGATGGCAATGAACGAGTGATGATTCGCAACCGAAGCAAAAATGCGACGCAAGCGCACACACGCTAATCTTCAGTACTCAGTCTACGTCTGCTTACATCATGCCGCCTTCTATCAGGTCCACCTGCCATACGACTGGTTGCCTGGTGTTGACAAATGATACCACCACAATTGGGGCTTCTTTCACACTACTTGGTCGACCGCGTTCTCAACACTGTCTTCTACTTCTCTATTATGGACAGAACCACGCCGATGTGCAATACGAGCATCTGAATTGCAAAGACAGGCTGAACTTGTTCGCGAATCAGATGTTGACTGCACTCTATCGGTGAATTTGACGCCTACGCAATAATAATGCAGGGAATGTAAGAATGATCAGCCAGAATGGAACGCAAGACCGCCATTGCCACTTCATTGAGGCTGTGGCGGTGTCTCGAAGCCGTCGGTGGCCCCTGTAACCCTAAATACTGGGACTACCGGGTGCTCGAAGCTTAGAGACGAAACTAAAAGCGTTCCAACATGACAAATTCGAATGGAATGCAAAACCGCCATGGCGAGTCACTTCATTGAGGCTGTGGTGGTGTCTCGAAGCCGTCGGTGGCAGCTATGACCCGAAATGTGGCCCTGTGCTCGAAGCCTAGAAACGAAATCAAAAGCGTTCCAGCATTGAAAACTACAAGAGCTCTCTGAAGCTTTCCTTTTCCGTAGGATGGACTTCTCGTTTCGTCCATGACATCTCTTCTTCTCAGTCTATCCCTTTCTACATTCATGGAACAATATCTGTGCACCTGACGCTCATGAAAGGACCTTGAACCGATGAACAAGACGGAACGCAAACCCGCCATGGTCACTTTATTGAGGCTGTGGTGGGGTCTCGAAGCCGTCGGCGGCAGACTCAGGTGCCTGTAACACACCCTATAAAGTGCGCAGAATGGGTTCCTGATGATGCTCGAAGCCTAGAGACGAAACTGAAAGCGTTCCAAAATCAAACATCACAAGGGCTCTCTGAAGCTTTCCTTTTCCGTAGGATTTGTTTCTCGTTTCGTCCATGATATTTCCAACTTTTCAGTCTTTCTCTCTTACAAGCACAAAAGGACTTCAAACAGTATTGTGGCATAGTGCCATACGATTTCTGCTCAAAACCATGTCCTAGTACAGTAGTTTCTCTACTTCATCACTTCCGCCATGTACCACACAAAAGCGATCGACTTCACCTTCCTCATTACCGCCCTATCCTTCAGCCCCAACCTCTCCATCTCGCTCCTCTCCTCCTTGATCACATCGCCCTCCACCCAGCCTGCAAACTCCTTCGCGTTCCCTTTCTCCTTCATATCCATTCCCATATCCATCATCCACTCCAATCCCTGCTCCATCCGCCTCTGATGCGCCACCTTTTCCGCAAATGCCACTTCCTCCGCATCGATTACATCTTTCCCCTGTGTCTCTTTCGGCGCGACAGGCTTTGGCGCCCATGCTTTGCCCTTTGTCTTCAACCATAGATTTGTGTTGTTGGGGTCATGGTCGACCTTCCACACCACGCCTTCACCCACGCCTTCGATACCGAAGCTCGCCGCGAACGGACACTTTTGCGCCACCGCTTCCGAGATTTCGGACAACCTCGCCTCCACGCCCTCCAAGTCAGCAAGCTCGACACGCTCCTTCCACATCCCGCCCCGACTGACATGGACGATCCTCGCCTCTTTCCTCTCGAACTCGACCCCGGCAAATTCCGAGTCACGCACCCAGGCTCCATTGATTCGTGCCGAAATGATGACGAAAGTCAGCGGCAGCTTTGCGATGCCAAGTCCGCCGTGCTTCTGCACGCCACGCCCAATCCACTCGCCTGCTATCAGCACTTCTTGCGCCACTACCTCCGTGCGTGAGATGGACGGATTGAGAGCGCAGAAACGCGTGATGTACGCTTCTCGAAGCGATAGAATATCGGCGGTATGAGTGGTGCCCGAGGCGCAGAAGCCGTTGAGGTCGGTCTCGAGAGTCAGGAGGCGGTTGCGAGAGTGGAAGGAGATGGAGTTGGAGGGCGAGGGCGCGATGAGGATGTCGGCGTGTACACCGTGGAGCTTGACAGTACCAGTGAGAGTTAAGGTTGAGGGAGTAGGGAGGGTGGAGCGCGTGAGGTGGTAGCGGACTTCGGTGAGTTTGTTTGTTATGCTGGGGTAGAGAGCCGCGCTGGTGGTGGAGGCAGCTGTGTCAGTGGTGGTGAGAGGAAAGTTGTTTGTGAATGAGTTGTTGGGAGCAGATGAGATAGTGCCTTCAGTGGCGGTATTCGAAGTCATCTTGGCCTGGTCGTGAAATATGGCAGGTACGTCCAAGTATAACCGCGGTCTCTTGTCGAGTTTGCTAGCAATGCTCGTTCGTGCAGAATGCTGGGTGTGATGTTGTTCTGACAGCAAGGAATAGTATTCGTACAGAATGTTCTATGTGGTTTCGATGGCTTCCATCGCGACTGCCAGGTTGTTTAATATTGCTTGAGAAGAGAGTCTGAGCATAAGTGACTCACGAGCTTTTAGGTTCAATGCAGACGAATTATGGAGCTTGTTGAACCACTGGAGTGGAATTGAGTTTTGAGCATCTACACTAAAACCCAAAACACGAAACGAAAGTAGACAGCCTCCGGGAACAGTACCGGACGACTTCGTTCACATCCACAGCATCCCGCGTATGGTAGCAGGATAAAGCATGTTGCAAAAGAGCAAAGTCTCGAAAAGCCCTGGGTTCTGCTCTGGCTCATCATCTATATCGAGCACTCAAGGTGCGAGCAAACCACGAAACCGCTGATCACAACATCACAAAAGTACAGAAAGTTCCTGGGAGAGTGCCGTAGTGTTTCTGATCGGGCTTGTCTGCTGTTATTATGCTCTATATAAAGGGCCTTAACTGACCAGTTGCTGATGGAAAGCCTGGTAGACATGGACAAGACGCTCCTGTTCCTGCTATATTGCCACCTCATGCCTAGACAGAGCATGCTTGATCAAACGACTTGTACCAGCCTCTTCGAACACAATGCCGCATGAGCCTCTACCAATCTTCGTACACACAGCTGGAGAGGAGAGCCTTGCTGCGCAGGCTTTCAAAAGCGCTGCGCACCAGCCGTCGAGCTTGTCGAAACATAACCGCCGTGTTCTTTAGGCCTCCGAGGATGGCTTCGTTGGTGGCGGGTAGGGCAGGCATCGTAGTGGTAGCAGTGGTGATGGTGGCGGCGATGAGGCGAGAAGTGATGTGATCTGGTAGCGAACAGCGCAAGGACTTATGATGCTAGGTTGTAATAATGGCAGCCGAGTCACTTGATCTATCATCTAGGTTCTCTGCTGGCCGTGCCAAATGACGCAGATGAGGGAGTCGATGTTGGAGGTTTAGAGAGAAGAGGTCAGACGTCTCGGAGAAGAAAGAAAGCTTTTAAATGCTTGGAACGTTGTCTGCATTGGATCGAACCAGGTTGTCCTATCTGGGGCACCGTAACGAGTTGAGGTGAGGCGTTTGGGGAAGATGAGGCTAGTTTACCAGAGAGAGCAAGTTTGATGATATACAGTGCTAGTGGCCCGGTCATGTTGTGAAGAGTACCGTCAAACAACGAGGTGGCATGCCAAAAGGGATGATCGCAGCTCATGGAAGCATCAAGTGCTGCTTACATATCCTTATTATGCTCTTCCGTTTCTGGACGGGTAGATCAAGTGAGAAGGCACAACCGCTATGTCAGCCGAGCTGGGGAAGTCAGCAGGATGTCTATGAGACTGACTGTCGAGATCAACACAACCCGTGTGCCACATGCGGCAGAGCCTCCTCATGACGCGATCTAGTGCTCATGCGGCATCCCGGGCATCTCCCTGATGACCTTGGCCCCTTCCTCCTCACTCGCCCTGTCATACACCCTCCTCCCCGCAACCCACGTCTCCCTCACCTTGACGTCTCTCAGTCTCTCCACATCTCTC
>Ga0268246_10000651_pt1 | contig 13922 bp, 10 predicted proteins | sample AgamicOrSfe_FD_200242 | JGI IMG/M metagenome (GOLD analysis project Ga0268246, IMG submission 200242) | Agave microbial communities from Guanajuato, Mexico - Or.Sf.e (v2) (version 2) | ecosystem: Host-associated > Plants > Phyllosphere > Phylloplane/Leaf | place: Guanajuato, Mexico | collected...
CTACACATCTACCTATCTTCGCATCCACACAGGCGGCAGAACCTCAGGAATCCGCGCAATCGTCTGCATCAGCATCTGGTACAGCAACACCACAACGTCCGGGGCTTGCCAATGTGGGAAGGCAGTCGACGACATATGGAGTCAGTGGGCTTTCGTCATTGAGCAAAAAGGCGAGCAGTCTCATCTATGGAGACGATTGAGATATGGTAATGCTAGGAGGAGTCGAGATCAGCAGCACTTTCTGTGAAAAGACTATTAACGATTGACTTATGTTGTGACAAATCCATAGATATGCATGAACACTATACATCGCTTAGACCAACAACAAGTGCCTCGTGTTGCTACCTGCTTGAAGATTGTCAGCAGACTGACAACCACGTCTTGTACTTCGTTAGCACCAAGAAATACAAGTAACCTTGTGCATATTCGTGCATGCCTGTCGTAACACAACGCCAAGCCTTAACGGTTTTGGATGACCAGGATGTAATTAGCGTGATTCTCGTTTTGAAGTGCTCAACTCGATTGGTGTCATTATTCCCAGCTTAACACGGCGTCCCGCCCGTCACACTCAGCACCACCTACACTCCTCGCCCTTATCTCTCCGTGACCATTGCACGTTCTTCTATCACGTTCGATGCCGCTGGACATTCACGTCTCGATAAAGCAACGCTAAGCTTAACTCACGTCCTGCGAGGCCTGTGAAAGGAAAACGAACAGCGAGTGCGCAGACACTGTTCAGACTGTCAACGTCACAGCGTTTGTCTCGCGCCGACAACCCCGATCGAGTCACACCTTTGTTCACACTACCTTCCTTCACCGCCTACTCTATGAATCGACGACGTCTGCATGCGTACAAGAAAGATCTTGAACTACAGGCACGCGCTCTGACCACAACTGGAAGTTCAAAGATACATGAGCTAGATCCAAGCGCATACGCGGGCGACAGGAGTGCACACATCAAGATGCAAGAAGACGATGATGACGATATGAACGACACAATACCACGACACGCCAAAGACCGTTACAAGTCATGGAGGAAGAAGTACCGCAAGATGCGCCTCAAGTTCGATGAAGTCATGGATGAAACCAACAGGCTGTTTATTGCAGAGCACAAGGCGTGGAATGTTGCGAAACGCGTGCAGGAGGAGATTGATCAGATATTGGAGATTCTGGTGGATGTGAACGATGATGCGAAGACGCCGGCACATATGAGATGGGATCTGCGTTTACCAGGTGATCCGGAAACGCTTCGGCTGGCGAGTGAACCGCCGCCTGGAGCGAAGAACTTGGCGGAGCTGTATCAAAGCACACCACATACATCTGAAGGGATACTAGGTGCTGCCCAAGGGATGAAGTTCGATGGTGATTTGATCAACGTGCTTCCACCCGATCTACTCGATCTGGACGACCACAACACCTTTACGACTATCACACCACCATCTTTCCTCACATCTGAACACGAAGCCGACTACCTGACTACACTCGACAATGCTCTAGCCATGAACAACCCGCTTGCATTCAACGGGCCGCCAGGAGTCGAAGCAGTAGGCTCACCAATGCAACCATTACGAACAAAGCAATTACCTACAGACCGCGACTTCGCTCAGAGATGTCCTGTCAGCGTACATAGCTGGCTCAAGAAGAACCAGCCGCAAGTGTTCGAATCAACAGCAATAGACGGCAAAGGCGCTCGAGAAAGATTCCGAATCACGGGAAACTTCGACGGAGGTGACTCTGAGATTGAGGCAACGGCAAGCTCGCACGGGGCCAAGTCGAGGAAGAGCTTGGGTGCGAAGGCGGCGGCGAATGTCAAGCGGGAGGATGCGGGAAGGCATGAACACCCGTTTGAGGAGCTGGATGAGGAGATTGGGTTTGATGCGTCGGAAGTGAAGGGGAGACGACGGAACGGGGCTGGTGAGGAACCATATCGACCGAAGGGCGGACGGCACTCTACGAATGCGAAGAGAAAGCGAGCGCCTACTGAACAGATCGAGAATGGTGGGACTGTGAGTAAGAAGGCGAGAAAGAGCATGGGCACGGACATGATTGAAGCATGATGAATTAGATGCAACGGCTAAGATCTTGTACGATAGACCAGGAACAAGCAAATCTTGCTTGCGGATTAGAGTCAATATAGAGAGAGGGCTCCGCACTAGATCACATTCGAAGATAGTCGTACTTTGAGTAAGACACTACCCACACCTTACTGTCGCTCGACCCTGTTGTGTAGAGAATTGCATGAGTCATGCCCCTGCTGTTTCGTACCCCACCTTTGAACCTTTTGCCATCCTCAAATTGTGACTCGCCTCCATCGATATTCATTCATTCGACGGATTGCGCCACTGTGATAGTCTCGAAGAATTGATAGAATACCATGCGACCGTAGCATACGCCTTACTTTGCAGGACGTAACAGTGTGACCGATCCTAGCAGAGACCGAACATGGAGTTCGAAGAGTCACGAACAGCAAAGGCGCAATTCCGTGCCCAAGCGAAAAAGAAGATTGCAGCCCTGCAATTCGGCATATTGTACTGCCTCTCTCATCGGCGCAACATCAGAGTGTAGTCTAACTGTTCTTGCAGATCAAGTCAGGATATCGTGCGGCAGTCTGTTGTGGAAGTCGCCGATCGCCATGCCTACGATACTCCCACGAACGATGGCTTGCGTACGGTGACGAGGCATGGTCCGCTTGACAAGCGCATGGGCACATCCAGCAATGCAGTCAAGTGCGATACCTGTCATCGCCAGCTCAAGGACTGTAATGGCCATTTTGGCTATGTCAAGCTTGCGTTACCTGCGTTTCATGTGGGATTCTTGAAGAAGATCATTGAGATTCTGCACTGCATCTGCAAGGTTCGGCATTCGCCTGATGATCCAAGAAGTATCATCGTTCTAACTATTCTAGGATTGCTCGCGCGTCATGCTCGACGAGGAGGCTGGGAGATCCTATCTGAAGAGCTTCCGGCGGGCCCGAGATAATATGCAGCGTGATCAGATCTTCAAAAAGGTTCAAGCAGATGCTCGGAAAGTACATTACTGTCAGCACTGCAACAGTGTCAATGGCACAGTCAAAAAAGTCACTGGTCACGCGCTGAAGATCATCCATGAACGGTATAGATGGTATATCAACTCGACAGCCAAAAGCAAGGTCGCACCGATGAGCAAAGTCATCTACGACAGGTCATTTGAGGAAGCCAAGAAGAATAACGCTGACATTGAGAAGCATTTCAAGAAGGCCGTTGATGACATGAATCCATTGCGAGTGCTAAACCTGTTCAGAAGAATCACAGATACAGATTGCGAGCTGCTAGGCATGAACCCCGTGGAAACAAAACCTGAGATGCTCATTTGGCAGTATGTACCAGCACCACCTGTCAGTATCCGGCCATCTGTGCAACAAGAAGGTGCTAGCAATGAAGATGACATCACGAACAAGCTTGGTGACATTGTCCAGATAAGCGGCATCATTCGTGCCGGGATCGAAAAAGGTCAGCCAGTACAGACCATCATGGAGCAGTGGGACTATCTGCAGATTCAAGTGGCAATGTACATAAACAGTGATGTTCCAAATTTGCAACAAGCTGGCTTTGGAAAGCCTATTCGTGGATTCTGTCAACGCCTGAAGGGCAAGCAAGGTCGATTTCGAGGAAACTTGTCTGGAAAGCGTGTCGATTTCTCCAGCAGAACAGTCATTTCTCCAGACCCTAATTTGAGTATCGAGGAGGTTTGTGTGCCTACGAGAGTCGCTGTCACAATGACATATCCAGAAAGAGTCTACGCAGGTAATCACGACAAGCTTAGACTTTGCGTGATGCGGGGTCCTCGGAAGCATCCAGGTGCAAATTATATCATCAAGAAGGCAACAGGCAGAAAGATTGTTCTCGAAGTTATGGCCAGAGGTGGTGTGGAGAAGCTCAAACAACAGGCTAACCAGCTTGTCGACGGCGACATCGTTGAGAGACATATGGAGGATGGAGATGTTGTGCTCTTCAACCGTCAGCCGTCACTTCACAAACTCAGTATCATGTCTCATAGAGCCAAAATTCGAGAGTGGAGGACATTTCGCTTCAACGAATGTGTCTGCTCGCCCTACAACGCCGACTTTGACGGCGACGAGATGAATCTACATTTACCTCAAACAGAAGAAGCAAGAGCAGAAGCGATGGAATTGATGGGTGTGAAGTACAATCTGACGACTCCCAAGGATGGAACTCCTATCATTTCTGCAACGCAAGACTTCATTACAGCAACATATCTTCTGAGTAGTAAGGATAGATTCTTTGACCGAAAGACATTTGTGCAGATTCTTTGCTATATGTTTAACGCCGATGGTGTCCGCGACCCTGTCAACGAGAAGGACCGTGATGCTAGGTGGCGCAAGACCAAGGGCCTACTCGATATCGACCTGCCAGAGCCGACAATCCTAAAACCAGAGCGCCTGTGGACTGGGAAGCAAGTCTTCAACGTCCTGATGAGACCAAACAAGAAGTCAGAAATAATGATCAATCTCGATGCACCTTGTAAGGAATTTCGTCCGAAACCAGGTGTCGCGAACGATCTGGTCGAGACAGACACCTGGCTTGTCATCCGCAACTCGGAGATCATGTGCGGTGTGATGGACAAAGCGACTGTCGGTGAAGGAAAGAAAGGTTCAATCTTCTACGTCCTGATGCGTGACTATGGTCCAGACCGTGCGGTACAATGTATGAACAGGCTTGCGAAGCTCTCTGCCCGATGGCTCGCTAACGAAGGATTTTCGATTGGTATCGGTGATGTCACACCTGGCAAGAATCTGGTTGTTGAGAAGCAGTTACTCGTCGAGAGGTCCTACGCCAAAGTAGACGACTACATCAAGCAATACAAGGAAGGAAGATTAGCTCGTGATGCTGGATGCGACGAAGAGCAAACTATGGAGAACAAGATTTCTGGTGAACTCAGTGGTGTTCGTGCTGCAGCTGGTGCCATCTGTTTTGCCGAGTTGAGCAACTGGAACTCGGCTGTCATCATGGCCAAGTCAGGTTCGAAAGGATCAAACATCAACGTGTCTCAAATGGTTGCCACTGTCGGACAGCAGATTATTGGTGGTAGTCGTGTTATCGATGGGTTCGTCGATCGCTCATTGCCTCACTTCCAGAAAGGTGGTCGTCAACCACCAGCGAAGGGTTTCGTCCGGAACAGTTTCTTTTCTGGACTCACACCTTATGAGTTCATCTTCCACGCCATGTCCGGTCGTGAAGGTCTGGTCGATACTGCTGTCAAAACTGCTGAAACTGGATACATGTCTAGACGTCTTATGAAGTCGCTCGAGGACTTGTCTGCACAATATGACACTACTGTCAGGAACTCCAGCCATGGTATCGTGCAGTTCGTCTTTGGTGACGACAACCTCGACCCAGTGGATATGGAAGGCAAGGCCAAACCTGTACACTTTGAAAGAACCTTCAAGCATGCTCAAACACTGAAGTGGGACAATAAAGAGCGAAGTCTGCTACCTTATGAGATCAATAACAAAGTCAAGGAAACACTGGACTTGGAACGCAAGAAATTGGAGAGAAGGGATCTTTTCGAAAAGCTCTTACCATATGAGTCCACCGAATCCATGCACATCGACGGACTCGAAGCGCATCGAGGCTTCCTCAACGAGGTCGAAGAATTCGTCAACAAGCAGGCTGCCAATCTTTCGGACGCTCGACGACATGTTGGTCTCAAAGGGGGCGATAGCGCGAGCGATAAAGTGACAGGTGAAGATGTAAGAGCTAGAGCCGTTGCCGACGGAATCGCAAAGGTCTCCCGAACGAGTCTGGACGACTTTCTCGAGCTCTGCAAGGTAAAATACATGAAAGCCAAGACAGAGCCAGGTCACGCTGTCGGTGCTGTTGGAGCTCAATCCATCGGTGAACCCGGTACTCAGATGACATTGAAGACTTTCCATTTCGCCGGTGTCGCCGGCATGTCCATCACCCAGGGTGTCCCACGTATCAAGGAAATCATCAATGCCTCCAAACGCATCAGCACGCCCGTCATCCGATGCGAGTTGTACCAGCAATTCAGCGAAGACGCCGCTCGTCTCGTCAAAGGCCGCATCGAAAAGACCTACCTCCGCGATGTCATCTCCTACGTCTCCGAATCCTGGTCTGCCAGCAGCTGCTACATCCGCATCAAGATCGACGCCGAAACGGTCAACAAGCTGCAACTCAACCTACGTGCCGACCAGATCGCTCAGGCAATCCATAAGACGCGCGGGCTCGGTGTGGAGAAGGAAAATATCGCAATCAACGGCAACTTCATGAACATCTCCCTCGACGCCGACATTGACGTCAAGAAGAAGAGCAAGTCCCTCGCAAAAGACAAAGACGACGAACCCTTCATCCGCCTCCAAAACCTCAAACGCGCCATCCCAGACGTCGTCATCCGCGGCTACCCCGACGCCGCCCGCGCCATCATCGCAAAGAAACAGGGCGTCAGCGGCCAATACCCCAAAGGCGGCGAGCCCAACGAACTCCTCGTCGAAGGCTACGGCCTCAAACTCTGCATGACGACCGAAGGCATCGACGGCTCCAAAACAAAATGCAACAACGTCATGGAAATGAACAGCGTGCTTGGCATCGAAGCCGCGCGGTCCACCATCATTGCCGAACTCGACGCCGTCATGGGCGCGCAGATGGATATCGATCCGAGACATATGGCATTGCTGGCGGATGTCATGACGTACAAGGGGGATGTGCTGGGGATTACGAGGTTTGGGTTGGCGAAGATGAGAGATAGTGTGTTGCAGTTGGCGAGTTTTGAGAAGACGCCGGATCATTTGTTTGATGCGGCGGTCAAGGGGAAGAAGGATACCATTGAGGGGGTCAGTGAGTGCATCATTATGGGGCAAAGCATGGGGCTGGGCACAGGTGCCATGAAGATGATTAGGGCGATGAAGTGGAAGGAGGATGATTTGGAGAGCAGGCCGACGGCGTTTGAGGATGCGTGGAGGGAGGTGGAGAAGGAGAGGAAGAGTGCAGGGAGGAGGTAGAAGGTTGGTACGTGAAAAGATTGTCAAGTTCAGAGTTTGTAGCATAGCGCGGGCGTTCGTCGTTTTCTCTCATTGCTGAAAGTTCTCAACAATCTTAATTGCATGGCTTCCTTTGTTTCTCAGTGCGCCTGCGCCCTACTTGGTACGTAGAGTGTGATATCATCCTCCTCGACCTTTCCCTTCCCATCCCCGACTAAAATCTCCACTACCTTGTCCGCCCAGCTATGACCTATATTATAGCATCCTCCACCTCCCGGACCACCGCCCTGGCCGCCGCCTTCCCCACCCACTCAAATGAAGTGGAAGGCTTAGGACTGGGAGAGGAGGATGAGGACTTGGAGAGGAGGATGAGCATTTGGAGAGGAGGCCGACGGCGTCCGAGGATGCGTGGAGGGAGGTTGAGAAGGAGAGAAAGAGTGCGGGTAGGAATTACGAGGGCGATTGAGGCGAAATAAGCTAGGGCGAGGAAGGTAGGAGTGTAGGAGTTTGAATGGTGGTGGTGATAGACGATCTGTATAGCATAGCGCAGGAGTTTCTCTGTTTGTCTCAGTCAAGGTCTTCAATTGCGATATCAACTTACCTTCCACTTACCCTCGACCACTCTGATGCAAGAGCAGGCCAACAGCATTCGAGGACGCGTGGAAAGAAGTTGGGATGAGGAGGAGAGAAGCAGGGAGGAGGTAGTGAGTGGTTGCACGGTCTGAGAATGGGCAGTGCGAATCTACATAGCATAGCGCACGCATTCTCACACTCAAGACTGTCTTCAGATCGTTGAAGTTGGGTTGTTATAGTCTGTTAGTCTAGCGCATATTGCCGTATTAGCGCGGATTTCCCTCCCGGCTACACAGCAGAGTAAGGCAGCGTGGTAGCGTGAATCAGTCGTGGTATCATATAGTATGTCCTGAGCTCGCAAGCCCTAGGACATTCGGGAGGAAGCCAGCACGGGCTATGCGGCTCGCCATGCTGGACACACCACCCACGTCTGTTTTTCCTTTTCTCCTTCTCCTTCTTCCTCTTCCTCTCTCTCCCGCGCCCCAGCCTGCCCCTCACCAGGTCCCACATCAGGTTGAACCTCAACCTCAATCTCCCAAGCAGGCATCCTCACAACCACCTTCCTCCCCGGCCTCAAGTCTGCATCACGCCCACTCCTTGCTCGCATGACACAATCGTTGCCACCAGCGCCGCTGCCGCTACCACCATGCCCAGCCAGTACGACTCGGACAGGTGCATTACCTTGAGCTCCAACCGATCGAGCAACACCTGTAGCAACACTCCCTACCCCTCCACCCGCCGCAGCCGTGCATACATCTTGAATTTCCAGCTCTACCTCCCCTTGCGCTCCCCTTCCATCTCGTCGTCCTCCCGTGCTGCCCACCGCAACTCCAGCAAGCGCCCTCGGCACATCGACCCCGCCCGCACCGACATCCAGTAACCACCCCCTTACCTGATCCGCAAAGCCGCCGGGAAGATATCGCTGTTGCTTCCGCTTGTGCGGCGAGAAGATGTCGGGGAGGGCTGTTGCAGGGGGCGGGAGGTTGGGATTGGAGGGATGGAGGAGGAACGGGGTGTGGTGGGATGGAGAGGTGCTGGTGGCGTCGATGTTGCTGTTGATAGTGGATGTGGGAGGGAGGAAGCGCGGACGCTGGGGTGGTGTGTCCAAGTTTGTGGTTGGGGTTGTGCTGGCGTTCATGGTTGTGCCAGCTGGAGAGGGGCGTGCTGGTGTGAGAGAAGGAGGAGGCATGACGGCGCGGAATGTGCGTGGAGTGTTGAATGTGGGTGTTGCTGCTGCTGCTTTTCCTCCTTCTATGTCACGCCTTGTGTGTCCCGTCGAGGCTGACATCTGGAAGTGCTTCGAGGTCGGCCGAGGAAAGCCTGTCTCGTTGTTCTCATTGAGCCCTGACCCAGGAGGAGCATCGAGCCGCCGGCGCTTCGGCTGTGCTGAAGTAGGGACGTCCTGTCTTGCTCTTGTCTGTGAGGCCTCGCTTGCCGTGTTCAGATTCCAGTCTAGCATTTCTTCGTCACATGTACGCCGCGTCACCTGCTCGTCGTGTGCAAGGTCGTGTCCTGCCCTGCCGACGGCATGCTCTGCACGCCGACGTTCGCGCTCTTCCTCCCCTGCTACTATGTTTTCCGATTCGGGATCTCTTGCTCCATCTTCATACTGCTTGTGCGTTCTCGACTGCCGTCGGCGGTCATGTTGCGATTGCGATTGCGGTTGCGGTTGCGATTGCGGTGTTTGCAGCCGTGGTAATGCTTGGGCGCGCGTGGGAGATCGTGCTGGCGGTGCTGGCTTGGGGCGAGGGTAGCGAAAGGATGGAGGTGCCTGGGATCGGCATCAGCAAGTAGGTCATTCTGACATGCGCTTTGTGAACTCACGTTGAATTGGGACATTTCTCAAGAGTTCGCGGAGTCAGTCGAAGTGGCCGATAAGGACATCACGTCACGGATCACGTGGGCACGTGACGAGGATGAAATTAAGAGGATGAACGGAACGGTGGTAGAAATGCTTTGAGAGGATTTGCTCTGGATTGGCTTGGCTTGGCTTGAGCCAGTCACAGTCGCTGAGTTGGACGGAGTATAGTGGTAGTAGGAACGTATCAGGAGTGGAAAACCACAACAGTAGGGGTCAACAACAGATCACAACGGATTAGAACAGCCTGATAAGAGCTCCCTTGACGGCACTGACCTGAGAGGGTCAAATTGTGGTAGTCGCGAGATCAAGGCAGCTCAATCCAACGTAGAGGAGCCGCTCAGCAAGGCTGATGGACGTGGCACAACTCAGTCAACAACAACAAGCACAATGTCTCAGCAATGAGCTCGGTCCATTTGTTTTCCAAACAAAGTCTTGAATGATACAGAGAAGATATGAAAACCTGGCCCCAGAATAATCGCGCCCCGTTCACTTTCCCAATACTCTCATCCGGTGGAACTACCCAGTTGGTCAGTAATCTGATTGTCTTGACATGTCGTACGCCCGAACTCACCGCCGGTAATTTGGGTATCACCACCGCCAATGTCGCCAGGAAATTGATCACAAAGTACATCAAGTCGTAATGCGTGTAGTGTGTGCTGACCAAGAAGAGCACAACTGGGACAGCCAATAAGAACTTCTTCGCCGGTGTGTATTGATCCCCATTGTCAATCTGCTCCCACAAGTTCAAGTTGTCAAAGGCTCCTGCATTGAAATCAAACGGGATGCCTTGCACCCAGTGGAACATGATGTACGATCCCAGCATGTAGGAGATGTTCGTGAGCGTCCATGATGTTTCCTGGGAAAACGCAGGGATGATATTGTAGAATATCTTTAGACCGACGATAATGACAAAGTGTACGACCCATGCTCCTGCAGTCGTGTTAGTGTTGCCCATGTCATTGTGCTCAGCCATTCCTGTCTAACCTTTTGCATTGACCCATTCAGAGTTTAGGTTGGGTAGTGCAGACTGATCACTGATATGTTCCAAACTTTCTGGTGGCTCCGAATACATCAAGCTACTCGACCTCCTCTTCCTCGTTCTCGCTGAGCTCATACTATAGGAGGAAGATCTGCTGGGCTGTGGTCGTTCCGGCTTCGCAAATGTTGCTCTGAGTGGTTGAAGGATTAAGGAAGACAGTTTGGCGGTTGCGTGAATGTCTCCTGAGCAGGATGTCCAAGAGCTCTTGAACTGAGCTCGTAATGCTTTGCTGTCTGATCTACAGACAAACAAGCTTGTGTGGTTGTTGACGCCGGGTTTGGTTGGTTTGCTACGTGATGCTAGCTGTCTAGTGCTATGTTTGGCTGACGTGGCACGAGGTTGTGTGATGCAGTAAGCGAGATGAGGGTGCTGGCAGAAGCGTCAAGGCCAGAAATAGATGGCAAAAGAGTCGTCGACGACAAGATCGAAGCAGCAGGCCAGCACAAGAAAGCAGGCAAGAAAGAAAGAATGAAGTAGAGATGCCCTGTCGATTGTCGATTGTCGATTGTCGAATGTTGGTGGTCTCAGCCCCAGTTCTCCGTCCTTGAAATAGAGTTCGTCAGGGCGCCTCTCGCTGGCTGCCCCACTATTTGGCTTGCTTGCTTGCTCCAGCTTTGGTCGATCTTTGGTTTGCTTCACAACACCACCTCTCCTCGCCGCATTGCGACAAACAGTCGTCGGGGGGAAGCCTTGTATTGCCTGTGACTTGTGTACTACTGACTATATATATATACAATGAACGAAGCAAATTCTGAATCAGCTCTTGTGCGTCACAAACGAGATCGAGAATCGACTGCAAGTGACAATGCTCCAATTCAAACCTCAGTCTTTGAGAAGCATGGCAAACGTCAAAAGCTTGCTGTCGAGGAAGCTGGCGAGGTTATCTACCGTTCGGTCCCGATAACTGCAGAAGTGATTGAGATTTTGAATGATGAGCAACAAAAGCAAACAACAAGTGACAGAGCTGAACTGAAGAAGCTCAAGACTGCTTTCGACAACGGTCACGACACTCACAACACTTACGACAGTCACAGGGGCAACAATGATCACTTACGCTCGCCGCTTTCCACCAGCTTCGGCGATGACTTTGCCATGTCCCCTCACGTCTCGGATCATCGTGTTTTTGTTTCTGCTCATGAAAGATACTATAGTGTTGTCTACACTGAACTTGCTAAGAGAAACGATAATCAGCTTCGTGATCTGATTGACGATTACATGAATACAAAGGATCGTATCATCATTTTTTCTGACGATGCAAGCGTTGAAGGACTCGCTCGCGAACCTTCTCATTCTAATGACGGCAATACTCGGCACGATGAAAAGTGTTTTGATCACTTGCGCTACCATCATGATCATGACGATGACAATCTGCGCACCGGAGACAAGTATGTTGAGGAGCGCGTTCGTCGCAGCAGTCCAGACTATGGTCCTGAGGCAAGCTTTGTTCCTCAGACAAAGACCTTTGCGCTGAATGTTGTAGATGTGCATGATTATGACAATACACAAGACAATGATGATCAAGCTCACAGTCAGTACAGGTACGATGGCGACCGCTCTTATCGTCGAAATCACGATGGTGACGAAGAGCACTACGATGATCGCTACCCTCAGCGCGAGCTCTGGCACGAGAGAGACCGACGTGACTCTGTTCACGACTGTCGCGACACTCAGCACGGGGATTGGAACGAGTACGACCGCAACGACTATCACCACGATCACCACCACTCTCGGCATGAAGACTGGCACGAGCAAAAGTACCACGACTCATTCCACAACCATCGCCACAGGCAGCATGAAGATTGGTGCGAGCAAAATCGCAGAGACTCTTTCTATGACCACCGCCAGATTGGCCTTGAGGACTGGCACGATCAGAACCACCGCGACTCCTTTCACGATCTCCATCATACTGAACACGAGGACTGGTATGAGCGAGGCCGCCACGGTTCTGTTCACGACACAAACCACACCCGGCACGACAGATGGCAAGACCGAGATCGTCGAGAGTACTCTGGAAACCACCCTGTCGCGAACGATAGTTGGCATTACCATGACAGAGACTATGATCATGATCGCCATGACGAAGACGACCTTGTTGTCCAACCTCGTCGCAACAATGACTACGATCACCAACGTCGTGAATACAGCGAGGGTCTTTACCATGAGAATGACTATCATCACTCCGACTCCCTCTACGCCATCGACGATGACAGTCGCAGCGTCCGGCTTCCCAGTCTCTCGAGCACACCCCGCCGATCCTGCTCGCCCGTTGACAGCACAAACCTCCCTTACCTCCGCATGGGTCACTTTCCATTCCATGCTACCCGAATCTTCGTTCCCGCCCCTAATAACGCGGCACTGGCAATCGAACACCACGAATTCGCCATCCAAATCACCAGCGACCTTGAAGATCCCAATGTCACTGAATTCGCAGCACCTCGCAGACCCACCATCTGCTACGATCTCGCCCGTTACATCGGTCGCCTCCTGTCCAAAGACCTGTTGTCAGCAGTCCCACTGTCGAATCATCAGACCCAGCGCGACCATTGTCGCGACCTTGTGAAAGTCGTGCTCGGGTACGCCAGCCGTGAAGCGCAACAGGATGCACTGTGGACTCTCCAGCAGAAAAGACCGTACTTACGGTGCGGACACAACAGACTTGGGCTCAGCGCATGGAAGTTGGAGGGCGAGGGAAAGCTGCAGGCGGGCACGGCGAATGTCAAGTGGGCTGAGAGGGAGTGGAGAGGTTATCAGGCTGGGCTGGAAGAGGCGAGGGTGATTGAGGCTGCGATGGATGGAGTGGATTTGTAGGCATGGATCTGAGGCAGGATAGAAGGGTATGGCACTCCCACAGGCGTGGCGAGGTGGTTACAAGGGGCATAGATTTGAGACTTCAATGTGAATGAGTAGTACAAGAATCACTTCTACACGCTTTTCTGCTCCTCCCAAATCTTGCGGCATGCTTCACACAGTAGGAGTAGTAGCAGGAGCAGGAGCATTCACTTTGGCTATGCTCGGGTCAGCTCCTCGTCCCATCTTCATCCATTTATCCTTGTAGACCTCCTGCTTCCTGGACGTCACGGCACTCTCCCAGATGTGTCAAGCTCCTTGAAGTGCACATGGTGACACGCCACGAGCAACCTGGATGGGTATGGGAGATCACGATACCTCTCGCCAGAATCTGCAAGATCACGCATAGGACAGAATACAGCAGGCCTAGCAGCATACCATCACGCGGCCTGGCAGTAACGTCGAGGAAGTGAACGCAGTCCGAATAGTGGACATTAAGGGCGCAGGTCTCTGTGCATCAAGGCAGTTTGGCGAGGACAGCACGCAATACATCATCATCATCATCATCATCATCATCATCTGTGAATTGGTGTCGTGAGCGTATCATGTTGTTGATATACGTACGTCTATACGTCTATACACTTCGTATATGTCCTCTGTGCCAA
>Ga0268246_10000654_pt1 | contig 13914 bp, 20 predicted proteins | sample AgamicOrSfe_FD_200242 | JGI IMG/M metagenome (GOLD analysis project Ga0268246, IMG submission 200242) | Agave microbial communities from Guanajuato, Mexico - Or.Sf.e (v2) (version 2) | ecosystem: Host-associated > Plants > Phyllosphere > Phylloplane/Leaf | place: Guanajuato, Mexico | collected...
GTGACTTATCTCGTTTGTATGGATTAGGGCAGCACAAGCAACCCGGAATCGATCCCAAGGTACCCATGCAGTTTCCTACGAACAGTTAGCATTTGTTTCATGGCAATCTCCAAAGTATTCCTCGGCTGCTACTAACCTATGGAGTTGACCATCGACCCATACCAGCCATTGGCAGCAGGTTCGTCGTTTGGGAATGCATCAGAGGCGTAGGAGGGTTGGAAGTCCTCACGACGGGGAGGTTGTATAGTGCGAGCGACAGGACCATTGGCAGCGGCGGAATCGAGCCTTGCCTTGGTCAGAGCATCACGTTCAGAGTATTCACCTGACATTTTGTCTTTTGTTGTAGTACAGGTAAGAGAGGGGGTGTTATACTGTATTTAAACGAAGGGAGAAAGAAGGAGCAATTTATAAGACACAATGACAGGATGCCAGGAACTTATATACATGAAGAATCGACCCTAGCCTTGCCAGCCTTGCACAAGGCACGAGGTGTTTAAGCATTGGCACTCGCAAAAGTATAGATCGCGAGTGTGGCGAAGTATACTGAAAAGGTACTGGTACCAGCTATCAATGATAGACATCGAGCAGTCGCATGATCGAGACTATCAACCATGGTATCATCTATCCTTGCCACGATAGCAGTGTCTCGGCGAGGTTTCACGCCGAGCGTCTACATGTATACCTTACTGTGGATGGGTGAGCTTCGTCCTCTGCAGACGTTGACGGGCATATAGTATGAAATGGAAATCGCGCATACTGGGTAACCTCATCGTGCGGCACCGACCAATATTTACTTTTAGCCTCGACATCTACTGTACTCACCAGAAACAAGAATGCATGCGGGCTGGTACATGTACCTGGATCAGCAGTGTGAGATTGCCATGTCTTCATCACAAGGTTCGGAATCGCCAAACCCCGCATTCGGCGAGGCAGTGCTTCTACACGACCGATCCGCGAACATCATATCTCTACAGTTTGGCCACGCTATATGCATACGATCCTCTAGCATAACCTCAATCTAAGCATACTAAACCTCTGCGCCGATTCAACTGCAATCGGAGACAGAAGCTCCAATTTCCACGAGAGGACTCTGTATACCCCTAGATAAAGGTAGCAGACTGTGAATACATACATCGCCGTCGCCGCTTTTATGAACGCCCAACTACGCCCTGCGCCTACGCCTGCGCCTGGGCAGGTCATAAAATCGCGTACCGCTATCACGAAAGACCAGAAAAAGCAACTACGCGCCTGGTATTCCGCGCACGCCAAGCCACCAGGCCATGCCGCCGCTGCAGCCTGGTTCCAGACGCGTTTCAAGGTTAAGATCCGACAACCGTCCATTTCCAGAGCACTCTCCGCTCAATATAAATATCTCGATACTGCAGAAGGGGTTCAAAGCAATGCGTTCCGTAATACGAAGCCAAAATGGCCAGTACTGGAAGAAGTACTGTTTACATGGTACAAAGTGCTACAAGCTAAGGGCTGTTCGTTTTCACAGGAGGAAATTATAGCAAAAGCACAGATTGCGTGGCCGCAACTCTACCCGAATGTACCACCTCCATCGTTCAGTAATGGCTGGATACAGCGCTTCAAGGATCGTCATCATATCAAGGTTCATGCAAGGCATGGTGAAGCAGGAGGACTATCTAAAGAAGCAGACGTTGAGAAGGGGGAGGTACGAGATAGCGAGGTTGGGGATATATCAACAAACTTTGTACAGGTTGAGGAGGAGGTTGAGGTTGAGGAGGAAGAGGAAGAGGAAGAGGAAGAGGAAGAGGAAGAGGATGTGGAAGAGGATGATTATAGGGACGCGGAACAGCCTCCCGGAATTCATGAAGCAATTGCCTCTTTACAAACGGTCCAGCGCTGGTATGAGACACAACCAAATGGTACATTTGAGGGCATGAAGCAACTTAATATTCTTATGAGACAGATGGAGGCATGCAAGGCCAAAAGCGCTCTACCGCAGACCCTACCATACTCCTAGCTTTCTTGAATGAAAATTGGCCTTCACATTCGCCATGATACTGCCCTCTCTTCATGAGGATACCTCACTATAAGCATATAATTGCTTGAACTCCACGCTTATGCCTGACTTCACTACTAAAATGCCTGGTGCTAAGGTCTTGGCTTTGGCTTTGGCTTGGCTATGACTTTGAGCGGCTTGGTCCTCGGCCTTGTACTGAGCAGTATCCGTGCACGAGATTCCCTATACTTGACTTGACCACTCGCCCGAGTCGTACTTAGCCCTGCCAGGTATTGGGGGGGTGGAAGATAAAGCGTAGGGAATACACCTCACGTCTGGGATCTTTGACGACTTCACGGTGGTTCAACATGGCATTATCGCACAAGTGTGACTTTTGTTTTCGGGTAGCCATAGTCATGAACAGGATCATAAACATCTGGGCTTGTGCTATCTTACATTTTCGCCTTTTCCTTCCCATGTACGAAGCCCTTTGCTGTATTACCACAGACCGTATCAACACCCGGTAAACAAGAGCATACTTTCATCTTCTTATCTCATGTACAATTTTCTGCCATAAGCTCTTCTCAACGCGTCAAGCTCACTTGATCTCCAAAAGCTTCACATCGAAGACAAGTGTCGAGTTGGCCGGGATTCCTTCTTGCTTCTTGCTTCCATACGCGAGGTGCGCTGGGATTGTGAGACGACGCTCACCACCAGCCGCCATTCCAGCGATACCAACATCCCAACCCTTGATCACTTCACCCTTACCAATGACGAACGAAAATGGCTTGCCCTTCTTGTTGGCGTCAAACACCTTCTTGTCCTTGTCCAGCTTGCCGATGTAGCGCATGCTTACTCGGTCACCCTTCTTGGCGGCAGGGCCGGAACCGACTTTTCGGTCATCGATGGTCACACCACCGACAACGCGAGGACCGCTCTCCTTTGCCTCCTTAGCAGGTGCTGGGCTGCTGGCGTTGCCAGACGGTGTGGGGCCCTGCACAAGACCCTCCTTGAACTGAACCTTCTTGTCAGACTTGGCCGAGGCAGGCTTGTCAGCATCAGGGGCGGCAACAGCGTTACCCTCGTTGTCCTTCATCTTCTTTGCGAGCTTCTTCTTCTGGCTCTTGGTCAATGGCTTGTCGCCATCCGTAGCGGAGGTAGCGCTGGTCATGGAAGCATCGACCATGGAGTCGTCCTCAGCAACACGCTTGTTCTTGCCCTTGGCAGCGGGAGCCGGGACGAGAGCTGGCGCATCATCGTCATCGAGCTCGGTTATCCGCGGGTTCTCGAGGTCATCGAGACCGTCAATCTCATCTTCATCGTCATCGTCGAGCTGAGCAAGCTCATCCTCATCAGGCGACAGGTCGTACATGTCATCGTCATCAGATTCGTCCTCATCGTCAGAGTCGTCGTAGTCGTCTGTAGGCATGATAATGTTGCCGGTGAGGTAGACAGTGTGAGTACCCATGACCTGGAAGAAGACGGTTTCACGCTCGTCAATCGTGATGTCGATTGTCTGTTGGTAGTGCTATTTGGCTGTTAGGAAAACTTTAGTCAAGCCGGACTGAAACACATACCTGCTTTGTGTCGAGCGTGCACAGAATGAACTCCTCTGGCTCAGGCAGCTCCTCATCATCATCCTCCATGTCATCGAGATCCTCGTCATCGTCCTCATCCTCCTCCTCCTTCACGGACTCGGTCTTGCTCTTCTTGCCCTTCTTGGCGACAGTACCATCTACATCCATGCTGTCGCCGTTGATGGCAGCCTTCAAAGCAGCAACCTTGTTGGCCTTGGTCGGCTTCTCATCCTCCTCAGCATCGTCATCCTCATCGGACTCGTCCTCATCGAGCAGGTGAGCCATGTCGTCGTCGTAGTCATCCTCGTCCTCGTCCTCGCTGTCATCATCGTCGGGAATGCGGATGATCTTGAGCACAGCACCCTGGAACTCGTCCGGGTTCGCGCCCTCGACCTTCTCGAGAGGGTTCAGCGCAGCCATTGTCAGACGAATGGTCGCTGGGTACTCGCCAAACTCGATGATGGGAGTTGGCTCATCGCTTGCAGGCACCTCGAGGCCGAACATCTGGACAGCTCTTCCTGAAGACATGTTGTGTGTATTGAGGGAATGTGTTTTGTGGAGGTGAAAGTGAGGAAGCGCCAGAACTAAAGTTTTGACAAGCAACTTTTTTGCGGATCTGCCATAACAACGAGGGTCCAGTTTGGCACGTGCACGCCAAGCGCGTCATCCCGCCTACTAAGCCTCGACATCTCAACCTGTAAGCGTGCTGATGGACTTGCGAACACCACTTGATACATCTTCCAGGTCTCACAACTGCTCGTGATCCTCTCGAATCAAAGCGCTACACGTCGCATATCTTACGCGATCACGAACTGATCCAAATGGACGCTGCGGCGCAAGTCCGGCGTGCGGACACTACAAAAGGCCCTCCGCTGCGAGTCTTGTCGATAGATGGTGGCGGTGTGCGAGGCTATTCTGTGCTCATCCTACTGCAAGAGCTCATGCATAGAACATATGTCGACATACACGGTGTTGCGCCTAAACCACACGAGGTCCCCAAGCCATGCGACCACTTCGATCTTATTGGCGGGACAGGCACTGGAGGTCTTATTGCGATCATGCTCGGCCGGCTTCGAATGGATCTGGAAACATGCAAGAGCGTATACGTCAGAGTGACAAGACACGTCTTCGAGACCGACAAGACGTTTGCTGGTATTCCATACACGTCGACACTATACAAGGCCTCTAAGCTGGAAGAAGCAATAAAACAATGCGTTCGGGAGCACACTGTTTCAGGCAATGAGGGGAACGATTCGTACAGGTGCACAAGCACGCTAGCACCGGACAATGCTGGGCCTGAATTACCACAAAGAAGTGTCAGCAATGCCAGTCGCGCAAGTGGGCCTGGCCGGGAAACCACTGGTTACGCTCGCTCCTTTGGTAGCTCAGATGCAGAATTTTACGATATGCGGGAAAACAGGACGAAGACAGTAGTAACGGCGGTATACAAGGGAACTCCTCTCTCAGGCAGTTCTGTTCTACTACGATCATATGACTCGCGCAGAGAAGCTGCGGCCGAAAACCAGTGCACGATATGGCAGGCAGGAAGGGCCACATGCGCAACACAATTGGCTTTCAAGCCCATACAGATCGGTCAGTCTGTCTTCGTGGACGAGGGAGCTGGCAAGTACAACCCTGCACCGCAGATTCTCGACGAGGCTGTGCTCAATGAATGGCCAGGCAGGGAGTTGGGTGTATTTGTAAGTATAGGTTCTGGAAAACGTCCAGGTGGAACGAACAATATGCAGCATGAGTGGTGGGAGGACTTCATGGTTGGAGGGTTCGCTGAAGCGCGCAAAAGACTCATTGCCAAGATTGAAGGTTGCGAGGACATTCACCAATTCATGCTACACCAATATCTCAACCGCCGAGGCGTCAACCCGGAGAACTACTTCCGCCTCAACGTTGAGGTAGGAGTAGGAGAGTTTGGCATGAATGAGTGGAATCGTATAGCTGATATCAGCACTAATACCAAACGATACCTGGGAAGACGAGACATTGAATCGTTGAACAACAATGCTGCATCGAGACTGGCACGGATCCATCTCGCCAAACTGCGATGGGATCGTACTGGCAGTGCAAATGATGCAGCTCCGAGGCCACACAGCTGGGAGCAAGAACGAAGTTCATACGTCGTGCCATCTAATCCCATGGCGGTCGAATTGCCAGCGGAACCTACAGACATACCTCAGTTGGACTCTCGACCATCACAACGCCAGCCACCACCACCAATCCGACCAGTACAGCAATATCAGCAGTATGCTTCTCCAGACGACAAGTTTGCTATACTCGAAGAGGACAACTCACAGCGACCACCATATAGTCCGGCGCAATCTGCATCATTCAGCCCGATCTCCCAGGTCTCAACAAGCAACATTCCCTACCGAACACCATCCAGTCGCCCCTCGAATGATACATATAATCACGACGATCTATATCAGGCAGATGTTCCTGCACCACTTCACCCGCGACATCGAGTATCATCTGGTTCTACTTCTGGACCTCCTGTACCACCCAAGACACCGATACAGGTAGATGGCAGACAGTATACCTTACCGATAAGAACGAGAGAGCCTGTCAGGCCGCCATACCCTGAAGCTGATGGACCACCTCCGCCAGTGAACATGGCGAGGAAACCGACATACACCTCTTAGGTGTATTGATTTCATGGAAGAGGAGTGATTGTGTATGTCTTTGATGTATATACCCCGGCATGCTCAATCAACTCAGCCTCCCTTCGGTCTATCTGTAGCATGCAACACGACGAATGATAAGATGACTTCGCAACCTAGTGATGATGAAGCCTACCTGCCCGTTTCAGAAATCGAGCACTTGTGATTGGCTCATTCTGCAGATGTTGCCCCGCAGAGACAAGATCAGATCGCAGATCGGCACTCCGAACATCAAGCTATTAATCGCGCCTTAATACCGAGCGGCATCCCTCGATGTCTCATTCTTCCTCTTCGTCCACCACCGCCATACGACGTAGCAATCGGGGCAACATGTCGTCCAACGAACAAGAGTCCGCACAACAGCAAGGCCTTAGCGAGCAGGAGCCTCTGCTTGGCCGTGTCGGCGATGCTAGCCAGCAGGTCGACAAGCCGATTTACAACAACTTGGTCCTCGGGACCGCCGTAATCGCGCAGGCTGGTGTCTGGCTTCTTGCGGGTGTCATCTGGGGCAGTGTACTGAGCAAGGATATCACGCTCTTCTCGGCGCATCCAGTACGTCTTGCCTAGCACCTTCCACCTTCCCTACGCATCCTCCCAAGATTACACCCCAAGCTAACACATCTCTCCAGCTCCTCAACTCAGCTGGGCTGCTGTTCATCACACAAGGAATCCTCATCCTCCAACCCACACACACCGCCTCCCAAAAGACCACCGGCGCCTACATCCACTCCGTCCTCAACCTTCTCGGCGTCCTCTCCCTCCTCTCCGGCCTCGCCGTAATCGTCTACAACAAAGCCGCCCACAACGGCGCCCACTTCACCTCGGTGCACGGCAGACTCGGGCTGAGCGTCTACATCCTCTTCATACTTCAGGCGCTCATCGGCGCTGTCGCATTCTACACCCCTGGTCTACTGGGGGGCGTGCAGCGCGCAAAGGCGACGTACAAGTACCACAGGATCAGCGGGTATGCGGTTGTGGTGCTGAGTTTTGCTGCAGTGGCAACCGCGACACAGACACCCTTCAATGTTAATGTGCTGCATATCAGACTGTGGGCGGTCATTGTATGCGCGGTTATTTTGCTGATGGGCGTGTTGCCTAGGATCAAGAAGCAGAAGTTGGGTCTGTGAGTGCGCGTCGATTGTGGGCCAGGACAGGGTTGGAATTGGACAAGAAGAAAGAGAAGGCGTGGAAAAGACGAGGAACGACGTATGCTGTTTGACGATGTTAAGAAGGAGATGCCCCTCTAGTGCGTTTGCGGTCGATGTTGGATTGCTGCAGAGTCTTTTGAATAATCATCAATCACTTCCTCATTTCAAGTTGCGAATTAACAGCTTCTTTCACGAGACATGAGCGATAATATACTTTTCCAAGACTCTCTAACATGAAGTCAGCATCTACCAAAACAGCATATAGCGCGAAGAAAGCGTCAGCCCAACGATTTTAACTCAGAGTCCAAACTGCTCCTGGGTATACCCATGCACCGCCCATGCCAAATCCCGGCCATTATGCTATGCGAGACCCGCTATGCTCGGACATATAGTGTAATCCCAATTCTCAACCTGCGCCAAAGGAAACCATTAGTGTATTCGCGTTCTCGTCTCACCATGACAGACATCATCTCGCACTCGTGACCATGTCCACCTCTTCATCAACTTCACATCTGCGCAGAACTTCGTCCAGCCAGCCCTCCAGAAACGTTTCAACTCCATCGCCCATACCGACAGGTGCCATTGCGTCCCACTTATCGATCGTGTCGAAGAGTCTCTTCGCCTGCGAGACAAGCTTCCTGATATGCTCCTGCGACTCCATTTCGCTTCGTTTCTGCTCGAGAATGTCCGTTGCAAAAGTGTCAGCGCCGGACGATGTCGAGGACATACTCAGAATCGCGGACTGTCGATGAAGTTTGGACAGTTGTGCCTGTCGACGGTTCACAGCAGCTTGGAACGCCGGGAGAATGACTGAGGCCATAGCTGATCCCTGACTTACAGGTGTTCCTGGCGTGGGCTGATATAGAGGCGAAGTTGTGGCGGAGGACGATACGGATGAAAAGGAGGCTGTTGATGAGCTTGAAGCTAATGTATTACCGCTAGCGGATCGTGGACTGTACGATACTGGTTGGGGGATTTGAGATGGACCATTTCCGAGTGGCATCTGCTGTCGATAAGGTTGCTGAAAGGCTGTATATTGCTGCTGCTGCTGTAACCCTGGTGTGGGAGGTTGGCTGACAGCTGTTGAAGGTGGAAGTGGGAAGAAACGTTGACTTGCAGAGGATGGTGTTCGTACTAGCGGTGCCGAGGAGATACTGCCAGTGCTTGGTAGTCGCTGAAGCCTGGGCAGCTGGGATTGGTGTATGGCTGTGTCTGTCCGTTGGTGTGGTGGTGGTCTTGTCGGAGGTTGTGCACTGTATGGTGACCAAGCCGACGTCGAATGCACAGGTTTTGGTCTTTGTACAGCAGCGGGCGTAGCCTCTGCACTTATGTCTAGGGAGTCTATTCTCTGCTCCAATGTGGCTGCCTGTGACTGCGGAGGTCCACTCGGCATTCGAAGTGGTGGGGGTACAGGCTTCCGTGCTAGATTACTTGGTGTCGGCGTCGCTTGTTGTGCTTGTAACGGCGCGGACGGTGGTGGGAAATGTCTTACAGCAGCTTTGAGTGACAAGCCTGTACTAGAGTGGCGAGATCCTTGAGAAAGTCTTGTCGGGGACGGGATAACAGGGCGTGTCTGCATGTTGAGATACTGCGGCTGTGGTGGTGTCTGCTGTTTCTGGGGCTGGAAGTCTCGTGCCTGTTTTGTTGGGCTGGGACTACGAGTTACAGTATTCCGGGCATTCATACCGGCATCGTTCATTACCCTCAGTCCCCCGCCTCCTCCTCCTCCCCGTTGAGCAGGTTTTATCGTACCAAAATCCCAGAGATCCTCCTCTTCTTCTTTTGAACGTTGTTGACGGGGACGGTCTTCGTCATCACTGTCGTCGCCACCTACGTGATGATGGCGATACTGCGTCTGCCACCTCTCATGCCGCTCGATGAGCTCTGTCAGAAAGACAGGTTTGCCTGCTTTCCGCACAAATGGATGTCTTAGCAGCTCCTTTGCGGTGGGTCGTTCCTTGGGATCTTTTCTCAGACAAAGAGCAACGAAGTCCTTGAATAGTGGGCTGAAATGACCTTCAAGAATAGGCGGAGCCTGCTTCGGAATGATGAAGAGGACTTTCATGGGATGGATTTCATAATGCGGAGGCTTCCCCTGCGCGAGTTCCATTGCTGTGATGCCTAATGACCATATATCTGCACTATAGTTATAACCAGACTGCTTGATGACTTCAGGTGCCATCCAGAATGGTGTGCCAACGAATGTGTTCTTCTTCGTCATGGTTGCCGTGAGCTGGCCGGAAACTCCAAAGTCTGCAAGCTTGACCTGACCATTGGTTCCAAGCAGAATATTCGCAGCTATAACATGTCAATAAAACGCTCAGCATGTTACGGCAATACCGGCTCACCCTTGATATCTCTGTGCATCTTTTTGTCCGAGTGCAGGTAGTCCAGACCCATGAGAAGTTCTTTCATGACAATCGAGATGTACTCTTCGGACATTGTGCCAGATTCGATGAGGTCCGCACAACTCCCACCTCCGCAATACTCCATGATGATCCACAGGTCCGCGCCATTCAGATATGAGCCATGGTATTTGGTGACGTATGGAGAATGAAGCCCAGCCAGTATCGATATCTCTTCAATAATGTCTCGGACGTCATCGTTGGCAGCCTCGATCTCGACGACCTTGATCGCGACAGTCTCCCCAGTACGCTTGTCCACACTGCTTCGCTTAGCTAGGTCTTGTCCAGGATATTCGTGCTTGGCTTACCCTTTGTATACCTTGCCGAAACTGCCTCCGCCTGTACAGCAAGTCAGCTTTGGAATGACAGCTTCCTCGCCCTTTTCCCCAAAGACCTACCAATGCAGTTCTGTTTCGTATACAATGTCTCCACGTCCACTGCACTCTTTGTGCCTGCACCTGTAGCCTCCATACCGACAGCAGAGCCTGCCTTGGCCATCATTACTCTTTCGAAGGAGATCCTTCACAGGTCGTTCGTGTTCCAAGTTGTGATCAAGTCAAGATGTGATGCAATGACAGATGAGCCACCGTGAGGGCAGCGCGTAGTAGAAGGAAGACGTTCCTGCGTCCAATGGCGAGGCTAACGCAAGGTACAGATGCACCAATGTCGGAGGTATTACTTTGACGTTGACGTAGACTGATCTCCGGGTCCAAGTACGAGAGAACGAATGCTGGAGTGAATGCTGCGAGCCGACTTGCGCTGCCTAAGGACTCGAGAACAGTGGTTGACGACGTGGGTGAAATGAGAGTGTAGTATGAATGGACTGTGCGAAGTATATCCAGAATAGAATGGCTTGCGGTCCTGGCTACGTTGTAGGCACAGGGATCAGTAATGGAAGCCAGGCGCGCCCGCTGCAAAGTGTCTCAGGATGCGCGCGGCTCGCTCGCGGAAAGAGCAGGTCCGGAAAAGAGAATTGCACAGACAGCCATTACCAGTCACCGGCCAATCCGAACGTGAATACGATCGTAATCGGAAGCGTGAAGGGAAATGTGAACGTTACCGATTGACGTCGACCACAGGCGTGCTTGGCATTGATGTTTGGAAATTGGAGTAAACAATGTCGCGACGGTGCAACGGCAACAAATTTGAAAGTCAAAAAGGGATTACATTGCAGTCGTGAGACCTCCGATTCTATACCTACTCCTACCATATGATGTGATGCCCTGTTTTTGCATCGGGCGAAGCGCCATCTATTTGCCTTCTGACATATCATTACCGCACTCTGCGAATATGAGATGCAAAACATCACAGCCATGCCAGTTCGTGATCATTATCCCAGCCCATGCTTGCTCTGCACTGCATTGCAATAACCTGTAAATGCATTTCATCCTTCGACAAACTCAACCATGACAGACCCATTCTTCAAGCCAGCCTCAGTTATAGTCTGATCGAGGACGTCAATCAGATTCTTCCCCATGAAGATGAGCTCGAACGATACGCCATCCTTGCCCTCAAGCGGTGCTGCCTTCAACCACTCGTACATGTGCCTCACCGGTTCATCAAGACCAAAGCGACGTACAACACGCCCTGCAGGATGTCGGAACTGAACCCGAGTTGTGGTTGCCGGATCCGCGGCTGGCTCTTCGTGAGGCTGGTCTGATCGGATAAGGGAAAATGATGTAGGTGCCACGGGCTCTTCTCCTATTGCCTGCCCGCTGGGCGCTTCAATTTGCGCAGGCAGAGTAGGATCTGGTCTTGTCAAAATGTCAGGATCAGATGCTCGAGGACCACGACTTGTGCCGCCAGCTTCCAAGCTATTCTTCATCGCCCACTCGAGCATCTCATCTTCAGTCATGCGGTCCACGTCCTTCTCTTTCGGCTTCTCTGCTTTCCGTGTGGGCACCGGATTGCGCATGTTGTTGTTCAAGCTGTATCGATCCAGGAATTCGTGTAGTTGCATGAGAAAGTCCATCGGCTTGGGAACCGGAGTGCCTGACCATACCTTCACCTGCTCACCAGTTCTGGGGTCGACAATGGCAATATGGGGGTATGCGTCGTCACTCTCGTGTTGTTGAAAGTAGTAGCTGAAATATGTCGCGGCTTGTGGATCGGATTTGTTGTATTGCTTGAATATGAAATGTTCCCTGACTGTTTCGACAATACCAGCGTTCTTCCAGATGTCTCGATTCAGCACTTGACAATCGAAGATATTTGGATCTTGTACATTGATCAACAACCACTTCTCTTGCTCTTTGCCCTCTGCTCTGAGACCCTCCCACGGACCGATCTTGGACATGATCTCGAACGGTGGTCGATAGAGCTCAGCAAGCAGATTGGCTTTCGACGAAGCATCTGACGCTCCTCCTGTCGCGCGTGAGAGGTTTTGTCGTCGTGCGTCAGGGTCATCCTCGTCTGCCCATATCGACTGTCCCTGGTTGAAAATGCCTGGTCGTCCCGCTATAATATTGCTGTTAGCTATCTCGACCTCAATCTCTCAGACCAGCACGGGATTTCACGGACCTGCAGCGCGATGCCGACGGCTGATCTGCTCGAGTACAGCGCGATCTAGCTCTGAATCATCGTTCCTCCAGTCGTCTGAGCTAGGCCCTAGTAGAGTCTGTGTTGTACGCGCCATCGGTGCTCTGACATCCTGTTCCCCAGCACCAGCTCCTTGTGCTCCATACATTTCTTGTTGTAATCTTCGTGCCATGGCTTCATCATCCTCAGCAGAGTGTGTCCCCGACATCTCGTCATCATCGTCGTCGTCCAGCGCTACTGGGTTGGATGCTGCGCCGGAAGGTGCTCTTGGTGCGTCGGTCACAGATTCTCCCATATCGACGCCACCACTTTCGAAAAAGAGCTGAATGGCCTGCTCGAGGTTGCCATCCGAGACTATCAAGTACTGGCTTGCGCGGTCGGCTGTCGCACCGGTGATGCTGGTGAACTGTGCGACCAGATCATCGTCCATGTTGGGTCGCTCTTGAGCCCACTGGCCTAGCGAACTTCGTGCAGATTAAGTCTAGGCAGAACTTGGTGCTGCTCGCAGTTGGGCCGAATGAGGCAGAAAGTCGTTATGCCTAAATCCTGCCGAACTGAGCAAGTGGTAGGAGAAGTGAAGGGATCGTCTGGGTAGAGCAGCTACTTGGTAGTTGAGATTTGGTGTGAATTTTTAATGCGCAGACTGGAGGAGAGCACGTCGAGTGATTTGAAAGAGTCGAAAAGGTTAGAGAGGTTGGAGGGAGAATGTTAATCTCATTCCCAGGGTAGCTCAGTTCTTAAGAGCGTTATGACGAATTCATTGTAACCTAATGACACGTGAGTGTACCTGAGTGGCGAGCATACAAGTGCCTATTAAGGTAGCAAGATATCGAAGCGCGTCGAAGCACAGCGGGCGACATACTAGCGCAGTCCAGGCAGCAAGAGCGTGTCATTTGGTACAACCTAGCCTCGTACTCATAAGTCTGAGCAGAATCCCGACGGCACTCTCCCAAGGATCCGTTTAGACTTCACTATAGTTGTGTAAAGCCATTCGCGCCTTCCTAACATTGTAACATGCGTTTGTGACAGACCTAGTCTATTCCGCGTTTCGAACATTGAGGGCACTCCCTGTATCCTGAGACATCCTCCCTGAGGCTCGGCAACCATGGCGGCCACGCCGACATCAGAAGCGAGAGAGCTCTCTCTACTTGACAAAGTAGAACTTCGTATCGCTCTGGCGCAGTCCGACGCCGCGTTGGAGACTTCACTAAAGACCTATCTTGCACCTGTCCTGCTCAAACTCGCGTCAGATCACGTAGCTGTGAGGAACAAGGTGAACATGAAGAACCACGGCACTCGCCTTGAAGAAACTCTGCTGACCGGATCAGGTCATCTCGATATGCCAGCACATCAACACAAGACTTGCGCCAGAGTTAGTTTTTTCGAGAAAGTTCCGTGTGGATCTTCAAGACTGACATTGACAGGTCTATCCAACTGCCAGTTCTCGCACTGCTCAAGCAGTTCAAGGACAATCCGGACACTCCACTCATCCGTCATTTTGACCTGACGTACATCCAAAAAGGTCTCTCGAGGCTGACCAGCAACGAACGTGCCGACCTCCTTCCCATCTTGACGAAAGATATAGCACGAGATGCCGCATCCTCAACG
>Ga0268246_10000656_pt1 | contig 13877 bp, 12 predicted proteins | sample AgamicOrSfe_FD_200242 | JGI IMG/M metagenome (GOLD analysis project Ga0268246, IMG submission 200242) | Agave microbial communities from Guanajuato, Mexico - Or.Sf.e (v2) (version 2) | ecosystem: Host-associated > Plants > Phyllosphere > Phylloplane/Leaf | place: Guanajuato, Mexico | collected...
CTGGCCTTGGCTATGGTGCCCTGTATCTCGATCTAGGATACAATCGACATACACATGAGCATGCGCCTGAGAAGCTCACAATCTACACAAAGAAAACACACGAGCATGAACACGCTCATGTTGAGGCGTCATGGATTACCGACCTCTTCCTGCGGCGTTCAGAAAGCTACCCACTATTGCACGGCATTCTACTCGACAGTGAATCTCGACATATCATTTACTTCATGTTTATAAACTTAACCTTCATGTTTATCCAAGGAATCTATGCCTATCTATCTGGCTCACTTGGACTCTTTTCCGACACGATCCACATGTTCTTCGACTGCGCCGGACTGCTTGTAGGTCTCATTGCTGCAGTTATGAGCAAGTGGCCACCAAGTGTCAAGTTTCCCTACGGCTATGGCAAGATCGAGACTTTATCTGGACTTGGTAATGGCATCTTCCTCATGTTTGTCAGTGTCGAGATTATTTGGGAGAGCTTTGAAAGATTCGTCGAGGGTGTACAGCTCAAGCGAGTGACTGAGCTGCTGCTCGTTGCCACAGCTGGACTGGCTGTGAACCTTATCGGCCTGAAATTTATTGGACACGCTCATCATGGTCATGGACATGATCATGGGCATTCTCACTCTCATGGACACGGACATGACCATGGACATTCGCACGAGCACTCGCATGGTCCGGATGTTGACATTCTCAACTCCGGGCCATCACATGGCCACAACCGCACAGCTTCCCTAAGTCACCATCACGCTGGCCACGCAAACGAGAACATGGCAGGCATCTACCTCCACATTCTCGCCGACACAATGGGCTCCGTCGCCGTAATCGCATCATCACTCCTAACAATGTACAGCGGCTGGTCCGGCTGGGATCCCATCGCATCATGCGTAATTGCCATCCTGATTATAGCCGCTAGTTACCCACTTGTCGTCGGCAGCGCCAAAAGACTACTCCTGACGATACCCAGCGAGGTCGAGTGGCGTGTCAGAGGGGTGCTGGGAGAGCTGAGTGCCATACGCGGCGTTGCAGGGTATGCTGTCCCAAGATTCTGGCTGGGAGAAGGTGCCGCTGCGGACGAAGAGCATGGTCATGGTCATAGTCATGCCGGCGCTTGCGGACATGACCATGGGCATGCTAATGGGAATGGGAATGGAAATAGCTTCAAGCAGGTGCAGCATGGCCACACACGATTGCATTCGCACGACGAGCATGAGGAGGACGAACATCACGATCACCACGACCATGATCACGATCATCACGATCACAAGCACGATCACAGCCACGCCCACGACCACGCACACTCCTATTCTCCCTCCTACTCTCCCTCGACCTCCGTTCCGCACTCGCGCTCCAACTCCAACTCCTACTCCGCCTCCTACGTCCACTACCCCAACACCCCAACAACACCCATAACACCAATCACGCCCATTACGCCCCTCGACCCACACGCAGCCAGCATTCCTGCCGAGAAACTCCACGGCGTCATCCACATCATCGCCGCCGCGTCTGCAAATTCAGACGATGTACGGAGACGCGTGACGGCGTTTCTGAGGGAGAGGAATATGGATGTCTTGGTGCAGGTGGATCGGGAGGGCGCAGGGGTTTGTTGGTGTGGAAGCGATAGGGTAGGTGGGATGGGACCGGGTGCGAATGGGGACGAGATGGGGAGGAGAAGGAGTACGGTTGTTATGTAGTGGAGGAGAGAGAGGGAGGGCGTGCTATAGAGCGGGGTTGATGTGCTGGAGGAGTAGGAGCCATTATCGGCTTAAGAGCGATGAGGTTTGCTGACCTCGGCAAGTTGACGAACCTGGTGACGAGGAAGATGATACGAAGGACGAAAGTGAAGATGAAGATGAAGATGCCAATGATAGGATGATGCTGACGAGAACGAACGACGAGATTGGGGACGACGTTGACGAGAGAGAAGATTGAAGGTGCGGTACTGTTTCATTCGCACCCATACACATCGAGTGGCTTGTCAAGAGCAGCGGACGACAGCGGAAGAGAGGGGAGAATGGACGACGAACAGGCTAGCATTCAATACCGCTTTCTTGTACATTAGCACTGCGCATCATTGGATCGGGCAGGGTTGTGAATAGATGGGAAATGTTGAGGACACTGCGACAAAGCATAGGGCGGGCACCTTTGTATTGCGAAATATACTTTTTATCCTACTTTTTCTTCTGAGCCCTTGAGGTGTGCATGGTTTCTGGAGTGCTTCATATCGTCGTGAATATATCCGTGGTCATTAGCTCGCACTGCACGATGTCGTGGATGGCTGGGATGAGGAATACCAGTAGGTTTCAGAACGAGCAGCAGCGGTGGACGGAGCCAAACGGTGGTTTTAGAGTACATTTCGACTCTTTCCTGAGCAGTCTAGGATTTATCCTAGGTCTCGAATCACTCAAGCAACTCCAGCAGTACTATGATCGTCAACCGTACTGCACGCTCGCTCTGTACACAACGATGCATCCATTGGTGTCTTCTGACGATGCCCTTCGAAGAAAGCAATCATGATCAGTCCCGAACAATGCCTGCCATCTTGCCTTGCATCGTGATCCTGGATGATACCCAACTTCCATGATCTCCTGCATCAGTGGCAGTAGTAGTGTTAGTAGTAGCTTGATAGCTTCCACCTCATTCGCCTTCTCATTCTCGCTCTCCCCCAGTCAGCCAGCCATCCAGGCCCCCTTCGATCTCTTCATCAGCTCAACCATCCCTGGCTAGCTAGTCGGCGTCCACTGATCTACGCGGTTATACCAAGCCATCATACAGCGACAGTGCCGACACAATCGTCTCGTCCTTTTTCGAGCCCTCCTTGAACTCTTCAATGTCCAGACTACCGTTCTTGTCCTTGTCCATCATGTTGAAGATCTTGCTGACGCGCTTCTCGGGCGTGTCTTCGTCTTCGGGGAGCTTGACCATGGAGCCGACCTAGTATTGACGTTGCGTTAGTTGCGGTGCACTTTCTCCTAGCCACGTATTCACTCTGGATCCCCCATTCATGACCACTATCCCGTTCAACACAGCCGTACACCACCACCTGCTCACACTGACTCACCATCTTATAAATCGCCTCGACAATCCTTAACATCTCTTCATACGTGATCCTTCCATCACCATCAATATCGTACAGCTGGAACGCCCAATCCAGCTTATCCTCCATCTGCCCGCGACTCGTGACACTGAGGGCACATATGAACTCCTTGAAGTCGATGCTGCCGCTCTTGTCGCTGTCGAAGACGTTGAACACGTATTCTGCAAAGGAGGTCGGGTCGCCAAAGGGGAAGAATTGTCGGTAGATTTTCTGAAACTCGGATTTCGTGAGTTGGCCGGTGGGACAGTCTTTGAGGAAACCTGGTGATGCGTGGAGAGAGAGTCAGCCAGGCACAAGGGAGGAAGGTAGGGTGGTTGTCCGCAGGGGAAGAGACACAGATCGAGGATACCGCCTGGCCAGCGAGAGAGGGGGAAAGCGAGAAGGAAACACAACCAAACCCACCTTTGTACCATTGCTGCAACTCCTTCTTATCGAAGTGCGTCGCCTTCTGCAGATCCGAAATCTCCTGATGCGACAGCTTGCTCTGACTTTGGAGAAGTTTTAGTACGTTGACCATGTTGGCTCGTGACGATCTTGATGTGTAGAATGTGGAGGGTGCGGAAGAGGAGAAGATGGTGTGGCAGCGGCGGCGTCAGCGTGTGTGGAGGGTTTTGAGGCTGTGGGTGTGGTGGATGTGAGGGCGGGTGGCGATGTGGTTGTGGATGCGTAGATGTATTGAAGCAGGAGGAGCAGCCAAGCTCATGTAAGTTTGTAGGTTGACGTAGGGGTGCAGTGGTGTCGGATGCTGAGGATGATAGTGATGATGGTGGTGGAAGTATACGGTGGAGGCGCAGCAACCGCTGGGCGCGTGTGATTGACTTGCCAGAAGTCTTGGCTATCTCTGACGGTCGTGCTTTCCTTCTTTATGCCGGTATTGTGTCCTGGTGTGGTGGTAGGGTGTTTTCTCTTGTGCCGCGCTCGTGCCTGTCCTCTTCTGTTCGTGCCTGCCGCTGCTGCTGCCGCCGCCCGTGCCTGATCCTGCTAAAAGAAAGAGTAACTTACGATTTACCCATATTGGGCAGTCTGGATCTCTATTTCTTCTCCCTAGCTATGCGTGTGAACTCGAGGTGGATTGGATCAAGTGTTGATATTATTATGGCGGATCAGTTGGACCACCCCCCGGGACTCGCGCAGCAGTGTCAATGGTCTCAGACATCCACTGACGGTGAAGCGTGAAGCAGGTGAGAGTGACGATGGTGAAGAGGGGCTACGCTACGGGCAGGTCGGAGGAGAGCTTATCTGCACTCAAATGCAATGAGCGGTAGGCCAAAATCCGAGACGCGGGGAGCAAAGTGAACAGCTTAGATAAGTGGAAAAGCTCCCGAGGTCAGCGTCTAGCTAGAGGGGAGCAGACTAACTCGGAAGGCATCTAGCTAGACTGTCACTACCCACGCCCTGGGGCCTCAAAGGCGCAATAGTGAAGTGTGGAAATCTCCATGTTTTGCACTGCCTCTTTAGGGCTGAGTGGCCCTGTAGATCATTGAGATGCCCGTTAAGGTATTATGACATATCTTCATCAGTCATCATCACATAATCCATAATCCAGCTCTCATGGCCCGATTTGATATAATGCTGATGCTGCCTAGAGGCTACCACTACCACTACCATTAACTCTCAGTAGCTCAGCATCAGCTGCCTCTGTACGTCGTACGCTTCACATATCGTAGTCCGCATGATCGTTATCTCATGATGTTGTCCGTCACAAGGCTGCCAGCTCAATGATCATGCCGTGCCATACTTGAACTTCGCCAGCTTCGAGGCGCCAGATCCAGCCGCAGGCACAGGCTCGTCGTCTTCATCATCCGTAGCCTCGTAATTCCTCTTCTTCTCCTGCTTCGACTTTGGTTTCGTTTTGGCAGGCTGAGGCGCCATGGATGCAGGAGGTTTCACCGCCTCTTCCTCTTCCACTTCTGCCTCCTCTTGTGCCTGCTCCTCTGCTTCGCCATTTCCATCTGCTTCATCCGTTGCCTCCTTCTCCTCTTTTTCCTCTTCCTGCTCCTCCTCAACCTCAGCCTCAGCCTCACCCTCCGCCATTGCCGCACCTCCTCCAGATTTCGGCCGCGGCACCTCCTGCCCAGCCTCCTTCAGCACCTTCTCAATCCCCGGCAGCGCCTGCACCAACGCCGCCCACTGATCAATCGGCATCGATATCCCCTTCTTTCCAGGCAACATCGCGCCGTCTTTATTGTAATACTCGCGTATATTGACTTGCCACGAGCCCTTGAACTGATTGACAGTCACTCGACGCGTGCTTCCGGAGCTGAGTTCCCAGAAGGCATCGCCGCTATCGTCGGTCTGCTGAGATGTGGAGACGGGCTGTTTGCCTTGTTGGGATTTGATGTCGTTGGAAGTGCTAGGCTTGGCGCGCTTGGATGGCTGCGCAGAGTCTGTGGCTGTGGAGGCTCGTTTGGCTGGCATCTTGTTTGTGGTGCAGATGTAGATGCAGAGGCGATGAAATGATGAATGACGGACGAATTAAGACGCGAGTTTGAAAGCCGTTCGCGCGTGACCACGTGATCCGTGACAAACTAGTTGATTACCGTAACGCAACTCTCTTGCTGTTACCCTACTACACGAAGCGAATACTATAGTGTAAATATATAATCCGATCCGTGAACCCATGTCGAAACGCCGTACTCATAATCATGCCGTGAGTGCCCGTAGTGCCTGCAAAAGCAAGCCGAAGACAAGCCCCTGGGCGACTTCGCCAACCTGCAGGCAATCAAATACCTTCCCCAAAGCCTCACCACTAGCCGCCAGCCCCATCACACTCGTAAGTGCCTGAGGCATACCGCGCTCAACGAGCAATCGCCTGGCCTTCTGTCGCGTGATCTCATTCTCCTCGGCACTTTTTGGTGCGGGCCAATTCTTGAGTTCCTCCTCTGTAGGAAGTGCATTCTCTCTGATCTTCGAAATATGTGCGGCGATACCAGCATCAGTAGTGTTAGCGTCGAGTATCGAGTCCTGGATCAAGACTCGAATCGTCTCGAGCTGCGGGTTGCCAGGACGAAGAAGAAATGTCTTTGCTGCATTGAGTAGCGTCCTACGGAACGTCCAAGCAGAAGAAAGCGTATAGAGCTCATTGATCGCGGCGAAGAGTAGTTCGACAATCACCTGGGCTTCTCTTTCTGATAATGGCCGCTTTGCTTGAGGTGTCAAGCGCTGTGAGTCCTGCGAGGGACGTCTTGATGGTTTGGGACTAGCCAAGTGAGATAACGATGGCTGTTCTCGGAGGTGCCGACGATTCGGTGGTAGTGGATTAGGTGACATATCGAAGGATCGGCGCTCCATCGCTGGTGTGCCTGGCTGAGATGGTGTAGGAATGTCGACGAAGCTCATTCCATCGAATGCTATGTGCTCTTCGTTGATAGGCGTCACAACTTGGGCGAACTTGGTTGAAGGCTTGTTCTCACTAGTTGCGGCGGAGGGCGAAGTCGAGAAATCAAGCGCTGATGGTCTTTTCGGCAATGGCGGTGGCGGCGTCGACGTTGATGTCCTACTACTCGCCAGTCGTTCATCGAGGGACAACACCTCCGATGGCTTCCGAGACATGCTGGAGCGACCGCTAGAGGGCGAGCTGAGAGAAGCATTCAGCAAGTCCTCGTTCGAGGCATCGTGCCCTCCAGAAACAAAACCATCCTCGGTGAAGACGAGGCTGCTTCTCTTTTCTTCCCCGCTTGATCTCTCGTCAGGTCGTGACACCACGATTGACTGGCGAGGTGCGGGCGAGGGTGTAGTTGGAGCTTTCTTTAGACCTCCTGGGCCAATCTTACCGAAAGCTCCAGTCACACCGCTGAAGACAGCTTTGCCACCACTGCCGGCCACCTTTTCGGCGTCTTTGAAAACGCCCATGACACCTTTGCCCATAGTTTCGAATGCGGCGACGTTCGGCCAGTAGCCTGGCGACTGAGATGCAGGCTGCTGCGCTTTACTGGCTGGAGTGTCTTTGTCCATGAATCTCTTCATTCCCTCACTCTCTGCAATGGGCTGATAGTTGAGCGAGTCTGCTAGATATCGCTCTAGCTCGGTCCTTAGCTGAGCGGGAGAAGCTCCTTTCCAGCTCGGGAGACTTGCATGCGACTCTGTGAAGTCAAGCCCAGAGATGACTGCAATGCGCCGTATGATTTCGTGTAGAGTGATGAAGTCTTCATATGATCGTGGAAACATCCAGCCGGGAAACTGTGCAGATCGAGGTTCGACCTGTATGAAATATTCCTCTTCTGGCTGACTCCGCAGTATACGCTTATCATTCGGATCACTGTCGTCAAAAATTGAGACTGTTGCTCTGTAAAACGTCAAGCCTGCTTTGCGTCGCGCTGCTGTGGGGCTGTCTGTCAACGAGAACTGCTCAGAACTGTTGAGCCTTGTTATAGCTGGAGAAGCCACAAGTTCCTTTGGCTGGGATTGTTGTATACCCTTTGACAATGGTCTGACGGCCTCTGCTTGTGCATCGTTGCTCTGCGCCGAGATTGGCGTTGGTATGCTAGAAGTGCTCCCATTGGAGAGCTCGTCGCTAGTCCGAGCAGCCTGCAAACCTTCTTGTTCTCTTCTTTTATCTTCTTCCACCATAAGTTGTGTTAACCGCTGTGCTTCCTTCATTGCTTCCTGCATAGCCTCTTCTGCTCGGCTGATTGTCCTCTTCCGATTTGCTGTACTAGTGCTCTGACTATCATTACTGCCAGGTCTCGACTCCTCTACTGATGCTGACTGCGGGAATACAGACTGCTGTGCTTCCATGCTCTCATCAATGACGTTCATGATCTCAGGCTCACCCTCCTCAAGCAGAAACACTATCCATTCATTAATAAACTCCGCTTTCGAGCACTTCTGTATCGTCATTTCAAGTATAAGATTTGCAAATATCTGCTGCAGGAACACTTTGACAGGAGCGCATTGCCACGCTTTCTTATCCAGAAAACTGCGCAGGATGTCTTCCGAAACCAATTGCAGTTTCCGATCTTGCTGTTCCCGGTCCAGTAGATTCGCCAGATTGCTTTCTGGATTCCTGCGAAGGTATGCGTATATGGCATCTTCTGCTGACATATTCGGAACAATGGTGAAGACTGCTGATAGTTCATTGAGAAAGACGACCACGATCGAGGACGAATGTGTAACAAAATCCAAGAACGTCTCGGCTGGCCGGTGTCGCGACATCCTTGTCGCTACAGCAAGAATAAAGCTCGATAGCGTTGCTCGACAAGCAGAAGGGAATGATGGGTCCGTAGGCACGAGCGGCGAGTACCACCACTTCACGTATCCGTTCACGATCGAATCTGTCAACGTGTTGAGAGCAGCAGCAGTCTGCGGCTCCAATTCAGAGTAATCCGCTATCTTGTATGCCTGATCTGCTTCGGTCTCCTCTGCCTTTGATATGTGTTTGTCTTTCCAATCCAACAACCGCCGGACAACCTCGACCCCGGCTTCTCGTTTCCGAACCTCGTTCGCACTCTTCGCGACGTCATCTTGGCCATGACCTGCTCTTTCCCAGCTCGCGTGAAGATAGACGCCTCCTACAATGCCGCCGAAGACTAATCCAACGCGCCCGAGTACGATGTATGTTGCGGCGCCCAAACCGACGAGACAGCCGATCAGAGTCTCATTGCTTGCAGTCTCCAGGAATGCTAAAGTACGATCCGTAGCCTCTTTGATAAGGTCGACTGTGTTCTCTAGCGTGATCGGTGGAAGATTGTTGTTCTCCGGAGCTGCGCTTGCCGATGGTGTGGTGGTGGTCGAGTCCTGTGTGGCCGGATCATCGACAGCGACAGCCTCGACCAGCTTACTGTCGTTTATCGCCGGATCCGACTGCGGTGAAGTCATATCTTGCACATCCATCGTCTGTGGAATCTTGCGGCCTAGCCATACCTATCTTGCGACGGTCATGGGTATGTAAATGTTACAGGTGGTGGCCTTTGTTGATGTCAATGGGTGTTTGCGTCAGTCGGCCGTTGGAGCCGTTTCGAAAACGAGATGAGACGAACGCAGTGGTGTCGTTACTAAGAGCATGCATTTAAATATTCCGGAAACCCCCTCCTTCTGCCAGACACAGGGGTCATCCTACCTGAAACACTGGGGTGCTCTTACTCTGCAACCATCGTCATGTGAAAATAATTTGTTTACACCTCCCATACGACCTCATTCTCGCCAGCACACCACAGCCATGTCCGCCACAGTCTGTAAAGCCTGCTCCGACCCCCTCGTCCTCCGCCTGTCCGCAGACTCCGACGATGAAGACACAGAAATGCAAGGCGGCAGCAGCAGCAGCGCCCCTACCCACTCCGCAGATCAGACAATGCCAGACGACTGCCACCTCCACTGCGGCTGCCACTTCCACTGGGACTGCTTACTAGAGAACCTCAAGAGCACAACGTGTCCAGCCTGCGGGACTGATCTAGCAACCACATCGCCATCGGGACAGACTCAGCTGCTTTGTGATTTGCATAATGAGGGTGGGCTGCAGAAGGATCACGACGTGCTGCCCGCGTTGAGGGAAGAGAGCTATATCCTAGCGCATCCGGGGGAGCGGAAACCGCGCGCTTTCTTGGAGTTGTGTAGGAATGGGGATGTGCCTGAGATTGTCGAGCTCTTGCGGGCAGATGATGACGAGGAAGATGAAGAAGATGAGGAAGAACAAACCTCCCCATGGAATGCCCAAGATATCCTCCGCTACCAAGACCCGAACGGCACTGGCTTCTCAGGTCTGCATGCCGCAGTGGTTGGGCAGTCTCCGGAGGTCGCATGGCTGCTGCTACTACTTGCGTCTAACCTGGATATGAAGCACTTCCCGGCCGAAGTCATGCAAGAAGCAGTGGCGCTGGGAGTGGAGCAGCCAGATATGGGAGGGAGGCAGGATATCAGGAGTTTGCGTGATGCACAGGGACGGTCTGCGGAGCAATTAGCTTCGGAGGTGGGCGGGCCGTGGACACGATGGCTTGGGATGGGGCTGCTTGGGAAGTGAGTCGTGGTGAGATAACACGAATCTTCGCCGAAGCCAATGGACTTGGCCTTGGTGCGACTTCGCATTGACGTCTTTTTGCTCTCTCGCCATCAAGGGCAGACAGCCGATCCCGACCTGTCACAAGAAGATGCGCCTGCATTATATATGCAGCAGCAGTCAAGGACTTGCGAAGTACGGCGAGGAAAACCTCGCTGCCGCAGTATAGAGGCAATTAGACCCAGACACAGCCTACGACGGGCAGTTGGTAGTCGTCACAGCGCGCACGACAGAACATGCTGCATACCCGCTTCTAGCGAAGATTGACCTTACTCTTCCAATGTGATAAGAAAGTGCTCTGCAATTCAACGCGAAGCTTCCGAGCAAGAGACATTGCAAGCAGCACCACAGCTTGTACATACTTGTGGTCGGCGACGACAACCCCAAAACAAATAGATCAGCTGTAGATAGTATCGCTCTGAATCATGATCTTGACCATCGACCGTATCTTTCCTCTTCGCCTGTACTCTTAATGTACATTCCATGTACAGCCTTTTCACGCTCTTCACCTATCCTATGCGCCACCATGAAATACCCATTTTCACATTGTCAACCATCCCCGACATCACATTCACCCAGTCATCGCCGTATCTTGCGCCTGCACCGTCACCCCACCTCCATTGAGCTCCCTATCCAGATCCATATACTCCTTCGCCGCATCCTTCGTCCCCCTCTCCAGCAAATATACCATATACACCTGCGCCAGATCCTTGATAGTCTCCACCGACAACCGGCTCTGCTTGCAGATCCCAAAGAACACATCCTTGATTCTCGCATACTGCGACTCCTCAGTAGCAGCGCTTGTTGGCTGATCGAGCTCAAACGTCAAGTACGTCGTCCAAAATGTGCGGCTTTCGGCGTATTGCTGTTGATTGGTTTGGAAGAGCTTTCGTGCTTCTTCGGGTGATCCGTTGACTTTCCAGAGGAGACGCGCCCATTCTGTGACGAGTGCGGCTTTGGTGGTAATGCTGGTGTCGTCGGACGCTACTTGAGTGGTGTAGACATTGATGGCGGCGTCGACACCATGATGGCGTCGTGCGCAGTTCGCCCAGGCAATGATTGGATCCTGGCTGCCCGGTGTGGCGACAAGCATTGCTTGGTAGATGTCCAGTGCGACGTCGACTCTGCCATTGACTTCTTCGAACAGTGCCCATTGGAGACGTGCGGTTGGTCTGGCGATGGGTGCGAAGATGCAGCTGGCTCGTTGGTAGATGTTTCTTGTCTCCTCGACCTTCCCCGTTTGTCCATACATCCAGCGCGCGTATCTGACCCAGAATTCGTCATAGTATGCTGCAGCAACGATGCACCTTTCGTACAGGAAGACTATCCGTGTGTAATCGCCCTTCCCCTCTTCGAAGTCCAGATACTTCCTCCAATTCGTCAGTTGTGCATCATCGAGCTCTGTGACGTGGAAGTACGGTCTTTTGATTTCTTGCTCATAGGTCCAGCGTGTTCCGACCTCATTTTGGCACTGCTGGAACATCTCAAGGTGGTAAGCGTCACAACGGGCATGTAGTGCAGCGCGGATTGAAGTTTCATTTTCTGCTGGCCCTGCGTCCGCCCTGACTGCAGCCTCGAATTCGGCGAAAAGAGTTTGCGAAACACCGAACAGCGTGTCTGCCGATGCCGCTGCTCGGAACCGCTCAAAGTAGCGCGCGTACTGGTGCATTGGTATGTGGACGATGCGCTGGTAAAGCTTGAACACGTTGTCCTTGCGCTCGAAACGTTCTTCGAATTCGATGTATTTGTCCCAGAACGGATGAGCCAGGAAGTCGTACCCAACGCTATTGGCACCTCGTTCAAAGAGCCTGTGTAAGAGTTAGTGAGCTGCTCATGCGAGCAGATGTGGGGTAGAAAGGATGGCAGAAGGGACGGGGAAAGCGAACATGTTCGTCAATTTTAGTGAATATTCCTCCTCAAAGTGTTCGACTCGTGTTTTGACTTCAAGTGCTTGGGTATGTGGTAGTTACAGATCCGAGTGCTCATTCGTCCGCCTTCTGCTCAGTGCTACGCCTGAGGTGACTGTTAAGAGGCGACCCGTACACATAGGTGGGAGTGGCTCTTGACTCACGAGAAACAGGGAAGAATCGAAGTTTGGTAGAGACCAGTGGCCTCGGGAGCGCCGACGTGCGCTTTCGAGGCTAGGGAGGAATAGGGAGACGTCGATACTTACTCGCGGATGACCTGAGGATCATGACTTGTTTCGACCTTGAAAGCACAATACTGAGCCCATAGATCGACGGAATTGGTGATACTGGCTGCTCCTCGCTCATAGATCTGGTCACGCATCAGCGCTCGTCTTGCGTAAATTGGGTATGGGCAATCTTACGAGTTCCGCAGCTTCAGTCCCGGCAATGCTGAACTCGAGGTCTGCGTATTTCTTCCAGTATCCAAAGAACAGGGGGAACTTCGCTAGGAATCGGTCGTAGACGTCTCGTGAGGTGGTAATGGCAAGCGGACTCGAATTGCGTGTCAAGCCTCCTTCGAGTGACTCGGCAGACCGGACCATCTTTTCCCATATCTCGTAGTTATCTGGATCAGCAGCCTGCCATACATTAGCCAGAGTCTCGTGGTGTCTGTTGCGATTCTAGGATCTGACCATGCTGACTTCGAGTCTCTTGAGTTCTTCCATCTCCTCGTCCACACCGCCATGCCCACCTCCTCCGTATGACCCCATGGCAAAGACGCGTTTGGTTACGCCAGGCTGAGAAAACGCTGGTGATGAGATTATGTGTGCGCGAGAGGGGTGACAGGTCTAAAGATGCGTGTTTGCGCGAAGCAGATTGTGTGGTGGTTATGCAAGTATGAGATGTGAAAGATCAAATGCAGATCTAGCTCCGAGGTGATCTTCACTTCAGATTTCAGGGTCCACTGGGGGATCCTTCGAAAAGCACCACGGCACTCTTCAGGCATGAAACAGAGTCACCATCTTGCTTGATATATATATCATTTTTCATTCGTGTATCACGGCTGCTGTCGGTATATTACTGTTAGACTAGCTAGCTATACTGTTCATGGCACTCTCCTGTTCAATTGGGACCCATCTCATTCTTTCCCCTATCAGTACAAATACAACCACACCCATCCATGTGTGTACCTAGGTACAGTCACAAAACCAGGGCCTGAGAAGTCCTTGGAGAACACCGTAGAATGCTCAGGAGGGGACCAAACCGACAGCATCACAGGAACAGTACGTCGGACCAGTCGCGTCCTTGCCTGTTTTCCCGCATGACATGGCGCCAGTGGCGGAAGACGCGAGTGCCGTCCATCATCGAAGCGTCATTGTGATGCCACACATCCATCAGGATGTCCTTGACTTTGACGAGGTTGCCTAGTTTTGCCTTCCTGCCGATCTGGTCGAATCGCCCCATGAAGAGTGTCCTGAAGGTCGATCTCGGCTGGCTATAGCTGCCTGCAATCAAATACAGCCAAGTTAACGAGCTGTCGAGACCGTCTGGACCGTTGGGAATGGCCTTCATGAGGCTGGCGAAGGTCTCCAGGAGGTCAAACAACCTGGTAAAGGCAGGATCTTCCAAAGGGTTGCAGTTAGGCTGGAGGGAGATGAGGTAGATTTCTGCCACTAGTCTATACATGGCCGTGACGGTACTTCTCAGGGAGGTGGCGGCAGGATCAGCTGGGCCTTAAGCAAAGATGCTAATACTACCGTGGTGTGCGCCAAGATGCAGTTGTTCCATCAGCTCGTCGATGCGATCCCAGCAGGATACGAAAGCCGCCGTCCCAGGTTCCAGTACAGTATCCGGAAGGAACGCGTCAAGTTCGGCAATCTCA
>Ga0268246_10000657_pt1 | contig 13871 bp, 10 predicted proteins | sample AgamicOrSfe_FD_200242 | JGI IMG/M metagenome (GOLD analysis project Ga0268246, IMG submission 200242) | Agave microbial communities from Guanajuato, Mexico - Or.Sf.e (v2) (version 2) | ecosystem: Host-associated > Plants > Phyllosphere > Phylloplane/Leaf | place: Guanajuato, Mexico | collected...
CCCTAACCCCAACCCCAACCCCAACCCTAACCCCAACCCTAACCCCAACCCTAACTCCAACCCCATTGTCGACAACGTGGTCGAACGGGCGGCCAGCGGCGGTGGCAGCATCACGTAATTGACTCAGTAGGGGCCCTTTTGTATAGTCAAGCACCTCATCTGCGCCAAGTGAGCGGCACAAGTCAATGTTCCGAGTCGAGCATGATACAGTGACATGCGCGCCGACGGACTTTGCGATCTGGATACCGAAAGTACCGACACCGCCGCTGCCGCCATTGAGAAAGACGCGTGAGCCCGAACGGATGTGTGGAACCAGCGAGCCGTATGCAGTAACGGCAGCGACGGGGACTCCAGCGGCCACGACCGGCGATAGTCCAGCAGATATTGGGCAAATTGTCGAAGCAGGAGCAACAATATATTCAGCAAGGCCGCCACCGACAAGTGGATCAGTGCTGACAGTGCCGTAGACGAGTTGATCAGGCTTGAGCTCGGAGTCTTTTGCTGGCGTGATGATACGGCCAGCAATGTCGAAACCAGGCGTCGCAGGCTTCTTGACCATGAAACGACCGACGGGAGCTTCGGCTGGCTTGTAATCGACGGGGTTGAGACCGACTGCAAGTACCTGTACAAGGTATTGATCTGCATTTGGTTGCGGCAATGGCTCTGATGTGTGTAGCTCAAGGTGTTTTTCCAGGCCGCCTTCGGTCGAGTTATACCTCCAAATGCGCATCGTTGATGGAAGTGAATGGTCAGCCATGTTGAAAAGAATACGAAATCTTGGGAGCGCAAAGAGATGATCGAAGATATAGAGCAAAAACTTACATAGAGAGGCCTTACAGTATATGTATCGCACGACTCTGATACCAACGATAGAACGACTGCCCGCTTCACGCTGCACGTGGTGTTGTTTGGGTATTCTTTGCGCAGCGGGAGACGAGGCGTCGTTTGGCCGACGGCGACTCCGCGACTGCCCCCGGACATAGTGGATTCGCAACTTCCGCCCCGGACTTAGTGGAGTGCCCCGGATCGCCGACCACGTGACTCGATCCTCCCATTCCAGTTCTCCTCATTCTGGCACGGCACACGGCACGACATATCCGAACTTGTCGTAGTGTAGCCTCGTTCCATTGGCTGTAGCTGACACAGACAATCCTTCGATACGATGGTATGGACCACGAGATGTGGTGCGACGCAACCGTCCTTCCTACATCTCACTTGACATCGCCCTGAGTATCGCCGTGTGCTGTATCGCCAGACCAACACCTCACCAAACAATCCTCAAGCTTCCTCATCTTCGAAAGCTTGTCGCACCAAGCATTTACAGCCAAGGCAGACGTTCTTGGCTATTTACCACCAACAACCGACTTTCCTCCACCTCTTCCGGCCTCATCATCAACATGGGCGCCGCATCATGGGCAGTTCCTGTCGGCATTCTCGCCGCGATTGTCGTCGTCGCATTCGCCTTCATTTGGTGGTGGTTCCCTCGTGCCTGGCAATCGGGAGTCAACGCCGATTTTAGAGATGTGGAAGAAGCAGGAACAAGCGGACTCGACCATGACGAAAGAGTAGCAGCTCGGTTGGCAAACAGAGAGCGAGCGCGTGGAATCGTGCAGCGAGCTCTTGAAGCTGAACAAGCAAGAAATCGAGGCGAGGTTGTGGAAATCAGTGCATTGGAATACGACGAATATGGCAAGCCCAAGAAGCCTGCGGGATTTGCAGCACACTAAGTGGTAGAGGAGTCGGTCATCTGGCGGTGGTCTTTCGAATATCACTTCACATGCGCAACGAATCTTTGATGGTGGTAATGCAAGAGGATTTCACTATTGCCATCTAGCTTTGGGTCGTTGTGGGTCTCGGAACTTCACTTCTGTCTCCACCTTTATCTGCTATATGTGATCCACAGAATCGTTAAACCTCAAATTTCAACCCTTGAATGTGTCGTAGTGACTTCTCGCTCGAATACCAGGCCCATACTTGAAGAATACCCACGGAATAGGCAACATTGCAAGACTCAGAAACCCGAGCAGACTAATTCCCCAATCAACCCCTAGTCGCTCAAGCATCTGGAAGGTGAACAGAGGAAACGCAGCTCCGAGCGAGTAGCGTGCAAGACCGTTCGCAGCCATGGCGGAGGCCCCAATCAGTGGTCCATAGGTATCCATCAAGTACAATGTTGATGAGACAAAGATGCAGAGATTTCCCCAGGCAAATGGGATACCAGCCAGCACAGGTACAATCCAGTGGATCGACGGTCGAGCTGTCCATGCAAACCAGAAAAGTCCGATTGAAACACCGAAACACCCCATCTGTGCAGGGAGCAATCTATATTCGGGAGCAACCATGGTTCGGCCTGCCGCGAGCGCTTTTTTATGTTGTCTTGCATAGTACGTCTGATCGATGGTGACCGCAGTCACTACTGCCAATAACACTCCTAGGCCAATTGCAAGGAAAGTCAGGCCGTACTGCCAGGTTGAAAATCCATACAGTCCTTTGAAAACAAAAGGATATGCCGCAAAGAACGAAAACAGTACGCTGAAGGTGAAGGCAGTGTACAAGCTGAGCATGAACGTGACTGGCTCTGTGCACAACATATGTACAGGACGAACGAGAGTGATAGTGACCATCGTCTTGGCATATGGGAGAGCGGAAGGGCTTGAGCCTGGCGGTGGTCGTAAATCCAAACGTTTTGCTCTCCGCTTGAGTATAACCTTCTTATATGTCTCTTGCATGGGCAGTGTGAAGATCACCGCTATCAGTCCGATGAAGATGGTAACCCATTGCGTCCATCGCCAGCCTTTGTATTGAGCCACAAATCCTCCTATGACTGGACCCAGTGATGGACCAAGAAAGGGCATCATGACGAACAGAGTGATCGCTATTGCTCGGAACACTGGAGGGTACATGTCCACGTTCGTGCCTGCGCCAACAGCAAGGACTGGTCCTCCGCACATTCCGGCGAGTAACCGGCATACGAGCAACCCACCAAATGATTTGGTGAATCCAGAACCCAGGATGAAGAGAAGATACAGCGGACCACTGATCTTGTACACAACCGACCGACCGAATTGCTCAGAGATCGGTGCTGCCAACGCAGGTCCCAGTCCGAGTCCGAGAACAAACAGAGACAATACCAGGATCGATGCAGTCTGCGATACGCCAAAATGTGTCTCAATTTCTGGCGTAGCCGGCGTTATAAGAGATGATCCTGCTGTCACCGCAAATCCGAGAAAAAATCCGAGAAAAGCTGTCGCTGCGGTGTGAAAAGCCTTCTTGATGGAGCTCCAGTTCATCGGATCGTCTACATCATCGGGTCCCTCCCAGTCGTCAACGCTGGGTGTCGTCTGGCTTTCTGCATCATGCAATGCCGCTTTCTCAACATCCGATGGACTACGGTCGACGTTCGATGTGTTGCTGATGATCGGAGTCTCGGTCTTGTCGCTGTTGTCTTGCGCGGCAATCATTACGATGTCCTGGACGCATGTAGTCCACGTCCGAAAGAATTATGCTTCTTTGGCATTATGGTCGACGGGATGACGGATGGTATGATACTTACAAGGAATGACTGTTCGGTATACCTACTGAACGTTTAGTCAACATGACGGCTATCAAAAGATCCTACGTCCGCAACACGCAAGGTTCGACTTGGTAGCGACATCGGCCATGTACACAAAGCTTCCGAGTAAGCATCGAGAGCAGTAGTATTTAATCACGATTAGTGATCCCCGACGTACATGATTGATATTTGAGGGGTATCATAATTCTACCGAGGTCAACCTCACTCGATGCCTGCATCACAACCGCAAGCTTGTTGTATGGGCGGCATCTCTATCGCAAAATGCAAGGGTGTTATGTCGCATGTGCAGTCGCCTGCTATAGGTGACCGAGACTGACCGATCTTACTCCGCAGAATGTGTTCGAAAAACTCGGGTAAATAATGAAAGTGGTTGTTATATACAGTTTCGTGATAGACACATGAAATACACTGAAGGTTGGATGAGTTTCTCACATCGCGCTTAATCACCGCCACAGTCAACTCCTCTAACATCTGGTGATGTAGAGGCCGATTGGCGATGGGTTGTAGTCCTGGAAGAAGTCGAGAGCGTACGACTTGGTGGCAGCCAACTCGATAGCAACTCTCTGACCAGCGGCACATGCGCCGGTGGAGACTATGTAGCTGTTACCTGGCTGAGCATTGGACTGCAACAAGAGACTCTTGTGGCTAGGCTTGTTGTTGTAAGTCGTGGATTGAGTGGCGTAACCGTTCAGGAGCCAGAAAAGCAATTGCCCATCACCAGAGATATTGTAAGACGATGTCTGGAGCTGAGACTGCTTAGGGAAGAGGAAGATGAGACTACAGGTCTGACCGGCATATGACTGTGGAATGTCAAAGTTGAAAATCGAGGACACAGTGCCGTTAGCCTCGCCGTTGTAGCTGGTACCATAAGCCTTGTCAGGCATGGAGCTATCGACTGGGACAATCAGGTGAGGGGCTTGGTATTCACCCTTGAGATTCGCTGGACAGCTCGAAGTCTTTGGAGCGAGTGGTCCTGCTGGAGGCGAGGATACTGCTACTACTGGCTTTGGTGATGTTGCCATGGTCGTGGGCATGGCGGAGGCCACAACTGGAGCAGGTGCTATAACCGGAGTAGGCGCGGCAGCAGGGGTTATCGGGAGCGTGGCTGCGGCAGCCGGGGCCGTAGGTGGTGCAGGTGCAGCAGCCGGGGCGACTAGCGGTGATGGTGCAGCAGCTGGAACCAACATGGGAGAGGCCGCTGCGGCAGGAGCAGTGCCTGCGCATACGCCAGTAATGGTCACATAGTGGGTGACGGTCTCGGTTACAGTTGCATGTGCGGTGGAAACAGCGCAAGTGTTTCCAGTGGCAGTCAATTGAATGGTAACGCAGTCTGGCATATTGGCGACAGGCTTGCTGTATACATTGTAACCTCCGGCTTGACCAGTAGGGCAAGCATAGAAGGTGGTGGCACCGTTGTAGGCGAGCATACTCTTCGAGTTGAGGGCTAGGCCAGAGTTTGCTGTGCGACATTTAGTACTGGTCCGATAAAACAAGACAACTCGACTTACGAGTAGCACCAACATCACATTGAAGCTGAGTAGTAGGGGCAGTGAAGATGCAGCCGCGGTTCTTGCTGTCAGTGAGCATACCACTGTCAGACAAACAGAACTTGGCATTCTGAATATCGAGACCGCTCTGTTGGTTTACTCTGAGCTGTCCGTCCGAGAGCTGACCGACATGACCGGAGACGCCACCAGAGGCATCGAGGCCGAAGCAGCACTGGGAGGCGGAAGCGCCAGAGACGGCGAGGGCGACAGAAGCGAATGTGACCTTCATAGCGAATGTGTAGCCTTTTTCAAGAAGTGGAAGTAATTGCCGTAGTAGGTTGAAGATGATTATCCAAAGAGGTCAGTCCCTCGTTGGGCTGAGCATACAGGTCATATAATCATTGTCCCTGCTTCGGGGCGGTGCCTCTAAGCCGTCACCGAGGAACCATTCGAGGCACTGAGTTGTATTTTACCTTGGTTCGCCCAATCAGGTCGATTCGCACTGCGGTGGTATAACTTTGTCGCTGACGATCAGCTTGGCATGTCGAGCCAGGCACACTGTGGTGCGGTCGGGCCAAAGCAAAAAGTGTGTCTTTGTTGCTGATGAGCCATGTGCGCGGCGGTCATTGGCTCGAATGGACGAGAGACTTCGATTAATAACAGCCCTGGACCGAGAAATATTTCGATTGGGTAACAAACAGTAGCTGAGCACACAGCGAACAAAATGGCCCTGACGTATGAGGGAAGTTTATGCTTCAAGCACAATGTGGAGAGGAGCGGGGAATCGGGTGGGGAAGAGAAGGTTTGTAGGGAATTGTCGCTATCGTCTTGGCCAGGCTCGATGGAGAACACGAAGGAAAGAGGAACGAGAGCAGACCATGGGATAACCGTCGAAGGTCGGCTGTTGTAGTAGCAAAAGAGATGTCGAAAACTGGATTTCCGTCAGAAGACGGTACCTTTACCTCGTGGCGGTTCCTACGACTGAAGACCATCTGAACTCTTACAGATATCCTGTGAACGATGAACAGTCCTCTGGTCCCTTCGCGTAACGATCTTGAGTATCTCTCTCGTACGGAAGGGGTGCTATAATGTCCTCCGCTTTGTCCGTGGTGTGTATAGTCGTCCTACACAGCTGATCAACCAGGAACGGATGTGCTGTCGCGATCGTATCGCCAGGTTGTATTTGGAACAGACTTTTCCTCTATGCCACCAACACAAGCTGAGCATGAACTCGTGGATCGACCAGAAACCCTCTTTGCGACACAGGAAGTTACTGCGGGCGGTTCGAACCTCGGTTGGGTCGCACAGCTCCTTCTACCACGCCTTCGGTCTGGCTGGGCGACGCGTCCGAGGAGGTACCTAAGGTAACCCATGATCTGTTGAGTGAGATCCCTCACCCGATTCGAGCATTGTGCGTTGGTGAAGAGTGCCTGTTATTCACGATGCATGGTTGCAAAGGTGAGAGTGGAAGAAGGAGTGGGCAAGCTGAAACGGTTTCGTAGCTTTCTGATGCCGGAGGATGAAGCTTGGCATCTCCGACCCAAATCACGACCAGACACAACATTCGTTGGCGGACCTCAGAATTACTGCTCCTCGATGCTCATACCACTATCTAATTTATAGAAGAAGTCTGATTGCGGGACGCTATGTATGCCTAGAAAGATAGAGAGGGAGTTATGCGCTAATAAAGGCAACGAGGGACCTTCGACATGGTCGGAAAGCACGAGACTTCGACGTCAACCTCTATACAAGAAGTATTAATAGAACATCAAATTATAGCATCAAATAGCTGACCCCGAGCCACCCTCCAATACCGGTCAGACCTACCAGCAACGTACAAATTCCCATCAACACTCCCGTAGCAACTCGATCCCCAGCATTCTTGAACCCACCACCACTGTTGAGGCTGGGCACAGTACCCGGTGACTGGACAATGGGGGTAGAGGAGCTCTGAACACCGAGGAAGATCCACAACAGCGCTGCTGCCAGGGATAGCACCATGACCGTTGCCAAAGCTATCATAATCCGCGATACTGCCCATGAGAGCACAAACTCCAGACCTTCGTGTTGATCGGCTTTTCGCACCAGGTAGCCGCTCATTCGATTCGAGTCAACGTTGATGTCCTTCTGTGCGGCTGCCGGAGTGAGGCCCAAGTTTGCGGATCCGGGCGTTGGTGTCGCCATTGCAGACCGAGGAAGAGGGCTAGCTATTTTTGAGCTTGGCATATGACCGACTCGAGGCGTAGCTCCCACCCCGATACCGTTGGGGGCAGCAGCAATACGTTCCGCCCAACCTACCCATGCAAATCTTTCTTTGCCAACTTTCCCCGGATACCTGAAGTAATAAAGCAACTTCTCCTCGCTGAAGCTGTCACTCAACCCTTTCCACGCGACTGCACGCGGACTTCGCGGCCCAGCCAACCAGCCGTATCCCGCATCCGCAGCGCGTGTTGCAGAGCCAGAAACTGTAATCCTCGACAGCTTAAGAGCCGAGAACAACCGCAAAGGTCCAATGAGAGCAGTGTAATGAGTCCGTAAAGAATTGAAAAAGGCCTGATCGTCAAAGTCTGGAACATTGAACGGGTGCGTCTTCTCCAGCTGCGTAAATTTCAGCTCTCGCGGCGACGACGAGCCGATCGTCATTGTTGTTATAATAGGAAGTTTGGCGGGGTTTCGGCGGCGGATAGACAGAGTCAAAATGCTTTCCGACGTTTTGGAAGGCGTTACTGCATGCAGGGAGAGCGGCGAGGGAGTAAAGTCCTTGCGAAAAGAGCGCTGCAAAGTCGGGTGAGGTGTCCGTACTATCGAATCCGGATGCAGCCGCTTCGGTGTTGATGTATCGATTGGAGGAGGCACTACGGACACTTTCTTGACTGGTGCGGACACAGAGCGGAAGGGTGCGCCTTCCGACACGGGCCTTGTACCAAGCCAACGGTGAACATGGAGGGGCTGAGGAGGAGTCATTGAGTAGCGTTGACGAGGAGAGTCTGACTGAATGCGCTCAAGACTCTGCAAGGTCATGGCATGCACTTGCGCTATGATGTTGCGTTGTGCGTCTTCGGTCCTAGGCAGAATTGGACTTTCCTCGTTCGTCATGTCGCCGTCGAGCGCGACTCTTGAGCCTTGAGGAGGGCTATAGGACTGCTGTCTCTTTACATCCCCGTCTTTTGTCGTATACGCGATTGCTGATGTGGTTTCCTTGAGCGACTCTTTGGACGCAAGTGAGCTCGCCTCACTGTAGAACGTATAAAGTCCAGGATCGTCGTTCGAGGCGTACAACGCGTTGGACTTGAACACATCTGAGGACGTCCTGGACTGGTGATCAGGCCGCCCAAACTTTCCGGATGTACGTCGAGGCTTTCCACTTGTGCCTGCAAATCCGAGGCGTGCCCTCTCTGCTAGAGGTCTTTCTGTGGAGTATCGCCCTTCCATATCTCCATCAGATGAAGAGTCATGATCCCACGAGCTTTGCGGCGCGAGCCCGGCCTCACTGTTGAGAGATTCAAGCATAGTAGTGAGGTGAACACTTCGCACTGGGCTTCCCTCGGCTTGTGTGATCTGTGGTTCCCCCCGTTGGATGGTCGACAATCGAACGTCTTTCCCGTGCAACTGTTGAAATTCGTCCATGATACTGAATTTTGGGGATGGATGGCCTTGTGTGGTGAAGTCGTCGTACGGTGGCGCATATGTTTTCCCAACTTGCATGAAGTGAAGATACGTCCATTGCGGTCGGACGTACTGTGTAACCAGATTGGGTGGATTGTAAACAGAAATGAGTTGCGGAATGTACGCGGGTAGCTGTCGTGCAACCTCAACCCACAAATTTCCCGCCACAATAAATGCAAGCGTCGCACGCCGCGACAAGAATATGCCCGAACGATCTTGGAATACTGTTTTTCTCTCGAGATGTCATCCTATCCTCTGTGCCGTCGGACATTCGATTCCCACGGTCGATTGCGCGCTCGCTCAAATATTGTGTATTGCATATTCCACAATGTTTCGTAGCAGCAGGTGATTGTATCGCCAAAAAGGTCAGGCCACATCTTTTGAATTGATGGCCGCTTGAGCAGCGAGCCCATCTGAGTGCTTCGAAAGGAATGGTTGCCTGACATAGTTTGCATGCCTCGATTGGGTCGACATCTAGGCTTTCATCGACACCCTGGCCTTCGCGCGAAGCAATCTTCTTCTCGACGATGCGATAGCTCTGCAATATGTGCTTACTGAGCTCGTCCCGATCAATGAATACAACGGCAGCTTTGAGTGCTTCTGAAACAAGTCGTCTCACGATCGCGAGATCGGGCTTGACCAACTTTTCCGAGCCATCCTTGGCCAATTGTATCAGCCTGCTATGCCTCGACAATACACTCTCTGTGTCGTAGAATGTCCTTTGACGAATTAGCCTGGCGATCTCTTCATTCGTCAGACCGTCGTATGTAGTGTCATTCGTGTCAGCATTTGTCAAGGCCGACAATCCCGCGAGGCGCAACATATCTTGCGAGAGTGCACTAGCATCGAATGGTCCATCTCCAGCGGTCTCCACAATACGGCGGATCAGTGGGTAGATTGCCTCAGCACTGACTTCGCAAGGCAGTATTGAAGGGTTGCATGCGGATATGGAATTGACCGTATTGTCTCCCTCCCTGCTAACGATCAACGTCGTCGATTGTGCGGCAAGGATAGAGTATTCGACGGCGTCATCAGGGTGAGTAGATATGCAGGCGGCGCTTTGATCGTTCAGGGGTGATCGTGCCAAACCATATAGCCTGACATAAGTATGGCCCCGATTTTCGTCCCTGGTATCGTGCATGGTTCGTGTCGAACCGATGTCTGCGTACCATTTGGGGTTTGGCCGAGACGAGTCTTTTTCGAGTGGTAGAGGAAACACTACTTGTTCCGGAAGTGGTTTGTTGTAGTGTATTCCGAAAGTGATCGTTGGGTTGTCGACCTCGGCTGCGGAGAAATAAAGGCCTAACCTTGAGTCAGCATGGTTCAGCTTCGTTGACCAAGTACACCATACCTGATATCTGCTTCCACGTTGTATCGAGCGGCCTTGACGAGAGGTGTACACCGGCCCTAGGCGATATTGACATACAGTAAATGCTCGTGGTACTGAAGAAGATCAATGAGCTCCCAAGACTACTTAGTCTAGGTCCCCACAGTAGTGGACCAGAGACCTGAATCGGCGTGTCGGCAATCGAGACCAGAGTAGGCGTCTCGACCTCGATATTGCTGCTGTTCTGACTCTCAACCAGTCTCACTCGCATCGACAATAGTCGGTCCATGCAAGTGAACGCCAGCGTAGCACAAAGTGTATCATCTAGTCCGACGTCCCAAGGGCTGCAAGCAACCTGATCCACAACAGCTGGTCGCACGTCAATGAAAGAAGGTAGAGCTGCGAGTATTGGACGGGCGATGGAGCCTACAGGAGACACAGGGATCGAAGCAACGACCTCCATCTGATAGGAAATCTTGGACTCGATCACATCAACGCCAGATCCGACTTTGATCAGATGGATGTTGCCTAGATCGTCACTCACAGCCAGATGTTGGCCTCTGTTTGACATACGACCACCAGGGCCTTCTTGCTCGGCAGGAGTGAGAGGTATCGGAAGCCAAGCGAAGGAGTGTATTCGTCTGCCGTGTCGAAGCTCGACATCGCCACTGTTTACACCGCGAAGGAATTCGTTGACGATAGTCGTCCTGTGCCAGTCTTCACTCAAATCCGGCCGTCCAGAGAATCCCCACAAGGACAGAACATGGTTCGAGGTGAGCACAGCAAGAACGCATGAACCATGTTTCCCCAGGCCGGGAGGTGACCAGGAGTGTGAGGTGACGAACCTGTCTGACAGTTCTTCACCGACATCGAAAGTGGACCAAGGAGCCGGTTCAAGCAACGGAAACTCTTCGTGAGTAAAGCTGCTAGCGTCGATAGACAATACCGTCCAGCGGTCTGTTGATCCAGCGCGCGAGTAGCGAGGAACCTGATCTTGTGAGTATGGGAAGGAGCACCGAACGATGCGATCGAGACTTACAAGCAGTTCAATGCTGCCGGACACTGCGACGGCTACGATATTGTCTGTGGACCAGGCGAGGTTGTTGGTGGAGACAGGCCAGGGCCGGATGTCGAACGTCTCGAGCATGGTCGGGTGGAGGGAGAATCGTTCCGATTGACCGTCGCGTCTTAGAACAATGCAATCTTCACAAAAGGAGGTCAATATTTGGCGAAGGGCCAAAGCAAACGTCAAGTAGGAGCTAGTGCTAGCTATTGGTAGTGAGGACAAACGAACAGCGCGCTTGAGATGTATACTTAGCGAGACTTGTGATGACCTACAATTTGTCGACCTCGATAGCTGGGATAGCAACCCATGCTAGGGTCAAGTTGGCAGATATGTAGAGAGCGTGAATATGATTCCAGCAGGGACGGTGCACCTAAGTGGTGGATGCCAAGCTCGATGCGACGTCGGGCCATACGCGCCGTTGATGCAGGATCTAGAGCATCGACACGACGACATCTCCGCTACGGGCCCAGCATATTAATGATATGAGCTCGTGATCAATATGGTGCTGTCATTCATACTGATTCAGAACCGACAGTAAGCACATCTACTCGGCTTTGTAACGATAGCGCTGATCCAAGCAGAGGCAAGACCCGCCTGGCGAAGTGGTATGGGCCGTACACCGTACGCAACTCTTGCTCTCTGACATGACTCCGCTGACGTACATCAGGATGAAGAGAAAGTCAAGCTCAAGGGCGAGGTACGAAGAAGCATGAGCTATTACTCACATCAACCTCTTACCCTGCTCAGGTGCACCGCCTAGTCGCGCCGCGCGACCAGAAACATCAGTCCAACTTTGTCGAGTTTCGCGGATCCTCCAAGATAGTATACCGCCGTTACGCCGGCCTATTCTTCTGCGCTTGCGTCGATGCAAACGACAATGAACTGGCGTACCTGGAAGCCATCCACTTCTTCGTTGAGGTGCTAGACCAATTCTTCGGCAATGTGTGCGAGCTGGATCTGGTCTTCAACTTCTACAAGGTGTACGCTATTCTCGACGAGGTATTCTTGGCCGGCGAGATCGAAGAGACAAGCAAACAGGTCGTGCTCACGAGACTGGAACATCTGGACAAATTGGAATGAAGGAAGAGAAAAGATGATATTTGCCTTTGGTCTTGACTGAGCAACAATGCCGACTCCGTCGAGCTATTTTGCGACGACCAGAGAATATAGCCACACCTTTGTTGGCTCTGTGTCTGCCGCTCGAAAGTGTACGGCTCGTCAAAAACGGATTCATCCCACCATACCATCGGAATCTCAGCATCACCCGCTGGATCTTCTGCAGCTGGTCCTTGACCTGACCAATTCAAATCATCGAGATCCGGTATCTGCCAAATGACACCCATCGACCCGCTACCAATACCATTCAATCATCACTCCAAAATCGCGCTTGGTCACCTGCCAACCCTCAATCGTCGATCTGGATGGTGCGAATCGCGCGGAAGATGACATTCTGGTCGTTGTGAAAGTCGAGTTCGCACATACGAAGTTCTTTCTTGGCGGTGAAACCTTGAATCACAAGGTCGAAGTCATCGGCCATTCCAGTCTGTTGGCGGTACTGGTGCCAGACTGTATTGACTGTGATGTTCTGCAGTTCAGTCAGTTACCAGTTCATCTCTTCGGTATTGTGTTTCGGTGTCTGTGGTCAGTCGATCGACGCAATGGAACCACTGAGTAGTGAATAGACAATACATACTTTATGACCTTTCATCCACAGGAAGTCATCTTCTTTGCGAATATTCTTCGGCAACTTGTTTGGGCTCAAGACACCGATGCAGTATCTGTCGGCCGGCATCGTTGGCTTAAGAGTGAGCGCCTTTTTGTGTAAGGCGTTTTGCTCACGAAGTTCGACAGGGATCGTGATTGCCATTGTAGCATTGTCGTGGTCGTGGTCTTGGGATGCTTTTGTGTTAGAAGGGCGAGGAGAGGTGGGAGGCGTGCTTGCGCCCGGGCTGCCGCAGCATTGTCCGGCGTGATCACTGTGTACATCTTCGGGACCTTTGGAGTCCTCATGGGTATCGAGATCTCCGATGCCGTTGGTAGATGGTCCGATGGCTGGGGCTTCCGCAGCTCCATGCTGGGTCAATTCTCGCGACATGTTCGTGGAGATCTCGCTCTGAATCATGGCGTCGATATCGACGGCAATATGAGGCTCGTCGATAGAGCCGTTGGTGATCTGTGTCTCGGTTGTAGTATCCATGGTGGTGTAGTAGTATGTGGTAGAGGTCGGACGAAAGAGTAAGGAGAGCTGTATGAGGCAAGGTGTGAGGTGTCGTCGAGGTCACGTCGAGGTATTGGAGAGGACTGAAGAAGACTTTATATAGCATCGGAGGCACGTGGATTTCTCGATACCATAAAACCTAGTGATACAGTTGTGAGACTCAATTGTAGTGCCGAAGAACAATAACTGAGCTTGGTAGTGAAGTGACGGTGCGCTGAGAGGTGGCTGTGCCAGGTCAGGTACAAATAGTGTTCACCCAGGTGAACGACATTTCTGATTTGGGGAGCCGAAGGAGTGAAGGAGAGTTGTGACTATCGATGAAGACAGACACCGTCAGATCGTTCGTGTACATGATATTCATATGAGTTATTTCTCTCATAGCGATGACTTGTTGTCAATGTGCGGGTATACGTGCTTCAAACTCCCATCTGCAGCCTTCTCGTCATAGTGTGGTGTTTTCGAATCGGCTTTCTCCTCCTCACCCTTGTCGTTTCTGGGTTTCACCTTCTGCGGCTGAGTCTCACTCTTCGCTT
>Ga0268246_10000659_pt1 | contig 13869 bp, 13 predicted proteins | sample AgamicOrSfe_FD_200242 | JGI IMG/M metagenome (GOLD analysis project Ga0268246, IMG submission 200242) | Agave microbial communities from Guanajuato, Mexico - Or.Sf.e (v2) (version 2) | ecosystem: Host-associated > Plants > Phyllosphere > Phylloplane/Leaf | place: Guanajuato, Mexico | collected...
CCTTTCCACCACCTCCCCCACCCACCCAGGTGCTTTGACAAGTCTTGACAGACGTACTGACATGCATACCAGAGTGTTTCTGGGCGTAAATCGGCAAGCTATCAGTACACTGGAGAATTCATCAGACATGGTGCTGAGCTAGCGGATGCTAAGACCTCCGATGATGGTGGTCGGATGGTCAAGGGGACCATGGCGACGCATGTTGAGGAGTTGGGGTCGTGATGTTGGTATGGTCTTAGGATATCAAATAGCACAGAATCTCGATGCTCACACACACATGCGCATATCCGCACGCACGTACGCAACACGCACAGACATGCAGCAGTGTGGAGAGATGAAGGGTAGACATGGAACAATTCATAAAGCCGAGCTACAATACAGAATGACTATCTCGAATAAGAACAACTCCTGCCGGCCATCATATCAAAGCAAATCAGACTCGCCCTAACTTGGCCTCGGCGACTGCTGCGTGGATCTCAGCATCCGCGCCCTTTTCCAATGGCAACAGCGAACTCCGGACGGTTGCATGCTCCAGTATACCTCTAGCAACAAGTGCATGTTTCAATGCCACCGTCCCTTCCATATGCGAGCCCCTGTGATAGACACACTTTGTCAGTGGCAGCAGACGATCATGCACCGCCCTCGCCCTCTTGTAATCCCTCGCCTTTCCAGCCTCGATCAACTCCAGCAGCGGCTCCGGCGCGATATTGCCATAGCCGACCAGGAACCCATCAACATCAAACGCCGTGTGGAGCAGATACTCGTCATGACAGCTCAAAATCTGCAACTCCGGACGCTCTGCACGAATAATCGGAATCTCAACGTCCCAGCGCCGCATGTTGCGCACGCCGTTCTTCATTGCAAACACGCCCGGCTGCGCCGAAATGTCAAGCATCGTCTGCAGACTATACGTCGCCTTTGTGTTGTCCGGATACTGGAACAGAATCAGCGGCAGCCCGCTGAGTTCGTAGACACGGCGGTAGCGGTCCTGCGGCGCGCCGGGCTGGTAGCCAAAGCGCAGCCAGCCGTGTGAAGGGTAGAGCAGGCCTGCGCGGGCACCGGCCTTGACGGCGCGTTGGGCTTCGAAGGCGGCTACTTCGGTGCCTTCGGCTGTGATGCCGGCGATAATTGGGATGCGGTCGTCGGCGGATTTGACGAAGGCGGTGATGACGGCGGCTTGCTCGTCCTGGGTTAGAAAGGTGCCTTCGCCGGCGTGGCCGAGGACGACAAGGCCGGTGACGCCGGGAATACTTCCTAGCCAGGAACCGAGACGTTGGATAGCGTCGAAGTCAATGCTGCCGTCAGTCTAGTGGATGTCAGCGCTTGGGCAGGGTGGGTGGTGGGTGATGGACTGTATCCTACATTGAATGGCGTGACTGGCGCTGGTGTCAATCCGCGCAGATCGATGTTGGTGGTCAGATTGTGCGATGAACTTTCGGTGCCATTACCATTGCCATTATGATGGCCATTGCTACCATTGTCCCCATTTGTGCCAGTGAGAGAAGGCATTTTTGTTAAATTGATCAGTAAGGTAGAAAGTACGAGATATACAGGCAGATCGAAGCTGTCGTGCTGATAGAATGCTGCCTCGAATTGTGTTCTCCATGGTGATGACTTCGTCGACTTATATATCACAAAGGACTGGACCTTGTAACAGAACTGAGATGTCCTGCAAGTGAAGTCGGACAAACGAATATGCGGCACTGTCGTGAGACGAGTGTCGGTTCCTGGTACGGACAAACGAATGTGCGGCGCAGAGAGAGTGTCCGGTGGTACGGACTAACGAATGTGCGTACCAAGAAGACTTCGACCTACCCAAAGCCGCGCGTGACTGGCGTCTACCAATAGGGTGAGGAGATACAGCTCGGTACTGTGGAGCGAAAGTACGTTCGTCGAATGACTTCTCTTGAAACCTCTACTATACGTCCTCGGCAAGCACAATATGGGCGAGATACATTCACGGTGTATTCATCGCACCTACGGCCGTCGACATGCGTATCTTTGAGTATAAAGCTCGAACGTGATTGCTGTTATTGCCATTCGATAATCGATCACTTTCACTTCCCGACTACCTCGAATGCCAATCTTCGGTGACTTGCCAGTCATGAATCCCCAATTCGAAGACCGCCATGCAGTCAACGACCGCGTGGAGAAAATGGGTGTGATGGAAGTCGAGGATGTCGCCGTCAGCGAGAAAGGCGGTGCTTCTCGCGGCGACTATTCTGGCGCCGTCGCCAAATCTGATCCACGGGAGATTGCCCTTGTGAAGAAGTTGGACTACAGGATTATGCCTACGCTGTTCTGCATGTACTTTTTGTGAGTTGAGGACTCACATATATTTACGCTAAGACTGACGGATTGCATATAGGAATAAGCTGGACCAAAATGCAATTGCCAATGCTAGGCTGAATGGGCTTGAAAAGGCACTGCATTTGAAGGGTACGGAGTACAACACTTGCATTAGTATCCTCTATGTTGGGTAAGTCCCTCTCGATGTCATCACTTACAAGGTCATCATCAAGGGGATGATATACTAATGTAATGTATAGATACCTGTTTATGCAAGTCCCTTCGAACATGCTTCTCTCTTCGCACAAAGTACGCCCGTCACTATACATGGGACTGTGTATGGCAATCTGGGCTATAGTAGCCACTCTTACAGCTATAGTAAAGAACTATACCGGACTAGTCCTCGTCCGGTTCTTTCTCGGTGTGGTCGAGGCACCTTTCTATCCTGGTGCATTGTACATTCTGTCCCTTTTCTACACACGCAAGGAGATCGCAACTCGAGTATCCATCCTTTATGCCGGCAACATCTTTGCTGTATCCTTTGCTGGTCTTATAGCTGCTGCAGTGTTTAGCACTTTAGATCACAAGCATGGTCTCGCTGGATGGCAATGGTTATTCATGTAAGTGTCTTCCTGCTTACTAAGGAAAGCACAAGCTTTTGGAGACATACTGACTAGAAACCAGCATTGAAGGCGTGGTGACGTTTGGAATTGGCCTCATAGCAATCATGATGCTCCCCGACTACCCACTGACTACTCGCTGGCTTACGCCCGAAGAGCGGCAGCTTGCCCACGATCGTATTGCGAGAGATACTGTGGGCGGCGAAGAAGGCCGTGGACCTTTTAGTGGATTGAGCACCGCACTTCGCGACCCTCGCCTTTACCTCTTCGCACTCATGCAGAACATGCATCTCAATGCAACATCCTTCAATCAGTTCTTCCCTACCGTCGTTGGCAGTCTCGGTTTCAGTACCACCATTACACTAGTACTGACGGCACCACCTAGTCTTACTGCCGGCGCGGTTGGAGTCCTGGTCGGCATCTCATCTGGCAGATATAATGAGCGGACTTGGCATATCACCGCTATGATGGGCACTGCGATTGTCGGCTTCGTCATTTCCTGTATCACTCTCAACACGGCGGCGCGATATGTGTCCTGCTTCATGTTTGCATCTGGAGTATACTCAGTCAACTCGGTGATCCTCGGCTGGGTCACCGCGACTCTCGGCTCCACGCCCGAGAAAAAGGCAGCTTCGCTTTCTCTTGTGAATTTGGTATCGATGGCCAGTTTCATCTACACGCCATACCTGTATCCGAAGAGCGATGGACCGAAGTACTTGACCGCCATGTCTGCGAATGCTGTATTCTCTTTCGTTTCGATCTGTGCTGCCTGGGCTATGAAACTTTGGCTGAAGAGGACAAACAAGAAACTGAAGGACCGCAATCCAGAAGATGATGTGGTCTATGCATACTAGTTGTAGTTATGTATACGTTGCCGTTGAGGATAAATGCTGTCTTGCTGGCATGTCGAGTGTAACTAGTTGGTATTCAAACTTTACCTAAGAGCGGTTTCGCACAGCACAGTCTTGTATGCAGGTCTTATCATATCGAGCTATTGAGCGTGTCACCAAAGTTCCAGAAAGGCATATCAGCAGCCCACAATGGATCCGTGAACTGTCCTGCGAGTACATCCGGCATAGCATGTGTACTGCCAGAGGCGGCGAACATATCCCATTGTGAGTCCGAGAAGTGTGGCTGATCAGTCGAGAAAATCATGTTATGGAAGAAGTCATACTCTGTCCCCGCCATCGCGGACGTGTTTATATCTTGCATAGATGTCTCCCGATGCTCAACGTTATGGATACCAGGTTGTAACACTCCTATGAACTGTTGGTTCGTCCGTCTCGATAGTGTATCGGATGCTGGCACTGTGAAGTTACTTGGGATTGCCTGTGGCACATTGATGTTTGTACTGCCACCAAAAGATTGGACAGCATGACCTTTTCCGGGTATACTGATTGGCTCATCCCTCGATCTCTGCTGGTATTCCTGCGAGGAACGACGACTGCGTCCACGATAGGGCGTTGTACCCTGGTTGCGTAGTTTACGAAGAGCGAAGGAACAGGTTTTCGGCCATATAGTTTCGCGGCGCTCGAGGTGCTGCAGTAACAATAAGCTGCGATCAATAAGCCTATACTTCACATCAGCTTCCTGCTCGAACTGTCCAGTATAAGTAGTAATATACCGACTACCACTCGCTTGAGAAATTTGCTTTTCGCCTAGAGAGTGAACTACAATGAATGCGCTCATCCATACCGCCCATGTAAACGACGGCCATAGTAATGGTGGCGTGCGCAAAGCTGTGTTCGTCTCGCTTACTGATGTTTTGGCAGACAAAGCCTCAAAGAGCGGAGAAATGATAGATCTAGCTGCATGAATACAATTCTGTAATGCGGCATTGTACTCGGCCTCGGATTTTGAGGATGCTATAATGGTACGATTGATTGCAATAACGCTTTCAAAGCGTAGGATAGTGAGGATTAAGCGGCTGTAAGCGGTGATACTAGTAGAAGACGATTCTTGACCATGTTCAAGACATTCTTCAACATCGTTCCACCATCGAGTGAGCAAGGTATCCAGGGCCGCGAGATAACCGGTCCGAGACTGTATATCAGCTGTATCGGAGCCTCGTAACGACATGATGTTGCCTCTAAGTTTTGCGTGCTTCGAAAGCAGAACTATGAGGTCTAGTCGTTGGTCATGAACTATCTTTGTTTAGTGAACCGAAATAGGTAATTCTGATCGTGTTCTACTCACCCTGGGTCGTGTGCGAAGCGTCCCCGTGCGTCTCTTCGCCTATATAACATGTATCGATGTCGCAATCATGTATTGATGCAGGTAGTCCTAGTCGACTACATATCGATCGATCAATGCAGTACATCGACCAGAATACCCGCTTCTTCAGCTCAGCTTCTTGCTCCGATAGCCTTGAGAACCTTCCAGGACATCTGTGGAGGCCAAGTCGCAGTGCCATGCGGATTGCTAGTCCTTGCAGTCTTGATGCAGCATTGTAACGTAACATCGAGAGGAGGAATAGCTGAACGGTAATTATCGCCTGCAAAGCTTGCAATGAAGCCTCGTTTGTCAAGACCAGTTGCAGACTAGTGATAGCATCATCGAACGAGTCGAATACTAGATATGATGGAACAGGTGCAATAGATTGTTGTGATTGACGACGATCCACGAGAGACAAGGACAACACCGAGCGGACTATACTACATTGGTAGGGGCTGAGTTTTGTGAATTCGTATGGCACATCTCCGGTGAGCTGCTGGAAAAGCTCGATAACAGTAGGAGCATGGAGCATAGGATAGGAGCTGTGCCAGTTATCAAAATAGCTTTGTGACCATGCCATCAAGTCTTCGAAGTCGAGGAGCTGAGCCGAGGCCGTAACACGAACTACCTCATAAGCATGCCACAGATACTGCGAAGCGCCGCGAGTTGACTCTGAGTTAGCTCCGTCAACACCGTGTCCAGGCAGAGCGTCACTTTCCGGCGTGGCTATTTGATTGAGTGATTGGCTAGGATCATTGTGAGTGGTTATGGGGGAAGTTCTTGATCTGGCACTTGGCGAAGCATGAAGTGTGCTGCAACTCTCTTGTTCTCTAGTAGTAAGCTCTCGTAGTTGCTCACCCATAGTTTGCAGGAAAACCTTTCGCCGCTTGGGAGTCGGTTCTGCCATTGTCAAAATAGAGCATGCCTAGGTTTCAGATCACGCGATAGTGAGACAGCGTCCTAGAGCCGGCTTTCGCATATGTGCAATGTAGTTGATGGGGGGAAAACCGAAGGCTCAGTTTGTGAGGTGTATGTCCTAGTTCCACCTCGGCTGTTCACTGGTACATCTACGCTTCAACCTGGAATCATCAAAAGTAGTTCCTCCATTCTACCCTACTTGTTGCACGCTTGTCCCGAAGAACTTCTGGCCATGAGTTTGCAGAATCCAACACATTATGATCCCCCGAGCTATTCTCCCCTTCTTCACTATCGACTATGAGGTTATCCATGACCGTACTGTGCAAACCACGACCTGGTGTTAAATCAGAGGCTAGCATGTGCGTATTACTACTACAATTTACAGCTGGAGCAGGAATCATCTCGTTCCCATTCCACATATCCTCACCTAGCGTATCCTGAACCAATCCCAAATCCTGCGATATGTCGTGGATAGGCTCCACGAGACTCGAAGACTGTATATACTCATTCACGAGCGCATACTTCTGTTCTCGCCACTTATCCAGCTGACCGGCTGACAGCAAGGGCAGCTTTTGCCACTCTAACACCTTTGCAGCTTTCGTCTGTGTTGTGCTACAAGCCGAGAATGCATCTTGCACATGCTGCTCTGCACCGAACCGGTCGAATTCATGCTGGATTGGCTCTAGTGTAGGTGGCTGGGTCTCATGGAGGAACGACAAAGCTTCGTAAAGGGCAATCTCCGTCGTCAGCAGTCGCTGCTCGAGTGCAGCAATGTATCCAGTCGGTACTCCTCTGCAATCGTTCGTAAACGTCAGGTGATCCATCTCAGGAGGACGGACCAGGTAGAAGTCATACCTTTTGTTGCTTGGCAAGTATCGACATTCGATGCTGGCACCAGCGCATTGAGAGCAATTTGGAAGTAGACGATCACATTTGCACTTTTTGGCTCGACATAGCTCACAAGCGATGGGGTTCAGTATCTCCATCGCACACGGGAGAAAGCCAATCGCATCGAGGCACTCAACGAGAGCTACGTGCTGCCCGTCGACTTTACAATTTCCAGCAAAGTCTTCAGTGTCTTCAGTGCCGGACAAAGAATAGTGCGGAGGTGCTATTGTGCGGGGAAATGATGGCCAGGCGATTTGGCGCCAAGCGGAACGGATCCTACCTTAACCTTGGAAGCTTGGACCTGAAAGCAGCTCATATCACGGTATTCGGTGTTTGGTGTTTGGAGCATGAGCCCTGAGGGGACGAATTTGAATATGTAGCTTGTCTATTTACACTATCGTCTTGTATGCACCTGCAGACTGTACATATTATCCTTATCCATCACATCTCTTCACAGCGATTGACATACCTTACACGCTGACTGTCCACATCTCACGTCGGCTCCATCCAGTCCCTGCAATACCTCCAACTTCCAGCTTCCTCCTCAATGTCGTCTCTTGCCCACAATACTTTCTCCAAGTCATGTCTCTACTCCGTCCACGTCTCCTGTTTCACGTCTGCTTTGCTTGTCGCCTCGGTTTCTGCTTCGTCCTCCCGTCATCGTCGCTTCTGCTTCTGCCACTCTTCTCCCAGTGCGACAGCAGTCCGAAAGCTATCTCGGATTGGCGTACAAGGTCGAAGTGCCAGGAACCCGACTTTTCACTGTAACAGTCCTTGGTGCTGCATGTTGTATCGGCTGAGCCCAGGAGCTCTGTCGGAACCGGATCCGGCGCCCGAGGAGCTTGCTGGACAGCAACCATTGCAAGCGACCTCTTGTATCGGAGGGTGATTTGCGGACGTTATAAGTAACAATCATCTCATGATGTCGATGTTCACACTGCAGATCGATGCACGCGTGCTCCGGTAAGAGGATAGCAAGATCCGTGGACGCTCAAACCATCCTCATTATCATGATCAAATTCCTCCCCTGACCCCTCTCCCGAACCAGAGGACTGCCACTTCATGTCGTCGTTCTCCTCTTGCTGCCTCACTCTGGTGCCACCTTCTTTTTCCAGATCCAGATTTTGTAGTGGTGTAGCCGGCATTCCTCCATCGAGGCTTCCTACTGTCCTCGCCCTTGATTTTATTTTGGGGTTGCTGGTGCTGTGGTTCTCGTGGCTGGTCTTGCCGGTCTTGCTGGAGGAAAGAACGTTGAAGAAGATCTGGCGCAGAGATAATCAGTATATGCTCAAATACTCGAAACGTAGCCATCGTGACATACCTTTAGTGCAGGCGCCGAGGCACAGATTGTGGCTAGCAACAACTCCGTATCCGTTGTACCAAAGACACGGTAAGCCTGCCAGGTAACATCGTACGAGCCGAAGTAGAGCATTGAGTAGTAGTAAATGCGTATGACTCCGACGATGCAAACCAAGACTCCCACAGCAAAAACAGCACTGAGTGCTATCTTTTGCTTCATAGACATCTGAAGCTTCCACAGAAGTATCATGGGAAGCAAGAACGCGATGAAGTCGGAGATGGTAGAGATGATGGTGTTAGTCAAGGCACTTGCGCCTTCGTCGGTACAGTGATAGCTGTGAGTGGCTGTCCATGATGGCACAAGTTGGTTCCAGAACGCTTCGAACGGGGCACATTGTCGGAAAATCAAGATGTTCCAGATGATGAAGTATGCTACAACCAGAGCAATCGCCATTCTGACAGCCCAGATGAAGCGGGTTGTGACGTTCTGAACTCCCAAACGTCGGTCGAATGATAGGACGCTCAGCTTGATGAGTGTAGCTCCCCAAACATATAATATTTGAATGGCAAAATATATCTGTAATCCATTAGTATCATGTCGCAAAGACTGTGCTTGAGTAGTGGTTCACTACCTTTCGTTGTGAGACTATATCGGCCTCTGGCACATTCCATACATCCCGGTCGTATTTGTAATTCCTAACTGCCATAACACACAAGACTGTCAAAGCATACGTTGGAATCTAGAGATTGTCAATGCTAGATGCTGTTGTGACAGGATATATCGTTCCATACCAGGGCCGCGAGCATCAGCCAGTCGTCTAATCCAGCATTATGTTGTATCTTGAACCGTGCCACCATGCGAGCTCCAACGAAGACGACTGAAATCAGGCCTAGTACGGCGGCCGTCGTGACTGGATTCGTCCTGTTGTACAACGGTGGATTGATGTAATTTGGAGCAGGCCATGATGCGACTACGCTTGGAGGAGGGTGATAACCACCAGGCATGACGACTGCACTGAGTAGAATCGGACGCCGTCTGAAATATTCGGCTCTTTGCGTCCAGCGCTTGGTTGCAAGGAGGGATTAAAACGAACAGTCGTACTTTGCGATCAAGAGAGTTGCGACCGTGAAGAGTGCCGAAACGTCCTGATTCAACGAGCGACCAGAGGTGAACGAATGACGAAGGTCGCAAGATGTGCGAATGAAGGTGTTGGAGGCGGTCGTAGCAGTAACAATTCGTCTCACTCCTTAGTTCTGATCCATGTACGTCCTCTGAGCAAAGCGGCGACGCAGGAAGACAATAGTTTGCTGCTTACAGGAGGAAGGCAAGGAGGGCATCGACGGTGAGGAGAGGGTTATACAATAAGGACCGTGCTCAAGCAAGCGGGAGCGGGAGCTACTCGTGTTAGAGTTTCTCTAAGGTTCTCAAAACCAGGCTTGCCGCAACGACAAAGCTCGTTCATCCCTTCGGTTGGGAAGGTGCTGATGATGCTGAAGACATTCATCCCCGCGCAACTCCACTTATCTTCATCATACTGTATTGTGATTGGACAGCTAGCCCACCTGCAGCTAATACCTGCCATCTCTAATTCATGCCTGCCGGCTGTTCTCGACTCGGCCGGGTCTTAATTGACTTTATCGAACTCGTGGCGTTGTCCACGCCAAATGTGTCCAAGCATCTGGTCCAGTTCTTCACTCTATATAAGCTTGGGACTGGGGAGGCCAGCCGAGTACGTTGATGCCCGAACTCATGCCATACGAGCACAATCGGAGCTCGCGGCACGAGACCGCGTGGCACAGGTCTGGAGCTGGACGTGGGATACAGTAATTCCGTACGGCGGCCGAGAAGGCGGGAAGACACGAAGGACGAGAGTTTGCTGGAAAAAGTCAAGTTCGTACCTGGTATGTTATGTGTCACCATGAACGAAGTGACATGAGCGATACTCAAGTGATTCCCGTTTGTGACATCCCATAGCTTGGATTGGAGACACAGTATCGAGCACAGAATTGAATTCTCACGACCAAGAGTTGCGATTTGGTACCAGTAGAATAATTCAAAGGCCACAAGTCTTGAAGACTTTCAGGGAAGGATGTCTGCTCGGACTTCTGTCCTAGTACAGTACGGTACCCATCTATTGCTGTTTTGAAGCAACGACGTGCGACCAAGACAACATGGGATACCTGGCTGGTTTCAGAGATTCGTCCTTCCTTTACCTTCGCATACGGCGCCAAGCAATACTCGACTTGTCCACGTTCTCACGTCTATCTTTACTGTTTATCACGTTGTCGGATTGAAGCCTGATAAACTGATAAACCTGGAGCAGGATACCAAAGAATTGTACAAAACTACAAGAGCCTCTAGCCTCTTCAGATTCGGCCCTGGATGTAGCGATGGATGTCAGGGTCTCGGGATCAGTACCGACTACTGGCTGTCGTAAATGGATGAGAGCTCGAGCGTGCATGGTGATGCCCTGCCTAGACCCCTTGTCCTGGCAAGGCACAGAATACCATCGCGCGAGATCGGAAACGTATTGCGATACATCGACGACTCTTGACAAACGCTTTCAGTCACGTCTGACACTCTTACAGACGTCCAAAACTACAAAGATACAGTACTGTACTACGGCGTACCATGCTGTGGAGTGGAATGAACATGGATCGCGTCGCACAAGACCTTGTTTCGCCACTGCAGTAAATGCTACATCGAGATTGCATCAGCCGCTCTGCCAGCCAGATACTCACTAGTTGGTGTACGCGCGACGGCGAGAGCGGCCCGCAATGCCTACATGATCCTCGTTCATGGTAGGCGACTGCTACAGGTTCGAATCTAGCCTACTGTACTGGTGAAAGACTTCATGGCACCCGCAAGCAAACGCCATCACGCCACGTGCCAAGCAGCCTCAAACGACCTCGGAGTACAACCGCAACCGTTGCCATCGTTGTTGCTGTCCCTGAATTTCAGGTATGCGGCATCCATCCCGTCATGTCGGATTTGGATCCTTCTTCCCAAGCTCCCTAGCATAATCTAGCAATCTCACGGAGTCACCTCAGGCCTCTCTCATCGCTTTGCTGACATCTCAAGCTCGGGTCACCAGGTATATCAGCGATTTCCATGGCATCGGCTTATGCATCTGCGGACTCTGCGCAACCTAAGCCTTTTATCTCGCTCGGTCGGCTTGCTTTGCTTGCCCTTTTCCCACCCTGCCCAACCAGCCAGCCCGTGCCTCCGGCGCATCTAAAGGCAGAAAGGCAGCCATCATCGCACTGCTCCTCCTCCTGCTCTGCTAGCTACTAGTGTAGAGCAATGTGCGTCACTACTGTTCATTAATCTCGCGACGAACGGACGAAGTTCCTGTCACTCCTGCTGCTCCTCCTGCTCCGCCTATAAACTACTTTCCTTCCATCGCTCTCCAAGATTCACAAGACTCTTTGTATTCCTGTACGACCGAACCTGCACTCAGAGCCTCATCTTGTTCGTCAGATCTCAACACCCTTCCTTTCTCTGGACTTTCGAGTCGCTTGTCTTCCGTTCAATATTAACGTGACGGCCCTGGATCCGCCGCTTCCAGGACTCGATCGCACTCGAGTAACAGTGCATCAACTGATCCATGACGACCCTTTTCTACGACTCCATTCCCTCAGTTTACACGACCACAATGTCGGGACCCAATCCTCATCTCAACAATTACTCGATCATGGGCAGTCCTTCACTACCTCCTGTTCCGGTGAGAGCGCCGCCGCAAGAGTTCGCAGGACCGAGGTCCGGTTCATCCCAAGTGGCAGAAAGACCACAGCAAGCACGTCGCAAACACTCCCGGCAGGAAACCACGCTGGCTCGTGGTAGTAAGAAGGCGCCTACAAGACTATTGCTGCCAAGAGAACCAGTCATCGATGGAAGACAAGCAGGTTCACGGGTTGACGGTGACGGGGATGCATCCGGTGTTACTAATGGCGCTGCCGAGTCACCGGAGGAGAAGCCAAAGATTACAACTGTGGCATGCCAGGAGTGTCAAAGGAAGAAGTGCAAGGTGAGCTCCTACTTAACATCCTTCACACCGAGTCAACCATGCGAGGGGACTATCCTGTCATGCCTTCACGTCAAACTACGAAATCCCATCACTTTCTTTCTGAAGAGTTCCTGAAGAAACACCTTCCGCTAACGTTTCATCAGTGTGACGGTGCACGACCTTCCTGCCGTGCTTGTACACGAAAAGGTGTCCTCACTTGTGTCTACCAAGACCGAGAAGACACCACCCGCAAGCTCCGAGAGACGAATAAACAGCTCAAAGATGACAATCAGCAACTCCAAGATGAGAATTCAAGCCTCAGGAAAGAGCTTGAAGCACTTAAAGTCCGGACCAACTCGATGAGTTCCGAGCATGACAAGCAAGAGACGTCTCGTACCGAATCGAACAACACTGGGCCTCCTAAGGGTATTGGTACCGGCGATACCTCCTCGACGATGTACAGCAAGTTCGCAGAAGGCCATGGTCGCGAGCACACCTATTCACCCATACGTGGCAGCAATGATACCTGGTTACCCTCCATGACCGAAGATCAAACCATGTCCACCGACAATCAGCCCAGCAAAAGCACAACCGCGCCTCCAAACCTCGCAGGTGCCGCTGCCGCTGCCGTGCGAATGTCAGCCAATCCATCACCAGCCAGTGTCAAGAGCAACCGAAGTGCTGCGTCCACTTCTAGACCGAAAAAGAGATCTTTTGAAGAATGCTCCTCTGCTTCTGATTCACGAGTGCGCGAGGGTGCTCAACAACAGCCCTCACCCGTCACTGCACCACCGAAACCCGCAAACACATCCAAACCACGCAAACGGACGGCGTCCAGGGATGCTGGGCCAAATGGAGCCGGCGCTGGTGCTGGTGCTGGTGCTGGCGCTGTACAATCCCTAAGCGAACAAAAGCCGCTGCACTGGCTACAAGGCCACGGGCCAACGTTCACACAGTGGCAAGCTCAGATACAGCATCAGCAGCAGCAAGAACAGCAACAGCAGCAACAGCAATCCGTTCAGCAATACCCCTTCCCCCTCCAGAGCACCGGCGGGCTCTTCGAGCATGCTGCGTCGCCGCAGACGATATATCCTAACCACGATCTCTTCCAGCACTACCGCTCAGCGCCTTCGTCGTTCTCGTTGCCTACGCCAGCGTATACGCATCACGCTCAGCCGCCGCAGCCGGGCTTGTCGACGCTGAATCCGAGTATGATTCACAAGCATCAACACCAGCACCAGCCCCATCAGCACCAGCACCAGCCCTCCACGCCCGTCTCGCCTGTTCCCAATCTACCTCACCACAATCTCACCCACTCACGCCACCACACCACGACGACCTCTCCCAGCGTCTCCAGCCACCCCAGCGCCGTCTCTCTCGCCTCCTCCTCCGCTGGATCAGCGAGTGCGAGTGCGAGTGCGCTTCCCACGGAAGCGACTGTGCCGAGGGGCCAGCGCATGGGATTGGGGAATCACCATTTACCGGACCAGCAGCATGGGCTGTTGAATGGGAATCATGGGTTGGATATGAATGCGTTACCTGGTGCGATTGATATGGATCTGGGAGGTGTGGGATTGGGAATGGGACCGGGAATGGGAGTCGGGATGCAATCGGGGGTGGGCGTGGGTTTGATG
>Ga0268246_10000660_pt1 | contig 13868 bp, 18 predicted proteins | sample AgamicOrSfe_FD_200242 | JGI IMG/M metagenome (GOLD analysis project Ga0268246, IMG submission 200242) | Agave microbial communities from Guanajuato, Mexico - Or.Sf.e (v2) (version 2) | ecosystem: Host-associated > Plants > Phyllosphere > Phylloplane/Leaf | place: Guanajuato, Mexico | collected...
ATCTTCGATCCTCATGGCATACTGTAACTTCATGCAAGCTAGCACAATGTGTAGTATGACGGTTCCGGGACAGTGGGCTCATATTTTTCAGTGTATATTCTCGAGATCTGTCCCGAGTTAGTCAATGAAGGGGAGAGGATGAATGTCCAACCTCACCATATCAAAAAATGCTGGTCGGTGCAGAATAGGAAAGTAAGCATTGAAAGCTATGCAATACCATTGAGCATAATTCAAGCACTCCTCAAGAGTCTTGGGTAACTCTGCTATCAGCTTCTTGCCTGATCGTGCAATAGCAAATATGGAGTCAAGACTGCTCTCGCCAGACATGAGCTTGACACGCTCATCTGTTTCAGATGTGATGTATTCTCCAATGTCAAACTTGACTCCGAACAATGACATTGACATTCCCTTAACCTCACTGAGTCCTTTTCCGTCCCACGGCGAGACTCCAAGGTATAAATCTGCAGCACCACTAGAGGTGAAAGAAGGAGGAACAAAGGCTGCCGAGTTTTCGCTACGAAGTGACGGTGATGTTTGTTCTTTGAAATCCTGTCCTCGGCTCGCTTCACTATTTCGTCGCCAATCTTCAGATGAGACCGGACTAGATAGGTATGGTGGTAGTGGCTTTGGCTCGATCCCTAGCTCTTTAATCTGGCGCTCCAGGTCGGCAATATGCTGTCTCATTACCACATTATCTCTTTCCAGGTTTTCAGCATGGCCTCGCACAGAGGCACGGCCTGTGATTCTATCCGTTGTCTTGCACTCGGTGTTGTTCTGACGGCATGGCGAGCAGCCATCTGCGTTTGGGTCACATCGTATCTTCCGGTTCTGAATGTGGGTGTCATGTTAGATGTGTCTTCCACGCCGGAGCACGTCCTACACGCACCTTACACCGATCACAAGCCTGACCAGTACGGACTGAAGGGCCAATGGCTCGTTTTTTCGAAGGTGGTGGTCCGATAGAAACAGATGGCTCTGCTGGCTGAAAGTATGGGTTCACACCATCAGCGTTTGGTGAGAGAACTTCGCCGAGCTCTCGTTTCTCCGGCACGGCGTATACCTGGAGAGAGGCCGCCGGGCTCGGGTGTCGTGGCTGAATCTGCCCATTGAGCTGGTCATGGTGATGGAGCTGGACGGCCATCAAGGTGCGCGCTGAAGGCTTAGTTCGAGGCAACTTCCGTGGAGAACGCCGTAATGGCTATCGCCAAGAGTACTGGTACTGTTGGTAGAGCGTTCTTAGGTGAATGTGGAGCCAAAGTGCACCTCGAAGTCTTCAACTTCATTAGATCTCCGACTCACACAGCGAAGCATAGATCGAACAAGAGAGGGACATAAGACAAGGGACACTCTGGCTACTGTGCTTACTCCTCCTCCCGTCTCGTCACGATCACCCACGGCAGGATTTGATCATGTATTACTGGATGTAGTAATTCTTGTTCAGTCAGCAGGGTTTAGCAAGGTGACATTCGACTAAACATCCCGCACATCCCAAGCTCGTTGAGATGTACTAGGCAGACTACACCTAGATGGCTTCATACAGTGTGAATCAGATTACGCGAGGAATAGACAGGAGTCATAGCTTTTGTGTAGAGATTTTGGACGCACGACATGATAAATTTAGAAACCCGATAGTTATACACCTCTACTCGCCTCTCCCCTTCTCTTTGCTCTCTCCAGCCTTTCCCTGTTCCACCTCCTCACCCTTCTTCACCTCAATCCCCTTCTCCCTCAACTCCCCCAACGTCTTCTCCGCAACCCTCGTGCCCTCCATTCCGGCCGGCATCCCCGCATAAATACTCGCATGCAATATCGTCTCCCTGATCTCCACCTCCGTACACCCATTCGCCACCGCCCCTCTTACATGGACGGCTAGCTCCGTCGACCGGTTCAAGGCACACAGCATGGCTATGTTGAGGAGAGAACGGTCGCGGCGGGAGAGGTAGGGACGCGACCAGATGGAGCCCCAGCAGGATTGGGTCACGAAGGATTGCATGGGGGCTTGGAAGCTGGAGAAGGGGGAGGTGAGTGAAAGTGGTTCGGATGTGGGAACGGAGAAGGATGAGGTTGTGGGCAAGGCTTGGGAAGAGTTTGGGAGAAGGGACGTACTCGGAAGCTTCGAGGGTGGACTTTACGGCACCTTCGCCGACAATACTACGACGGATGTCGAGACCATGCTCGAGGAGGACTTGTTGGGCACGTTCGACTTCTTGCTGTGATGGTGCCATGCTGGTAGTTGTAAATTCTACTCCGCGGATGAGCCTGAGTATACTCATACATAGCGTCGGCCATGAGCAGCGTCGATCACGGAGTCAGATCCGGTCATGGGTAAGGGTAGGTGGTATTGAAAGAAGACTACAGTCACTTCGCAAGAGTCTAGTAAAACTCCTTATCCGGGGCGAGTGGCTGGATGTTTTGCTCAGACTCATATTCTAATACAATATTTTACATTCTGGTGATTCATCTTCCCTTCATGCTGAGATTTCGACCGCACATCTATGCCTCACCAGCACCCTCGATAGTGGGCGGGTTGCTCCTGTACTTGATAGCACCGGAAGAGCTGCCAGTAGCTTCGACGGCCCGGACAACCTTGCGAGACTCCGCGTCACTGACCTCTCCGAACACGACGTGCTTGCCGTCCAGCCACGATGTCACAACCTAGATACATGTTAGCGTGGAGTATAGGAATAGCCTTGTTTGAAGGGCTCTCACTGTGGTCACGAAGAACTGCGAGCCGTTGGTGTTGGGGCCGGCGTTGGCCATGGAGAGCAGGAAAGGACGGTCGTGCTTGAGCTTAAAGTTCTGTAGGCTGAAGTCAGTATAGTCACCTTGGGACTGCTGACTGCCGCCAAATATACCTCATCAGGGAACTTCTCGCCATAGATGGACTTCCCTCCGGTACCCTGTCAAGCGTCAGAAGAAGAAGAGATCTGCATGCCACAACTAGAAACACTCACGTTACCCCGAGTGAAGTCACCACCCTGTAGCATGAACTGCGGGATAACACGATGGAACTTGCTGTCTAATGAATATCGTTAGTCGTGTAGTGATGACAGGACAAACCGCATTGGGAGACATACTGGCGAAACCGAAACCCTTCTCTCCCGAGCACAGAGCACGGAAGTTCTCAGCAGTCTTGGGGGTGACATCGTCGAAGAGGTTGAAGTTGACACGACCGGTCTGCTTCTTCACCTCGCCGACTTTAGTGACTTTGCCCTCGTCTGTGACGGTGAGCTCGGGGCCTTCCCAGCTGAAGCACGTGTTATTTCGAATGTTATCTAAAAGCAGAGTGGATGCGATGTCCGAGGACGACTAACCTCAGATCAAAGTAGACTGGTTCGGAATGTTAGCTGTGTCTGTTCCCTGCTGCAAATGTCACCTTTTGACTAACCTTTCTGGACCATGCTTGCGGAGCTGGAGTGGAAACCCTGGAGGCGGGTGGTCCTCAAGGCAGCAGGCCTGGCGGCGGCTCGCTGAGCGAGACTGAATGACTTGGTGAATGTAGACATGATGTGAGATTCTGGTGCGAAGCTGATCAGCGGACGGCTTGCCACATGAATAGCATCGAATCAACAAGCAAGGACTGCTCGCATTGCTGAAGGCATAGTATAGAGATGCATAAAGACCACCAAGTCTTCACGTAAGTCTAGCATCATGCCATGTAGTCACGCGTGCTCGAGGCAAATCGAGGCATGTCGCCACTGACACGTATACTGCCATATCCAGGCTATTTCTCTGCACACACTCTCCACGAGTTGGAAGCACAACTGGAAAGAGTACGACCATGCTTCATCACTTAGGAAAAGAAGTCGACTTACAGCTGAGGATGTGATGAGAAGACCTTTGTCGATGATGTCGCAAACGAGAAGCTCAAAAAAGTGGTCGGCGGATCTTCGGCTCTGCAACAACATCATCGACATCATCCAACGACTATCTGCATTCTCTCTCCCCAAAAGTCCTTTCGAACTTTAACTCGATTCGGACGCTCCCATTGTGACATCAGTGCCCCGTCGAAAGCAGACGTAGTCTCTATCATCCTCGTCTTCATCACTACGTCTCTATCACCCTCATCTACATCACCACGATCCCATAATGCCCACCCTCTACGCCATCTCCGACCTCCACCTTTCCTACGCTCCAAACCGCGCAGCATGGGCTTTATTACGACCACATCTCGCCGACTCCCTCATCCTCGCCGGCGACATGGGCGAAACCCTCTCCCACCTCCGCCTCGCTTTCTCCACCGCGACCACTAACTTCGCTCGCGTGTGGTGGGTACCAGGCAACCACGAATTGTACACCATGCCATACACCTCCAGCGCCTCATCGACCGTGACGTCTCGCGAAGCTACACTGCGCGGTGAGGCGAAGTATCTTGCCTGCGTCGAGGTCGCACGGGAGTATGGCGTGCTGACCCCCGAGGACGATTGGGAGGTGTGGGCGGACGAGGCGCAGGGCTTGGAAGCACTGATATGTCCCATGTTCACGCTGTATGACTATTCGTTCCGGCCGGAGTCTGTGAGTAGGGAGGGTGCGCTTGCGTGGGCGGCTGAGGAGGGTATTGAGGCTACGGACGAGCATCTGCTACATTGTGAGCCGCACGACACACGGGACGAATGGTGTCGCGCGCTGTGTACGCGGTTCGAGGCCAAGTTGGTCGAAGCACGGCGGAAGTACCCCGAGATGCCGTTTGTACTGGTGAACCATTGGCCACTGAAAGAGCAGCTGGTGCATCTGTTTCTAGTGCCGCGCTTCTCGATATGGTGTGGGACGAAGATGACGGAGGACTGGCCGGAACGGTTTGAGGCCAGTGTGGTTGTGACGGGGCATTTGCATGTGAGGAGGACGGATTGGATTAAGGGAGTTCGACATGAAGAAGTTAGCTTGGGATATCCGAGGCAGTGGAAGGATTGTAGGGAGAGAGGGATGGATGTTAATGATATGCTAAGGGAAATTATGCCGGGCCCGGAGAGACCAGGCAGTGGAAATGCGCCGACGCTTTGGAGGAGGTATGGATGATCGCATGGAGCTGCGAGATGAGCATAGTGCTCGTCCTGGAAACCTCAGTCTACTGTATCTGGACATGCATTCATATTCACCTAAGTTACGAGGCCGAATGAACACTGGGCCTTGACTATTTTGAGGGCACTCTCATAAAGCCATACATAGATCATCATTCGCCGCGAACAGAAGAGCACTGAATCGTGGCATATCATTCTACTAGCGGTCCTTGTCTAGGCGACAGTCAGACATCATGCACCTAAGTATGCGCAAGACGTCTTGGCAATACAATTGTTGCGAGGGTCAGGAGCAAGGAACGCACAGAAACTGCAGTGTTCCAGCAGAAGAAGGGACCGGCACGCTCAATGAATGGGTAGGACAGGACCACAATGGCATGCCTAGAAGCAGACGAAGAGGTTTTGGCAATGATGAAGCTCAGAATGATATGGCTGCGACGTATAGTGTGCACGAAGCACGACAGGGAGGCTGGCAGACGTGTTTATGGGGGCCAGTGGTCTGCCTTTGTAATACAGGACGAGGCCACGGGGTGTTGGATGAGGAAACGGAGGAGACATGGAAATGACACGGAGAACTGGAGCAAGGAGGCTGTGAAAGCAATGATATAGGAATTCTATAACAGCACCACTCTGATCGTGCTCATTGTCTAACATTGACTGTTAATGCAGGAGCAGATCCGTATACCCTATTCTAAGGTAGCTTTTGCGAGTTCTGGGCTGTTTCAGCACCGTTCTCTGCTGACGAGGAGGACGATGAAGGTCTCACTTGTGACGGCGCTTTGTCGAACTCAGGATTGCTTGACTTGGTCGAGTGGGAGGTGTCAAAGCTGCACTCGGACCACTCAGAGTCAAATGGTGTTGTTTGCACACAGATCCTCAAGCGACTGCTTCACGAACGACAATGGAGGTCCAGAGCTGTCATATAGATGAGTGAATGAATCAGGAGTACTTGGGGTATGCGCAGAAAGCGCAGGTCAAGTTTCTTCCGTCGGGTTGCAACAATGAAAGCACAGAAGGCAAAGTCTGAAGGAGTCGTTGCATTTCCGTGGTTGATATAGTATTACGATCAACGCGCGAATTCTGCAGTCTGCCATGATTCAAGATGTCAAGATTTGATGTGACAGTGCCAAGCTTGGAGATGCAGAACACTCCTTCGACGGCTGCAATGTGAGCTAAAAAGTATACGGATGGTGGGACAGGAAGTCGTCGAGAAGGAGTCGTTGTGAGGGTAGGCAAGCAAGAAATCAGGAAGAGCGTCTAAGAAATAGCAAGTTAGCATTGTGCCAGTGCTCAACAAAACGTGGTTTCGAGCTAAAGGAGAGGCCGAGCTACCTAAGACCACTATAGCACCTTCTCAGCAAGGATGTCGATGCCATAATCGAAAATCGCCCAAGCTACCTTCTTTCCCGCGCTAAGCTTGTCTCTTGTTTTCTCCAGTCCTCTGTGGAACTTCGCCATCGGACCCCTGCGTTCCTCCCTACGCTCCGGCCTCTGCTCCTCCCGACGTTCAGGCCGCTGACTGTTCTTGTGTTCTGCTATCGGTTCCTGATGAGATCGCGAGCCGCGCCCTCGAGACTCTTCCTCCTGCTCAATCCTCCGTACGCGTTGCCGGCATTGGTCCTCCCAAGAGATCTCACGCCGTTGCCATCGCCGGTGGAGGCGGTTGAAAAATGGCTCTAGGCCACGTTGTTCCTCTGGCAAAGGTCCCAGTCGCTCCTGCCACTCCCTAGAGATCTCCTCGAGCCGCTCACGAAGCCGCTCAAACTCGTGATTGATCCCATCACGACCAACCCGCTCCGCCCCAACTCCCGAAACCAGCCACTCTTTGAGATGGTTTATGTCGTGTCTGGTATCGTTCCACTTCACATAGAGAACGCTTTTCCAAAGCGCTCGGTCGCGCTCATCGCTAGATCCAATATGTCAGCTCATGTCAAACAGGATTGAGCGAACCAGCACTAACCGGGTGCGACGATCATACTGAAGTGGTCTTCCAGTAAGTTGCTGTCTGAGTGCATGACTGGCGGCCTGTACCTCCAAGATGCGCTGCGCATGCGTTTTGTATTGCTGAATAGCCATGCCATGCAGCCTGTGGACGTGCTCCAGAGGTTCCTGGCGATATGGATCCTCCAAATTGGTGCCAAGGTTGAGCAGCAAGATCAACTCATTTATGGCACCAAGATTTTCCATAAGCTGGTCTTCGCCCTGGAACGTCGTAAAACATCTTCGCCGCTGGTGCTGGATTGTCGCGACCGCACACTCAATCGACTCTTTGTGGAACCGCAGGCCTTCCCTTGCGTCTTCCACGGCTTCGCGCCGTGCCATACTACTGGTCATGCTCGTGTTCGACATTGTACTGTTGTTGGTGAGTTGAGGTAATTGAGATGGTGCTGAATCGAAGGGTGGAATGGATAGTGAAGTTTAATGCTCGTAATGTACAGAAGGAAGGAGAAGAAGAGGGGACAGTAGAGGCTACTTACCACGACCTATAAACAGACCAGTACGCGGCACGATGGGTATAGCGCTGAACAATCTGGCGGTAGCATCATCAGTACGAGGAGAATGATGCCACAAGCCGACATTCGCGTAAGGGGGGAACAATAGCCGATCCCGCGATGAATCCGCTATGTAACTGTACGTACCTGGAGACGAAGTCTGTCTAGTCAGTAGGACAACCTGAGGAGAACACACATCTCGCTTCCGGACAGCTCACCATCAGAGCCAAGACCTCGTGATTATAGTATATATATAGATAAAAAGACCTGACACTGCTATTGGTGGCGTCAATCGCGCACGCTTGTCATGGGACGCTGTGCAGTACAGGTTGCGCTGATTTGCAGCACGCCATACCGAAATCGGTAGTCCTATGCGGACATGGCTCGATATTTTCCACGATATCGTGCAATATTGGAGGTTGTCATGGCAGGAGGAGATAGCGAAAAAGCTGTACCTGCATTGTCTTACACCAAATAGCAGGTTGAGCTTTTGAAGAAGTTTTGTACGACCATAAAAGTTCTTCCCTTCAACAAAAGCTTTTTTTCTCGTTCGTCCACCTTCTGCTGCGTTCATGATTCCCGTTGATCTCCTCAGACCGATAGTAGCCATGGAACGTTGACCAACTCATAGGTGTCCTTGAAATTGAGGAGCACGAGCCTTGGTGGAGTTGTCCAACTTTGTCAGGGCGGCTACAGAACGTCCAACATGGTCTCACAGCGTGCCGCAGAAAGCTGGACTTCTGAGCCATGGAGTTGAAAAGTTCGAAGGATTCCTGAGTGAGCTCGCTCTGCAGCTCGCTTGGGCAAATACAGGGTTGTAGAGATCAGCGTATTGTATGGGCATCTCCCGGTCGAGATTTCCATACAGTGTTGCCAGCACAGCGCACGTACTGGACACACCTGTAAAGCTACAAGCTACGAGGATTGGGCATGATTCGCAGGCTTACCATCGGGCAATGACCATCTCGTGACATTCGAGTGCGTCTGTCTAGCCTTGACCCTGGTCCTTGCCTGCATGAGTATTGATTGCCGTATTGTATCGCCTGATCATGCTGTAGAGGGATGTCTGAAGTAATCTACGGAGTTCCCACCCGTGCCGTGCTCACTCCTGCTGCAGCGTCCGCTGCATACTGTTTGCTAATCAGTGATCCGAGTGTCACATCACTCCAGCCACCTCAGCGCTCATGTGGTCACAAAAACCTTAAGTTTCCTGTATATGACCGTTCAGGCTAGATGAATGACGGCAGATTGGATCTTCTTCGTGTATCCTCGTGACAATCTAATGAATGAAATGTGTCAAAGTCACACCTGCTGGCGGAGCTCAAGGTCGCTGAAGTGGCCACAATTTTCGAAAGCGTTGGAGCGGGGTAAATGTATGTGAGAGGTCGTACAGACACGACTTCCAGGTAGCGCTACCCAATCCGGATTCTGAACTGATTTGCAGGCGAGCGACAAGTCGAGTGGGTCTGTAAGCAACTCAAAAGCCAAGTTGACATACAGTAAATTACGAAGAAAGTTGCGGGACGAGCTATCGTGCGATCACATCACCGTGACTAACTTCTGCTTCGCACTGTCAGCAGCGAAGTTCTCATGCCCGGTGACTTCATACTGGGTTACTGCTGTTGGCCAGCCGATCCTGCTGTACACCTCATGAGAAGTGTCGATCTTTCATAAGACCATGTAGCGTGCCAACTCATCATTGCTGGACACGAGGAGACATGACAGCTCCTCCCGTGCTCGAATGAGAGTAGCAGCAAAGTCCAGTGTCACAGGATCAACATGCTTGTCCCACGTGATCTCACACCTGCTTCTTCCAGGCAGGCGATAAGCAGTTTCTGCCAGCTAGAGATCTGCCTCGACATGATGTCCACGAATGAGTTGACTGCTGGAGCCTATGTAGCCGCCAGTTACTGCTCCGAACAGATCGCCGTAAGTAGGCTGAGAGTCGGCTGCAAGTATCCGGGACAGTGCCTTGACGATGATGTCTGCTACGGATAACGGCGCGTACTGGAAGGCGTCATTTTGCCTGGAAGCGAAGGACTCGATCGGTGCATAGGAGAAGTCCACGAGAACGAGGGCGCGATGTACGATGATACAGCTGGAGCTGGCACCAACGCACGCCAGCTAGCTCGCGATTTGCGTTGGCAAGCCAGGTACCTGCTAGATATAGGGCCGTCATTTCCGAAGACAGGCACCTTTTAGTAAGTCCTGATAATGCAGGAATTTGATCACAGACATGGGTGATATCTTTGCCGGAGAATGGCTCCGCTTCATGTATCCAGAGTGCAGCGAGTTCAGCTTGAGTGATGTCGTGGTTTTGGTCTCTCGCAGAGTGTGCCGTGATCTTCCTGAATTTGGCCTTGTTGTTATCGGACACCCTCACAGGGTACTTTCCGCACCTTTCGGAATCTGAGCAGCACTATGATGTCCATGCGCAGTCCCACTGTGAATCATGCCCAAATCGCAAAACACGAGGGGCAAGGGAGAATTCCTGATGAGCCCAAGCTATGCTGTGAAGTGCGAGTCCGTGCTCCTGACGTTTCGATCGGGTAGAGAAGTAACTCGCAGATTGTCCTTCCTTTGGCACTTCGCTGCCACTTCGCTGGCAAAGAGTCTGCAGTCATCGTCGAGCCGAGCTTGTTTACCAAGGCAGGATTGATCTTGTATGGACCTGCCGCATCGTGTGCGACGCTGTAGAAAAAACCGTCGTGTGCATTTCGAGCCAGTGTAGCAGAGATAGCCAGAAAGGAGTTGTCGTAGATATCAGCCATCTTGACACTATTTATTCCATGGAGTGTGCCAAATACCAACCAATAGAGACATAGGAATATAGTAACGTAGACTGTGGACGGATCGAGACTTTCGATATTTAGAGTCCTCCACTTTGACATGAAGGGTGGTATTGATAACTTCAAAGGTTTCTTCGTCGCTCGGCCCAAGGCCGTCACGTTATCAGCTCGCCTGCTGTACTTGATCGAGTCCTCAGACACAGTCATTCCCCCTATTCGCGCCATTCCAGCAGTGACTCGGACTTTGGTCGGCTGTAGGATATGGAGCTGCCCCATTCTAGGCATGGGTATGCATCTGATCTTGGTACTACGGTCTCGAGGACTGTGGAAAAGCAGTTTGCAAGGGTAACGTTAGGATTTGCGCGAAGGTCGAGGCAGACCCTGCCACGAGCCATATTCCCAGTATAGGTCCGCTACGTATTCACAGGACGTGAGACTAACGAAGCCGGGATCAAGTCATGGCGGCCGCGGACCTCGAGGCCGTAAAAGTGATCGATGACAATGTTTCAGATGACATCCACGTCAAAGCTAGATCGATGGAGAACTTGTTGCTTGACATGCGGGTTGCTGCATTTCTGAAACATTGCTGAGACGCGGCCTCAAGATGATCGTCACTGACACATGCTTGGCCTACCTTCTAACTTCTAAAACATTTTACCTCGAATCCCCCACCCCTCTCCATGCCTCCCACGGCCGTCATCTCGAGCATCCAGCTCGCTCATCTCCCTTTCACTTGCTCGATCTACGCCTCCCTCCACACTTCCGTCACCAATGCCTCCCACATTCGCGCACAACTCCTCTCCTCCAATGCCGACTACGACTTCGCCTTCGTCGATGCCAGCACCATCCTCTCGACCACACACATCCTCGCTGCTGTGTTTCGCGCGGTGAACGATCTGCTAAATGCGAGACTGAAGAGCAGGAATGTGCATAGTGAGGTAGTCTTTTCGCTGGGGTCGAGCAATAATGTACGTCTACAATCCCGGTCCTGATTGACAGCAGTCGACGTGCAGCATAGGGTAGCCTAGTGCTGACATGATAACCACGTCCAGATCTCAGACGCCCTCCGCCGCTTCGGTATTTCAGACAAAACGACCTCGCTTCTTGCCATCAAGATCATAGACTCCGCAGCACCAACAACCTCTTCCAATTCATCAGCCACTACCTCAATGCCCTCCCGTACCCTTACTACCACGCACGACACAATCCGCGACTTCCTCAGCACAGCCGTCGAAGGCACGCCCGTGCCCTTCTCCGACGCCGAACTCGAGAAAGTGCGCGATGTTCTAGGTATAGCGAAGTTGTACAAACTTGGTGCGACGATAAGTGGTGGAAGCGGAGGGGGTGGCAAGAAGGGTACAGCGTCTGCAAATGGCACAGCGAATGCGTTCACATCCGAAGAAGAATTCGAGAAATACAGGAGGGAGGTCAAGGAGCTTGAAGTGCAGATTCTGGGATTGATGGCTATCAAGGGTGCATGAGCACGCATACTTCGCCTCGAGCGTGCTGCCATTGAAGATATTGCGAGGCTCTTATACACGTGCGAACGTGGTCATAACCACAGTATGAAGTAGGCCACATACCGCCAGATCGAGACCCTCACACAATCGACAGACACCGCGCTGTTGTGCGACGAGCCGGGCCCCCGCTCAGCAGATTCTGCCCACGTTCTCGCATCAACGAGGGCCCTGCCACACGGGCTCTGAAGTCTGCGGGAGGGACCTACGAGATCACGCGAAATACCATTACCAGACATGGGGGAAGCCTGACGTCGAGATGATTGAGGTTTGGCTCAGCGGGAAGGTGCAGATCGAGCTGCTGTAGCGCAAGGAGTCCTGTAGCTAGGGTTTTCGCAGCTTCTGCCTTTGAATCATGCAAGACACCTCCACGTCCGTCGAAAGACGGAGACCTGCTGCATGGATCGCATACCACGAGCTCCAGACGCTCAGCAGGCGAGGCGGAGAGTCACGAAAGCTCGCAAAGGAAATCACTGGTATCGGTCATAGCATGAGGGCTGGTTTGTTGTAGATTGAGAGATTCTGTAGCCATTTTAGCTATTAACGACTTCATCTGTAAAACTTATATGTCACAGTGCTACAAACGTTTCCTCTTGTCTCGTTCATCTTTCGCAACCAACTTGCACTTGCACTTTTCGTGCTATCATGTGCCTACCTTCTCTCATAGCTGTTCAGCAAATCACATCCTCTCTTCTCTTCATAACTCATCTCTCACGACCATATCCCCCGTCTCATCCATTCACCTCCCCATCCTAATAACCCCCGCCGCCATCAACTTCTGAATCTTCGTCTTGATAATCGGACTCCTCATATGCTCCTGCAACGCCTTCGGATCCCCCTTTGCCTGGTTCAGAATACTCTGCATGACCGGATCCTGCAAAATCGCGCTAATCTCCGGATCCCGCTGAATGCGCTCCATCGTCTGCTCCTCCGTCTCGCCCTCGTTCGCCGAAAACTGCGCCTGCAGCGCCTTCTGCTGCTGCTGTTCGATTTCGCGCGTGTTGGCTCCGGTCTTGTCGGCTTCCATGGCGTCCGTGCACACGTCGGCGCAGCGAGAGTATTCGCGCATGGCGAAGAGGGCTTGCGCTTTGCGGAGGTAGGCGCGGATGAAGGATTTGTCGTGTTTGAGGGCCTCGTCGCAGTCGGCGACGGCGGCGGGGAAGGAGAGCAGTTTGATGAGGCAGGCGGCGCGGTTGCTGTAGCCGCGTGGGTCGTCAGGTGCGCGCTTAACCCACTCGGTGTAGGCCTCGACGGCCGCGGGCCAGTCGGCTTCCTTGAACTTCTGGTTGCCGAGTTCGCGGGCTTTTTCGGCTTCGGCGGGGTCGATGTAGGAGTTTCGGTCGTGGGTGATTTTGGTCTTTTCGGCGGTGCGGAGCTTGGCGAGGACTTCGGGGGTGCGGTGCTCGGTGAGGGATTTCTGGTAGTTGAGAATGGCGTTGGGGTAGTCGAGGAGTTTTTCATAGGAGGAGCCAATGCGACCGAAGGCTTTGGCCACGATCTTGAAGTCGGCACGGACGGTGCGGCCGTACTCGATGGCTTCTTCGCAGGCAGAAATTGCGCCTTGGTAGTCGCCTTTTTCGAATTTGGCAGCACCGAGGTTGGTAAGGTATGTGATATCTTTGTGGAGAGACCAGGCTTTTTCGTAATGTGAAATTGCTTCATCGAATTGACGCTTCTTGTAGTTTTCTGTGCCGAGCTTCTTCTCTTCATCTGCTTCCGCTTGTGCTTTTTTTGCCTCTTCCTGTGCCTTCCTTTCTTCGATTGCTTCCTCGTCCTCGATTTCTTCTTCCTCTGGATCAGGTGCTGATTCCTCCTTCTTTTCAGGTGCCACGCTTGACGATTGTGCATCTGGCATGGGGACATCCTCCTCACGATCCCGACCACTTGCGCCTGCTGAGCCAGCACCACCATCCGCCTCATCACCAGCAACCATTGACATGTCGATACCTAGTAGCACACTCAACACAGACATCATCCGTGGATCGCCAAGCGCTGAGCCAATCGCGTTCGGGTTGTTCTTTAGAGACTGGAGTTGCTGCATAAATTGAGGGTCGC
>Ga0268246_10000661_pt1 | contig 13864 bp, 19 predicted proteins | sample AgamicOrSfe_FD_200242 | JGI IMG/M metagenome (GOLD analysis project Ga0268246, IMG submission 200242) | Agave microbial communities from Guanajuato, Mexico - Or.Sf.e (v2) (version 2) | ecosystem: Host-associated > Plants > Phyllosphere > Phylloplane/Leaf | place: Guanajuato, Mexico | collected...
TCGTGCTCGCTCGTTGGTGTGTTGGAGTTCAGCCAGAAGGTTACGATCATGTTGTCCAGTCTCTCGAGAACCCCGCTGGTGTTGCAACCGAGTGAACAAGCTGCCAGGACTAGCGCGTCTTCTTGGCTCAGGTCTTGCCTCAAGCCTTGCCTCGAGCATTGCGCGCATCCTGGCACGGGCTAGAATATGTGGTGCTCGATCTGTTGTTGTGTCTACGACTTCAGCAGCGGTTGATGGCAGGACTTCATGACGATCCCCGGCATTCCGTAGCATATGGCCCCAGAGTCCTTCCGCCATTGTGTTTGATGGGGAACCAGATCTTTGCCGAGTCTCATCGTGCCGAGGGTCCGCTATGGTGCTAGGAGGGTGGTCGAAATTGTTTCCATTGCCGACTGTGCTGAAGTGCTGCGAGCCCGACATCGTATCGACTACTTCATGGGCTGCTTGATATCTTTCTAGGCGTCATAGGAGAATGTGTTTTAGGAGGATAAGTGGTGTTTGAATTTGTGCATTTGGGTCCCTTGGAGTCTCGAGGTACTGTCTCGGAATTACTACTAATCCCGTTCCAGCTTTCAGATCCAGGGTCCTCTACTCCAAACATATCACGAGATCCAGATGCTTACTTCAGCTCTTCATCTTTCTTCTTGCCTTTCATCTTCACTTTCTGCCTTCCCATATTGAAAACCGAAGATTCCTCACGTGATATCTTCTTGCTGCTTGCTACCGGCAATCAGAGCTGCCAATCATCCACAACTCTTCGTTCAGATCTAGCAAAAGCTATCTACTTTCAGCTGTCTTACTTGGCAGCAAGTGCCAGCAAAGCAGAAAGAACGCGTGTGATAGTGAGACTGCTTTCTCTGCCGTCTTTGCGTTTTACGGCCGCCGAAGGCAGGCAAGTCTACAATGGCTGCGAGCGCCAGCGAACCTCAAACTCCTACATTCAACACCATCATGCCAAGTTCCGACAACCCTACAAACACACGGCCAGAGGCAATCAGTGCAGGTATCTGAATCACATCCTGATCTGTCCTGCTTCCACCTCACCACTAACCCTCATCTCAGACGAGATCGCCCTCTATGACCGGCAAATCCGCCTCTGGGGGATGAAAGCCCAGCAAAAGATCCGCAACGCAAACGTCCTCCTCGTCACCGTCAAAGCTTTAGGCAATGAGATTGCCAAAAACCTAGCACTTGCCGGCGTTGGCTCACTGACACTACACGACAATGCTCACGTCACTGATGACGATCTATGTTCCCAGTTCTTCCTACAGGAAAGTGACATTGGTCGATTTGTACGTCCTGAACCTCAAACCTTCATTACAATGACTTGAAGTCAAATTAACATGACCTAGCGCGCCACAGCAGCAGCGACCCCCATCCAAAAGCTCAACCCACGCGTAATGATCCATGTCGAAACCCGCGACATCTTCAGCCTCCCAACCTCCTACTTCGAAGGTTTCGACATCATCATCGGCACCGACCTCCCCATCCAAGGCCTCAATACCCTCAACGCCCACGCACGCATGCGCAAAAAGGCCTTCTACGCCGCCGCTTCTCACGGAATGTACGGCTACGTCTTCGCCGACCTCATCGAACACACCTACGTGATCACCCGTGCCAAATCAAATGTCCCCACGAAACCTGGCCCCGAAACCGCCACACGTACAATTCTTACCAGCACGACTGAGAAGCAGAATGGCAAGGATGTCGAACTCGTCCAGAAGCGCGAGTCCTATCAGCCTCTCATCCTCGCAAACACATCGCCCCTCCCCCAATCCTATCTCGACTCCACCCGCCGCCTCCGCAACGTCACACCGCTCCTGCCCTGCCTGCGCGCATTGTGGGAGTTCGAAAAGACCGTCGTCCCCCTCCGGAACCTCTCCGCCACTTCCTCCGCCGACTTCGCGACCTTCAAATCCCTCGCCTCGCAAATGGGTCGCGAATTGCAACTTCCCGCCTCGTCCCTCACCGACGCATTCATATCCGCATTCCTGACGAATCTGCATGCAGAACTAAGTCCCGTATGCGCATTCCTGGGCGCGCAATTGGCGCAGGATGTCATCAATGTGTTGGGAAATCGCGAGCAACCGATACAGAACATGCTGCTGTTTGATGCCGAGGAGAGCCTGGCGCCCGTGTATGCGCTGTATCCGGTGTATGCTGTGCCGGATGGTGGGATGAGGCAGACGAAAGCGATGAGTCCGACTGTGTTGAACAGTCCGCCGAGTTTGAGGATTTGAGTGAGCACCGAACCGCAGTATAACAATGATACCGATAATAATGACGATGAAGATTCGAATTTGCACCTGGATCCAAGCGAGGAGTTGGTAAGACGGTGCTGCGACACGCGCAGTCATCGATCTTGCAGAAGCAGAACGCGAAACGATATCGACGATGAGGACGAAGACGATGATCTGATTTGGATTCGGGCGAGGAGTTAATTGGAAGGTGCCCGTTACCGCCGAAAGCTATGGGCGGAGAAGCCGACAAACGGGTTGAGCATATAGGGTAAGCTCATGGCTGGTGAACCTTTCGGAAGAGGCAGCATACTGCATATACTGAGAAGGGTCCGAGCTGGCATCTCTGGCGCGCATACAGGACGTCGGCGTAGCAATGCTGCATTGCTGCACTTGGGATTCGGTTCTTAGAGCTTCCCCAGTGGCAAGGTTTTCTGGTCGACGAATGCAACCGCTTCACGATCTCAGGATCTATTCCACATTAGCACTTCCCAGCCCACCTTGCTTCCTCTCCATCCCCTCTCACATACCTAAAACCGAATCTCGTAACTGCCCGCCCTCGTCATATACCTCACCCACTTGACGCTACTATACCCCGTCTTCTCAAAAACCTTCAAGTACCGCACTAATAATCCACTACTCGTAAACATAAGCAGACTAAAAGTCAGTCCAATCGGCGGCCGACTCCACGCCTTCTGCTGCGTCGTGCTCGTCAGATTGGCCTCGGCGCTGAAATTATACTCGCTTCCGCCTGTGAACCGTGCGATTCGCCACATGATCGCGTTGCTCTCGGGTTCGTATTTCGCCTTGCCGCTACTACTCCTCAGACTCGTCACGGCGGCTGTATTCAGCGGCACGGGAACGCGAAGGACCACGTTTGTAGCAAATAACTTGCTGTTGAATGTGCTGCGGATGCTGATGTTATAGCTGACTTTCGAGCGGCCGACTTCAGTGACAATAGCTTGCACGCGGAATGGCAGGTTGATGTTTTCAGTGGCACGATACCGCATCAGTTCGAATTCGCCGTCGGGCGGGATGAACGAGATGATGCGGTCGGTGTCGAATTTGCCGAGTTTGACACATTGGTGGAACTGGCAGTCTTCGAGCGTCACGCTGCCGGAATCTGCGCGCATTCCCGCCTTGTTTTTCTTGGAGGGCACGGCGGGAAGGGGTTTATCGGTGTTGAGATCGGAGGAGCCCGGGGCTGTAGGATCGAGGCCCAGATTGAGGCGGTCATTGAGCCCGAATTTGCATTCCGGCGTGCCTGTTAAATAAGCGCGCATGACGATCTGTCCTGACACTTCGGCGTGCAGGACGGTGCTGTTGGCGGACATGAGGAGGTTTACGTCTTCGATTACGTCGACAAAGGCTTCGTTTTTGCGGTACTTTATGTCTGCGCGGCGCCAGCTCAGGGCGCCGGTGGCTTGCATAGTGATCTTACTGCTATCCTCTGCTGTGATGGCGCCGCGGTCTGACTTTACGCCTTCAGTGGTGATGTACATCTTGAGTGTGTCCGTCTCTGTATTCTGCGGGTACCCAAAGTCGAGGATCTCGTCGAGGAGTTCGTAGACCATGACGAAGTTGTTCTTGACTGCTTCCTCGTCGAACTTGCCAAAGTAGGAGCGGCCTAGCGCGATGAGTCGGTAGAGGAACTCGAAGATTAGGGCGGCGTTCGCGTTGGACTTTGTGACGGCGACAAGGAAGATATTTTCGTGGCGGACGTGGCTGAAGGTAGTGCTGCCGAGGGTGAGGAGCGGGGAGCGTACTTGGGCATTGCTGATGACTTGGATGCGGAAGACGTCTGCGAGGCGTGGACGGCAGTCTTGTCGAAAAGCACGGAAGATGAGGTTCTCCCCCTTTTGATTAAAGATCAAGATGCCAGACAGCATCGCGTTCGGGTTGAGGAGGAGGGGTTAGGGTGTGAGAGTCGTGGTGGGATGTCGGGACGGTGGACGTGTCGATGCCTTACATTGAGGAGAAACCTCGGCAGATTGCTCAAGCGGCTCCAGTGACCATCATCCAGCCTGCGCTGTAAACACAATCAGCGCGTCTCATTCAACATCTCTCCTGTCCGAGGTGTGAGGTCTACCTAGAAGTATTGGGTCGTCATACGTTAGCCCAGAAACCCTGTTCTTCGACTCAGATTGCCAAGTCTGGTCAAGCCAGCTGTTCACAACTTCACATTGAGTGGCAAGATCAGCTACTTTCTTACTCTACCTGGAGCTGCCCTGCTGCGCGGAGCTACCTGGTTGTGACACACACACATAAACCAAGCCTGCACTCTATTCCAACATCATCAGCTTCTACCAAGACCTCCTCAATTCACTTGCTCCAATCACCCAGCCAGCAGAGCGCATCAAGGCCATGAAGCTCACGATGTCAGCCTCGTGGACCAATGCGCTACTTCTCTCACTATTTGCATTTACATTGCCACTTCAGGTCTCAGCCGCCAGCAAACCAAGCAATGCCGTTCTCCTCTCCAGCATCAAATCCCTAACACTTCGGGGCGACAAAATGACCACAGCTCGCCGTGTCTCCCCAATCCCCCAACTGACCTGCTCCGGTGGATCTGCCCGAGGTCTATATGAGATTGATGTCATGCGCTGCACAAACAGTGGCTCATCCTACGGCTCAGCTGATGTGGAGTGGACTTGTAAAGCCTCCCTGCCCGAGGAGTTCAAGTTGGGCAGCACAGATGTCATTTGTGAGGGCTATGCGAATCCGGATGACGAGTACATTCTCAAGGGCAGCTGTGGCGTAGAGTACAGGCTTGCCTTGACAGAGCTCGGAGAGGAAAAGTACGGAAAGCGACCGAATCATCAGCCACGGAGGGGAGGTGGACATGGGCCGGGCAATGATGCCGTAGCGTGGCTTTTCTGGATTATCTTTGTTGGAGTCATAGTTTGGATGCTTTATGCGGCGTTCATCAGACCGAGAGTGGAGAAAAATGGAGCTCCTCAACCGCCTCCTCGGGGAGGGTTCTTCGGTGGAGGCGGAGGTGGACACGACGATAACAACGATGACGATGCACCGCCGCCATACAGTCCTCCTGGCAGCGGTAACAACGGCAAGCCAAGTTCAAAGACTGCGAATTATGGAACGAATACTCGCCCAAATACCACACCCTCAGGACAAGCTCAATCTCAAGCAGCCCAGGGATGGAGACCAGGTTTCTGGACTGCTGCAGCAGGAACAGCAGCTGGCGCCGCAGCTGGATACGTGGCTGGTCGGGGTGCTCAAACTCAACCTCAAGCACCACAAGGAGCTCGAGGCTGGGGTATGGGAGCACAAGCGCCAGAAGAAAGGTGGCAGTATGGTGGTCGACAGAATAATGGATGGGGTGCAGGTCCTTCAGGTAGCAGGACGACGAGTAGGAGCAGCTCATCGTCAAACGCTGGACCGAGCTATTCGTCGACAAGGCATGAGAGTACTGGATTTGGTAGTACAAGCAGGAGGTGACCGCTTGCAATTTAAAAGATAGGACAGCGAGAATAGGATGGATAGTGGTGCATACAGTAGCATCCTCTTTCCACAGTCGTTTCATGTCAACTATCGAATAATCGCACGTTACCCAATGTGCTCAATCCGTGCAGATCCCCCGCCGCGTTCCTTATCTCTTACCATTATGAAACACCGCAACTCCAAGTACAACTCCAGAGCGTCACAAACTCTCTTTGACGATGCCGTCCCAAGAACACGCTCCAACACCAAGCATATTTACCAATGCCACCCAAGCCGCCGAATACATCCGCTCTCAGCTCCCCCAAGAGCTTCAACACCCCACTCTCGCTATCGTCTGCGGTTCTGGACTCGGACTGCTTCAACATGGTCTACAACAATCACCAAAGATCGAGCTACAATACGACACGATCCCGCACTTCCCAAAGTCAACTGGTATGTAGCTAGGCGAGCCTCTCGAGTCCACATCTACACCACCAATACACCGCGTTATATCGACTACGACACCATGAAAGAGCAGTGTTGACATGTTGGGATTGTGCACACAGTTGAGGGACATGAGGGAAAGATGGTCTTCGGGTTCATGGCGGGCAAGAACCGCGCAAAGGTGCCGGTAGCGCTGCTGGTTGGACGAGCACAGTACGTGAGCTATCTTGCGCCATAGGAGGACAAGCGCGAGGCTGATAAGTCGCAGCTACTATGAAGGTCACAGCATGGAACTCGTCACATTCGCTACGCGCGTCTGTCGCGTCCTGGATATCAAGACAATGCTGGGTAAGTTCCCTCACCCGCTCCCCCTCATGCAATGCGTCTTCCCCTTCCCCTTCTTAGCGCCATCCCAATCCTCCCACCACTGCCATCAAACCAACACACCTCAGCCACCAACGCCGCTGGGGGCCTCAATCCCTCTTACCACGTCGGCGACATCGTCCTCCTCCACGACCACGTCAACCTCGCCGGTCTCTCCGGTCTGCATCCCCTGCGCGGGCCCAATGACCCCTCATTCGGTCCGCGCTTCCCGCCCCTCTCGGATGCCTACAGCCTCAGTCTTCGACGGCGAGCGCATCTTGCCTGGGGTTCCCTCGACGCTAGCGTACTCGGCGTGCGCACGTTACACGAAGGCGTGTACGCGTATGTCGGCGGCCCGAGTTACGAGACTAGGGCGGAGTGCAGGTTGTTGCGGACGTTGGGTGCGGATGTCGTGGGTATGAGTACTGTGCCTGAGGTTATTGTGGCGCGGCATAGTGGGATGAAAGTGTTGGCGCTTAGTTTGGTTACGAATGAGGCGGTGTTGGAGAGTGGGCCGGGAGGGGATGATGAGAAGTTGAAGGGAATGAGCGAGGAGGAGCTGGAGGGGTATCTGGCGAGGGGGATGGCGAATCATGAGGAGGTGTTAGAGGCGGGGAAGGAGGCGGCGAAGACGGTGCAGGCGTTGGTCGAGGGGATTGTGGGGGAAATGAATGATGCGTGAGAGGTCGAGGTGCATGGTACGAGGGAGCTATTTGTGCGGATGGAGGAGAAACGTAGACCTCTTGCAGGGGTCGAGGCTTGATATGGTGAGCCTTCTGATACAGTGTTATCCATGGCTAAAAGAACTGATTAGGTGGCGACCTCCTCACCCTGGCTACATTGACCGCTACAACCACATAACCAAAGACACGGAAAGATCTTTGCGCGAGCGCCATCTGGCTTCTGCTCAGACCGATGTTCTAGCTGCAATACCGCCACCTCCCAATCGTCCCGCCTAGCCACCGAAGTGCACTTGTCCCCGACCCGTCCACGAGAACACTATCAGAGGACTGTACAGCCTCAGACTATCGAGTATGAGCGCGTTCCCGATCCCGTTCCCGTCACGTCTCCGGCACCTAGATTGACCGACGGCACTCTTGGCATCATCCTGCAATCTCACACCCAGCCTCTGCTCGCCGTTCAATTCCAACACACGCCTCCTCTGCTCCAGCCTCATCTCGCGACCCAAGCTGTCCCCCATCCTCTCCCCCATATGTTCCACCATAGCTTACAATCCCGCGAATCTCGCCTAGCCTGTAGGGTAGTCTTCCCACTCTGCGTGCGTATGATGTCCGCGTGGAGTGAATCGACACTGGATTGTAGTGCGGCAATCTTTGCTGCTTGTATGGTGGCATTGGGGATACGGGGTCGTGCGGTGGTGGAGGGGAACGACGATGAAGGAGGGTGCGCGCTGTTTGTGAGGGCTTGGTGGAGGAGAGGGGCGAGTCGGTTGCGTGTGGGATTTGGTGTTGGATTTGCGGGACGTGTGGGGGAGCGGGGTTCGGGATTCATGGTGTATCGCAAGGAGGTGAGGTGTGGTGTGACGGAGAGAGAGAGAGGACAGAGGGAGGCACGATATCATCGAAAAGGCGAACGGGAAGTGAGCAACGAAAAAGCTAATTTTGTTTTTTTTAATGAAGGAAGTCAAAAGTCCTCCCATGGCTAAGACGTATGAGGACTTGCTGTAGGCCGGACATGCGAGCGCAGCATTCACGCCGAATGTTGAGCTACGCGCTTCTTAAATAAATGAGATTTCACGTTCGGATAGATAAGATGAGCATTCACGACAGAAGATCATGAGGAATAAAGGAAGTTTCACGACATAGGGAAGGGATATCATGGCAATGGAAGAAAGGTCGCAATATTCCTTCCCTCTTCAAGACTCCAACTTCGAAAGCCAAAGATTTGGTGATGGTACTCTGACTCCAACTGACCACTGCCGCGTCCTTCTTGCATCCTTCCTTCATTCGCCTTTCTTGCCCTTACTCACATCAGGCAATCTTCATACGTGTCGAGCGCCTCGAATTGGACTTGAGCCTGGCCTCAACCTTGCCACTACAGCACTTGGACTTGTTCAGTCGTTAGCAGTCTTGTTACCTTTATCCGCGTCACTCAAGGCACATACCTTTGTCGGAAATACGAAGAGCTCGATACAAGCGCCATCATCGTCGTCGTCACACGTGGTCAGATGCTCAAGATTATTAGATGAGATGAACTGCACAGCCGGTTCGTCATTGGCGAGGTACTCGAGGAGGTACGACTCTATCAGGCACAGTATCAGCTGTACTGTTTTGAGTGGCGATGGGCAGACGCACAACTCACTCTTGGCAGATTGCATGAGAGTCTGGATGCTTTCATTCCCGGGATGCTCGAGCCTAGCGATCAACCCGTGAACCGTGTCAGTTTTGTCACACGATGTCAGTTTCTTTTTCTGTAAAAACGCGTTCAATATGTTAACCATGAGGCTGTAAGCCTCATCAAATGGCAATGTGCGAAGCGCGTTTGCGACGATTTCGACTTGTTTGGCGTCCATGATGAGGTGAGTGGTTGATTTATTCACGGCGATGCGACGAAGTCCGTATAAACAAAACACGCGTTCTGTCGCGGTGACAACGAACCGGGATGACGTTTCCGATGCAAAGTGTTTCATGTTTCGTGTTTTATGACCACGAGTCCACAATACGCACACCTTTCACACAGCCTCTTTTCCTGTTTCTTTCTTCCTCTTTCTCCCATACTGAGCGCTCAAAATATGCCAGATCCTGGTTTGTAGAACTTGTTGGGCGCTGGGGATGATCGGGCTTGGCAGTGTGGGAGGGCAAGACGTTTCGAAAAGTGCCATGGCTATAGCTGAAGCGCCGACAACAGAAAGCATCACGAAACCATTTTCGCACATACAAACTGTTGCGTCCTCCTCTTACAATCCCACAGCCTCCCTGACTAGCTTCATTGTCGCCTCCGCACTCTTCCTTGCTCTCTGTGCCCCTTCCTCCGCGATCTCTGCCAGTCGCCCATCCTCTTTCTCACTCATCAACCTCAGATATTCCTCCCTCATAGGCTCCAGGTGCTCTGCCACCACCCTCGCCACCTCTTCTTTCAACACCTTCAGGTTCGAATCCTTCAGATCTTCCACAATATCTTCAACACTCCGTCCCTGTGCATCCATATGGCTCATAATCTCAATCAAGTTCGATACACCCGGCCGCGCCGCACGGTCATAGCTGATCCCCGGCAACGAGTCCGTGAGGGCCGTTCTGAACTTCTTCGTGATGACCTCATCCGAGTCGTCGAGCATGATGCGCGATCTAGCCAGTTCGTGCGACTTGCTCATTTTCTTCTCGGGTTCCGTCAATGACATGACGCGCTTTGCGGGGCTGACGATGAAGGTGGGCTGAACGAGAATCTCCTGTTTGTCCTTTCCCTCGGCGGCGTCACCACCTCCAAAGGCATGATTAAATTGCGCGGCGCAGTTGCGTGCGAATTCAATGTGCTGTAATTGGTCCTCACCAACTGGCACGTGCGTTGCGCGGTGAACGAGGATGTCTGCTGCTTGTAGCACGGGGTAGGAGAACAAGCCCAGCTTCATACGCTCCCGCTGTTTCGGATTCGGCGTGGGGTTCAGTAGCGATGCTAATTCTTCCTCGCTGAGCTTGGACTTCCACTGCGTCATCCGGCTGAGCCAGCCCATGCTAGCGTCGCAAGATAGGATCCAGTGGAGTTCGGAGTGTGCAGGGACCGCGGATTGGTGGAAGAGGATACTACGTGCGGGATCGAGGCCGACAGCGAGGAAGGATGCGAGAAGGGCGCGGCGGGAGAGTAGACGGGAGGACGGGGGCTGACGCGAGGTCAGGGCGTGGAGGTCGACGATGGAAAAGAGAAGAGTTGTGTCAGGCGGAGCGGCATCTTGCATGCGGACCCATTGTTGAAGGGCGCCGAGGTAGTTGCCTAGATGAGGGACGCCGGTGGGTTGAATACCGGAGAAGATGACTTGAGGTCGTGGTGGTGAGGGAATGGTCGTGGGCGGGTTGATGGCCGCATCGTGATGACTTGCACTATGGCTTAGACTTCGTGATGCTGGACGCAGATAGCCAAGGTGGCTCGTCAGACATCGCAGCTGTGTTGTTTGCATGAAGTTGTTACTGCACGACGCTGAAACATCAAGCTATGATGATCGTCCAAAAAGTGATTTATTCGGTCCGAGTGATTTTGCGGGGGATCGACGTTGTAGACGACGACAGCATCACTCATCCTAAACACTGCCTTCCAACAGCAACCTCACCTACCTCAGTACAATTCACCAAGCAGTCCAAATACAGTCAGATCCAGCTCGTCCTTCGCCTACAACGCTCAATTCCGCGGCCGACCCGCACAACACAAACTTGAACGTCCTTATAAGCTAGTAGCCTGGTCTGAGGACCACCTAGCACCAGAATGTCATGGGCAGGTTTCAAGAAAGCAGCCAGTCGGGCAACGACAACAGTAATGATCAAGGCCGGCCAAGTCGAACGAACCAGTGACCGCGAATATGAAGTGGAGGAACGACGCTACAGGACAATGGAGGGCGCAGCGACAAAGCTACAGAAAGAAGCAAAGGGATATCTTGATTCTTTACGAGGTACGCTACCCTGGACTTCGATGCGGACGCTAGAGTGGATAACGGCATAAGTTGACATCACACCAGCAATGACAGCTTCACAAATGCGCATCGCCGAGACGATAGACGCTTTCTATGGTGATGCAGGCACGCGCGACGGTGTGAGCAGGAGTTACAAGCAAGCTGTGGAGGATCTGGATGCCGAGACAATCAAGGCGCTGGACGGGCCGTATCGGCAGACGGTGCTGGATCCGATTTCGCGATTTTGCGCCTACTTTCCCGATATTAATGAATGTATGTGGATGGGAGTGGAGGCCTAGATCTGATCGTGGACTTGCAGGATAGGATATCATAAGACTGACTCTCCTAGGCATCAAGAAGCGCAATCACAAAATGCTCGACTACGACGCCCTACGCTCAAAGGTATGCCTTCCATCCCCCTTTCTCCCTCTAACCCCCACCCACTCACATTCTGCTCTCTAGGTCCGCAAACTCGTCGAAAAGCCCGACAAAGACCCGCACAAGCTGCCCCGCCTCGAAGCCGAAGCCACCGCCGCCAAAGCCTCGTACGAACAACTCAACGAACAACTCTATTCTGAGATTCCGCAGCTGATCGATCTGCGCGTGCCGTATCTGGATCCGTCGTTTGAGGCGCTGGTGAAGATTCAGCTGCGGTTCTGTGCAGAGGCGTATTCGAGGATGGCGCAGGTGCAGCAGTATTTGGATGCGGGGATTCGAGAGGAGTATGCGGAGGGGAGGCTGGATGCGAGGGTTGAGGAGGTTTTGGGGGAGATAAGGGGGTTGAGTATTGCGGGACAGGCTGTGTAGGCGGAGGAAGCGTGGAGGCTGAGCGTAGGTAGAGAGTGTGTAGAGATAAGAGCTTGTGGTAATATGACTGATGTGTCTACTTGCAGGTTACAATCGCTACACTACCTAATTTCTCAAGCTTACGAAACACTGCAGCAATCGAAGTGTTCGCCATCCCAATTCCCACATGTGTAATAGGAGCGGTTGAACATGGCTCTGCGTTCTATATACAAGCTTTCCTTGCGGCGTGAATCAGTTGAGTCTCCTCGTAGCCTAATGACCCGCCTCACCCTGTCGTATACGCACGATACTCCCTCCGTCACCTCGATCACCACCTATCCACCGCCTCCCCCTCTTACCCATCGATACTGCAGGGCAGGCAGGCTCTGTAAAGAGGAGGAGAGAGTGAGGGTAGAGGGTAGAGGTCTACAAGCGTGTGGTAATGTGCTTGGTGTCTCTCCAGAAATGCCAAGACGCTAGGCTTCCACTTCGCTCGTGCTGGATTGCCTCGCTTCTTCACGTCTTTCCTTGTTCGCCTTCTGAGACCTCCCATCAAAGTCCCTGCAGCCTCCAGCCCAATCTTGTCCAGCTCGCTAGAACCGTAGATCAGCACAAGTAGATGACCTCGTTGAGCCCGCGCCCACTCTCCTCTCTTTGATGCTTCGACACCTGCCCTCCCACAGCTTGCAGTTGGAGCTCGAGATGTCGTCGACTTGATCGACACTTCCTCTGCGTTGCGTGCTTGCCCGCGATGCTGTATCCTTGACCCTTGCATTGGTCCCCTATTCGTCAATTCAGCTTCCAGGTGCAGCTACACTTCTACCTCGTCCTCCTCACCCCTCTCGCCGCTCTCCAGCAAGGCAGCTCCCGGTGTACACCGGCACTGGTAGCGTCAGGGGGGGCGCAGCGCGTTCAGGCTGGTGTTTGGATAAGACGCTCATGCTTGGAGGAGTGGAGTGCAAGGTACAGTAGCTGATGTCATGCTCAAAGTATATGTTCAATTCTTTCTTTCATCTTCCGCAAAGACTGATACCGATCGTGCTTCATTCGCCCCTCTAGCCAGCAGTGACTCCGGAATGACGGCGAACAGCTTTGCGTCACGATGAGGTAGCTGCCTAGCTGGCCAGCTATCGGACTTTCTGGATATACGGGCGACTTTAAGCTTGACATGATCGATCAACTAAGCAAGTCCCTCAAACAAATCATCAATTGCATTCTTCGCCTTTCTCTTTGGCTTGTCCTTCCCCTCTGTCTTTCGCTTCTTCGTCGTCGCTGTCTTCTCCTCGGCCGTACGAATCTTCTTTTTCTTTATGGGGGCAACCGCGGATGTGGCCGCGCTTGCACCATGGCCTGGTGCCTGTTTGCGCTTTGTAGGTCGTTCTGCTTCTGCTTCCGGAATGGAGTCGAGATCGGAATTTGCGAGTGTGAGCGGGCTCGAGCGGATCTTGCTGGTGTAGCGAGGGGGTGCAGGCATGGGTTTTGGTGTGGGCAGGTGTGTGGCTGTTGGGGACATAGGCGTCAAAGTATTCATCGGTGCTGCAACCGGTGCTGGGCTTGATGTGCTGGACACGTCGCCATCAAGCGTCGAATGCAGAGGTCCGCCAGGACCACCCATCAGCTTGGAGGTAGAGACCGTAGTGCGGACCGCTGGAGTAGGAGAAGCGACTGTAGCCTCTTCACCACGAGATATCACGACACCTATATCGTCATCGTCATCATCCGCCTCTCCTGCATTCCTTCCTTCACGCTCGTCGTCGGCTTCGAGCCCCGAGACCGCTCCCGTTCCACAAAGCTCCGCAACTTCCTCCTCCTCGGCAAACCTCGCCAACACCTTCTGCATCTCCCTCTCCTCTGCCTCAACCGCTTCCCTATCTTCCTGATCTGCGCGCGCGGTGATATATGTCGTAACGCCCGTGAGACTGAGGACGCGGGCGAGGAGGGCTAGGAGGGTGAGAGCAAGGGGAGCGAAGGAGGGGGT
>Ga0268246_10000663_pt1 | contig 13851 bp, 9 predicted proteins | sample AgamicOrSfe_FD_200242 | JGI IMG/M metagenome (GOLD analysis project Ga0268246, IMG submission 200242) | Agave microbial communities from Guanajuato, Mexico - Or.Sf.e (v2) (version 2) | ecosystem: Host-associated > Plants > Phyllosphere > Phylloplane/Leaf | place: Guanajuato, Mexico | collected...
ATTATGGGGCGTGGTATAGTAGATTCATACATGATGTGGTCAAAGCTCCCAAGCCACTCCAGATCATGTTCACGTGATCACGCGCGGAATCGTCGCGGTGCAGCCGCGAACCTCCTCTAATCTTGACTTGGAGGAAACAGCACACGATTACACCTTCTGTGTTCGTGGACTTGATGCGGCACAATGGCAAGAGTTATCCAAGACTCGGACGATGAAGGCGACCTCGGCGATCCTTCGCCACGGCGCCTCACAGCAAATGCCCCACCTGCTATCATCGAGGGTCTTGCAACATCCACGAGCGGTTCTGCGCCTAGCATGAACGGCACAAGCTCTTCCGGTGTGCAATACTCCGCTCCATAGGCGCTGCTCAGACTAACGTTACCGATCAGAATCGAAACTGCTGCGAGAAATGCGTAATGCGCACGACGACATGTTCGAGCCATCACCGTCGACCAGCGGCAAACGAGCTCGCGGCCACGATGGCGCTGAAACAGTCTTCGCCACAAACGGAAGCTCACCTTCTCGGCTGAAACGTACGAAGACTACTCAGGCTACCACGTTCCCATCAGGACTGTCACTGGACCCCAATCTCACTGCTGGCGAGAAGTCTTCAGGATTGAAGCGGAGCAGGACTGCAGGAACTACACGTTCGCCCACGAAGATGTTCGAGTCTCCTCCCTTGGGCAAGAAGAAAAAGCTGCAAAGAACGTACTCGAGGAAGCCGGCGGCTTATGCTCTGGAAGATGGACATCTGGCAGAACAGCTTTCAGACCAGGCTGAAGAGGATCTACCCGTGAAAGACGTGGCATACAAGAAAGTACCAGCAACAATTGTCTCTGATCCTCTGGGGCAAAGTCAGGAGATTGAGATCCAGCAAACCGTGGCACCTCTTGACACTCTCCACCACAAGCCTCAACCAAGCCCGATCAACAGTAGTGCTTTTCTGTCTCCGACAAGCGTGAGTGACCATTTCACGCAGCCGATCTTGAACACTCAGCCCGGACCATCACTTCATCAGGATCATATGGCAGAGGGATTCGATGGTGTCAACCCAAACTTGCTGTTTCCTGAGATGTCGAGCACAATTGCGGCAAGCTCGTCAAGCATCGAGAAAAGACTAGCAGGCCCACTCAAAGTAGACCTCGAGCAGAACTTGCAGATAGACCATGAGTCACCACGCAGTCGCGATCGTTCTCCTATACATGACAAGCCAAGCCACGTCGAAGACAATGTTTTCACTGCATCTTCGAGCGGCAAGACTGGAGATATACCTGACCAATCTGTGACAGAGAAGGCAGACAACCCTATTGATAAGAGGCAAAATAAGTACAAGTCTATTGCCAGCAGTGATGCTGTGCTACCTCCATCAGACGACCTTATAGGTCTGCCAAAAGAGATGTACAAACCACGACCAAGCCGTTCGCGATCTGCTCGCTCGACACAAGCAAATACTCCTGCATCCGGCGAAGCTGGAGCTGGTCGACTAAATAAGCCCCGACGTAGCAGGACTGCCGACGGCACGTCTGCTAACACTATCCAGATGCTTGTCGACATGGGATTTACTGCCTCAGACTCCGAGGCCGCACTGATTGCGACTGGCTGGGTTATGGATAAAACGCTTGATATTCTGACTCGAGCCAGAAGCAAAAGTCAATCTCCTTTGCTGGAAAAATCGCATCCAGCAGCTGTTGACGACGCGAACAAAATTACCCAACCATCCTTCTTAAAGGGAACTGGAGATCATGCATCAACGAAAGACGCGGAATGGAATGGCGAGGTTGCACACGACACACCTGACATCGACAAAGTAGAGCAGGTTCACGACGAAGGAGACGCCCAGGGCAAGCCTGGCGTGGAATCTCCTCATGTGACTGACGGGGTCAGGGATACAGATACTGCTCAGACTCAAGGCAGATCTCAAGATCTCGTGGAATTTGTTGCAAAATCAGGTGGTCCTGACACAGGAGACAGTCCAAGCTCAAACACGAAGCTCAAACGCACTAAAAGCACGAAGAACCGTGGCCGACCCAGAAAGTCGGAAGATAAGGTTGTCGAGGACGAGCAGCTAGACGTGGATGAACTATCTGCTCCTCCGCCAGCGACTCCTGCGACAGCAAATCCTGCGGCAGCAGAAGTGCGCGTTCAAGAAGCTTCAGATACTAAGCCTCCAGAAGTCGTTGTGAAGACTGACAGCAAGCCAAGCAAGCGCTCACGGGACGACAAAGAGATCAATCGCAAGCTGTCGTCCGCCTGTGTTCCGGATGTGGAGGCCGAGGTCATCGAGATTGATGACGACTCGGATGGTCCACCAAAGGCCACGAAGTTGAGAAGAATGATGACAGCACCTGCATCAGTCCTGAAGAAGGAAAAGAAGAAACGTGGTCGACCGGGAAAGAAGACCAAGACCGAAGCGACGGAAGCAAAGCATGGTGAGGCTGGGAGTACATCCTTGACAAAGGGAGATCTTGGTGCACCTGGACCAAGTCAAGTCAGCGAAGAGGAGAAGCGTGAGGTACTCAAAGATCTGGACAAGAATGCAGCCCCGACCGACCAAGCCACGCAAGAGTCCATCAAGCACACCTTCGAGCCAGAAGAGGCCGGTAAGAAGACCAAGAAAGTCAAGGCCAGCAGCAAGAACGTCGATACGTCTCGTGAGACGCCACAAGCTTCTGTTGATGCGGAAGAGGACTCTGTTGAGCAGGCTGGCGCAGGTCCCAAAGAAGCGAGCAAGAAGAGTAAGAAGGCCAAGGCCAACAGTAAGAGTCTTGATACTGCTCGGGAGACTCCCTCTCGTGAGACACCACAGGCATCAGTGAATGAGGAACATGACCCCGTCGAGAAGCCCTCTACACCAAAGACTTCCGACAAGGGCAAGTCTGCAATTCAGACTACTGCGAAAACGGCCGATGAAACAGATACGAGCAAGAAGGCCACCACTGAGAAGAAGAAAGGCGGTCACTCACCAATCAAGAACGTTATCAGGACTGTGAACTACAGAGTGGGATTGAGTAAAAGGACGAAAATTGAGCCTTTGCTGAAGATCAAAAGAAGATGATGATATGGCTAGGGCTTCACGACATGGCATAGACAAATGCCGCCAGGATTCGGCTGTTTGACATTGTACAGAAATAGGGATTGGTGTTGCTTGGCTGGGCTGCATGAGATACCCCTGAATCGCTTTTGGAGCTGTCTTTGCTTGTATATATTTAGGCTTCTGGTCACATATTGTAGCTGCAGCTATTGTTTTCTACTGTCGATTCGTAACTAATATATGTTGTGCTCCTGACCTTCTCAGTCTTGAAACTCGTCTCGAACCTCGTGGTGATACCCGGCTTAGAACCCATTTTGTTTCACGTTGAAAGCAGGAGCCAATGGAGATGCTTCATTCCTCCACGACGAGCCAGCATTATTGTGATACAACTGTCCCCCGATGATGGAAGGCATGCTACACGGGCGCCAATGTATTGCCTCAATCTTCGACCACCCCTTTGCCTTCAAGACATTCCCTGAGGCAATAACTCATCGCTGGAACTACAGAAGTCGAGAAAGCACGAAGTAAACAAATCAAAGACGATCTTTGAGTCCCCCAGCGACCAAAGTCGTGCAAGATGAAGTTCGGCAGGAATCTTACACGCAATCAAGTGCCTGAATGGTCGGCAGAGTACATCAACTACAAAGGGCTCAAGAAGCTGATCAAGTCTGCCTCGGACGGCACGAAGCAAGATGAAGAGATCGATCTGGCTGGTACAGTGCTGTGCACTCTCCGCAGGTCATGTTACCACTGACACACGTCAGCCTTCTACTATAGCCTCGATCGCAATCTAGAGACCGTCGACGGGTTCTACAAGAAGAAGTATGCCGAGTCCTCACGCCGCCTTCGTTTGCTCTACGACCGCTACGGCAGTAATCCGAACCCAGACGAGCTCGATCAGCACGATCTCGACGACCTCATCGCTGCGCTACTAGAGTTGCGCGGTCAACTGCGCAAGCTACAATGGTACGGCGAAGTCAATCGTCGTGGATTCATCAAGATTACGAAGAAGCTGGACAAGAAAGTCACGACAGCATGTGCGCAACAAAGATACCTGGTTTCAAGAGTCGATCCCAAGCCTTTTGCTACGAACGCAGCGCTGCAGCAGGATATGAATGCGGTCAACAGCTGTTTGTCAAGACTTGGGGATGTGAGGCCGCAAGACGATGCAGGGTCGGCAAGGTCATCCATGTCGACATTGGCAAGACCTCTGGCGCTGATGAAGTTGAACCTGCCTCTTGAGTTGCTACAATCGATTGATCTGGCCATCGGCAAGGACGACCTGGGCAAACTTGGCACGGCGCTCGAGGAAGCACAAGAGTTTGGACGTGAGGACGGCGAGCCATTCCAAAGACTATTGTTGAACTACTTCCAGCGTGCCATCGCAGCCCGTGCAAAGAAGTGTATGGTGATACTCCTCGGCAAGCTGAGCTCGTTGGACGAACCTGACGATATCAATAAACGCAACTTTTTACATCGGATCATCATAGCTGTGGGACGCACACGATCGACGAAAGCAAACATACCCATGGACGGAACATCACCAGAGCTCGAGGCAATGAACACAATCGCACCAGCAGAGGCACCCATGCTTGAATTGCCGTCATACGCGCTGAAAGAGATCGACTCGAGCCGGCTGGCAGGAGGCAGTGATGATACTGCAGAGATCATTGAGTTCCTTCTAGGCAAGCTGAGAGAGACTCAAAGACCAGCCATCAGAAGTCAAGATGCTTTTGGTCGAATGCCTCTCCACTATGCTGCAAAGTATGGATTCGTCAGAGTTTGCGAACTTCTCATGCAGAAAATGAAGGAGTGGAAGATGATAGCATTGACAGATGATGTCGATTCTCGGCTATGGCTCGACACTGAAGGCAACAGCCCGCTCGGCCTTGCAGTCCTTGGCGGCTGGCGAACGACTGTCGAGACATTGCTCGAGACGTACAGATCGAACGACACTCCTAGCTCCTCGACAGAATTGTGGTCGAAAACAAGTGCTCTTCTTGCTCTGGCTGCTAAGGCAAACTTCTTCAATATAGTCCGTTTGTTGCTGAAACATGGCGCAGATCCTGTTTACCAGGACGAGACGGGTGATACTGCTCTGCATATTGCTGCACGCTTCGGACACGTTGAATGTGCCCAGACATTGATAGAGTGCTCGCACGATCTCAATCTAGAAATAAAAGAGGCTACATATGGCTGGACGCCATTACTACTTGCGAGTGTTGAGGGACAGCTTCCCGTCGTGGAGTTGCTCGTCGAAGCTGGTGCTGATGTCGAGGCTGTGGACAGTTCAGGCTGGTCAGCGAAAGAACATGCAGCACTCCGTGGGCATATGGACGTTGCTGCGATACTTGCAAAGCACGCCAACGATTCTTTGTCTCAGACTCTGAGTAGCGGAGACCTGTCAAGCTCTCTTGACCGTACAGCATCGCTGGATGATCGATACTCCAAAAGCACAAACAAGGAGAACATCCCAAGCAAAATGCCTGCCCCGATCAAATCTTTTGGACATCGTTACCTCACAAACGAGAGTATGGTGCTTGTGAGTCTCGGCTCGATGGACACCAAGAAAATGTTCAAGCCTGTCGATCTGGACAACATTCCCTATGCTGAAGCGCATGCAACACAGCTTGACACAGCACTCTCGGTGGTGATCTCAGCACAAGGAGCAACTGGAGAGCCTACGACTATCGATCTACCTGTGCAAGAGACCATTTGCACTGAACCAATAGTGTTCATGACAAAGGACATCAGCAAGGTGAAGATTTTCTTCGACATTGTGCCAACATATGCTGGGGACGATCAGCCTATAGGCCGTGGTGTAGCAATGCTTGCTGCCGTCAAAGCTTCACTCGGATTCAAAAAGACGAGCTTACAGGGTGATCTCAGTGTGCCTATTGTTGCTGCAAAAACGCTCGACTTTATAGGTACTGTCAACTTCAACTTCCTTGTTGCCACACCTTTCTCCAATCCAAACATGTCGATCTCGGAGAACAAGATGTACTGGAAGAGGGTTTCAGGTCCGATGGTAATCGGACATCGCGGAATGGGCAAGAACATAGCTGCGAAGAAGTCGTTGCAGCTCGGCGAAAACACGATGCAATCTTTCATCACTGCGGCAAACTTGGGAGCATCTTATGTTGAGTTTGATGTACAGCTAACCAAGGATCACGTCCCGGTCATCTACCATGACTTTCTTGTCAGCGAAACTGGTATCGATGCGCCAGTTCATGCATTGACTCTTGAGCAATTCCTCCACGTCAACGAATCAGCCACTCCACGCCCCTCACGCCCAGGTTCACCCAGCCGGAGCCATGTACGTGGCCCTTTGAACTCCGTCCACGACGCTCGCGTTCATCGCAGCCGAGCCAATTCGCTTGGTGCCTCCAGCGAACACCCAGCTTCTGGAGCATCCGAACGCATGAAACATACCCGCGACATGAAGACCAAAGGCTTCAAGGGCAACTCCCGCGGCGCCTTCATCCAAGAGCCCTTCACTACTCTCGAAGAAATGCTGCGCAAACTCCCCTCCCATATCAGCTTCAACATCGAAATGAAATACCCCATGCTCTTTGAAACCGAGCTCGAAGATATGGATGCTTATGCAGTAGAACTCAACAGCTTCGTCGATACGGTGCTGACTATGGTGTTTGACCTTGGCGGTAAGCGCGACATCATCTTCAGCAGTTTCCATCCGGACATCTGCCTCCTGCTTTCGCTCAAACAGCCGAGTATCCCTGTTCTCTTCCTCACGGACGCCGGCGTTGCGACAGTCGGGGATATCCGCGCAAGCAGTCTGCAAGAAGCGATTCGTTTCGCGAGTCGTTGGAATCTACTCGGGATTGTCAGCGCTGCGGAGCCATTTGTCATGTGTCCACGACTGGTGCGTGTGGTCAAGGAGAGCGGGCTGGTGTGCGTCAGTTATGGGACGTTGAATAACGAGCCGGAGAATGTGCAGAAGCAGGTTGAGCAGGGCATTGATGCGGTTATTGTGGATAGTGTTTTGGCGATTCGGAAGGGGTTGACAGAGGGTGGGAAGGATGGTGCAAAGGGGGTGGAGAAGGAGAAGGAGAATGGTACTGGCAATGGTGTCCCCAAAGGTGGCGAGATGGTGGTGGCGCCCGGGGAAGAGCAGAGTACAGTCAATGGCAAGGCTGCGCATGCTGACGAGAAGGCAGAGCCTTGAGGTTGAGCCATGCACTTCCGAGACTTCGCGGCACACCGAATTCACCAAACATGACGACGACATGAGTGACGTGGAATGGGTCTCTGAGCAATGCCGGGAAGAAAGCAGGCTTCCCTCCCGCACGCAAGACATATCAGCGGCGAGCAGCACTGGCATTCATTGTCACTGCTAGACACACTCGGAGTAGATTGAAGATTACTGCGACAAGAATACAACGAGTAAAGTAGACTAGACATAATACAGTAGATAACACGGATGCATGCACCGACTTGTGAACATGCCTCGTTATTGCGCGAACATGAACTAGTGGAAGTGCAGGGGATGCATAAGTGTCCCACACATCGCCTCGCGTGCTCAAGTAGTGCTCCTGCGACGGCGCGAAAAAGCCCTGCAAAGATCGCTGACAAGAAAAAAAGAACAGTAAAACGTCATGGTATGCAACGCCAAAGAAGGTGACCATCTCCCACTCTGCTCCGTCACATCCCCAAACCCCCATCTATAAGTGCACCCTCAAAAACAGCAAAAAGTCAACCACCTCATCACTCAAACTTTCACACCCGCCCACACACTAAATGCCATCCGCACAAGCCACGCCACGGCGAGGGAAATGTACAGCCGCTGCGGAATTGCTCCCCTGACGAGTCTGCCTCAGTGCTTAGGGCCGGGCATCGTCGCGCGTTACCGTCGCGAGTGCCCGTGCCGCCGTGGTGTTCTTCACGGACACCGCGTGTGGTCCCGACATGAAGACGGGAAATGGGGTAAGAAAGTTTGGAGGCGGTTTCCTTAAGACCGTTACAGTGCTTAGTAAGCACGTTTTGCCAATTTATATAGGTAGGATGTTGAGAGGGCAGGGGTTCGAGTGACGGTGGAGATGTGTTGTTGATGTCGGATGTCGGCTCATGGACTCTCGCACAGCCACACCAGTGTCTGCGCGCTTGCCGACGAGCAGTGAGCGGCCGATGAATGACTCTGATTGGTCCTAGCGTCCAGGTTGAAATCCACGCGGCCGGTGGCTCAAGGCAGAGTTACGGTCTACACAACCCGCGCACTCTCCCACCCGTGCCAGCAGTCTTCACTTCTACAGCACTTCGAAACATAGATCTTCAATTAAACGTTTAAGGTATGTACAGTACATACAGTCTATGTTGTTGATACATTACTCTGCTGCTAGTGGTACATTGCAAGTTTTGTGATTCGTAATCTCTCATGCGCCATGCGCAACACTGGCCAGACCGGCTGGCAATCTTGACAGTCGCTCCACCCGCTTGCAAGGAATAAATCATTTGAGCTTCTTCCCGATCTACTGTTGCGCTGTTCTCCTTCACACTGTTCTCCTTCGCTCTGTTCCAATCGCTTCTGGCCTCGCTTTGGATCTTGCTGCCGCATTTGCTTCCGCATTTGCTTCTGCCTTCTTCTTCGACTTTTTATTCGTCTGCAGTGCTGAGTCTTTGTGCAAAAGTGTGGCCTCGTCACTAATCGTTGACGCGAAGCTTCCTTTCATTCCACGCTGCTGCTACCAATGCTGCTGCTTCATTTCGTGCCCATGGCCGGCGGACCTTCCTGATACTGACTGAGCTAGCTGCTGCCATTGGTGCCTCTGTTTCATCACGTGACCGTGTGTTTAGGGGCTTCTTGTTTTTGACTGGCCTTGCTGCTTCTACTAATGCTGCTGTTTGATCTCGCGACCATGGCTGTCGGGGCAATTTGTTGTTTGATGGGCTCGCTGCTGCCGTTGATGCTTCTGGTTCATCTTGCGACCATGACCAGGGAGAGTTACTCTTGTCGACCGGCAGCGCAGGACGCCGATTTGAAAGTGTGGTTCTTTTCCACTCGATTGCTGCTACTGCTTCGCTGCGCTCTTGTGATCTTTTGCGCGAGAATCCCTTATCGGGCTTCAGCAGGAACCTCTTGATCAATGCCCGTCGCGTCGGCACAACTTGCCCCTCAGCATTCCCTCCATCAGCATCCTCCTCGGTCTTAATTGCCGCCTCTTCTTCGGCTGTCTCACTGCTGTCCAGCCGCCCATACTCAGCTCTAAGCCATGGTCGTTCCTGCTTCCAGCTATGGTATGTAGCCGGCTCTGCATGGCTCTCGAAAAGAGCGTATACTTGCTGAACAGGTAACCCAGCGAGAATGATCCGGGCGGCCATGGTGTAAGTCTTGAATGTGCTGAAGTCCGTCATCAGAGTGTCGAGACGGTGCTCGAGAATTTTGCGGCCGAGACGGAGCTTAGTTACGATGTCGTCTTCTGCTGTGGGCTCGTCGGAGCGATGTGAAGCATCAGACGGCGCGGATAGGATGTCTAGCATCGAGAATCCTCGAGAAAGGGCTGTGTAATACACTTGATGCCACATCTGCAAGTGACCCCGTTCTTTCAGCCCGCCGAGCATGATGCGGAACGCCTCTCTGGCGTGGCTGTATTCCAAGGGATCGAGCTTAAGCAGAGCCTCGGGGGTAAACCACCTCCTACGCATACGACGCCAGATAAACAAGAAACGCTTCAATCGCCTCCCATATTGACTCTCATGGCGAAGCAAAGCGACCATGGCAGCGAGATCTGGTCCCCTACGCTGTTCTAGCATCGCGTCGCAGATTGCCAATGCTGGAGGGAGATCATTAAAGTGTAGATGTGCCATAATGATTGCAGAATAGATAGGCGGATCTAGAGTCATAAGTTGGATGATCTTATCTCCTCGCGGGTTGATCCGTCCTGCTTTCGCGGCAACACCATCAAGAGGTGTGGTAGGCTTGGAAAGCATGAGACCACCATAATAACCATCCAGCATCCGGAGAAATTTGGTGAACCCACCATGATCATCACTCCGAGTATAGTGCGTAAGAATGGAAGGGACTATCAACTCGTTCGGTCGAATGTGACTTTCCAGGAATGACTCAATGACAATGTCAGCAATATTGTGGTGTCCAAGCATGGAGAGACGACTGAGGAGGATCTCGTATGTTCGCACTTCCGGCGCGACTGGCGCGGACATCAAGTTGTAGGATATCCGATTGAGAGTTTCTTGTAGAGAAAGCTCACGATTTGAATGGCGCCGGAGAACAGATAGCAATGCATTGTCCAGCTCCCAAGCCTGACCTTCCTCAATACCAGAATCTAGGTCGTAACGAGGATGCCGGACATGCTCGAAGCTGCTAAGGTCAAAGGGATCGCACGCCTTCAGCTGTTCTTGCTTCCACTGCAACTCCCTCAATGTGTCTTGATATCCCCGTCGTACCGAAGCATCCATATGGCTCGCCAGATCCAAGAAGGAGAACATACTTCGAGGGGCCTCATCTTCCTTGTAGCTTTCCAATGCAAACCGTACTGTCATCTTCGCCACCGACAACTCGACAGTTGCCAACTTCTTCGGTGTCCATGCCGATTTCAGCTCGCTTCGCCGTCTGTGTTCACTTGCGTATATGGATGTTCGGCTTCCTCGATTTGTCTCACTGATCTGTGGCGCCTTGCGCATCGGCCGTCCGTCCATTCTTGGTTGCAGCACAATACTTTCGGCGTAGATGCGTTTCAAATCTTCTATCGTATTGGGATCATCTCGATTGTGTAACTGGAACCTGCTTTCGCCACTTTCTTCGTCCAATGTCCTGTCCCACTCAGGTGTGTCTTCTTCTTGTGAATGAGTCCTGTCCGCGAGATCTCCATCCTGTCGATTCAAAGTCTCCTCTTCAGCATCCTCGGAGTGTTGCGAGATCTTTCCATCAGGACCTGTATGTAGCGCTCGTTGCGCCTGCGCTATTGCCACGTCCCATTGTGCTCGTCTTCTCCGCTTAGCCTGGACATCAGCGGCCGCAGCAGTCGCTATTATCGTGGCATAGCAAAGTGTAGTGAGGTGTTTATATTGAAGCTGGAAGGCCTTGGGGCGTAGTAGTGCCCCATTGGGAGGCGCGGAGAGGCACGAGATGCAGTGACAGCTTGATCTGGTGCCGCGCAAGAACGTCGTGAGCATTATCTACTCATCATGCGAGTGTATGGGAGTTACGTTGGGAGGAGCCAGTGGGTATCCTTTAGCAATGGTACGAAGATGCCTGTATTGTCGAGTTGTCACGCATGTTTGAGAAAATGGCAATCGTGAAGCGCATGTGCAATGACTCGAACGACAATTGGGCCGAGTCTCGGTTCTGTTTCATCGTCCAGCGCTGACCAGGCATTTGGGCACAAAAGGACGGACAGCAAACCTTACAAGGTGAAACCCCTGGAGAGATATCGAGAACTTTATGTGTCGAGAACTTGTCGTTGTTTCCTGGAACACTATACTATACTGTCATGGCTGGTAGATTGAGCGCTCAGATTGTAAAAGCTTCAACCAACATTATAAATAGCTAGAAGACGTGATTCCCACTTCCCGTCAGACACCGAAGAAGACAGGCCTGCAAAACGGCAAAAACACGAGCATCGCAGCCCAGCAATCCCAGAGCCAGTAACGGACATCACAGAGTCAGCATCAGAGCCACCCGCACCAGCCCTAGCACCCACTGCGACCTCGGCTCCAATGCCATGTCCAGCCGACTCGAGCTTTTCTGTACGCCGAATCATGTCCGAAGACGAAGACAGCTCGCTCCTCCTGAAGACCGTTTGTACGGATAGAGTGCCCGACTATGCAGCTGTCGGCTCCGAAGAGTTTGAGGCTGAAGCAGCGAGGTGGTATGGTAAAGACTGGAGGAATGAACCAGAATATCGAAGCGCGCAAGGACTACGATCTGCGACGCATATGATACAGTGGCAGCTTATATTGAAGCGAATCGAGATGATGTCAGAAGATGATCAACGAGTGCAGTATGCTGCTGTAGGTATCAACTGTACGTTTCCAGAGGCACTGTCGATACTGCATATACTAATGAGCAGCGTAGACGAGACACAAACAGCGAAGCATGGGGGAGATCAAATCCAATATGAGATGCAGGAAGAGGATTTCTTTTGACAGATTGAGAGTCTGGGTCTGTCTACATGAACACTAATGCAGAATATACCAATATGAAAAGACTGTATACATTCCCCCACTATCACTATGCGCCATCGCCTTGCCCTTTTATCTTCACCGTTCTTCATTACTGTTAAATGTCATACTCAATGTCCATCCATCTAGTTTTTGCGGGAGTTGGCGTGGGTATTGGTGTGGGAGTCGAAGTAGTAGTTACTCCAGCACGACTTTGTCAATGAAGAGGAAAGAGCGGCGAGGGAAGGAGCGAAGCAGGCCTCAGAGTTTGACGTCGAGGTTGTTTCCGACTTCATGTCTTCCGTAGACATTCAAAACTGGAGGCACTCGAAATCTACAAGAGAGAGTGGCAGGACACGCTGTACACACGCGCGTTTGTCGTCGAGCTGGTGCTGGAAAAGCACAAAATCAGCATTTCGCAATGGCTAGACAGTGTCATCAAGAGTGCCAAGAAGGGAAAGTTTAGGATGTTACCACAGTTCAGCGACTACGACTCGTTGAAACTAGACGAGGATGATCTGAAGATACTAGCAGACAAGCTAGGAGGGGGATGCCTTGAATTCGCCCAACGATGTATGCGAGCTATGAAAGATGATTGCCGGCTCGAGACATCATTCTCGATCTATGGCGTGCCCCTCAAGGCGTCACACTATGGGGCTTGGGACAGTCACCATAAGATGCTCATTGATAGCTCAGCAGGAGAGCTTGTTGTCCTCGCCCCCGAAACAACCGTTGTCAGTAAAAACGGAGTTGAATACCGCCTTAGTGGCGAAGACCTTTCGCAGTCTAGGAAGACCAAGGATGGTGCTATGAAGACCGAGCCCTGGACCAGGCAAGAGTCTCTTGCAGTAGCCATAAGGGCTAGCACAACCAAGATGATGGAGGCAACGGGTAGTCTCGTTATCTTTACCCGCGCGGTGCGATATGATGGGCTCGGCATCTTCGTCGGCAGGATCTTCTGGAACTTTGCTACGTGTGCGTTGACCTGGATAACGGGAGTAGATGGAGAAGACAAGGAATACTGTATCAAATTCTCCGAGTCACATAGCGCAGAAGACAATGTGCTTGCAAGAAACTATTTCAATAATGTTTTGAAGCATATGGATCCTCATGGCGTCTTCATCTCATCAGGGATGGCGCGACTTCATTTTAAGATCTGGACTGCAATGGAGCAACGCGGGCTTTGCGGAAAGAATGACTGAAAGTCCTCGCTTCTGCCCTCGCAAGTGCCGCCCTACTGCCAATAATTACCAAGATGGAGAATCCGAGCAATGGATCTGTGAATAGACGAAGGCGCGGAACAACCGAGACAATGTGGTCATTGCCAGTATGTCAGCAGAGTTTCTGATGATGCAATATCACTAACTTGATGCAAGCCAAATTCACCACACCGTATACCTTCCACGACACAGGCAAGTATCCTCATGTTGCCAACACATGTGGTAACCACAGGAAGAGTATCCATATTTCTGTTCGCGATTCGTTGAAGAAGCTGCAGACTGATTACATTGGTGAGTACTTCCTGACACTGGTTGCACAACTGTAGCTTACGAACAATGCCAGATATCTTGTACCTCCATTGGTGGTGAATCTGAATTTTTTTCCTTACGCAGCCACACTGATCATGAGAAGGGACTGGACCACCAGCGTAGAGGAGGTGATGGACTCTCTACACGTTCTGGTAG
>Ga0268246_10000667_pt1 | contig 13816 bp, 11 predicted proteins | sample AgamicOrSfe_FD_200242 | JGI IMG/M metagenome (GOLD analysis project Ga0268246, IMG submission 200242) | Agave microbial communities from Guanajuato, Mexico - Or.Sf.e (v2) (version 2) | ecosystem: Host-associated > Plants > Phyllosphere > Phylloplane/Leaf | place: Guanajuato, Mexico | collected...
GGGGTGGGCGTTGAGGATGGAGGGCGGTGGGGGAGTGCCGGATGGGGAGGGAGAGTGGAAGAGAGGACGGTAGACTTCGTCGCTGAGGATGGTGATTGGGGGGTTGTGGCTCGAGGCGATGGATATTAGGGAGGTGAGGAGGCTGCTGGGGAGGATGGCGCCGGTCGGGTTGTTGGGATTGCTTGGACAGGTTAGCACAGCAGTATCAACGTGAGCAATGTTGAGACGGCGCACTTTATCACGATAAGTTTCGTGTTAGGCCGTATGAGTGCTTTCAGCTCCTCAATATCCAGCTGCCAGTCTTTCTCCTCATGCATTTCCCACAAGCTCACTTCTGCCCCAAGACTCCGTGGTACAGAGTGCAGTTGTTGGTATGTCGGGTTCTGGCATATCACATGGTCACCTGGTTCGACCAAGGCATACAAAACCAGGAAGTTCGACGCAATGGCGCCAGGATTGATCAGGATATTGTCGACTGACAGAGGATTGTCCGAGTTCTCGTTATATATTTTGGCAAGATTTGTCTTCAGTGCAGCAGATCCGCGAATCTCGCCATATGTCTGAGGCGTTCTTGGGGCGAAGAGGTCGAGTGCCGTCACAGCAGGGCCGTCCGATGCAGAAGGAAGAGATAGAAGATGCTCAACCGAGACAGAAGCACAGCATGTTTCAGCGATATTATACTTTGCGCTGGTCTCATACTCGTCCATCCACTTCATGTTGATCATCAGTAAGCTATTCTTTCTGCATAGTGTTTCACGACAGATTCACGCACCATCTCCACCTCGAATCTTTCTACTTTGACCATTTTGTGTAGCGTGGATATGTCAAGAAAATTATGAACTCGAGATTTCACTGGTACTGTGCTGAAAGGTCAATCCAAGTAGAACTCGTACGACACTTTCCTCAAGATATTCCCAGACTTTTGTTCTATGACCAGGCGTGGTCTCAATCTGAAACTCCACTGGCACGCCAAGCTTTTGTGACCTTCCCAATGGAGACAACAAGATTTCAACGATATGCTGATAAATGCACCTCTGGCAAGAAAGTCTCCAGCATCCCGCAGGCCAATAGGCCTTGCTCGAGTCTACTTACACAATCTCAAGCATGCCACGCAAGACCTCGGAGAGCACACCTCTCCTCACCGAACAAGCGCCAACGCCAATCGACGCAATCGATCACGACACCGGCTTTGCGGCTGCTAATCGAGCAGACTATGGAACACGCGGCGATTCACCGGTAGACGAAGAGGATGGTCAGGTCACCACAGGAGCACAAGAAGCAGATGGTAGCACACAGGAGCAAGATGGCGGAAAAGCCCCGTATACAGGCGAGCCAGACATGCGGTCTCAGATGAAGTACATCATGCCAGCCCTCGCCATCGGAGTCTTCCTCTCCGCCGCAGACCAGACCATCATCGTCTCCTCCTACGGCAAGATTGGCAGCGATCTCGACGCCCTCTCAGAGACCAGCTGGATCGCAACAGCATACTTCCTCTCCTTAACTTCAGCGCAACCTCTATACGGCAAATTGAGCGATATCTTCGGTCGGAAACCTTGTCTCCTATTTGCATACCTCGTCTTTGGGCTGGGCTGTCTCTTCTGTGGTCTCGCCCAGGACATCAACCAGCTTATTGCTGCTCGCGCTTTTGCTGGTATTGGCGGGGGTGGAATGACGACTGTTGTCTCGATATTACTCAGCGATGCCATACCACTACAGGAGCGAGGCACATGGCAAGGCTACGTCAACATCATCTACGCAACAGGTGCCGGATGCGGAGCTCCTCTTGGTGGCCTCTTAGCAGATGGTATTGGCTGGCGATGGTCCTTTCTCGGTCAAGCACCGCTATGTCTTCTGGCATTCTTTGCAGTCTTCTTTCTGCTCAAGCTGCCCAGTAAGGACTCCACTGATTGGCGATCGAAGCTGCGCCGGATTGATTTCTTGGGCGCTCTGATGCTTGTTCTTGCAATCTTCACTCTGCTATTCGGTCTGGACCGTGGCAGTAATGTTTCATGGCGGGTTAAAGAGTGCCTCGTCCCGCTCTGTCTATCTTTCCCACTCTTCGGCGCCTTTCTCTTCGTTGAGATAAGAGTCGCAAGTGAGCCATTCGCGCCTAAACGTATCATTCTCAACCGGTCACTGGTAGCCTCCTACCTCTGCAACTTTTTCTCATTTGGTGGTTGGCTTGCAGCACTATTCTACCTACCTCTATACTTCCAAGCAGTAGAAGGCCGCTCCGCATCCATGGCCGGAGTACTCCTCATCCCCTGCATCATTTCCGGCGTCAGTGGCAGTCTCTTCGGCGGGATATACATGCAGAAAACAGGAAAGTACTATTGGATAACTGTTCTTGCATACAGCGCAACTGTTTTGGGACTTGTAGGCATCACCCTCCTCTCAGGCATCGTCGCTCAATCTACAGTGGGAATCATCATCTGCAGCTGTGTCTGCAGCTTCGGAAATGGTATCGGCGTCACGACGACACTGATTGCACTCATTGCAAACGCAAGCCGTGAAGATCAAGCAATCGCCACGGCCTGTAGCTACCTCTTCCGCTCACTGGGGTCCACAGTTGGTGTGAGCTTGACCTCGACAGCGGCAAATCAGACTATGAGGACGGCGCTGGAGCAGAGGTTGCGTAGTGGTGCCGATGCAGACAAGATTGTCGAGGGCGTGCGGAGGACGCTGAGCTATATCAAGACTTTGGAGCCGCAAACGAGAGCGATTGTGAGGAAGTGTTACTTGTTGAGCAATAGAGCGGCGTTCATACTAGATACCTGCATCGTGCTTGGGGCAGCGATCAGTGCATGGATGATTAGAAAAAAGCCGCTGACGCGGTGAGGTGTATACAATTGTACAGCATCGAAAGTATTGCGCATCTTACTCATACATCGAGTATGTAAGATGAGTTGTAGGATGAGTTACATTATTTGCTATAGTCCAGCTGTGACTAACTACTCATGCCATGATATCATATTCATCATTTCGTTCCAATATGCTTCGGTCATTATTGCAATGTCGTGCTTCACCTAGCTTAGAAGCCACGCTGCTCGCCCTGCTGCTGACCCTGGTCGTAGGACTGGTCCATTGAGTTGTCAAAGCGGTTGACGTCCTGGTCAGCGTCACCTGTCCGTGTGTTAGTCATCATCCATTCAATGGCATTCGTGTCTACACATACGGCCCTCGCGCTCAACTCCGCCGAAGAGACCGCCAATCTTTCCAGCAATCTTCTCAGGTGCGTTCTCAACGTCGTTCACATCACGGTCAACATCCTGTCGTACGTCCTGCTCGGCATCACCTACATGAATGGTCAGTCAGGATCATCTACTCTGGAAGACGCTATACTTACGAGGAGCATTCTCTACATCAGACACACCCCTCTCGAAGGTGTTACCAACAGAGTTCTCGTCCTGCTGGATGTCCTGTCCAGCTCGGTCGTAGTCACCCTCTGCGATGAGTATTGAAGTCAGTAAACGATCACCATTGGTCGAGACCACGGTTCATGCATGCTAAGCTTTCGCCAAGTTGCTCTGGGCATTGGGGATTCACTAACCAACAGCACCGGCGGCGTAGCCCGCGTCGTTTGCAGCGTTTTGGTCGTAGTCAGACATGTTTGAGAGTGGTAGGAGGATTGATATTTTGTATTAGAGTGTTTGCTTTTCGAGATGCAGGAGAATGAGAACGAAGGACATCAGGCCAGATTATATGCTGGAGAGTGCCCCAAGTCTTGGCCTACGTAAAGTCAACATGAAACGCGCCACGACCAAGTCCACTTCAGGTGTGATAGCTCCAGCTAAACGCCGAATCACGTGGTTTACCTGGCTATATCATGATATGCTGAATAGAGCAATATGTGGGCCAATAGGTCGATCAATCCCCAGCCACCTCTTTCACAATCCTGCATTCCTTAACCTCCTCCAGCACTGCCTACGCCCGCAATATTGATTCGGAACGCTTATAACGAATAGTGAAGCTGCCTGTTCAATAACCGCAGACTCACAGAATCGCGCAAATTTCCACACCTGCAACAGCTCTCGCACGCCTCCGAAACCCATCCTCGAAGCGTGGAAGTGAACGCGATACCCCGCAGTCACTATAGCCAGGAACCACGAACCGCTGCCAAACCACTATCGGCCACTGGACCCAAATACAGCGCCAAAATCTGAAACAAGACCATCATTATTGATGGGGCGCAAGAACAAAATGACATCCGGCTCTACGCGCACGGATTACATACAGCGCGAATTCAATGATCATCCCTCCCTGGCGTCAATCGACGACTATGAACCTAGTCCGCGACGCTCCCCTGCTGTCGACCTGCCATCCCAGCACTCAGGCTTCCGCTCATACGGCCCTCCCTCGGACGTGACATCGGACCAAGACTCAGAAAGCCCGTGGTCACCACCAGCATGGCGACGACCAGCAAGTGGATGGTTCCAACCAGTGGATAGACTGGCGCAAGCACAACGGAGAGGTAGCGCATGGAACGGGCAGATCAAGGAAGAAGAGGACGAAGATATGCCAATACCCGCGATGGTGCCGTTACCTATCAGTCCTGAGAAAACACCAAGTCCGGACGAGGACATCAAGCAAGAAAAGAACGAGAGAATCATACACGACATTGTGCAAGCGCGGGGTGGAGCAAAGCTTCAGGAGTTGAGCAGTACATTGAAACTGGAGCCGACGTCGAATAGTGATAAAAACAATTGTAGGTTGAATGCGATTGGAGCTGTGTAGGCCATGTACTCACAAATGCAGACATACGCTTCTCGGTGCGAGCTGACGTGCAACATCGTACGGAACCGATAGAAGCGTTGGTTACCTTCTTCCAATGCCAATACAAGCGCATCACAAGATCGAAAAGCTCTTTCTTTACCTTTTTCACATTCACCATCCTGCTCGCTGCGATGGTGAAAGCGTTGTTCGAGCCGCATGATTCTGGGCCGGTGCCGGATCTGGTCAAGGTTGCTGGATTAGCACGAAGTTTCGAACCAATCATACACTATTCCGAGAATGGCGTCGCGCAAGTTGGTGAGCTGCAAGAGACTGGCGTAGCAGTTTGGGATCTTGGCGAGACTGTGAGATATTCGAACATGACTTCGTCATCGATTATCGTCCGGGAGCTCGATGATCTCAGTGAGAGTCTCAAGACTCTTGCCATTGAACTCACGCGCTTCTTTGCGAACGTAGATGGCGATATCGACAGGTAGGCATAATCTAGTTCAGAACAGAGACCTCACACTGACACATACTTAGCATCCTCATTGTCATGGAATGGGCCAAACGGGAACTCCATCAAGTATCCAGCCACATGCCGGGTCGACTACAAGCTGTCTACGAAAATATGCACAACTATATCCGTCGTGTCGGCGGCTTTGGTGCTAGTAAAATGCTCACGGACTTTTTTGGCCAAACACACAATCAGCTCACGAAATCTACGCTACAACGAACATTCAACGAGTTCCTCAACGTGCTGGAAGAGAGTATCAACACAGAATTAACGTATTCGACTGCCTTATTCGGACTATTTGAAGCTATTGACAGGCAGTTCCTCAACCTTCAACGCACCGTGATACGAGAGACAGACTCGCAAGAGGTCGGCGAGGCCACTGCCAACTCTGAACTGGCGGAGTTATGGCGTCGACGTATCGGTAGCAATAAAGCGCGCATTGCCAAATTTGAGAAGAACAAGCTCTTACTAGCGAGCATCAAGGACAAGACTGTGCAAAACAAGCTGACCCTCGTCGACCACAACGGGAAGCTGCTGAAACTCAAGAGCAACTTGGAGATCCTACGAAAGAGGCTAGTGAGTCCTTTGGTCAGGAGTAATGACACCAGCACGTTATCTGTCGAGGAGCAGATCAAGGGCCTCGATGGAACATATGAATACCTACGACTTGCACGCGAGCATCAGAAGACGAAATTCATGGAAAGACTATATGGCGCTGGCGCACGAAGAGTCACGATTGGCGAGGAACGCGATGCATGAATTGGGTATTGAGGATGCATGGTTGGGAAAAAGGTGTATATGTTTGGGCGGCAATTGTTCATGTTTAGGATATTGTAGGCTAGACTTCTGCTGTTGGATAGAGCCCGTGTCTTATTCTTTATCCGCACTCGTGCTTTCCCATTGTTTCCAGGTTCTCTTGTCCTCGTAGCTCGCTTGATATGCTCGTTCTCCACAGATGTTGTATGCGCACGGCGATCGACAGGCACAATGCAAGCCGATGCACGTCAGCCAAGACAAATCTGAAACGGGCTGATTTTCCGGCCAAGGATGGCTGTGCAAGCTACTCCGTCTCGTCCCTGCCGTATCCTGTCGTTCAGCTACACTCGCCAAGCACAGTGTGAAAGAGGCACTGAAGCTGCTGTATAGTCTCTCACATCTCTCGTCACAATGGGTGAGTCCTAACAATCGCCTCTACATCTGAAACCCAGCACTTCCATTAAGCACAGCTAACTCGTCTGATCTCCCTCCTCACAGCATCCAAGCTCCGTCCCAAGATGCGCCAGGCCTTCCGCGCCGGCCGCATGGTCGACGTCGACGAGAACGACAACGAAGTCTCCCACAACAACTCCAATGAAAACACCCCTCTCATCTCGCGCGCCTCCACCCAAGTCTCCAGCGTCAAATCCCGCCTCTCCTCCTCCCTTACCGACGAGCGTGCCTACATCCGCTGGCCAGCCCAGTTCCTGCACACCACCTGGGAAGTCCTGATCAGCAATTACGCCAACATCTTGCTTGTCTTCGTGCCGCTGGGTATCATTGCGGGCGTGGCGGGCTGGGACCCCGTGGCTGTGTTCGTGCTGAATTTCCTGGCGATTGTGCCGCTGGCGGGATTGCTTGCGTTCGCGACGGAAGAACTTGCGGCGAAGTTGGGGCAGACGATTGGTGGATTGTTGAATGCGACGTTTGGGAATGCGGTTGAGTTGATTGTGAGCATCATTGCGTTGAGGGAGAAGCAGATACGGATCGTGCAGGCGAGTATGTTGGGTAGTATTTTGAGCAATATGTTACTGGTACGTGTCGTATCCCATTCATTGCATTCTGTACGACTGACAAGAAAACAAGGTTCTCGGCTGCTGTTTCGTCGCCGGTGGTTTCGCCGCTCAAGAACAAGTCTTCGATGTCACCGTCGCGCAAACAATGGCCTCCCTCATGGCCGTCGCCAGCGCCTCCCTCATCATACCCGCAACCCTCTACGCCTCCATCCAAGACGCCGATGCCCCTAAGACGCCTTCCCCAAACGACCCCGCCATCATGATCCTATCGCGAGGCACATCCATCATCCTCCTAGTCCTCTACTGCCTGTACCTCTACTTCCAGCTCTACTCCCACGCCAACCTCTTCGACGAAGAAAGCGGCAAGTCCGACGACCAGCCCAGCTCCGGCGACGCTGAAAACCAAGACTCTGGCCGAAACGACACCCACGAAGTCAAAGAAGGCGACACGCTCTCCCCCTACGCCGCCGGCATCGCCCTCGTGCTAATCACCATCTGCGTCGCCATCTGCGCCGAATTCCTCGTCGACAGCATCGACTCCATCGTCGAGCGCGCGCACATTTCCAAGACATTCATCGGCCTGATCCTGTTGCCTATCGTGGGCAATGCGGCTGAGCACGTCACGGCGGTGGTGGTCAGTCTGAAGAGTAAGATGAATCTGGCGATTGGAGTGGCGATTGGAAGTAGTCTGCAGATTGCGATGTTTGTGACGCCGTTTTTGGTGGTGCTGGGGTGGGCGATTGATAGTCCGATGACGCTGAAGTTTGAGGTAGGTTGATCTGAGTGTGTGAAAGGTGAAGGTGTTCGCTGGCTAATACGGATGCAGATGTTCGAGACGGTGGTGTTCTTTGTGAGTGTGCTGATTGTCAACTATTTGATTGCGGATGGACGAAGGTATGTTTGGTACATGTTCCGTAATCTGTTGCCTGCTGACTCTTCCTCTAGCAACTACCTTGAAGGTTGCATGTGCATTGGTGTCTACTTGATAATAGCCCTGGCATTCTACGTAATGCCAGAGGCCCCTGGTGATGCATGATTTGCTCCTGCAGCCCTAGCTCGTCTACTGCAAGAGGCGGAGACATCGATGCGGCGCACGGGAGAGCATGTACATACTTAGGACTTGCTCATTCCTCTGTGCATCTCCTGAGCAGGATCTAAGCCGCGAGATCGTCCGAAATATTGCACAACCTTCTTGTATACTTTATGTTATTGTAATGCCAGCCAAACTTGCAGAATCTTCGAGGTTCATCGATAGTTCTCTAAGTTGTCGTGGCAATGACGTGGTCTTGCACAGCTGCTGTGGATGCTTCTTACACTCTCCGTGCCCATAAACCCCTGCCAGCTGCGACATCTCGGCTGTGCATCAATGTGATACAACACTTACTGAATACAATCTGAACATAATTTCGGGGATGCGACGTATGAATTTCTGCTCAGACTCACGTTTTCGCAAACTATGATTATCATGATCATCTTCCTGCAGCAATCACTAGAGCAGTCTCAGGCATGCAGCGAAAGGGAAGACACGATGATAAGAGGGCGCAATAGGATGAGCTGGCGAGCCTGATAGAGAAACATTCTATTCGGTGAGCAGCTGATACTCCGTACTATTAGTCTGCAAACGGTAAGAGTGGCATCTATAATCTGCACCTGCATGATCACCAGATCTCAGGTTCACGTATTGCATGTGTCATTGTGGTACTGTCAAGCCGAAAGCTGTTTGAGCTTCGACTGCTTTGACCTCAGCTCATACGTTGCGTGAGTCCTCGTTGAGCTCTCATTCTGTCTCCTGGTATGTCATTTACTCAAAACACGTCCGCACCTGTTCTAGCGCAGCTTCGTGACCACTCGGCGCGCTGAATCCTTGGTTGTGAGAATCGAGAGCACACCGGGAACTCTTCCGTTGTGGGCATCCTTAAGGTAGAATTTGACAGGCAGCGCACTACGTATAGAGCAGAGATTGTTGAGACACCTGACAAGCTTCAGCTCCTGAAAAGCCGGGTGACCGTAGGTGGCCATCTGTCCGAGATCGAGAAGTGGCTGTGAATGATTCTCCACTCTCTTTGCAGGAGCAGGAAACAGGGTGTAGTCGAGCGTTTGGAGATTCGGCAAGCGCTGGATGGTAGTGATCAGGACAGTTTTGCGCAAGTCGAATATCACACTTGACGGATCGTCATAGGAGATCCAAGACAAGGTAAGTGGAGCTACTTGGACTGCCCGAATATGCGTCTTGAATACATCTTCAAGCATTGCGAGGTGTTCGATGGCTACACGAGCGGCCTTCAGCTGCTTTCTGGAGGCCCGAATATGCGACGCAGGCTCCACATGAATGGGAGTCAAGATCATCCACATTATACGAGTGTAAGTCATCAGGAAGCGTATCGCGGCAGGATATAGACCTTTGATTGAACAGTTCTCGGTGACAAATGTAGCCAGGAAACGCTGGACTGAAACCGTGGTGTCTGAGGAATAGATTATGATATTAGGTCGACCGTCATGCCAGTCCTTGACCTGCAAACGAAGAGGACCCGAGACAAAGTGCGAGAAAATCATGTTCCAGATCTCAACAGGTAATGAGGGTAACATGCTGCGCACCGTGAACTGTTGTAGATGACTGAAGAGCTTCGACGTTGATGATGAGGACCTGGAGGAGGTTAGCACAGGCAAACAACACCTTCACACTTGATAGTTTGAAGGACGAGCCAGGGACAAGTGGTGTGTTGATGAAATCACAAACACTTCGTGTATAGCTGTGACAGCATTATCGTGAAAGGATGTCAGAGTCAAGAATGAGGTGAGTGAAGGATGGACCTGGAGGTGCAAGCATGAGATCCTGCAGCACGTGCCTTTCTGAGTCAGCAAGAATGACGTCCTCGTTTTGTGATTGTTTCAGATTCGACTTATTCACGACATCAATTGTCCATCGCCCAGTAACAGCGTCACCACTAAACGTCTAGGTCGTGTGTTGCTTCGTCCCAAGATAGCACTTTCCGCAACTGGATTCAACCCGTTGTCAACATGTTAAGCGACCTCCCATCGGAAATCCTGCTGGAGATCATATCTTATGCGCCAACAGCACAATTCCTCCACAATCTTAGTCGCACCAATCATAAGCTACACGATCTAGTTGAGGCCGACGGCTGGAAAGTCTTCGTGCTGGGACGCTTCCCATCCATACCGGTGCCACCATACTGGAAGGACGCCGCTCATGCGCTCACAACACTCTCGAGGAATTGGGACAGGAAGGCCTTCATCGCACGAGACTTCTCGCCTGTCAATACCAGTATACTGTGTTTACCGGATGGTGACTTGCGTAAAGTTGGCGACCAATGGAAGATCGGTCATGGTCAAACCATGGGATATCAACCTGTTGTCGACAGCTACGAGCAATGGACAGGCAACACATGGGACTCGAGGAAAGAGGTGGTTATATACGGCGCTGGCTCGGACTTGATCATGGGCACAACTGAAAGAGGCCGAAGGGTGAACAGTCAATGGCAGACAGCAAAGAAAGAGGAGCGAGCAACGAGCTTTGCGCCAGATAGATCTAAAAGGACGTGGACCTCATACAAGGAGGCCAGGCATTGGGAGGGCAGAGATGATATTACCACGGTGAACATTGTGCGCCCACATCAGCTGCCCAAGGCTGGTAATATCACTGGCGAGACGGTCATAGTCGGCAGAGCTGGAGGTGACCTGGATCTGCTTCGACTATCTGCTGGACAAAAGAACTGCAACGTCCGCTCTTATCAGACAAAAGGCCGCAACGTACGAGCCGCGGATTTGATGAATGGACAATCACCTCTGCTCGCAACTTGTCTAGGAAACACACAAGCCGCACTCTTCAGAGTCCACGATGATAGCACTTTCGCCAAGCCTATTAGCGAGGTGAGTTGCGTCCCAGAGAAGGAGATGAAGCAGTGCCGTCTTTGGTCATGCAAGTTTCTAGGTTCGGACAAGCTCGCCCTTGGACGTGGGATCGCAAAGCGCCTCGTCTACGTATATGGTGTTGGCCAAGATGGTCTGAGTGCCGAACCACTCAGGACTTTCGGTGGCGGGATTGAAAAAGAAACAAACACTTCGGCTTATCCTATAATGCCAATACCCGCCTCGTCGATATGCGGTGACATGGCTGGAAACACATTCTTTTCTGGTGGCTATGATGGGCTTATCAGACTGCATGACATGCGCTCCCCTGCCGAGTACGAGAACCTCATCACGGATCCGACTGATTACTCGGCAATCTTCTCTTTGGCAATGGTAGGTAGGGAACGACTGGTCGCCGGTGCCGCCATAAACTCCTTGCTCAAGGTTTGGGATTTGAGGTTCGCAGGAGGGCGGACGTATCACTATCTTGATGCCCTTTCTACTGATGGCACAGAGGATACCATCTCTACGACTACCACGGCAGGCGAACCGCATGCTGGTGGCTGGGACATCTTCGCATCTCCATATGATGTCGCCAATCGTCGCTGGCAACGCGGTCGAGACTCACCAATTTACAGTCTCTCGCGACCCTCCAATTCTTCAACGTCTTTATACGTCGGGCGTGAGAACAACGTGACGCAGCTGAACTTTACCAGTATGCTTGATAAGCACCCTGATCCTGTCTTCAAACACTCGATTGTGAGACGGCCCGGTGGAGATGTCGACGCCAAGAGAACATGGGACTCTGATGGCCGACACCGTGTACTTGGGCTGGCTATGTATGATCAGACGCATCAAGGCCATATGCCACTTAAGATCCAGAAGAATGCTGAACATCTAGATCCTGCGCAGACTGTACCTGGATATGATGACCGATGGAGGCCGGTGGGTATGAAAGAGTTCAGACAAGCCTCAGGCTTCTGATCATTATTAGCGGATTAGACTCTAACGATCCCGTCGTCTACCATCTGGGTACTACTCAGCATCTATCCTATAGTCGTAGTCTCAGGATATCGTAAATAGTATGATACCAAATACTGCCTAGTACATCTCATGTCTGTCGAGCCTCCGAGTGTTGTTTGTTAAAGGGGTAGCAAATTCAGGGGTCAATCTTCATGTGCAATCTTATCGGTTGAACTTCGACGACCGCCACAGTACAGCTTTGGTCTGATCTGTAGACCTTAAGCAATCTCGCTTCCTGCCACACCCTCAATCGTTCGACACCTCCCTTAGTCGACGAGTCAAAGCCGCCAACATGGCGCAAAACAAGGATACTCTTTTCCGCTCGGCGGAGATGTCGCTGACGCAGCTGTACATCTCCAATGAAATCGGCAGAGAGGTCGTAAGCTCGCTCGGTGAACTGGGCATAGTGGATTTCCGCGATGTAAGTAGTCTTGGACGATACGCCTCTGGAGTTTGGCCGCTAGCGCTTGGTATCGGACTGGCATCATGAGGGAGGATCTTATTTCGAGCAGCACAAGAGGCAGAAACGAATCCAGGATAAAGGCTAATCACGTTGTCAATAGCTCAACGGAGACACCACAGCGTTCCAGAGGACCTTTACGCAAGAGATTAGACGTCTTGACAATGTTGAAAGACAACTGCGTACGTGCTTCCAAGACGTCTTTGGTCAATCACGGCTCATGATATCCAGGATACTTCCACGCCCAAATCGAGAAGAACTCCATACCCATGCGCTCTATCTACGACTTTGACAGCCACATGTCGTCAGTCTCCGCGTCCGAGATTGACGAGCTCGCAGACCGAACCCAGAACCTCGAACAGCGCATCCAATCCCTCAACGACAGTTACGAGACATTGAAGAAGAGGGAAATGGAACTTACGGAGTGGCGTTGGGTGCTTCGGGAGGCTGGAGGATTTTTCGACCGGGCAAGAGGTCAGACTGAAGAGATCCGTCAATCGCTCGAGGACAGTGAGAACGATGACGCTCCTCTTCTTCGCGACATGGAGCAGAATGGCACAAATGGAAACGCCAACGGCGGTGACAGGTCTTTTTCGGTTATGAACATTGGCTTCGTTGCTGGTGTCATTCCCCGCGAGCGCATCGCAGCATTTGAGCGCATCCTGTGGAGAACACTGCGTGGTAACCTTTACATGAACCAGAGCGAGATTCCAGAGCCAATCATTAACCCCGAGAACAACGACGAGCTCCAGAAGAACGTTTTCGTGATCTTTGCTCACGGCAAGGAGATCATCGCCAAGATTAGGAAGATCTCTGAGTCTCTAGGCGCAGACCTATACGGAGTTGACGAGAACAGCGAGCTCAGACGCGATCAAGTCAACGAGGTCAACACGAGACTTGGTGACTTGAACAGCGTGCTCAACAACACCAAGAGGACTCTTGACGCCGAGCTTACTCAGGTCGGCCGCAATCTCGCCGCATGGATGATTGTTATCAAGAAGGAAAAGTCCATCTACCAAACACTCAACCGCTTTTCATATGACCAGGCGCGGAAGACTCTTATCGCTGAAGGATGGATTCCTACCAGTGCCCTCGGGCAGATTCGGTCGACATTGCAGGATGTCACGGATCGTGCCGGACTTAGCGTTCCTACCATTGTGAACGAAATCAAGACCACCAAGACTCCGCCAACCTACAACAAAGTCAACAAGTTCACGCTTGGTTTCCAGACCATCATCGATGCGTACGGTACGGCGAAGTACCGGGAAGTCAACCCTGGTCTACCTACCATTATTACTTTCCCCTTCCTCTTCGCTGTCATGTTCGGTGATTTCGGCCACGGAGCCATCATGTTCATGGCTGCCTTGGCTATGATTTATTTTGAGAAGCCTCTTTCCAAGGGCAAGCTTGACGAACTCTTCTCCATGGCATTCTTCGGACGATACATTATGCTTCTCATGGGTCTCT
>Ga0268246_10000668_pt1 | contig 13794 bp, 19 predicted proteins | sample AgamicOrSfe_FD_200242 | JGI IMG/M metagenome (GOLD analysis project Ga0268246, IMG submission 200242) | Agave microbial communities from Guanajuato, Mexico - Or.Sf.e (v2) (version 2) | ecosystem: Host-associated > Plants > Phyllosphere > Phylloplane/Leaf | place: Guanajuato, Mexico | collected...
TTCTGAGTGACGGCCAGTACAGAACGATTGGGAAGCAGGAGGGCGATTTCCTTATCAGATTTCTGATGCATGAGCCGGCGCACAATCTCAAGTTCAGGGGCTGACCATGCCACCCAGGACTTGTGTGCAACAATGCTCGTGGTAGTGAAAGTCCGACGGAGGACGCCGAAGCAGGATAGCATTTTGATTATGTAGAAGCGATGTGGTGTAGGAAATGAGTACCGGTATGGAGCAGTCCAGTCAGTTCCAGTACTGTACGGTATACCTCGAGCAAAGCCACCTTTGAGGTCGTTGTCCACCTGCATGTTGTCCGCAGGTTGTCCTGGAGCTGAAAGGTCATTCATTCATTCACGTGACAGCGACCACGACCGCCGCTGTGATCAAGAAAGAGAGGCTGGTTAGCAACAACATGCTGCACCAATCTCAAGCGCGCCAAAGCTGCTGCATCACCAGAAGGAAGAGATAATCGGAAGAAAGCCTGCAGAAAGTAATGTATGACAAATTATCACGAATGATGCACGCCCCGGCCTCCCGGTGCCTGTCGCAAGTCAACGCTACTACTATGCACACTACCGCTATCACTTCATCTCAAACTTCGTCCCAGCTTACATGAACCGCTTTGTGAATAGCATCGGAAGAATCGTCGAACAGTTTACTCCATTCCGTGCGACGCTCATCAAGACTTCAACGCTTGCGAAGATGTCGTCCCTCAAGCCTACTATGAGCGTTAATACTGAAAACACATCAATGTCGACCGAGAGAACGACCCCATCAGTTTCGGAAATACCAAAGATCGCTGCCTACAAAGCTGTCTCGCAGCCCTCGAGCGTTGCCGCATTGGAAGCAGCTGAGAAGCCAACTCCTGTTGTGGAGCCTCTACAGATCAAAGTTAATGATTCGCGTGGCGGATTCGTCCCAGCCTATTTACACATGTCTCCTGAGCACGACTCCACGGCGCCCCCGTCGACTGCAGCAATACTACTGTCTGGAGCAGGCGGAGGAGTTGTCGGTCCTTCTGGGATCTACCTCAGCATGGCGACGAAGCTGGCTGCATTAAGTGCCACGGTACCCACCTTGAGATTGGACTACAGGTTCCCGGCTAGGGATGCAGCATGCTGTGAAGACGTGCTTGCAGCCATGGAGTATTTGGGTACTGCCTTTGGCATAACCAGATTCGTTCTGATCGGCTGGAGCTTTGGTGGAGCACCAGTATTCACGGTGGGAGGAGAAGATCAACGTGTGGTTGGCTGCGCAACAGTGGCAAGTCAAACAGCAGGCACAGAAGGCATCCGCAGTTTAGCGCCCCGACCTGTACTCTTGCTTCATGGCCTCGAAGACAGTACACTATCGCCACGATGCTCGGAACAGCTTTACGACATGTACGGACCAGATGGTGACAGGGAGATCAAGTTCTTTGAAGGTGATAATCATGCATTGACCACGTCCTCAGTGCTAGCAGAAGAGCTATTGATTGGGTTCGTCGTCAAATGCGCGGGCATAGGAATGAGCAAGAGTGAGAAAGAAATGGCTGCAAAGGAGATAATCGCGAGCGAGGAGAAGGTCACAATTATGAAGCAGGGAGGCGACCTTAGAGGCGATGAGTCGGCCGATTGAACGTGGAGTTCCTTTTTGCTCGGGAGTCGCCGTAAGCGATTGTCAAATCGTGAGCAGATGAGTCAATACTGTATTCTTAGACGCTTGCAGACTTTGGTTCTATAGATATATGCACGGTGGTCGTCAGAAAAGAGGTGAATGAATAGGACGTTCAGAAAGGGGTCGTTGACGTTCCAAGGTTGACGGAGATCTTGGTGCAAACTCCGCTTTTTGTTCTCAAGTCATTTTAGCATTGCAGTCGACCACTTGCATATTGCATTCAAGCACCACAACTATGCCAGCGAGACTCCCACACAGCTTACCAACGACGCTTGCGCTTCGCCCACGGCAGCCGCAATGCTTCGCACCTCTGCGGACGGTGCGAAACTATGCCGATGGAGAGCTGGGCCGGATGAAGGAGGATGTCACGGAGAAAGATTACAAGGAACACATACCTCATGTCTCTGAGGAAGACGCGGCGATTAAGAGCGCCATGCACGAACAAGGACCGAACATTGATCAGGGAACAAAGGCGTCGGAGGTGGGTTGCAGTCTATATCCGCAATTATCAGGACCAAGGCTGATGTCATTCAGGTTGTAAAGGGTGACAAGGAAGCTCAAGCGAACCTGCCAAAAGTCATGCAGGATGCACTGAAGAAGAAAGAGTCACTGCCGAATCAACCTGCCCAGACTCGGCCATACTCGACCATGAGCCGAGCTCGTGTTTCCGTCCTACATCAAGCAAATTCACGGACCTTCTCGACGTCCGCACGCCGCTTCCGCGAAGTCCAATCGAGAGGCGCCTACAGCAACTTTGACGAGAACCAGACGTTCTTCGAGACTCCTACACAGGCACAAGCCGAGGAAGAGGCAGCTCTAGAGTCGGAACAGCGTAGCTTAGGGACGCTGCTCGCCGAAGAGGATCTGGAAGAGGAGGTTACACACAAGTTTGGCTTGCCAACCCTTCCATTACCACCAGGAAGCAACCTGCGAAAGAGGTATGAGCCTATTGTGGATCAGGTCACGAAGTTGTTGATGCAGGATGGCAAGCTGAGTGTTGCACAACGGGTACGTTCCGTATTTCTTGAACGGGGTCCACCTTTCTATCCTATTCAGACGCAACAGCTTACCGTTTGCCATGTATAGTACTCCTACTGACGTTCTTATGCAGAATATGAATACTATCCTCACACATCTCCGGACGTCACCAGCACCTCGTGCAGATGCAAAGCACCCTCTTCTTCCTACGGCACCACCACATTCCATGCTTCCACTCAACCCAACACTATATCTCACCCTCGCCATTGACTCCGTTGCACCCATCTTCCGCATTCGCTCACAACGTGGTGCAGCAGGAGGTGGTGTAGCTCTACAACTTCCAGTTCCATTGCGCCAACGTCAACGTCGAAGGACAGCGGTACAGTGGATGCTAGATGCGGCGGATAAGAAGAAGGGAGGGACAAGTAGCTTTGCGAAGAGATTTGCTGAGGAGGTTGTGGCTGTTGCGGAGGGAAAGAGTTCATGCTGGACAAGGCGGGATGCGCTACATGCAATGGGCATCCGTGCTAGGGCGAACTTGACGGTCATGGCGATGAAGCAGAGGAGGTGATGATACTATCCGTAATCAATAGTCACGTCTTCAATGTCATGAACTGTATAACACGACTCCCTGCACGTTCTTCCGGAGGCTGAAAGGGAGAGGTGGCGGTCACGTGCTATAAATTTTGTTGTTTCAAACGCATCCAGCGATGAGGTGAAACCTGGATCTTTCCAGCGAGTTAGATCATACATCTTTCCTTTCCTCTGTGCCCGTCGCGTCAGCTGTTCGTCTTACGCGTCAGCTCTGACTATGTGATCATCTCGGAAGTCACTTCTCAAAACGAATCTGACTTGCCAGGATGAGCAATTTCAACTCCTGGCCTCCAGGCAGGAACAACAACAATGGCTACGTGCAACCGACTGATAACGCTAACGCCAACAACTTCTTCCTGAATGGTGTTGGCCTCCCGAGCTTCGAGGAGTTCAACAATCAATTCCAAAATGGATTGGGCATGCCGCCGCCGTCATTCACTCCGGTCAACCTCTTTGCAAACCCTATCTTCACTCAAGCTTCGAGCCAGTCGTTCACTCCGCCACAACCTAGTGCACCGCTCTCCACAGCAGCAAGCGAGGACGGCGAGATCGACGAGGCTCTTGACAATTCGCAGGTTGCCGCGGCTAATGCAGTCATGATCTACTTGCCAGATGGTCGTATCAAAGGTAAGAACACCAGTAGCTCGGTCGTATGTGAAAATGTGAGCACCGAAAGTGCAGCGAGAGAGCTGTTCAGGAACGTAGATAGATCCAACATTGTACGCACTCTTGCCCTGGATGCTCCCAGCAAAGGGTTTATCGTCGGCTTCAGGGACTATAGTGCTTGGCGTAAAGCCTGGGAGAACGCACCTGAACACCTGAAGCGACAAAAAAAGGGAACAACAAAACAAACAATCGCGCAAGCTACGGCGGACAGGGCACTCGGAAATGTTGTGAAGAATGGGACGCCACAGAATGGGCAAAAGACGAGCCAGACTGGAACCTCTGCGAGCGAGGACAAAGCGAATCTGTTGAGATCCAAATTACTGGCTATGAAGATGAAAACACCAGGCCAAGATGAAGTGCCGACTCAGGCCACGGCCTCCCCAGCACCGCCTGTAGTGCAATCGACCCCAAGCAGAATAGCAACGCCTGCGACAGTCATCCCTCCTGGAATTAGTGCCGACGTGTTCTCAAGCGAGATTGACAAACTCATCGAGCAGGGACGGGCTGCTGCTGCCACAAATGAGCATGCTGCAAATGGTCACAAGGACAAGGTTGAGCAGGCTCCGAAGGCTCAAGCACCTGTCATGGAGGTAGATAAGCAGTCAAACATGAACAAACCCGACGCGCCACCAGTAAATTGGGCCACAGCCATCAGACAGGCAAGTCAGCAACCAACAGTCCTGCTTGATAAGCCCAAACCGAACACCGATCACGTTGACAGTAGTTCTCGAAAGAACGGCAAGCTCGGCAACCAACATACCACGTCAGCAGCTTCACGATCCACTGACCAAGCGGTGCTCACGGCGGTGGATGAGGTCGCGCAATACCAGAAGCTGCAAGAAATCTCCAAACGCATGGCAAGCCAGACTCATAGCTCGCCACAATTATCGCACCAAGATCAACCTGCCGTGGCCAAAACAGTCAAAGAAGTCTCGACCAAGCCTACCCAGAAGCCTGCAACTCTCGAGGCTACGCATGCTGTTCCTCGCCAACTACGCAACGTCCAGCCGCAACAAAGCACCAAAACATTAATCACACCCAAGTCACCCATTGTGTATGCCTCTTCAGAGTCAGATGCAACCATGCTGGATGGGAAGGAAGTAGAAGTGGAGACGAGCGAGGCGAGCTCGCAAGCAAAGCCTCAGGAAGTCCCTGCGCCCAGTACCGAGACGGTTGTCCTGGCGCCTGTACAGATTTCGCTGACCGTGCCAGCTCAGCAACCCACTGAGCCCACCCAGGCTGCAGCACAAGCAGTTCACGACACAGTAGAACCGGTCCATTCAGTGGACAGCACCAATACTCAGGATCCGCACAACTATTACGAAGATCTGGAAGACTGGCTTGAAATCACTGGCTACCATAACCTCGAACGTCGAAGCAAGATCGTAGCACGACACCGCAAGAAGAAGGACCTTGAGGCACAGCTGGCACAACTGGAGCTCGAGAGTCAACTTGAGACACCATTCCCTGTACGGGCGTCAGTACAACCTCAACCTATAGAAGATGTCAAAGCCAGCATCTCGATGCCTCCCCCACCTCTGCCGTTTGCGAAATCAAATGCGGTCGCGAAGCTGGCATCGAACGTTACCTCCACTGCTACAAGCCCGAGTACTCCAGTGTTTCCGGCGATTTCAAACGGTGTTTCTAAAGTAGCATCGACCATTACCACCACTGCCACGAGCCCGGCCAGTCCAGTAATTTCGGTTTTAGACCCTAGATCTCGGAAGCGTTCAGTATCGCAAGTGGTGGACTCGAGCGCGGAACAGCGACAACCGAAAAACATGAGAACCGAAACAACAGAAGATCCACGTCCACGAGCTGCTACATATAGCAACAGCGAATATCCTGCATCGAGCTATGACTCAAGGAAGTATGACCCTACTTACTCGCCGCGTGACTACAGTGCTTCTTACTACCAGTATCCATCAGGCTCCGGATCGACGTCTGCTGAACCACTCGAACGTCGAGTCTCAATGCCGAACAACAAGAAGGCCTACTATAACAATGACAACAGCACCTATAGTGACCAACGTCCCACAACTCGAGACGCTTACGACGCCTATGACTATCGTGACGACTACTACGGATACACGTCGAACAGGAATCGCGGCCGTGGAGACAGGTATCGTGGTGGCAGATAAGATTCTCTACACTGGCTCGATCTGAGCCTATTCTGGATGGCGGCGGGTGGAGGACTACTAAGGTGAATCGAACTCGAACGGCTTGTTCTTGCTCTACTCGGTGAGTGCTATACTGACAATCTCGTAGTTTCGGTATCAACATTTCGGCAGCACGAGCATACTCTGGTCATTCTGGAAGCATTTTGTGACAGCGAAGGTAGATCGCGATAGCAGCAGACCCATACTTTGATATCGTCGATTGGAGGTCGTAACACCAAGGCCTGAACCCGCAAGGACGAACAGCATTCAGCTTGAGCTGCGGCACACTCCTGGACACTAGGACCGCCGCAACGTGGAAACGTTGTGTATTCCTTGGAGGAACCCGACAGTAATAGTGGCAGCAGCTGGGATGACCATTCAATATCGTGTGCTTGAGGATGATACGGACTAGGAGGGTTCGGCTTTTGAGGAGGATTCGTTCCAGGTTACATACCATATGAGGGCAGTCGTATCAGGATATGGGTTAGATAGACTCCATAGCGTATCAGAAACAAGACAGCCTCTGCCTCTACAACATGATCAATACTCTTAAGCAGTGTTTATATTGTTGAGTCCGAGCGCAATGCCTGCAAAAGCCAAAATACAACACAGTAGGCCAAGCCGACCCAGGCTCGCCACGCGTCGTGAAACACTGAAACTCGTACTTGAGAGCAACATCCATTTAGCTGGTAGTGTTTACTCTACGACAGCTTGGCAAATACACAAGCTGAGAACTATCGACCTGTCGCTCCCAGTTCCAGACCTGCTCGCGTGTCCCTCAAGAAATCGCCGACGACATCCTCGCAGGGCAACCCCGGCATTTTTGCTGCTTTCAGTCCACCCCCAGACTCAGTACAACTCTCCGACTGCAGCCCTCATCTGCCTTGCCGCTGTATCGTCTCAGCTCTTTCTTCAACTGGCTAGCTCCACGACTAACTTTGATGCCCAAGCTGAAAGCGGTGCTTTCTTCGCTCTGGCTGGACCTGCTTTGGGCTGCTTTGGGCTGCTTTGGGCACAACCTCGCACGCGACCGGCGATATAGGTCGTGAGCATGGATACATGTACTGTGTTGAGCAACAGTCATACCTTTGTATTGTGTGTGTGATGTGCAAGTCCCGGGGTGATAAAACCTGGCTTACGCCCTCCATATGATGGTGTTTTGAAGCAGCAATTGTGAAGTGCATACGACGCCTTTCTCTCTTTTCTAGGGCTTCCATCTTTCTTCCCTTCTCGTCATTCGTTTAGTCACTCGTTACATCATACGCTCGTTACAATGCAGATTCCCCTTCTCTCCACGGCACTCGCCCTGTGCACCCTCCCATTCACCCACGCCCAGCAATTCGGCGGCAGCACTGTCGCCAACAGCCTGCCCTACGTGTATGGCGCCGAGCTCGCCTACTTCAACATCCTCGACACCAACAAGAAAAACACCACTCTCGTCAACTACTCCTCTCTTGGCTCCTTCGGCCAGCGCCTGACGCCATCCAATGTCAAACGCGCCGTCATCTTCATCCATGGCGAACTCAGAGATCCGTATCTCTACATGACGAATCTGCTGACCGCGTTTGGGACACGCGATCGGACTGATGTGAGTCTGGATAATGTGCAGATGGTGACGCCGTACTTTACGAATGGAGATGATAAGGGAGTGGGATATCCGTGGGATGCGAATGCGACGCATGGGTCGACGAGTGATTGCTTGGTGTGGTCTGGCAGTGGTTGGATGAATGGTGAGCTTCGCGGAAGTCTGTAACTTGGACCTCTCTGACATATTGCAGGTACGGTTAATCAGTATCCCTGGAACAAGAAGTCCGTCAGCTCGTTTGCGGTCTTGGATCAGATGATCCAGTATTTCGACAACAAGACGCTTTTTCCCAATATGCAGCAGATTGTGGTTGGTGGTCATAGTGCTGGTGGCCAGACGACACAGAGATATGTCATGGTGGGCAATCAGCTGAAGACGAAGAGCCCGGTGCATTACTATGTGGCAAACCCAAACAGTTATGGCTGGTTCTCCGACGGTAAGTTTTGCTTCCCGCTGGACTCCAGCTGTTCTGTTACTGACTGACTGTCCCAGATCGCCCGCTGGATACCTCTTCATGTCCGACATATGACTTTTGGAAGGAAGGCCTCAGCAACTACACCAACACAGTAAGTCGATCGCAAGTTTCCGCGCTCCTCGCCACTAAGTCACCCATAGTACGGCGCCACTCTCGTCGCTTCCGGACGTGCAGCCGTTCTAGCAAATGCACGCTCAAAGACAGTGCACTACGGACGTGGCCTACTAGACGTCTACGACGACTCCTCGACCTGTGCACCCTTTACCTCAGGACTCAACCGCAATGAACGATTCTTCAACTACATCAAGGAGTTCCCTGTCTATGCTCCAAGCACAATCGACTACGTAAACGTCGCGCACGACGCATATGGCATGATGAGCAGCGTTGCCGGGATGAACAGACTTTTCTACGACAACTTCAGTGGAGATGGTAGCAAGCTTTATGACTATGGATGTCCACGACAGCAGGTGAGCTGGGTGATGTCATTAAGATCATGACTTTCCAGTGGCTAATGGTTTTACAGCTCGGTGATGACCCCTTCCCTGACCCAACTTGTGGCGTCACTAAGCCTATTGCCGATGCTGGCGTCTTCAATGGCTGGCAATACGAAGGCTGCTTCACGGACCTGTACGGCCAACGCACACTCAGCGACTGGCAATGGAGTAACGCGAACACCACGATCCAGACCTGCACGTCCGAGTGCGCTAGCCTCGGCTATACGATCGCTGGGCTCGAGTATGGAAATGGTAGGTCTCGCCAAAAACCATTGCTTGGTCACGACTAATTCCGAATCTAGAATGCTTCTGCGGAAATACTATCGCCACGCAATCCTTTGGTCCTCTAGTCGAAGTGGCGTGCGGTATGAGCTGTGCTGGCAATAGCTCGCAGATCTGCGGTGATAGTAATCGTCTTTCGGTCTTTTCGTTCAACAGCACGCTTGCCGCCAGCAATAGTACTCAGCCTACCACTGGTAACACCACGACGTCCGCTCTTCCCGCTGGCGGAAACACCACGACGTCAGCGCCTTCAGTATCTACAAGCAGTATCCCATTCTTCAGCAACACGACGACCAGTACTTTCGTCCCGACCTCGTCGACTAGCAGTTCTACAGTTTCGAGCAGCGTGTCTGTCAGTGGTACGAAGTCGATCTCGAACTCGACATCTTCTTCCTCCACTTCCTCGACTGCCTCCGCAACAATCTCCACATCTTCCACAACATCTTCCACCTCAAGTTCGACTACCTCACCCACTCCGTCATCAACTCCTCTCACCTGCCCATCCTCCAACGCCACACTCTACACCACTCCTAGCGGCACCTTCCAGATCGCCTGCTTTGTCGATAGCATGTACAGCGACCTTACTTCCTCTGCTGTCGCCGCCGGCACGCTCGAAAGCTGTCTCGCTAGCTGCGCCGCACTATCTGCGTGCCAAGGCGTCTCCTTCCTGCCGAGCTCGGGCCAGTGCTGGATGAAGAGCGCGCTTAATGCAGGGACGTACAATACAGCTGTTTGGGGCGCGAAGAGAGTCAGCACGTCAAGCACATCCACCACTACGTCAAGCTCAAGCTCAAGCTCCAGCTCCAGCTCAAGCTCGAGTAGCGCATCGGTAGCGAAGGGCAGTGCGACTACTTCGTCCTCGTCCTCGTCTTCCACGACAACCACAACCGCTTCGGCTACGCCCTCATCTCCCTACCATACGCCCACCCTCCCCTCCGCCTTCAGCCCACTAGGCTGCTATATCGACACCACAGCCCGGCTGCTGCCATACCAAGTCTACACCTCCACATCCAACACGCCCTACCTCTGCGCCTCCGCCTGCGCCAAAGCTGGGTTCGCATATGCAGGAAGCGAGTATGCGGATGAGTGCTGGTGCGGAAGCAGTGTGTCTAGTGCGGCGAAGACGCAGGATAGTGATTGTAATTGGGGGTGTTGGGGCGATAATGGCGTTGCGTGTGGTGGGGAGTGGAGGGTTAGTGTTTGGGGACCTGCACAGTGAATAGAGGGAGGACGGAGGGGACAGGGAGAAATGAACGTTTTCTTGTAATATCATGGTGGCTTCGTATTTCTTATTTCATTGTGCTTTCAGCGGTATACTAGGTATATCTTTCATAGTGAAAGCCATCTGTCTCCATAGCTCGACTAGACTCGAAGCTGTGACCATGTCTTCTCTGAGACATAAGTCTCAGCAGGGTCCCAATGGCACTCTCCACAAAACCTGGAATGTTTCCAGACTTGTGTCTTGTGATAGCATACTCAACGCTGATGTCATGCTCGCCAAAAAGCTTAACCCTGCCTTATCTGAAACGACCCCTAGCCCTCCCGCTTATCACGAACGCGGATCGTCCCCCGTACGCTAGCGTTTCACCTCCTCGGCGCTGATTGGCCAGGCGCATTTCCAATGGCTTTCCTCGACACACTATCAAAATTACCTTATCGCAGGAACCATTGACGACCGTGACTGCACGCGCTTGGCTTATCGCGCATCGTGTCCCGCTGCCCGCTCTGCCTTTTGTTCAAGAGTCAAGAGTCTAAGACTCGCCTCTTTCCTCTTTCTCCTTCTTCATCTGCATCTCTCTAAATAGCTCAACACGATGCAATCCTACGAACTGCGCGATCGCAGACCCTCTGCGATACCGCCTGACGAGCAGTATACCAATGGGTCATCATCCGCGCCGCAATACTACGGAGAAGCTCTTAGCACCGACCACAAAGGCCCAGCGCCTACCAGTGTGCGGGATGTTGACTTTGGTAATGGTCATGGCAATGGCAAAGGGACGGGGTTTGAGGATGTGACGGGTCAGCCAGTCGTGGGGCAGGTCAACGATCTGAAGCGGAACTTGCATGGGAGGCATATGCAGATGATTGCCATTGTGAGTTTGTGACGTGTACTGTGTATAGGGGGAGTTGCGGGAGGTAGTAAGATCGTCGCAGACAAACAGGACCCAGCCTTTCGCCACTCCTTTCTTCCACAAGCACTAGACCACCAAATCCAGCATCCCTCGACCCACAGACTAACAACAACAGGGTGGCGCCATCGGCGCCGGACTCTTCGTCGGTGTGGGCGGTGCCCTCGAGGGTGGCGGTCCCGGCTCCATCGTCATCTGCTTCATCATTATCGGCGTCATGATCTTGATGATGATGCAAGCTCTGGGAGAACTCGCTGTCATGTATCCCATCAACGGGGCATTCTACACATATATCGTTCGCTTCATCGATCCCTCTTGGGGTTTCGCTGTGGGCTGGGAATACGCTATCCAATGGCTCACGATTTTGCCGTTCGAACTGACGGCAGCGGGTCTGACGATTCGTTTCTGGAATGATACTATCAATGTCGGAGTCTGGATTACTATCTTCGTGAGTTGTACCGGATTTTGTGTTTGCGGGTCAGAGATGCTGATTCAGCTGTTTTCGTCCAGCTCGTCGTTCTATCCATCATCCAATGCTTCGGTGTACGTGGGTATGGTGAAGTAGAATTCATCCTCTCAACAATCAAGATCGCCGCCTGTCTTGGCTTCATCATCTTCGGTATAGTCGACGTCTGTGGTGGTATCTCGACTGACCCACGAGGCTACATTGGTGCGGCTTACTGGCATGCTCCGTACGTATATTCACCGATCCCCAAGGCGTTTTGAAAGCCACTGACAGAAGCAGACATCAAGCCTTCAAAAACGGCTTCAAAGGATTCTGCAGTGTCTTCGTCACTGCTTCATTCGCGTAAGTGATCGTCAAACAGACAGTTTGGGGGCGTAATACTGACATTCGACAAGTTTCGGAGGAACAGAGCTCACTGGTCTCGCCGCTGCTGAAGCCGAGGACCCACGGCGGCAAATCCCAAAGGCGACTCGTCAAGTATTCTGGCGCATTAGTGAGAAGTCTTTCCTCTCGCCCGTGAGGCAAATTCGCTGACAAGGTTCACTAGGTTTCTTCTACGTCGTCAACCTGTTCCTCCTCGGCCTGATGGTGGCATCAGACGACCCGCGCTTGATTGGCGCATCCAATTCCAACACCAAGGATTCTCCATTCGTCATCGCTATCACGAATGCTGGTGTCAAGGGACTTCCATCTGTGTTCAATGCTGTTATTACGATCAGTGTCATCTCTGTCGCCAATTCCTGCACATTCGCATCCACACGCACCATGCAAGCACTTGCTCTCAACGGTATGGGTCCGAAATGGCTGGCTTACGTCGACAAGGCCGGCCGCCCTATTCCGACTGTTTTGATCCAGATGGCTTTTGGCCTGCTCGCGTTCATTAATGAGGTCAGTCTAGCTCCTCCTGCTTCTCGCATTTTGCTCCCTTGCTAACAAATTTGACTAGGCCCCTATCGGAACCACCTTCTTCACCTGGCTCCTCTCCCTCTCCGGCCTCGCCAACTTTTTCGTCTACGGCTCCATCTGCATCGCCCACATCCGCTTCCGCAAGGCCTGGGCCTTACGCGGCCATACCATCGCCGAGCTCCCCTACCGCGCCACCTTCGGCATCTACGGGTCCTACCTCGGCGCCCTCCTCAACTTCCTCTGCCTCGCCGCGCAATTCTACTCCGCCCTCTGGGCCCCCGGCGGCGCCGCCCCCTCCGTAGCAACCTTCTTCCAGGCTTACTTGGCCGCGCCGCTGATTTTGGCATTCTATGTGATTTGGAAGGCGTGGAGTTGGTTCAAGTACCCAGCGCATAGGCCGATGTGGGTCGCGATTGATAAGATTGATATTTATACGGGTATGAGACCGGATCAGAGGACGATGAGTGTGGCGCAGAGGGAGGAGGAGGATGAGAAGAGGAAGGGAGGGGTGGTGAAGAGGTTTTTGGAGATTTTGTTTTAGGTGTGGGGATGGCGGGATCGAGGGAAGGGCTTGTTGGCACGACTTAGCTGATACTGCATGTGTTGGGCACTATGATGGAGGCCTATGAGAAGCACCAGATGTTGGATGTAGAAAACATGTACAGGATGGAGACTTGAACAGGAACAGATACTGATAATGATGGTATATACACAGACTCTTGATAGCATGTACATAGACTCTGTGAAACATATCATGCTTTGCCATCCGTGAAGAATGCCGTAGTTGTGGTGGACAATGAAGACCGATCAACGAATCAACTCAAGAAATTAGCTTGAAGAGTGCTGGGACAAGAGAGCTATGTAAGCATAAGATATCCAGGATAAGGCTTTCAACAAGAAGAGTCTATGTTCAAGAACTTAGGTCAAGCCTGAAAATGCATGAAGAGTGCCGAAGAGCTTGAAAACCATAGGAGCACTATACTTATCGCGTGTCTGGCATAAGCTTGACAGTAAGAAGAGTATATATTCAGAAACTTAACTCAAAGGTAAAAATGCGTGGAGAGTACCCAAGAGACTACGAGACTTGATAGCACCATTATACTATCGAGTCTAGTAGCAGCTTGATAGTAAGCATAATCTATTTCTCGGAAACTTAGTCCAAAGGTAAAGATGCTTGAAGAGTGCCGTGAATGTCGTGAAAGCCACAGAGGAACTAGGTCGGGCCGAGAGTCTTGGCAGATACAGGCTGCCCGCACGTCAACCTAACGATCATCAACAACTTTTTAGGACATGTTCTCCACCATCATCACAACCTGAAACTTGAAACCTCAAGCAGAAATATTTGCATATCTTATGCCTTGTGGCTATGTGATCCCCTGCTAATACCCGATACCTATCTTTGGCCCT
>Ga0268246_10000669_pt1 | contig 13793 bp, 12 predicted proteins | sample AgamicOrSfe_FD_200242 | JGI IMG/M metagenome (GOLD analysis project Ga0268246, IMG submission 200242) | Agave microbial communities from Guanajuato, Mexico - Or.Sf.e (v2) (version 2) | ecosystem: Host-associated > Plants > Phyllosphere > Phylloplane/Leaf | place: Guanajuato, Mexico | collected...
CTGGATGGCGCCGATGGTGGCGTTGCCGATCATGCTTAGGTTTGTGCGGTCGACGAGGAAGTCGCGCATTGTTGGTAGGGGTTCGGTGGAGAGGCCGTAGGCCCAGGATGAGTATAAAGATGATGCTAGTGTCATAGCGGCAGGCATGTAGGTGGGTGGATTTGCTTGCGAGAACGCGACGCCGGTGTTGCCGCCAATGTTGTAAGCACTCGCATACGTTGTCGACACATTCTGCCGCGTGAATGCCGCGCCTACAATCACACTCTCGGCCTTCAACAGACACGTAACCAATCCCACAATCAGTAACACCACCAGCCCATCCGGGCTTTTCCACGTCCACAACGCCATGGGCAAGCTGGCCGCCGAACCCCTACTCGTGCTCAGGAAGACATCGAGATCCCGTAATCTGTACTCTCTGCGCGCGAGCAAGGGCCACAGGGCAGCCTCGCCGAAGACGTAGACGACGTAGGCCATGCTAGCCAGACTGGCTTCGGAAATCGCACTCACTATACCCTGGACCAGGCCGAGGTTGTTGACGAGCCAACCAAGTTGAGGGGAGACGGTGCAGTCGACGGACCAGGAAGGGCAGGAAAAGCGCTGGCGGCTGAGCCACCAGGTGAACACGAAACAAGCTGTAGCACCGATCGTGCCACAGGCGAGAGCGATGAGGAGGGCTGGGTTTTGGGCGACGAAGTGTCGAATGCCAGTTCGGGGCGATGCTGGTATATCGGGGAATGGAGGTTGTGTTTCAGGCTCGAAAGCGGCGCTGATGTGCGGAGTTGGCGCTTTTTGGAGGAGGGAGATGTCGTCGCCGTGCTCGAAGTCGGTCATGTGTCCAGATTGGTATTCGGTGGCATTGTTGTGCATGTCTTCTCGCTCGAAGTCATTGTCTCGGTACCAGCGCGAGGCGGGACTGGAGGTCATGGCGGTGTTGAGTGGATGGCACGTTCGGGCACGTACAAGTATGATCACAGCACGGTCGCAGGTAAGGAAGAACACGCACTACACGATGCAAGGTGTGAGGCAGAGAACATAAGGAAGCTTTCTTGGGATATCCAGACCTAAAGTATAGCATGCAAGCCACAACCCCAACTGTTAGGCTAGCGCGTTGGTGCTGGGGGCCAGATTGAGATGGAGACGGCAAAAAATGAGTCGATCGTAGCAGTGCAGGGTAGTGTCGAGTGATTTGGAAAGTCGATATAATCCTGCGTCGCTCAGTCCGCATTAATAGCACTCCTAGTAGCATCATCGACAAAGGACGTGATTGTCACATTAGATTATAGATGTATGTACAGTCTCAACTCGCCATAGCCTCGAGCATCGACGAGTCTAGCTCAGCTCACACCAGTTCTCGTCTTTGGGCTCAATCCAACAATCCAGCCGGCAAAAACGCGATATAGTTCACCGGCGCAGGTTCCTTCCCATCCGGCGCTCCTACGATCTTAATCGTGTCGCCCTTCGCGACCGTAACATTCGGGAAGGCAATTCTGGTTTCCGAGTTGCCATCGAGGAAGTTGGTCAATTCGTGTCCCAAAGTGTTTTCGTGGTTGCCCTTCCAGCTGCCGAGTTTGTGCTTGTTGAGGTACAAGTCCCAGGTGGAGATGCCGGGGTACAGGTCCCAGTAGTCGACGACGATGTCGTAGACGCCCGGTGGGTAGGGGATAGTGGCGGTGGCGGTGCCGGAGGTGGAGTTGGAGATTGTGACGATGCCGGATTGGTTCTGGGGAGGTGGTCAGCATGGTGGGCCGTGATGAGAGGTTGTGGCGGGATACGTACGGTTTGGTATGGCGGCACAGCAACACCGCCGACTCTGTAGCCATCGAGCTGCATTGTCTCGGCCTGCAGACGGTAAGGGTGGTTGCCCACGCGGTTCAGCTCGTCGGGGATGCGGGACCAGTTGTAGAAGAACTCATTGACAATATCGCGCCAGACGATGGAGTGGCCGGCCTGGAAGTTGAACTCGTAGAGGATGTTGTTGTAGCGTGGGGTGTCAATCTTGCCCTCGATACTGGACCATTGGCCTGGGTACGTGTTTGCGGTTTCGGCGCCGGCGTAGTGCGCGTTGTAGAAGTGCTGGATTACAGTCTCGCCGGTGGATTTGAGGACGTGCTGGTGGGGATGTTAGCTGATAGTAAGCTGGGAGAGGTACATGAAGGACTCACAGTGAAGGGAACATGGTGAAACCACAGCAGCAGATTGTCAGGCGTAGTGTCGATGTTCTCAAACATCTCATACACCTGCGGCGGGTACTGCCCCGAGAAACAGGTTCCTGGACCGGTACCATTGAAGCACGTTCGATCCATGCCGATGGAGTCGGGCATGATGCGGAACCATTGACCGTAGCCGTTGTACTCTTGCGAGATTGGATTGGGGCCGAAGTGAGTGTAGAGAATGTCGGTGAGGGTTTGGACACCGAGGTTGCCACTGTAGTTTTCGTAGGCGGGCCAGGAGCTCATAGAGATGGAGTTGACGACTGGGTGGGATTAGTTTGAGTGATGTTGACAAGGGGTTCGGTTTTGTCCGCTTACCATCGAGGAAGGTTGTGTCGAATGTAAAGGTCAAGCGAGTCCACTCGGCAAGCATGGTTTCCTGTTCACCGTCAGCATATTTCAGCTCAACTTGCGCATAATAGCACTCACTGAATCACGAGTAGGGTCCCAAGCCAAACGACCATAGGCATACAAGTTAGACATAGCCATATGACTACCCAACCAAGTCTGGTTAAGCCCAACATTCACAACCGCAGCAGAACCACCTAGAGGTCGGTTGAATGTCTTGCCAGTGTAGAGATCACGAACAAGCGAAGTCTTGTTGTCCACACGCATGTCGAATGTGAAGATTGTTTGCCACAGAGGCGGCAAATACACGACATGGTCCTGTTGTCCAAGATACTCCTGGGCAACCTCAAGCTCCATGGCAGAGTTTGTCATGTTCAGGTTGGCAAAGATGGGCTGAGCTGGCTCGCGGACCTGAAAGTCAATGGGTCCATACTTGGCCTGGATGACTACGTTGTCGCGGTATTGGCCGTTGTAGATGCCTACGAGTTCTTGGGCAGCCTTGGCACGGTCTGCAGTCCAGTCGGAGTAGTCGACGAGGTTGTAGACGAAAGCGCGGAACATGAGGAGACCACCGTAGGGTGAAAGAGTGTCTGCGAACATGTTTGCTCCTTGAGCGAGGGTGCGGTTGTAGGTGAGAGGACCTGGAGATCGTTAGTACCTTGAAGATAGGTGACATACGACTCAACAAACCTGGTTGACCCTCAGAGTTGGCCTTGATGAGATATCCAGCAAAGTCAGGCACTGCCGCGTAGATGGCAGCCGCCTTTTGTTGCCAGAAAGCAACAACACCAGGATCAAGAGGATCGAAGGTGCTCAAGTTGCCAAGAAGCATGGGCGCGGCGAAGTTCATCGAAGCACCAATCTGGACACCGTATGGTCTCATGGCGTCTGCGATTCTCTTCATGCCAGCAATGTTGGTAGTGTTGAGGATGTTCGAATCTGCGTTGACATTGTTTATGACAATGGCGTTGAGTCCTACGGAGGCCATGATGCGTGCGTAGTCAGTCACACGGTCGAGGTTGTCCCTGACTGTGCCATTTAACCAGAAGATTGATAGACCTCCGTAGCCCTAGTTTCCGCGTTAGCAGCATGTTCAGTTTCAAGATGTCTCTCGACTACATACACGTGTGATACTGCCATCAAGATTGTCCCATTGGTTGATCCATCTGATAGGCGCAACTGGGTTGGAAGCGTACGCAACAGGTGCTACAAAGAATATCAGCCTGTATACCTACTCTTCAGAAACCAGCAAGACATACTGAAATTTCCTTGCGCCACCATCTGGATATATTCGAACGCTCCGTACAGAGCACCGCGCTCATCCTGACCAATAATCTTGACGACCGACCCTGTAGTGTCCAACCAGAAGCCATCGGCAATAAGCTGTGGCGGGCTCGCAAGTTTGCCATATGCTGCTTCGTACTCGGCGAGAGTTCCCACTACCACAGCAGACGAGTTCGCGTATGTCTTCTCAGGAGGATGCTGGACCTTCACGGTCATGTTGAAGACGCCCTTCAAGGCTTCCCTGATCTCTTTTCCCGCGGTATGGACTGGGCTCGAGTTGGTGGCATTGAGGGCCACGACAGTGGATGGTAGGCTGCCGACATGGCTAGCAGCACCTGGGAATGGTGCGTAGCGCAGCCATGCAGCGAGGCCTGTCTCGGCGGCTGCTACGCTGAGGAGCGTAGCGAGGGGGAGGAGGAAGCGCATCTTCAGGGTGGTGTGTGAGTATTTCTGCGACTGACTGCTGCTCTGCTAGCCAGGCAGGACACAAAGGTCTTTCTATACAGGAGCATCGTTGTGACTTAGGCTAAAACAAAGCCTGCTGGTGCTTGTATGCACACAGGCGATCGGCCTGAATGTGGTATGGCACGCGTGGGAGGGACGAAGCCATGTGGGTTCGTGAGGGGAAAAGCATTTCTCTAAGCATTTCTCTCCGCACGATCACTAACACTAACCCCCACCTACGTAATTCGGACTGACATGGCCCGCCCTGGCAACACCGACCGTGCGACGACGACGCGTGATCATGTACTGAAGAGGAGGTCATCGGCTACCGTCTACGTCCGGGCCATGTGCTATGGACTGCTGTTGACAGAAGAGGCAAGTCCCTCTCCGCCTGATCCTGCTTGTGCCTTGCATTCAGGCAGTGTATATTGAGCCTCATCAGATGCAGGTCCGTTCGTCCTTGGGGCTGTAAACCACTGATGAGTTCCGGAGTCATGTACTTAGAGTACGTTCTTGTCGAGTGTCGATAGCAGTAAGGGCCAGGGAAAGAAGTGAACTCTTATTCCAGTGTGCGGTAATATGGAGGCTGTTGGTCGAGAAGTAGGAAGCTATACGGCAAGTGACTCTGCTAGTAAGGAGCAGTAGCAGCAGCTGGTTGAAGTAGAACGTGGAATCAGGGCACTTGTACTGGCACACTCCACAGACTCAGGTCAGACCTCTTCGCAAGCGGAAGATGGCGTCACTGATGAGAACCAAGATCAGGAAGACAATTGGAAAGCAAGACGATACTCTAGAAGGCAGATGAGATAAAGAAGAACCCGATTTTCTTGCCATTGATCCATACCATATATCACAGCTCTCCATCTCCAGCATCCTGCACCATAAACGTAGTGTGTATTTGAGCCTCATGAGCCACGATGCAGGTCCGCTCGTCCTTGAATACTGTGACACTCATCACGCTGCGCCGGCTACATACAGTGTGTTCCTGGCGAGTGTCGAGGGCTATAAGCGCTGCTGAACCCAGTGACGAATGGTCTCGGTATCGTATGAGCTTGTTGGTTGAAGAGCAGGGAGAGTACAACATGGGAAATCACCCTGCCGATAAAGTGTCTAGAATAGACAGACACCCTGAAGGACTCAACACAGTAAGTGCATCTAATTCTTATTCGAGAGGCTGGCGGCGAGACTCACTAGGACGAAGCGCAAGAGAAGAGTACCAGAGAGCAAGATGATGCTCTAGAGTGCAGACGAGGAAAAAAAGAATTTAGATCTCTTACAATTGATCTACTGTCATAGGACAGAAGTCTGAGGATCCTGGGGAGAGTGCCGTGGAGGTTCTGCTCAGACTAATGTCCCAGTACAGTATACTCCTACGACAGGTCTCCCTCCCCGGCATCCTGCATCATAGACGCCATAATGTACCAATCCCTACGCCCCAGGAAGCTCTTCTTCTGCTTGTAGTCTTCAACTTTCGCGCACCAGCGCACTAAATCGTGCTTATCCTTTCTCTCACCTTCTGCAAAGCACGATGCCGCCCATCGAAGCATGAAACAGCTATGCCAACCTAGGCTGAGGTCGGCTGCGGCACGGTAGCTGAGTGTGATGTATTCCTGCGAGCGGCATAAGTGTAGTGCGCAGTCTTCGAGCTCGGCCTTGAATGCGAGCTTGTCTGTGTGAGACAGGCCTGCTGATCGAAATCGGTCGGTATATTCGAGTATAGCACGAAGAAGCAGAACTTTGTAGAACCACTAAATAGTGTTAGTAGAACTGTTAGTATCAGTAGTCGCAAGTGACTGAAACGAACATAGACATTGACTATAGCGGCGATCTCCAGGCTCGAGAAATGATACGGAATTGCAAGCGTCTCAAGCTGGATCTCAGACCAGAGCTCAGCCTGTTTTGGGATGTAAAGAGCGTTGCGGTGTTGATGTTTCACTCCAATCAGCCAGCAGTCGAGGGATTGGTTGATCTCGAGCATGCAAGCTAGCCCATCAGTCGTGGGTTCGGGTGCCTGACATCCGGAAGCGTATGTCTCTTCTGCTGGTAGTGAGCTGATCTTTCTTGCTCTTACAGCTTCGGTAACGACACGATCCCCAATATCGTAGAGATAGTTGACAGGAGTCTTGAGTGTGCCTTGATATGGAGTCGTCCGCCAGGACTCGTCGTCAAATAAGAGGTCGTGCCCGTGGAGAAGTGAAAAGAGTTGCTGATCTGTGTTAACATCGACCTATGGAGGATATGCTGGAAAGACGGATGGATACTCACAGCACCAGGTCGATACTGCTGCAAGAATTCCAAGCCCCAGGTATTCGCAAACGCAGCTGGACCAGCTTTTCCCACCAGTTGCAGGCCGGCCTTGCACAAGACAAGCCAAGTAGGTTTTGCACCAGGTTGCGCCGCGTTTTCCATCAACTATCTCAGGATCAGCGAGGAAAAAGGCTATATCCCAGCCATCAGTACCTCTGTTATCGAGGCCGCATTGTTGAGTAAGCATAACAATAACCCATAATTCAGATTCTCGTCCGGGCTCTTCAGGCGTCGTCGTAGCGCGTGGATCGCTTCGTTGTACAACTCATGTGACGTTCTGACCATTTCCTGGTTCTTCATCTCTCGGCCCCAAAATTGCGCTGTACAGGCTGCGGAAGCGAGCTCGGCGAGATCGAAACCTCTAGGTGCATGCCTGCGAGGCGACCTCACAAATTCCAGGAAGCTTGTGCGATACCTTCACAGTGAGCTGAGTTAGATAGCTCTGCCTTGGTCGTGATTCATTTGGAAAGACATACTCTGGGTATTCACGAGGACCAAAGAAATGCGAGAAGCGCAGCTGCATGTCTGATTTAGATGGAGGGCTGATGATATGGTAGATGTTGGTAGCATCATTCTTTGCTCGTCGCAGCGCCACGGCGTCTGTTGAGCTGATCCTCGAGGCAAGACTCTGCTGCTCAGCAAGCTTCTCTGCTGGCCGCAATGCCAATGTGTCTGTTGAGCATGTGTTCGCCGCATGATCCTGCTGCTCGGCGAGCTTCTTTCTGCATCTATGAGCTCGTACGTGGCGTCTATTCTGCGTACGGCGTGCTTCCAGTCTTTCGGCTTCCGTTCGATAGACTGCTTTACGTCCCATCTCAGTCGTAATCAGATGATATGATATCGTCAACTGCAAGCATCAAGTCATAGCCCGAGTTCATGGAGGAGAAAACACGATATCAATGCGAAAAGCCGAACTTGGTCACTTTTTGAGCATAAGCTGCACACTTCACCTCAGCCAGAGATGTGGTGTTCAGCCCATCCATCTAGCCTATCAGGTTCAGGTACCTGGTACAAGGTTGGGGCCAAAAGTGATCACATTACATCAGAGGTAGAAGCGTCCAGCGCGGCTTATACAAATTATTCGAGCGAGAGCACGGCTTTACATGACTGACAGGGCGAGTGGTCATCGGGAAGCTATCGACATATGTAGGCAAATGCAAGCAAATGGGGAATAGGCACATCGCGAGAAGAAGTGAGGTGGTTATGGGCGAGCACATGAGATTATGTAATCATTGACATTGACTTCTTGTCCTTGGCTGCCAGCTGCGACGCCCTCCGACATGAAGCCAGCTTCATCGTACCATCATGCGTCACGATCTCTTCTGACAGTGGAACGACAAGAAGAAGCACCGTCGATATGCCATGGCTACAAGAAGACTCCCATCCCAGATCACTCACTCCATTGTCCTGAGCTGTATTGGTTCATGTACCCAATGTGCCACTTTCAACTCGATCCACTCTCGCTCCATGAGACTATGCTAGTCTCGCTCGTTCTCTAAGCCAAGAATGTATCTGCTGAGCAACGTGAAATTGTTGTCGACGATTCGGAATGTTGCGTCTATTGCAGAAGGACCGCCTAAGCTGCGAATCAGGTCTCGAAGCTCAACACTCGGGTCTTCTGCCTCAAATGCCAATCCACAATCCTCCAGCTTCAGATTTGAACGCATGAATTGGACCATGTCCAAGATGGTGCTCTCGTGTTCCGTGAATCCGTCAAGCTCCACATCGTTCAAAGTTCCACGATGTGCGGACAAGAGTTGCGCGAGTGTCGAGTCAGCGAATGAACGCCTTCCTGGTGTGAGCATGAGGTTGCTCAGGGAGAGTTTCTGAAGTCTCGGTAACAGCGGAATTCTGCTCAGAATGTCCAATCGCCGTTGCTCATAGTAGGAGCACATACTCATGTACAAGCTAAGGTCTGTCAATTGTTGAGCACTGCTTAGAGCAGCTCCAACGGCATCTCGCTCTGCGAATGTCCTGCTGAAACATATATGCATGTATGTGACCTTTGTGACGTACAGCAATAACGGTAAATGAGGCGTCCCTCGAACATTGTCTTGAGTACGATCAAGCCAGAGATCATAACCCAGGTCCAGGATCACGTTTTTGAATCCGCAGCGAGATGACACAGAGTTCATGAGCTGGCAGCATCCAGCAAAATCGTAGTCATCCAGCCAATCGAGACGACGTTGAACTCCGAAGACAGATCTGACGCTCCAGTCTATTTTTGACGGTGCACAGATATTTAAGGACACAGCATTCGGTAGCTGGTCGAGGACAAGTCCTATATCCGCCTGATTGGAGGGAGTGACTGCATGCTGAAGAAAGTCAATCTGATTCGAGGACATCTGGAGACGAGACATGAGTTGCTCCACTGCGACTGCCCTTTTCTGTGCGAGATCATTCTCGCCGTCATGAGCAAATATCTGCGGACGTTCAGAGCTCCAGCGCGCATCTCCCACACCAGGATTGGTGACCTCTGCGTGAGTGGACGGCATAACGGCCAATTTGATATTGGTGACGAGCTTGCCAAGTCCACCTTCGTCTGCGAGAAAGATCTGAGCCAAATCCACAAGAGTGTTCTTTCGTGGAGGCAGGCAGAGCGTCGTGTAGCCAGACCATTTGTGGTCTCTGGCGAGTATCGTCCATGCTTTCTTGCCAATCAGACTGAAAGCCTTGCAGACGAGCCTGAACGTGTGTAGATCGAGTGAGATTCCATCGGACATCTGTGGTTTGGCAAGCTCCAGAGCGATGACGAGTGTGATTTCCAAGGGCAAGGGCCAGGCAGCAGAGTTTCCTGTGAGTTTTTAGCTGGCGGTCTCCGAGCCAATTCGCCAGTCGCGTACCAGGATGCGAGGTGTGGTCAGTCATCACACTCGTGGGAGATTCGCTATCAGCCATGGCGACAGGTGGGAGTGTCGCAATGCGCACAGTTGGTGGAGGCAACTGCAAGCTCTGCGAACGAGAGCGACCAAAAAAGGCCCTGAGATCGAGAGAAGAAGGCCCTGAGATCGAGAGATGAAGGCAGCAGCTTGACCTCGTAGGAGCGAGAGCGAATGAAATAAGAGAAGCGAAAATGAACGATGCCGGAAGGATCACTAAGAGTGAGAGAGGTGAGACATGACTCCCGATCTCAAAACAAACAAACGCGACGTGGACCCTGTGGCAAATTACATGAAACAAGTGGAGCCGTTTGATATCTTCTCTAAGGGTTCAGATTATGAGACACACCTGCCAAGGAAAGCACAGCGTCTGTGGCTGAGCGCTTCGATTTCATCAACTATGAAGAAGTATCTCAGCATCCATCAGGACTGCTTCACCATCGCTTCGCCCTTCCGCCGGGCATCGTCCTGTAATGCTGACCAAGTATTCCTTATCCCACCGTCGCTTCCGCTCTTCTCACCTCACGCTTGAGCAGCAATCCTGGCCTCCATGAAGCATCACGCCTCGACGTTTGAGTAAGCTGATCTCTACATAGCCAGGCTTGTCCTAAAACCCCAACGACATTCCTCAAGCTTGAACCAAGTCCGCCCTGCCATTTCTTGAAGACTTCCAATCTTTCCAACTTCAAAGCCACATCGCAGCCCACTCTGATCTCAAAACGCCCCAGGTTGATCACCTCCAGTCACTCGTCTGCCTGATTCACTACCCTGGCACCACCCAAAATGTACTTGTCCAGCGGGTAGCAGTGCTTGTAATCCAGGCCATCTTTGTCATTGATGATTTCAAACTCGGCAAGATAACACAGGAGCTGTCGGAACGCTGGACAAGGTTCGTCCTCAGACCAGAATTCCACTTTGCAATGTTGCAACTGAAGTTGACGGCGCATCATCTTCACAAGATACAGTATACAATTTTCATCTCCAACGAATCCCTTGAGTTCGACAACGCGCAATGTAGCCCGATGTCCGTGCAAGAACTCTGATAGGTAAGTCTTGGGCATTTCGTCTTCTGTGATCTTTGTAAATATGTATTCCATCCTCAGTGTTCTTAATGGTGCTGCATGGTGAACCTCGCGCAGTACAGATAGGCCAGGGCTCCAAATCTCGCCATCATACAAAAGATTCAAAGTCTCCAGACCCTCCAGTGCCAGAATAGCTTCGTTGAAGAGAGGCTCGCAGTCTGTTGTATCATGTACGGTCAGGGATGTGATTTTGTGTCGCAGAAAGTGGACTTGAAGCACGTTTGCATCATTTCCCTCAAAGAAGCCTCAAGTGTGCAATATCCCCGCCTCTCTGGCATGACTAGTGAAAGACACATTTTGGTGATTTGTGGGAGTTTTGCCAATTTTTTGAGGATCTCCGAGCTTCCGCGGTAATCGTGCTCCTCCATGATACCTCCATAATACCTGGGCAGAGCTACTTGAATGTCCACGCGAGCTACGTCTGACAGGGCGTGGAGAACAACATTGAACATTGCCTGGCATCCAATTCCTGTGGCTTCTTGCACAAACTCGACCTGGTTTCGGGACATACGAAATGTTTTTCTTATATAGTCGGTTGCTGTAACTCTCCTCTTTTGCTGTTCAGCAGCTGTCCTTTGCTGACGAGACATCCCAGTCGACCTTTTCTTGATGGGCCGATGAATAGGTATTGTGTGTGCGGAAGGATATAGTGTCAGACGGACAGTCTTCACAAGCCTTCCTAATGCGCCACCGTCTGCAAGGAACACATCTGCCAGATCCATGAGTGTATTAGTCCTTGGAGGCAAACACAGCGTTGTGTACCCAAGATCGTGCCTCGCATGGTTTGCCCACACCATCTTGCCAATCATGCTGAAGGTCTTACAGACGAGTCGGAATGTGTGGAGGTCTGTATCAGCCGTATCGTTGTCATCTTGTTCAATCGTTGCGCTGTCATCTCCTTCACTGCTGTCGTAGTATTCTTGCTTAGCCAACTCCTTGATCTTCGCTTCGGTAGTCGTGGCTTCAGGGTCACTTGAACGAGAGTACGTCAGCTCCATCGCGATGGCCATTGTGAGCTCGTGTGGCAATGGCCACACTTCGGAAAAATCTATGAAGATTTCTTAGTCACTGCCAGATCAAAGGATTTCTGAACGTACTGCTGCGCTCCATTGAAGCTCGGCTCTTTCGTATTTGTGTGATGCTTGAAAGCAAGGAAGGAAGGAAGGAAGGATATAGGATATGAGGAAGAGGTATAGGAGGAAAGTGAAGAAGAGAGGAGGGACCCGGAGTGGGACTTGTGATTGATAGCTCGAGTCATTTCGATCTGAAACATGCGAAGCAAACACAAACCGTGGAAGAGAGGTCCAGATTGGAATTATGTGAAATTAATGTGGCAAATCAGTGAAATGAGCCATTGGAGCTCTTCCTAACAGATCTCAGACCATCGTTGCACCAAAGTCCAGCCAGATAGCATCTGATCTTCCGAAACAATCATACACTATAGAACCATGGTGCTCTCTTGCCATGATAGCTTTCTGATCATCTACCATTGAGTCCACCTGATACTCTACAGAACTCCAGCTGTTCAACCGCTCGTCATGTTGATCGCATGCCATCACTCGCCAAGAGCAGGTTGACCAAGAATGTACCTGTCAAGTGCCACGCCATGTTCCAGTTTGATGCTCTCATCCTTCTTGATAGCCAATCCGGGTCCACCGAAGCGGCGGATGATGTCTCGCAGCTGTGGCATCAGAAATTCACTGGCGGCACCGCGATATGCTTCCACTTGCAGCTTGCAGCTCTCCAGTGTAAGCTTGCGGTACAAAGTGTCCACGATTTCCCACAGCCACTGTTCCGAGCTAACACACATCTCCAATCTCAGGTGGCGCAACGTAGCCCGATGAGCTAATAGAAACTTTATGAAATGGTCTTTCGAGTCGGCTGTGCCGATGTCGCACTGCGTCAAATACAACGTCTCAATCTTTGCGGTCTCTGACACCGAGTTAAGGAGTTCAGGTTCGAAGGCCGCACCCGGATCATCGGTTCGAATTATCAAATGCTTCATGGAAGATGCATTCTCCAAGATTGCAACAACGTGCTCGTCAGGAGGGGGAAACAATGTGCGCAAAGAGAGAGGTGAGGCGCTCCACAAGCAAATTTTCGATGATATCCTCGACTGGACCCGCCCATGCTTGTCCATGGCCTACCGGCTCATCTTGACTGTCAAATTCTGCGTCTTCTAATCCATGATTGTCTAATGTTGCAGATTTGATGTTGACAGAGTGCGTTACCGACCTCACGAGCGCCCAAGCTGCCTCGAAGTCGTAGTCGAGGCCTCCGGGAAGGTAAGGAGTGTTTATCTCAAGTTGAGACATGTTTGAGAAGCTCGCCACGAAAGAATCCCAGTGGTCGTCCGTCAGCATTGTTTTGGGTGACTGCCGCTCCTCAAATTCAAAGTCGTAGCGCCCCATAATCTTGAAGGCTCTCATAGCGGTATTGAATGACCCACTGACGTCAGATGGCACAAGTGTTATGCAAACAGTGGTTATCAGCTTCGCAAGTGCTCCGTCATTGGCTAAGAACGTCTTGACAAGCTTCCTGAAGGGGAGTTTCTTCGGAGGTAAGCGCAGTGTCGTGTATGGGGTTTTGCCTGGACCACTGGCGATGATTGCGATGGCTTGCATGCCAATCGTACCGAAGCTGCTACAAACGAGGCGGAACTTGTGCAAAGCGGGCGAAAGGTCGAAACGTGACTTTCCGCTGTAAGGCCTTGCCAGCATCAAAGCAATCTCTAGTGTGAGCTCATAGGGCAATGTCCACGCAGTCGGAACTTCCGCGCCTATTTGGAACTGATTAGTGAAGACCAAGTGGCGCGACATGCCCGCTATGCGTACCTTTGCGCAGAACGCGTTTCTGCTTGGTCAGTGCGGCACGATTGAGAGCTGACATGATTGCGTGGCACACTCCGTGGATGTGCTTCGTCCACCGAACGCGGGTATTGGTAGTCCAAGGAAACACCTAAGCTGGGGAAGGGTTCTGCGAATCCGAGGAAGGACCGGAGTGGCGCAGATCGAGAACTGGAGCTGTGTGTAAGTTGAGAAAGTGGAAGAGATGTAGAACGAGCAATCGGGTTAAGAGAGGACGCAAAACCGAAGTGGGGCACACTAGCACGAATGCAGAACTCTGAAACAAGCAGTTTCAGACCTGTCTCGAACTTCGTGTCAGCAGGGCCAGCGATCCTTTGATGCCTATCGCAGAAAAGGTACAGCCCGCCAGGATGGATTTACTATAGTTTGCGA
>Ga0268246_10000670_pt1 | contig 13787 bp, 12 predicted proteins | sample AgamicOrSfe_FD_200242 | JGI IMG/M metagenome (GOLD analysis project Ga0268246, IMG submission 200242) | Agave microbial communities from Guanajuato, Mexico - Or.Sf.e (v2) (version 2) | ecosystem: Host-associated > Plants > Phyllosphere > Phylloplane/Leaf | place: Guanajuato, Mexico | collected...
TTGGTAGCGGCGGGAAGAATGAGCTAAGCGAATATTGTAGGCGTTAGCGCGTGCCGGCCACGATCGGAATCGGGAACGTGCGTAACGCTAGGCAATTAGCCGATCCAGCAACCCGTGAGCTGATTCGATTTGAGAAAAGTGATACGAGAGGGGCGTCCGTTTCAGCATTGCATGATGCAGTAGCATACTGTAAAGCTACTATGAAACTCACTACAAAATTGCTGCAGGAAACGCAAATAGATATGAAGTGTAACGTGTCACGGACGGATCGAGCCGTATGATGATATTGAATCGTCACTAGTGAGTACTACATCACACAGACCGGCCCGCGAGTATGAGCGCCTCATGGCAGAAGCGCTATGACCGCCGTGCACTTGTTTTGTTGCTCTGTACTACTGTATACAGGCCAGGACTCTGTAAGCTACGGCGAATACCTGTATTGAAAATGATGAGGCAAAACTGCTCTGGATGAGAGACAACGATGTTAGCGTAGACTCCAGGATCCCTGCAAATGCTGTGTGATTAGGAGCATTATTGGAGAGGAAGGTGTAGGAGGTCGACTTGAATCGTGTATCACGTGATAGGCACTAGTGTCCGAGCTTAGCGGAAACAAGTCTGAGACCCTACCTGAAACTCTTCTCCCGCTGTTTCAATTTCTACCTCTCAACAACCTCCTTCACACGTACAACTCGACACCATGCACCCACGATAGATTCTGGTCTGTCTCTATTTGATCTTGCCTTCACACCTCATACTCGCCATCATATATACACTTTCCTCGCCTACGTCAATCTGAAACACCTGACACCTGCAACCAGCCTCCTCAGTTACTCGCGCAGCTTTCATCGCGACACGTCGGTCATCATCACAGACTTTGCTCAAAACCAATTTCGCTGTGACACACTCAGTCAAAACCCTCGAAAACATAATATCTAATACAAAACATCTTTGAGACGCCGCCTGAAACACGATGGCTGCCTCGTCGCAGAAAATGTTAGTTTGCGACAAGAACTGAATTACAACATGGTGATGACTGACGCGACTTTTAGACATGTACTCACAGCCTCCGAGCGAGCTGCGCTCCCTCGCCAGGCACAGAAAGCGCTGCAAGATGTCGACGAATGTAAGTCATGCAGCCGACCTTACGCGCTTGACCAGCCCGGCGAAATGGCGACACATTCTCACAAACGACACAGTAAAATATTTCCTCATATCTGCACCTGTCAACTGGGAGCCCGGCAAGTTCATCAAGAGGTTTCCACTACCATCAGGTGACTATGTCGCCTGTGTCGAATGGTCTGTATTGCTGTCCAGCTACTACGTCACACAAGCTCACGAACTCGTCTAGGAACGGACTATACCACATCTCAGGCACAGACATCGTGCGCTGTCTGGCATTCCGCTTCGGTGCTTTCGGTCGACCAGTCAAGAATGTCAAGAAGTTCGAGGAAGGCATATTCTCAGACCTACGTAATCTCAAAGCCGGCACCGATGCGTCTCTGGAAGACCCCAAGAGTCCTTTCCTCGACTTCCTCTTCAAGAACAACTGCATACGAACACAGAAGAAACAAAAGGTCTTCTACTGGTACAGTGTCCCTCATGATCGCCTTTTCCTCGATGCACTTGAACGGGACCTCAAACGTGAAAAGGCTGGCGGACAAGAAGCAACAAGTGCAGCAGAGGCTGAGCCAGCGCTCTCATTTGAGTATGATGCTTCGCAGTCGTTGTACGAGCAGATCAGCAAGATGTCAGCTCCGTCCTTCCCAACGAACGAGGCAGGCACAAGAGACTCAATGGGTCCTCCACAAACGGTACCGCTAGCTTCTAGTCACTTGATAGAAGTTTTAAGTGACCCTTCAATCTACAGTCAGACTCCGATGCCCGCAGCGACCCATATGATGACGACGACCCCGATGAATACGACGATGGCAGCGATGAAGAATGAGCCTATGTATGGGCCCATCCAGATGCCCTTCGCAGTGCCAGCACCACGACCCAGCTCAGTGCCTGCATACGTCGAGTACTCACCAGCACCATCCTACCTCTCATCAGCACATTCATATTATGACGACAGCACAATCCGCGGATTATCGTACGAACCCATGACACCACCACAGCAGACAGTCAAGTACGGCAGTGTCAGACAATTTTCTCCGCACGAAGTATACCCAGCATCTTCAAATCCTTCCGACTTTGGTCTTGTGGGCATGGCACCTCAGTATGGGGCAGTGCGAAATGTGTCGGACAGCATGTCGACAACTCGCAGCGACAGTTCACCTGATGTGAATATACGCCGCTCATCAGCTACAAAAAGCCACCTCTTGCCCACCTACATGACCCCCAATGGCTCTCACGCTCCACGACGGCCCAGCGACCTTAGACGGTCTGTCTCAGCTGCATCTATTCCCCCAGCACAAATTTCCCAACGAGCAGTTTCCGGGCCACCCACTGCGTTCAACCCAGAGACAACCCCAGTCGGCTCTCGCAATACTACTCCGTTGACCACAATCGATGATGGTCAACCAATGTCTTTCATGAAGCAACGTTATGCGACATTGATGACTGACAACACCTTCTACGGCACGCATCACAATACTCCAGCATACACTACCACGATGAACGCGGGCTCGATTGTCACTGCTTCCTCACCGGCAGGCCCCGTCCGTCGAGTTCGTAGTGTGTCCACTGCCGCCGAACCATATCCCCAGAAAGTCCAATCATGTCCCATCCCTGGTTGCGAAAAGACGTTCAAGCGACTTGAGCATCTCAAACGCCATGTGCGAACACATACTGAAGACAAACCTTTCCAATGTCCCTCTTGCGATCGTTCTTTCAGTCGCAGTGACAACCTCGCTGCTCATCGCCGCACACATGAAGTTGACAATAACGGCAATCCTATATCAACGAGTACGGACATCGAAGACGTTGATGAGGATGATGAGATGTGTGACGATGGCGCAGCTGACGAAGTTCAATATCCAACATACAACACATTGAATCATGCTGGCATCAACAAGTACAACCCGGCGACGATGGTGACGACATCTGGCACACAAGAACAGCTTCTCATGGGGCCACCACTTAGGCCAGCTAGTGCAATGAACACCAACTGGGCTTGAGTGCGTTTGCATGCGCGGGTAGTGTTTTATGGAGCAGGAGTTTCATTGCGGTTGGGTATGCATCATAGCGTTGGCGCGTGGCGAATGTCGGCTGGTCCGAACATGCCTGGTTTCATATTGTGTTTTCAGCAGTAGATGCTTGTAAGAATTATCGAAAGACGAGTAGGATATAATACCATGCCAGATCAAATCATTGGTCCTGTTACATTTTGAGAGCTGTGAATGTGCCCCTCGTGTGCTGCAAAAACAATAACGATTGCAGACTCAAGTTCTACCGCACTTCACGTCCTCTCCCCTCCCTCCCTTCCTCATACACCCAAAGCACTTTCACTCCACAGCTCGCGGTTCGTATCGCGGCGTAGGAGCTTAGCACGAAGGGATAATGTCTTGACATGCCTTGAACAACGATCCACTTCGCCTGCTGGTGACAAGTGTAATCCATGACACGAAGCGTGCGCCGTCTAGTCTAATGTAGACACTTGCTCAATGACTTTGCTTCCACCCTGCAGACCCAGCCTTGAGTACTGCCCGCCTGGCTTGGACATCCTCGTCCTGCTGGGATCGGCCAGAGTGGAGTTATATATTGAACCAGATCTTCAAGATTAGGTTTGAGTATTCACTTTTATATGGCGTATCCCTCTTGCCTTGATATGTGGCCTTCCATTTTCCGTTCAGCTGGGCAGGTATGAGCGCGGTCGTAAGCTGCAAGGACCTGGAAAAGCAGGAGATCTTTCGGACTGAGGATGAAGATGTCGATGGCCTCTCCTCTGCTGCAGACGACATCCCAGTCGAGAAGTCCGATGCTCTAGACGAACAAGTCACAACGATGTAAGTGAGAGGGCAAGGCAGACGCGAACAAGACAAGTCATCGGCAGACTCTTCGGGAGAATGCCTTAGAGAATCCATCCGAACTTATGCACTGACACCATAACAGCAGATCCAAAGACGAGTTCGACCGCTTCCGAGAATGGGTGCACGTGCAGCTAGAAAGCTACCTCAACTTGCCCAGCGTCTTCGCCATCAACATCGCCCTAGCTGCAATCATCAGCGCCGTCATTGCCGTGAACAAGCACAATTGGTACGACAACCCTGCTGCGCACCCATACGCACGCCTTTGGGGGATGAGCTTCGAGGAGTCCACGTTCATGACAGGCTTCTCGTTGATCATTGTCTCCAGCGGTGCTCTCGGGCTGAGGATGAGGGCGGAAGGGCGCAGGAAGTGTAATAAGCAGGATGTAAGGATCTTTGCGCAGGACTTGTTTATTGCATTGGATTTGGCTATCCCGTTTTCGCTCCTGAATACGTTTGTGAACTGGGTACATCCGAGTGGGATCTGAGTACAAAGGGTTGTAGAGAAAGTGTCGACGCACAGCGATGGATGGTGGTCGTATGAGCTCCTCTAAGCTCATGATGGAGTTCGGCATGGAATAAGGAATGGATATGTCCAATTTGAAATATGAAGAATTCCCTAGGGAGAGTGGCGTTCGAATCTGCTGAGGGTAATTCGCACGACCATCACAGCCTCAATGCACTAACGCCACTACCAGCACCTCTACTCCCTTTTGCCAGATTACCCTCGACGTCCCTCAGCGCGCCCTTCTTATCAATGATTTGCGCCCCGCCCTTCTTCAATTGTGCCTCCACATCTCGCTGAGTCTCCCTACTCTTCCCACCCTTTCCACCCTTCGTCCCAGCAGCAACATCACCAATGATATTCCCGGACTTCTTCGCCGCCTCCCCCTCCTTCATCCCAGCCTTCTTCTGCCTCTCCTTCTCCCTTCTTCGCCTCCTTACTTTCTGCTCCTTGCTCATCTCCTCCCTCGCAACCGCATTTCCTCCCTTCGTTCTTACAACCTCGCTACCGTCGCCTCCGTCCTCACCAGGTTTATACACCTCCTGCGGCGCCAATGTACTTGTATTCACATCTCCACCAGCAGTCGGTCGCGCATCCTCCATCGCCACCGTCGACACATCCACTCGGACCTCCAGACTCGCAGCTGCAGGCTTGGGCTTGTAGTGCCAGTTACTCAGCGCGTCGAGCTGGCTCGATACCGCAGCCCACAGACCCTCGATGGCTTTATGTTGCGCTTTGAGTGCCTCAGTACGTGTATCGACGTAATTCGGGTCTGTGCGCGCCAGCAGATCGGCCTCGTACTCGTCCGCGAGGCCTTGCTTTGACTTCTGATCCGACAGTTCCGGAATCTTGCCGCGCTTCGTGGCGTCCGCACCAGTACCGACCTCGCCTGGACGACGTCGCCGAATCTCGTCAAACTCGCGCGCGAGAATGCGACGCTTGATGAGAGCCTCGATGTCCTCAGAGATTTCCTCGGTGATAACCGGCACAGGCTTACCCGCGCGCTCGAACTCCAGGTCTTCTTCCAGAAGTGCATTTTCGTCACGCGCGGCAGCGACAGACTCGCCGGTCAGGTACCAAGGTTTCGAGGCTACGGCGGCGGCTTCGAGTTTGCGGATTTCGGAGCGAAGGGCGAGTTGGCGGCGTTCGTGGGTGGAGAGGTTGCCACGAGTGGGTGGTGCGTTTGGGTCGTCGTTCGCGGCGGCGTCGTATTCGTCTGGGGAGAGGGAGACGTCGTCGTCGTTGTCGGAGACGTCTTCGTTGAGGAGGTCGCGCTGGGCGGCTGTCATGACGCGGTCTAAGGCGGCTTCTTCTGCGTCGACGTTTCCTTCGTTGGCTAGTTTCTGTTGCTTGCGTTGCTTGTAGCCTTCCTCGTTTTCTGATCGCTTCTTTGACTTGGCTTTCTTGCTGGTTGCGGGAGGTGCGAAGAAGTCGGTATACATTATGTTGTTTGCGTTATCGTTTCCGCCCATGTTCATGTCGTCGTCGTCCACAGCATCATCGTCATCCATGTCGATATCACTTTCGCCTTCGGGTGCGTCCAAGTCCATATTGCCGAACGTCGGTCCGCCTTCTTCATCTTCCGAGTCTTCTTCTGGTGATTCCTGCCGCCGACCTGGTTTTTGCTTTTTGGTGCTCGCTTCCTGGGCAGGTTGTGCATCAATCGCGAACGGATTCGATCCCCAATCAATGTCTTCTTCGTCACTCGCCGCACCATCATCCTCTCCCCGCTCATCTTGTTGCTCCATGAATTGAGAAGTCTTGTTGAACTGATCTATGGAAAAGAAGCCATCATTTAATCCATGAGGATCTTTCACGAACACTTCCTGCCGTGCTTCGTTCTCCTCGACATCACTTTCTGGTGTTTCATAGTCTTCCTCATCCATGTCGTCAGGATCTTCATCATCTTCTCCCCCGTTGAGGTTTGCCCCGTCCTCGTCGTACTCGTCCGTGTCAACACCCTCGACTTCATAGTCTACACCCTCTTCGCCCATCTCCTCATCGTCCTCTCCGACCTCAAGACCATCATCCTTGAATCGCACACTCTTCGTGGGCTGATCATCTTCGAGATCTGGGTCATCCTCGGAATTCGAGTCTTGCGGGAGCTCCCTCTCGACCTCCTCGTTCGCTGCATGTAATACTCTCCGTGCTTGTTGCCAGACTTGATCCACCTCGAAGCCATCGACATGGATCTTCTTCATGCGCAACATGTCACCACTTCCACCATCTTGACCGCCTCTCTTCCGCTTCCTGTCCTGCCGGGCAAGCTTCTGTCGCTGTAGTTGCGCTTCTGTAATGTCGTTCGCGAGAGGATCAAGAAAGCGCTTGGCTAGCTGGAGAAACCCTGCATGTAGTGCCGGTGTTGGCTGGAGAAAGATGTACGGTGTGCTGGACAGAGCATGCTGCGCGTCGCCAATCGTTGCACTCATTGTCAAAATCTTCTATTTGCGAATGTGACAGTCTCAAGGATCGAAGGTGTGATGGAGTTTCACAAAAATTGTAAAACACCGCCGGAGCAACACCGAGGCCGATTTCCAGGGCATCATCATCGTCTTCATCCTGATGTTGACATAAAAGTCCAAGCTCGACCACGTAGCTCGAAAAGACGACAACCCGACAATCTATACGCCGGAATGATGCGACCATATCGACTAGCCACTGGTACATTGCTGCCACAGCCTCTCCTCCGCCAAACGATCCCTTCCCGAGCTTTCCTTGACATCCAGAACACCACGAAATCACGTCTTTCCACCATCTCGCGAACGCGACATGCCGCACTTCCCACATCATCGACATCACGAACGTTCCGCGCAAGACTATCCTACCTACGCTCCCTCTTCCAATCCACCACACGCCGGCATGCCAGCACGAATAGCAAACCCCCGACTCCTGACGTGACGTCCCAACTCGGTAGCCCGGAAGCCGCCCTGTCCCTCTCGCAACGCATGCGCAAGCTATCCCGCGAATATGGCTGGTCGGCGTTCGGTGTCTACATGGGCCTCTCCGCCTTGGACTTCCCCTTCTGCTTCCTCGCGGTGCGGTTGCTCGGTACGGACAGGATAGGACATTGGGAGCATGTGGTTGTTTCAGGTTTGAAGAGGCTTGTGGGAATGGATACGATGGCGCCGGCAGGATCCGGTGAAGTGCCTGCTGGCCATCCGGCGCGGCGGGAAGGTGCTGGAGCGGGGACAAGTGAGGATGACTCGAATTGGGGTTTGGAGGAGGCGGAGAAGGAGGCTAAGAAGGATAGTGCGAGTATGTATGCCCGGGTGCAGGACTTTGGTGAATGTGCTAACGTGTGTCCTCTGCAGCTATCTGGACACAACTTGCGCTCGCATACGCAATTCACAAGTCATTCATATTCATTCGCGTGCCGCTGACAGCAGCGGTGACGCCGAAGGTTGTCAAGACATTACGTGGCTGGGGCTGGGATATTGGGAAGAGAAAACCAAAGACGCCTTGAAGAATAACATAATGGCACGGAGTGATGTACAATAGCAAGAAAAGCCTTCCACTCCTTTGTCGTAAGTATAAAGACTGCACATTGACCTTCTATTGCCGAGGGTCAATACTGTTGAGGTCAGCAGATGATCGTAGTATTATGCATACGACGAGCTTCTACGCCGAAGGCCAAGTCCATGCGGTGCTCGCACTCAGCCAGGATGTTCATTTGATGTTATGCTAGCTATCAAATCTGGTCGGACGTGAACATCCCTCTTGAAGCTCCCCTGCATTGTCGCTCCGGACAGCACCCCCGCTCACGATCCTGTTTTTCGCTTACAATATAGAGCTAGCACTGACTGGCAATTGTATCTCCGCCTTCGCGGCCATTATCAGCACCTCCCAGATGCTCGGTCATGTTCATGCCACGACAGGGCGACCCGTTGCAGCGAGTGCTGATGAGGCGATATTGATAGCAGTCCCAGCAAGGTCCTTCAAGGCTACGACACCATACTTGTCGGCTATTGCGAAGATATCGGCGTGCTTCTTCACAAAGTCATTCCATTGAGCATCTCGTCGTTCGCCAATGTGCGTCATTATCTCAAGTGCGGCATAGGTCCCAGTGTACAGGAGTTCGAGAAGAGAGTCGAAAGCTTCATAATCATCGTATACCAAAATCGTGCTCTTTTCACTTCCCTATTTATTGTCAGACCATGATCTCGCGTTGGCGAAGTCAAGCTGTTTACTTCCACTGGTGCCTCCCATCGTGACCTGCGGAGCAAGAAGTTGGCGCGCGATGCGACGATGGCTGAATGGACTTCCCACGTGTGGCCCATGCAAGAGATGATCAGGTCCCCTGTGTTGCTTCTGAAGATTCTATGCCAAGCTGTCAATTTGAGCTTCAAGTTTGAGGCTCAACAGTGCTCACGTTTTCATGTCTTCAAGCAGGGTCCGACGACCTTGTCCGACTGTGAGCATTGCTCGCTGGTGCGGCAATAATGCGACTCTAGTCACTGGTGGTTGAGTGGAGGCATCTGGCCCGAAAACCGGCTTCGCTGAAGGTGGACGTCTTGGCATATCGTCTAGTGAGTGATAGTCCAGTGTTTAATCTGTGGCAAGCACCGCGAGCAATGTATAGCAGTTCTTAGATGTCATAGGCAGTCAAGTATGATGTAGCGTGTGATGGAAAGAAACAAAATTCTGGGGTCGTCGGCACAAGCGGCTGCCAGGTGAAACCGATCTCAAACGGGAAGGAACGACTCAGCAAGTCGATATAGCTGCATGCTACTAGTATTCCAATTCCCCTACCGGTCCCGAATTACAACGACACTACCAGCTTCTGGCCAGACACGCCCTTCATCATCATCTTCAAGCCCTCACCGACGCTCTCCAGGCCACTACCAACCTTCTTCACCTCGATGGGCACCTTATACTTGCCTTCCTCAGCCATCTTGGTCAACGCCTCCATTGTCTTCGCAATACCGTCAGGCATCTTGAACAGGTTCGCCATGGTCGTGACCGTGTGCTGCACACCCTCCGGCACATCCTCAGCCTTGACATCAACACCCGTAGTCAGTGACGCCAAGATCTTCGTCTCAGCACCCTCAAACAGCGTGAGGAACGACGTGTTGAGCGGGACACTGTTGACAGCATCGAAGATTGCATTGATGCCATTGGGCGCCACTTTGCGGATTTCGTCAATCGCAGAGGCGGACTTGTAGTCGAAAACATGGGAAGCGCCCAGGTTCTTGATGTTGTCGAAGTGTTTGGAAGATGAAGTGGCGAGGATGTTGTAGCCACCGGCAATATGCAAAAGCTGGACAGCAGCTGCCCCTACGCTCGATGCGCCACCGAGGACAAGGACAGTCTTCACGCCAGAGACTGGAGTGCTAGGCGCTGGGAGGAAGTCGAACGGGACGCCAAGGCCAAAGTAGAGTGATGCAATGGCCGTGATCGCACCAATACTGGAAGACTTAGTCAGCCATGTCATTGTCTCAAGATAGCAAACAGAGTACCCACGGTAGTGATGCCGCTTCTTCGTGGCTCAATGACTCTGGCTTCGGTGCAGCAAAGGCCGCAGGCACTAATGTGTACTCCTGGAAGCCAAAGCTGGAAATACCTGCCATACCCCCAACCGACATGACATCGTCGCCCTTCTTGACGTGAGTGACGCCTGTACCCACTTCATCAGCAACGCCAGAAGTCTCGAAGCCGCCAGAAGTGGGCCATTGGTCGACCATAATGTTGTATGAGATGCGTTTGTAGTCGGCGGGATTGATAGCAGATGCTTTGTTCTTGATCAAGATCTGGCCTTCACCGGGGCTAGGCTTGGGTACTTGAATGATTTCATGTTGGAGGTCCGGGCCGGCAGCGGTGAACGCAACGCGAGAGAAGGTAGTAGAGGACATGTTTCTGGCTGTTCTGGGGAGCGAAGGCTTGAGACTGATATTGCGTAGGTTGTAGCGGAGTACACGCACTGCTTGTTGTTGCATATGCTGGTGTGTGGACGTCTGGGAGTTTCAAGAAGAAAATGGAACAGAGAGATAGACGCTTCACGAAGCTCTTTATATTGCTCTTGTTTCTGCTAGAACGCTTCTCAATACTGTACTGTAGCTACAATGATGTGGTCACTCGAGCACGCATCATCATCATGGATGTGTCATCTTAGGGTTCAATGTGAGACTTCGTGACTGCTTATTAAGGCAATGCTTGCGGTCTGGAAGGGTGTTTACGCCCGTGTTTACCCGACGTAAATGCTTGGTGACAAATCATGACTCCGCCAGGCAGACTTGCCTCCGACTCACCTGCCTTTAACAACTTTGTCAGCATTTGCAACAATTGCGACGTATCTGCCGTTCACTGCTTCGTCGACGTCAGGGCGACTCGAGTTGACACCTCATAGTGTTTGGGGAAGAAGGCCAGATTGCATATGTGCTTTGGTATTGTACTGTTACATGCATGAGATGCCTCAAAACCTTACCCGCTCATGCTTGTTTACAAGTACATCAATTGACATGGGCCGATGGACGTCCAAATGGACCTTCTACGCTCAAGCTATCGGTATTTGTGTTCTATGTGTGTGACGTCGTGCGTGAAACAGGACAAAAAGCAAGAAAGATGAAAGCTCGAGCAGCCACGTGACCTGAGATTCAGCGCCATCCCGTCTTATATTGCGTGATCGAGAACGAATGTGTACGATGCATACAGGCCCATGCAGGAGAAGCTGGCACTCCCCAGATCACTCCGTCTCATTCGTCAAAATCGCTAGTCGGACTGGATCCCTACGCTATGTGGCATATGATACCAGATCTCTCCAGCCTGGTGTGCTCGACCTTGAGGGTACAAGATGCCGTGCTGGTCCCGCGCCAGGATCTTTGCCAGCAAGCCACGATTCCATAGTACATAATGGCCTCTACACGCGACGATACTAAGCACGATAGCGAGAAGTTCGGGGTCGATGAGCTCAAGAACTCGGGCCAGGACAGCATTGCTATTGCTAGCACTTATGGCATAGACGAAAGACACTTTCTACGAAAACTGGACCGTCTTCTATTACCGGGTGTGGTCGCGCTGTATCTGCTGTCATTTTTGGACAGAAGTAATGGTAAGTCACTGCTGTCTGTCTCACTACGTGAAGAAATATTAACGAGCAATAAAGTCGCCAACGCCAAGGTTGACGGTCTGGCTACTGATCTCAAGATCACAAACGACCAGTACTTGACCGGTCTTACATTGTTCTTCCTTGGTTACATCCTGTTCGAGGTGCCATTCAACATCGTTCTACGTCAAATGAGTCCTAGAATCTTCTTGCCAACTTGTACCCTCATCTTCGGCGTTGTCACTGTTCTTCAAGGCATCTGCCAAAACCTGACAGGCTTCTTCGTCGTTCGATTGTTCCTGGGGATCTGCGAAGGGGCTCTCTTCCCAGGTGTAGTCTTCTACCTGTCCATGTGGTACAGACGAACGGAGCGACAATACCGTGTGGCTCTTTTCTTTTCAGCCGCAAGTCTGGCTGGTGCATTCGGTGGAATCCTTGCCTGGGGAATCGGCCATATGGGAGGTGTCGGCGGCCTTCACGCATGGAGGTGGATCTTCATCATAGAGGGCTTACTGACTTTCGTGGTATCTATTGCTGCATACTTCTTCATCTCCGACTATCCTGCAAAATCAGCATTCCTCTCGGAAAACGAAAAAGCTTTCATCGAGCAAAGACTCACCATCGATCGCGACCTCACAACAAACGAGGGCTTCAACTGGGCGAACGTGTCCGACGCACTTAAGGATTACAAAGTATGGCTGTACGCACTGGCGTATCATACCATGTCACTGCCATTGTACACGTTGTCTCTCTTCCTGGTAAGCATATATTATAGCACATACACCATTTCAGACACAAAGCTGACACTCACTCCAGCCTACCGTCATCCAAGACCTCGGCTACACAGCAGCAGCCGCACAGCTCCTCACCGTCCCTCCCTACGTACTCGCCACGATTTTGACTGTGGGCATCGCCATCATCTCCGAAAAACGTCACGTCCGCGCCCCATTCATCATCGGCGCAGCATGTACGGCCGCTATCGGCTACATCATCCTCCTTACCAACACCCACGTCCACAAGAACAAGGCCAAGACCGTCGTCTTCGACAAACCAGGTGTATCCTACGTCGGCATGTTCTTCTGCGCAGCTGGTATCTATCCCGCGGTTGCGCTTGTCCTCAGCTGGCCGGCCGTGAACGTCAGTGGTGCCACGAAGCGCGCTGTAGCTGGAGGTCTGCAGATCACGATTGGTAACCTCGGTGCGGTCATCGGTACTCAATTGTACAGATCCGAGGATGCGCCGAGGTTTGTCAGAGGGCATGCCACTGCGCTTGCGTATCTCATGGCGAATGTCTGTGTGACTAGCTCGTTGTATTTCCTGTTGTCGCGCGAGAACAAGAAGAGGGATGAACGCACTAATGCTGGAGAGAAGGCCGACGAGGGAGAGACTTGGAGGGGTGATGACGATCTCCGATGGAGGTTCACGACGTGATTTGGCGGCATCTAGAAGTAGCTGGATCTATTCATCGTACACAGCTTTAAGCTCGAACTTCGCTCCGTGCCACTCTGGTATCGGCTGTCTTGCTCCCATGTGTCCAGTGTGCTTGATGAGCCACTGTATAATCGCCTCCATACTTCCTCCTCCCCTGCTCTGCTCTGTTCCATCCTCCTTGAGGTTCGCGTCTGCGTCCGTGCCACTATCAATGAGCATCTCCCACCGCCCATGCCTTCTCATCCACCTTGACGCGAAAAAGCCCTCTGGCGTCGCAGAAGTCCGCAGCACACCCTGGCACCAGTCGCCCACTTTGATGATCATTCCCGCTGGCAATTCGGCGCCATCATAGAATCCGAGTGTGCACAAGACCACGCAAGTGCGCTCACGTGGGGCCGTTGTCGTGCAAGCCTTGAAATGCACGATCGTGTCATCTGTGTTTGATGAAATGTAGGGATGTGTCGAGTCTAGATACGTAGGCACGGGAAGCCAGCCTTCCTCGTAGGTCTGCACGCTACCATCTGCGTTCTCGGAGGAGCCTGTCTCGATTTCCTGTGTTTTAGTTAGCGGGAGTATTTTTGACGCCATAGGTCGCCATGTCCGGGCAATGGACCCGCGACTGAGGAGCACGGTGGATAATGGAAGAGGTGTAAAGTACAGCACAACACAACAGTGACAACACACAACAGATAGCACATACCCACTCGTATTCTTGCTCATCCACCCCGACGTCCCGCCGCATCTGCATCACCCCCTCATCCACTTCCCCTTCCTCACCAAACTTACTATCAATCACGTGCGTCCAGCCACAGTTCTGCGTGCCTTCATCGTCAGGCCGGTCAGA
>Ga0268246_10000671_pt1 | contig 13786 bp, 11 predicted proteins | sample AgamicOrSfe_FD_200242 | JGI IMG/M metagenome (GOLD analysis project Ga0268246, IMG submission 200242) | Agave microbial communities from Guanajuato, Mexico - Or.Sf.e (v2) (version 2) | ecosystem: Host-associated > Plants > Phyllosphere > Phylloplane/Leaf | place: Guanajuato, Mexico | collected...
GTGCCGGAGAGAAGAGCGAGAGTGGGCTCAGGGCATGGTTGGCGTTATTAGGCATTAGTGGGGCGAGGTGCAGTGTTCGCCACCTCGCCCCACTAATGCCTAATAACGCCAACCATGCCCTGAGCCCACTCTCGCTCTTCTCTCCGGCACGCACCACACCTGCCCGATTCAGTGCAGTCGCCCACACTAGTATAGCAGCCATACTGAACAGCTCGTCGTATTTCAGAAATTGATGCGCGCCTGCTGCCCAGCTAGTGATGGGCGCGGACATGTACGTAGAGGTGGACGACGAGGATGTGAGCGTCGAGTATGTGACGGAGGAGGAGGAGGAGGCGGGGAAGTCGAAAAGTTCCAGCCGGGGTGGCTCGAAGACAGACGATGGGGAGAAGTAAGCGAGATAGCCTGGTGCGAAGACGTGGCGGGTAGTCTGGCTTGCGAGCATGAGCGCGAGCACGCCGGAGTGTGTCATTACTGCGATTGTGGTCGCGAAGGTGTAGACGGAGTTCAGAGCGCGAAGGACGGCGCGATTGCGTTGACTGGGCGAGGAGTAGTTGGGAGTTGTGGCGGAGGATGCGCTGGTAAAGATTGGGGCGATGGCGCTGGTCGTTATGGAGAGAAGGGGATGCACGATGGCGAGGAGGAGGGGGTGGAGTTGGCGGAGGACGAGGTAGAATTGCTGCGTCGTGGAGCCTGTGGGTGAGATTAGGACGAAGAGGGTGGGAAGGCCGGCGGTCAGCGCGAGGGAGTAGGGGAGGAGAGCGAGCTCGGACGGGTGGACGAGAAGGGCGGATGCGTTTGTCGTTGGTGAGGAAGTGGCGCTGGCAGTGGGTGTCGTGGCTGTGCTTGTAGATTTTCCAGCTCCTGTTGCCTTCGACTGCGGCTGTACCCTTAGCTGAACAGTCGGCGAAGTGAAAAGGTGCAGCACGCAGAACACCGGCAGCGCAAACGCCATGAGGAGGTTCTCCATCAACAATCCCCAAACCGTGATGAACGAGACCGCTCTCCACGTATTCCCAACCCTGAACGCCTCCACAACCAACAGCACCCAAATCGCATAGCCCTGGCCCAGGAAGTGCACCGCCTGTAGACTGAAGCTCGGGTGAGCGCCACTGACCACGGGCCAGAAGAAGGCAATGAACTGCACAGCCAGTCGGTCGAGGATGGGGATGCCTGTCCAGTCGGTGCGCAGAGGGAAAGTTGAGTCAGGCAGGTAGGGCATTCGGGAAGCTTGGATGGTGCGCAGGTAGGGGACGAAGCCGTTGAGGGAGGATTGGTAGAAGGTGCTGTAGAGGGCGAGGGCGGCGAGGAAGGGGAGGGTGAACCTCGCGAGAGTCGGTTCGAGTGGCATGCTGTGAGATGAGTGTCGAGTGCAGGACACGGTACGATTCTCCAATCAGCGTTGTGTTGTATTGAGCATAGAGAGCTGAGAGCTGAGAGCTGAGAGCTGAGAGCTGAGAGCTGAGAGCTGCAGGGCTTTGTAAGATGGTGATGGGAACGATGGGAGCTGAATGTAAGCTCGAAAAAGGCCACGTGGACGTCATTTCAATGCACCACGCCACAGCAGAATTACTCGCCTCCGTTATGATACATAAGTACAATGCCTACTGATCCTGTGCTGTGCTGTTCTGTGTACACACTCTTGTATTGCCTCTTCGTCATCCCTCAAAGCAATTCAAATCCCATATCATTACATCCCATAAGCGTCCATGCTTCCTCCTTTGAGCCAACCTAAGCGGCCATGCTAAACATCTCATCTTCAGCACCATTAGCCGTTTGTACACCGGTCATCTTCTCACCATCCGACTGCTGAGGTATGTCCCAGTCATCATCGTCATTCTCGCCCATCTTCTCGTCTGCCTCCTGATTTCCACTGTCCGCAAACTGCCTGTCAACTGCACTTTCGTCGACAAATGTGAAGCCTTGGAAGTTGGCCTGCAAGGTAGGGCTTAGTGGCGTAGCACCGGTATCGACACCGGAAGCTATAGCTTGCGCGCGTGTGTTGAGTGAGCCACCACCGTCGAGAGCACTTGTGAACTCAGGGTCGAAGTTCGAGACATCGAGCTCAGACTTCAATTTCGGCTTGAAAGGTGGAACCAGATTCTTCTTGCCGAGAGCGACCCAGTCAACATCTGCAAAGAAAGGATGAGTTCTAAGCTCTTCAGCGTCGCCATTAGCTCCCAAGCGGTGTTTCGGGTTTCTGTTGAGCAGGCCTTTGACAAAATTGCGACCTTCCAAGCTCAGTGCGTCTCTTGGGAACCTCACTTTACCGAAGGCAATGTTTTTGTACATCTGCTGGGTGTCTTCGGCATAGAATGGACTCCATCCACAGCACATCTCGAATACCAAGACACCAAGAGACCAGAAATCTACCATCTTTGTGTAGCCATGCTCATCAAGTAGGACTTCCGGCGCAAGGTATTCGGTCGTGCCGCAGAATGTGTTTGTGGTTTCGTCCTTTGTCAGATTAGCCTTAGACAGGCCAAAGTCGCACAACGCAATGTGCCCGTTGGCATCGAGAAGTATGTTTTCTGGCTTCAGGTCTCGATAGACGATATCATGTTTGTGGAGATGATCCAGTGCGAGGATAAGCTCAGCAATGTAGAACTTTGCCCTTTGCTCTGTGAATCTCCCTTCCTTTTGCAAATGCCAGAATAATTCGCCTCCAGACATGTAGTCGGTCACAAGATATAGATCGCTAGGTGTCTGGAACGAGAACTTCAGACCGACAATGAACGTAGAATCTGCCATTGCAGTCCGCACAAGAATGTTTCGCTCGCCCAGCGTATGCGCAACCTCCTTCTTTTGTACAATGACCTTCTTAGAAAGCACCTTCATAGCATAGATCCTTTGCGTGTCGCGCTTCCTTACTTGGAACACTTGCCCGAATGTGCCCTTGCCAATGAGCTTCAGGATTTGGAAGTCTTCCGGGCCATAGGTCTTCTTGTCAGTCTTCTGAAACTTCACACGAAGGCGAATCTCGCCAGACACGTTCTCTTCTGACGCGTCTCGAGGCTCGAGTCTGAACCAAGAATCCAGTTGGCCTCCCTCTGTCATGACAGGACAGAAGCGCACATGACCGAGGAAAGCCTCTTCAGCTGAATGGTCATAGACTGATACCTCGACCTCATTCTGGTCACCGACTACGTCACTGGGAGAACTTGTTAAAACAAGACCCTAGCGTGAACAAGCTGTAGCGACTTACAATGTCGCCTCGTGATCCCATACTGGGTCAGTGACTTCCTGTCCATTTGCCGGATTCGAATCGCGAGACGTAGTGCTTGCGTGGCTACTCTGTCGACTCTTCATTGGCACACCCATCGAACGACCCATGTCACTGGCCGATCGCTTGATGGGCAAAGACCGGAGAGAGTTCACGCCACGACCATTCTCGCTAGTCTGCTCGCCTTGTGGCCCTTTCGAGATGTACTCGCTCCATTGGAATGAGCAGACGACATACGGATCGACACTCGGCTTCAGGCCTCGCCCAGCAGATATAGTGATGGACAATCTTCCTTTGGTCTCACCGGACACTACCTTTCGTAGGCTATCCTTTCGGCGTGATCGTGAACTATCTTTCGATCGAGAAGGTGAGGTGTGAGGTGATTCGCCGCGCGAAGCGACCGTGGATGATGGGGATCGGGGTGTCCTCGGAGGAGTACTCTGATGAGTTGCACTTCTCGTCAGCTCTTCAAATCCTGAAGTCGAAGCGAATGATGCTGGTGGGGGCTTTGAAGCAGAATGACGAGGAGTGAAGGGGGAACAAGGTTTTGTATGGGATATGTGCAGGCCAGGATTTGAAATGTGTGGTGCGTGAACGCTGTGTGCTGTGGTAATGCTTGACAAAGGTGCTGATGTGAGAGTGTTGCGACGCGACGATAGAAGGTGATCAAGAGGAGGAGGTTTTATGCGATGCGTATCTTGCTGTGCTGAACTGGGAACGTGCTGAGACAGGTCACCCGCGCGACCCTCTTGTGCATCGGAAAGTGGATGGGGTGTGGAAGCGGATGAAGTGGGAGGTGTAGGGTATCCGTGCTGGAAGTATTGCGACGTATGACCAGAGTGCGGTGGTCGCCGTTGCTCTTTCTGCTCGTGCTTTGCCATTGAACGCGACTCGACTTTGCTTTGTGTGCTAAAAGTGGAAGAGTCACGAACCTGACCAAAGTAGCCGCTGAACAGGCTTGGATTTCTCTTGTCTGGGAGGACGTCCGGCGGATGTGGCGTCTGCGCACCTGGTGGTGTGCTTGAAGGAGTCTCGTCGTCGTGGTTCTGCTCGGTCGATGAGGCCTTGGTAGAGCTTCCGAAAAGATTAGCGAATGGCATTTTGGAGTCCGCTCATTTTCTAGCACGAGCGAGATATCACAGAGAGGCGCAGGATGATAGGATGCTGAAGAAGGCTGGATGAGACGAGTTCTGAGGTGAAGGCGAAGGCCGTGAGTATGAGATCTTCAGTCCTGCAGCAAGGACTCTTATTTCCCTTATTTCCGCCGCCAAGAACCCCAGCCCGTCTCAAATATTTCGTTCAACAATTAAACAGTCTAGGCCCAAGCTCGGCATATCGTCGCGGTGTTCTTATACAGAGTTCAGACAATAGCATAGCATGCTCTAGTGGTGCCGAATTTGGAAGCGAATGTTCATGGTGCTGCTGTTTTGTTCAGGAGATCCCACTGGAGACCGATATAGAGTCCGGTCGATGTCGACGTGACAGTGTCGGACGCTGCAAGGAAGAGAGCACAAACCAATAACTGGAAAGGTCTACTCACTTGTTCATCAGAGCCTGATGAAGCAAGTCGCCATGGCTGATCTCCGCTGCATGCTGCTGGTGGGACGAGACAGACAGCATGATGTTGGGGTGTCGATGTCCTTCGGTACGGATCGATATTGTTCCTGGAATGTTGCTTGAAACTGGGTGAACTGAGGTTCCGTAGCTCGACTGCCTCGTGAGCTCGCTGGTAAGCTTACTTGTGGTGATGGACACGATTAAATCTGCAAGGTGGGATGAATATGTAGCTAGACCTCGTAGTCGTCCAGGTTCTCACTACGGTGCTTCCTCAGTGGACGCGAGATCACGATGGGTGGGAAGTAAAGCTCCTGAACGATGACGCACAATACAAGCAGTAAGCAAGGAGGCATAGCTGCCGACACAGCTTATGCCACCGCCAATAGGACACCGGGTACTCCACCGATACTCGTGACCTCGACCTGATCTCGGGATGCTGATTATTGATGACATTCTCCTTCTTCCACCTTCCATTCTCAGACACAGCCCTCTCCAAGACGCCTTCGTCGTTTTGCTTAATGACTACCGTATCACAACAGGAGCCTGTTCTCTTCGTGTGTGCTTTGCTTTCTGAGCATTGTGACTGAGTACCTTGCTTTGCCACCATTGCCACCACTTGTACCACAGTACCTGTATCTTCTTGTGTCTTCCATCAAGGCACCAGCTGCTTACCACACTTCGTGCTCGGCATCGCAGCTCAGGTTAGAAATGAAGACGCCGATATGCTCAATACCATACATCCAACACTTGATGCTCGGATGAGACGCTTCAGGTGGCAAATAGGTATGGCAGCGTGATGTGAACATTGTGTATGCAATTACTTTAAGACCAGTATGTATGTGGAATGTTTGCACGTCACTTTTACAACCCGTACTCGTCCCCCCGTTCATGCACGAGACATCACACTCATCGTGAGGTCTGCTTACCATAACCGCTCCTCCACAACCCGATGTCTCATTACAACGTTCCCGGCTTGAAGCTCTCTGCCGGTTTCGCATACTGCTCTCCGAAAGTGCTATACCACTTATCCACCAACTAAGCGGAATTAGCATCGAGGTAACGGTCATCAATATTTTAGAACTCGCCTCCACTCCCATTCCAGCACCTATGGTATCAAGATTGTCTTTCCAGCCCTTGGTCAAGTACTCCATGAACTCCTCAACCGTCAAAGCACTCTTGTTCTTGTGCTTCTTGTTGTCGTCCGGATCGGTACGATCTCGGTGCAAGTCTGTGCCGACGGAAGGAGGAACGATCTCGACGACGCGAATCTTGGTGTCCTTGAGCTGTGTACGCAAGTTCATTGTGAAGAAGTGAACCCAAGCCTGTTTGAGCTGTGAGCAGAGGTACTCTCGAGGAGTAATCATCCTGCTGTTGAAACCAGACATACCTTTGTGCCGTTGTATACTGGGTTCATGATAGAGAAGGGCACATATCTATGTAGGTCAGCTGTTGCTCCACTCGAGGCGCACAACAAACTTTCAATAGGACTGACCCAAGTACACTCGACACATTCATAATGACACCACCATCGGGCAAGCTCTTCAGATGATCAAGGAACGCAATAGCCAGATGCATCGGGCCTCTGATATTGATATCAATCTCCTGATCCGCCTTCGCAAGATCAAACGCGTTCACGTCCAGTGGCCTCTGCACCCCAGCATTGTTGATGACAGCATCGACCTCCGGATGCTCTTTGATGATCTTCTTGGCAACAGCTGGGATGTCTGCGACCTTGCCAGTATCGAGCACGTAGTATGGCGTGTCATTACCAAGCGTCTTGGCTGCTTCTTGCAGCTTGGACTCTGTACGGCCGACGATGATGACCTTCTTGCCTTGCTTGATAAGCCAATCTGCCATAGAATAGCCTAGTCCTCCACTACCGCCAGTGATTAGGGCGCACTTGAAATCGAGAGTGTGATGCATTGTTTGTTTGCTTTGCTTCAGGCTACTCTTTCGCTGATGGTTTGTGTGTTTTGCTTCGGTTAACTCTTTCGCTGATGGAGCACGATTACACAGGGCACTAAGTAGTTGTAGTATAGGGATATGTACAAAGATGTTGGTAGATGGTCAAATATGTGTCTAAGTTATATGTTACATGCTGGTGTCTGATGACGTCGCGAATGATCGGCCGCACTTCCGCCGGCATTGATCTCCGCTATCCAATGCTTGTCCTTGTCCTACCCAGATGCAACCGAGGGATCCGGGGGATGCCGTGTGCCGTGAAGACAGCATATGGTGGCATACTAGTATAGACTCCGATATTGCTATGCAAATGCGAATCCGAGTGCTGTCGTAGGCCAGTCACTAAGCTCTCTACTTCGAGTCACTACCGAGTGCGTTCTGAACGTTGCCACCAATAGCACCGTCAGTGGCTAGTGATTTGTTGGTTAGTGCTGCTCTATGCGTTATGTAATTTGCCTCGTAGCTTAATGTGACTTACTGAAAGCCTTTCCAATGACTGTTCGTTAGAGATTAGATGATGATTATATTGTACTGGCCAGGTGCAAGTTACTTACCACCTTCCTTGTCGAAAGGTCCACCAATAGCTTGTGCAGTACCACCAAGTGCTCCTTGGGGAGCTTTTGAGATCAAGTCAGTAAGAGACTCTCGATCTTTAGAAGGACAATCGTTCCAGGCACGACATACTGAATGCTTTGCCGATGGAACCCGAGGCATCGAACATGCCAGCCTTGGGACCAGACTACGGATAATTGTCAGCAAGAAGTCCTTGGACACTTGTAGTAAGCAGAGACGCATGCCACAGTACTCACCGCATCGCTGCTGGACGGGTTGACAGCATCACCATGGGTGGCGCCTACACTGTGACCACCGAAAAGGCCGGATCCGCCTGGAGTTCGTCGGTCAGCATCTACCCAATCGATAGAGGGCAGACAGTACTGACCACTGTTGGCAGGTGTGGGAATGGATGAGGCTCCTGGGCACTGTATTAGGGAGATTCAACAGAGAAGGCTGGTTCAACTTTTACCGCCGGCCGTAGCTGGAATATGTTAGCATGGTTCGATAATTGTGGTGGATTGGTTTTACCGGTGACATGTTGGTTGTGAGACGAGTTCATGTTGGTAGGAGCAGAGGTAATAATATGATAACGCTGTAGTCTAATACTACAGAGTGTCTGGGTCGAAGCAAATGGTGGCGGGATAGAGCGAGTCGATACGAAGCAGGGATGTCGTGATGTAATCCATAGTTGTCCCGAAAGGGAAATACCCTATTCCATAAACAGCAAAGCCCCTATCTTCCTGTAGCGTTTCGACAAAGCCCAAACCTGAAACAGACAGGTCCATCGATGTTGCGTGGTAGTCATGCATACTTCCGGAAAACATCATCTTTAGCTTTCTAAACGACGGTATCTTCACACGAAGCGACTATAGTGCACGATTAGTGAAAACACAGATCTCGTCATGGTATCGCGCGAAGCCACCAGCATGCTTCCTGTCAGGTCCAGCAGAAACACGTCTAGACGAGGTGACATCTTCCTCTGGACAGCCCATGACGACACAGCGAGAGCGGCATTCGTGGACGGCCGACGAAGACGCAAAGCTTCACCAGGCTCACAAATAGCGGCTAGGCGCTGACTTGATGCGCAAGACATATTTTCCAAGCCTTGATCTTACCGCACGCGAGATCTCAGGCCGGCGTCGTAAGCTTATAATCGTAGATAGCTCAGTACCATGATCCACAGCTGATCTGGAACTGGTTCGCGAGGCTTCCAACGAAGGTTTGACAGATCTTGAGATGGTGGCAGCACATTTCCCAACGCGGACAAAGAATGCTGTTGCGGCTGAGGATTCCGTCCGGAGAAGAACCTCAGGTCGTAAGATCCTAGTCCGACATGAAGAGCCATGGTCTGCGCAGGAGGACGAAGTAGTGTCTAAAGGTGTCCATCAAGGCAAATCCATACATACTAATCAAAGAGAATCTTTTCCAGATCGTACATATGCCAGTATTAAGTTTTCAAGGCGTATATCACAAAATCAAGCTCATTACAAAGCCGGAGGCTTATCAGGTTCGCCACAAGATCAACGCATTTTGACACTACCCGAAAGGTCTTGCATTAAATGATCGTGCTTCAGGCAGGTCTCAGTGATGCGATCGTCAGGCGATGCCTCAAGAACAGAGGGCTGCCGGCAAACAAACCTCTAAGGCATGGGCACGATGGTCACCATTTCAAGACGCAAAGCTTCTCTCACTTGTCAAACCCGGAACACAAGCTGTTCCGATATCAAAGATTCTCGGAACAACTCAGAGTAGCATTAGAGGCAGATGTGCCAGGATGAAGCCCAAGGATGAGCTGCTCTCGATGAGTGAAGAAGACCAGAAGTGTGCCATACGATGGCATCAAGAGGGGCACTTTAACAATATAGCAGATCACCTGCAGAAGATTGTGGTAACTGCTACCACATCGCACACTGGTAAGCACATAGGAGAGTCTGAGGCCATCCGCCTGTGGACATGGGAACATGTCAGCCCGAAAGGACGTGTAACATCGAGTCATGATGATACACCACCTAATGGGGAGCGTGAGTCGACCCAAGGCGGCTTGATATAGCTCATCATAAGCGGGGAACACAACACAAAGAGGTATGGAGAACTCCAGGAAAGTGTCATATTCATTCTGCTCAGACCGATGCTCGGTAAGAGTACACTCGGTAAGAACATCTAGACCAGTTGTATACTGTACTGGTTCACAAGTCCGAAAAGATCCCTGGGGCAGTGCCGTAAGGATTTGTATGCTCGCCGAGAGTACACTCGACCAGAGAATAAGCATTTCAACTAGTGCCTACCTCTACTGGCATCATGACTTTGAGCTGGTACCATCGACATGCAGGTCACGGCAGTCTCGCCTCAATTTCACATTGGGTCGAAAACTCCGCCACGAAAGCGTAGGCCTACAAAGTCTTCGAGCTACGACTATGGCCGATCAGGTCCTCCACATACTCCATTCGTCTTCCTCCTCATCATCTTCATCTCCACTTTCACCCTCTGGGGGCAGTTCCTGCTTAGGGACTGCTGCCAGCGCTTTGCCAGCCACCGGCTCGACACCAGCCACCGGACCACTCCCCATCCTCAACGCCTCCCTCTGCTCTCGCAGCCTCCGTACCCTTTGCTCAAGCGCCTCCATTTCATCAAACTCGTCCTCCAGCGCTCTCGTAGCATCTTCCTCTTCGCCCTCAACCTCAGCTTCTCGCAGTTCCCGTTTCGACGCCGCTGTCTCCTGCGCTTGCATACGAAGCTCTTCCGCTGTCACAGGCTTTGCGACTATCTTAGCGTTCGTAATGACCTCCGGAGCCGGCCGTAAGTCTGGCGGCGGTGTCGCTACGTCGCGTTCGAACGCTGCCCATTCAGCTTCGTCGATGTCGGTTTGTGCTTCGGGCTTTGGTGGTGGTGGCATCGCGACAGTGGCTTCTATGTCCGCTTCAAGGTCTTGCTGCCCCAGGCTCTCTGCTTGAACTTCTGGGGCCGCAACATTGGCTTCTGTGTCTTCAATCTCTGGTACTTCTTCTGCAGAGCCATCATTTCTAGATTTCTTCCTGCTATGTGTTTGTTCTTCTGTAGCTTTACGTTTCCGATTGCTCGACTCTAATGTCGCTTTCTGCGCTTCTTTTACAGCATTCACATGACCTGCTGATCGTACATGCGAGTCCCATATAGCTTCTGTCTTGATAGGTAGGTAACATAGGGAGCAGCTGAGTTGGCCATTGGCAGAGTACGATGCATTCGCATGGGTGACACGACGAGAAGCGCGCTCGTTGCGCAGAAGAGCACGGACGTCGGTCATTGTTTATAAATGTGTGCAGGTAGAAAGACAGGCTTCAAACACCTTGCTTGGCGATGTTGTTGTTGTTATACGCAAACCGTCATAAAGTCATGTTGCGTTTGATGTCGGTCCGATGAGATCAGATCCGGCTAGCGCCTCCGCATGCTCTCCGAGGTCTTTGAGCTTCGAAGCTACTCCTCCTCCCATCGTCCATCTTATCTTCCATCATCAACAACAAGCAAAAGCACCATCATCTCAACCGTCCCTCAAACGCCAAGCAGCTGAGTGAACAGCGACGAATATACTATTGAAGCAGCCAGCCAGTGTTGTGTCCGCAACTTGTGATCGAGTCCCGCACTGCTGATCCCGTTTGCGCTGTGCGACGCAAAAGTCCAAAGCAAGCATCACGCAGCCTGCAGCCCGCAAGCCGCACCAGACATTGCGCGACAGGGTTCAGACGAGCTACATAACTGCACCATTGCGCGCAGGGAATAGCAGAGAACTGGGTTGGCTTGTTTTAGCAGTTGGGAAAGCTTCAGACGCGTACAATAGGCGTACTGCTCCGCTCTTAGTGTGAAGCGCATTCTACCCTTCATTGTCCTGCGGCACGCTCTTTATCTGTTGTTGATAGTTTATATCGTGAAAACACCTCAGCCCTCGTTGCCTGCGCGTCTTTGCCTACAAGCTCTTCAGTCATGAGTGGTAAGCCTGCCCCGTTAAGCCGGTCACCAGTCACCCAGACCCACCTTCGAGTTGTCCCAACTACATTCCACGCGCAAGGTGAAGACCAGAAAGCTGACCATACGGCGCACACAGAAGCCACACGACGGAGCGGCCGCGCCACGAAAGGCGTCACCACCAAGAACCAAGAAGCTGAAGCCGCCGAACAGAAACCGAAGAAAGGAAAAGCAAAACCTGTGAAGAAAGGCAGTCAGCAAGCTGAACAAGAAGAGGATGACGATGAAGAAGAGAACGCGATCATCCGCTGCATCTGTGGCCAGTACGAGGAGGATGATGAGCCACGAACTATGGTCTGCTGCGACAAGTGCTCGGCATGGCAGCACAACGATTGTATGGGCATAACGGAAGATGAGGATGAGCTACCAGAGCACTACTTCTGCGAGCAGTGCAAGCCGCAAGATCACAAACCGCTGTTGGCTGCTATGGCACGTGGAGAACGTCCATGGGAGGCTGCTCAACAGAGGAGAGAAGAAATAGAACGACAACGCAAGCAGAAGAAGGGCAAGAAGGGCAAGGGTGGACGACAGTCCAAAGCTCAGGAGCTTTCGAGAGAGCCTGTCGACGGCGAAGCCAGTGAAATGGCCTCACCAACAATGAGTGAGGGGAACAAGCGCAAGTTGGAGGACAATTCGGTAGAGCAGGAACAGGTAAGACTCTCGCACCATCTTTGTGGTACAATGCACTAACACACCGCCTTTAGCCCTCCAAGCGCAAATCGGTTGTCCAGAGCGGAGATGACGGCGTGCCACCACCTCGCAAAACCACAAAAGGTCGAAAGTCGTCAGCACCACGACCAGAAGTCATGGCAAATAGTATCGATGAACTACCAAAAGAGCGACAAAACGTCGCGAAGGCTTTGCGGAAGAAGCTTGACGAACAGATTCAGGTCTTGTCCAGGGAAAACACCTTTCGTATACCTGATCGCCATAGTTCATCCTCCTTGGCAGAAGAGCTTGCAATTGCTATCGAGCACGCCATGTTTCTCAACTACGCTGCAGAAACGAAGAACTTCTCTGGAGCGTATAAGGGCCAATTCATCGCCATACAGTCCAACGTGGTGAAGAATGTATCTTTGCTACACCGTCTTCTGGATGGAACACTGTCTGCGGATGAGCTAGCCAAGATGTCAACCGACGACATGGCTAGTGAGGAACTGCAGGAGCAGATCCAGAAGATGAAGGCGGAAACTGACAAGCAGTCAATCCTTGTGCAAGAAGAAGCTACTGGTCCTCGTGTTCGTCGTACACACAAGGGAGATGAGTTTGTCGAAGATCAAAACTCGCTAGCAACAGAACATACAAGCACAATGCCAGTACCGAGCAGGAGCGACAGTACCTCGAACGTGCAGAGTCCTACGATCCCACAGGGAGCCTCACGTGGATCACCAATGCAGATAGATACTGCACCATCCGGCAACGCAGACAGTACAGCTAGGAGATCATCCTCGAACTTCAACCTCGGAAACGTGTGGTCAAGTGTACAATCTCCAGTTGGAGCATCGGCCCGCGCCCTGAAGGACTCTCACAAGCGTGCCAGTATCGGCGCACACCGGGCACTGTCAAATGTTGTCAACAAGCAAGAGCACGACGAAGACATCGACCGCCTACTAAAGGACGAGGCAGACGATGACGTGCTCTCTCCCGAAGAGGAGGCTGCCATCGGCTCAACCCTTTGGCGCGGTCTCGTCGACATGCCTAGTGCAGGAGGTACAATCGCCAAGTTCCAAGCGTCCGCTCACCACGTTGCGGGCAACGATCTCTTCCTCCGCCCCATCAGCTTGCCCAACATCTTCCCACCAAGCTTGACCCTCCTCGGCCGCATCGCCGCAGATAAAGCCGACGAGTATCTCCTCAGTCTGGCTATGGCGCACAACACCGACGTCACAATCTGCCGCATTGTACCGGACGCTGATTCTCCCAATGCGCAGTCGGAGTTCGACAAGCTACACCACTACTTCCTCAGCCGTCAGCGCTGGGGCGTCGTCAGCGAAGCAGACCGTCCTGAAAACATCAGTGACTGCTACCTGATCCCTCTTGAAGCAGGTGCTGGCGCGATGCCAACATCAGTCGACAACCTCGCCTACTCAATCATCGAACAGCCCCGTCCAACCGCCATGTTCCTCCTCGCCATCGTCACGAAGTGGAAGCCTGCTGCCATCGACACCAGCAGCGGCACTGACCGGAACTATGTTACACAACCTGACGTGTCGACTATGAGTCCGTATACCCCGAATCCGGCAATGCAGCAATATCCGAACATGCCGCCGCCTGCGCATCCACCGGCTTCGATGTCGCCAATTGCAGCAGGCGCCCCGGGACAGCAGCAGATGTCGGGACAGCTCCCGCATGATGGTATGCCACCGCCACCACAAGGACACCAGATGCAACACTATCCACCGCCTCACGGCAGTCTCCCCTTCGGCAACCCGTACGCGCAGCAAGCACCTCCTCCACAACAAGTTCACCAGGGCCTAAACCCTCACACCTTCCCTC
>Ga0268246_10000672_pt1 | contig 13774 bp, 15 predicted proteins | sample AgamicOrSfe_FD_200242 | JGI IMG/M metagenome (GOLD analysis project Ga0268246, IMG submission 200242) | Agave microbial communities from Guanajuato, Mexico - Or.Sf.e (v2) (version 2) | ecosystem: Host-associated > Plants > Phyllosphere > Phylloplane/Leaf | place: Guanajuato, Mexico | collected...
GTAGTTCTGAACGGCTTGGTGAACGAGGTCGGTAGCGTGCGCAAGGCGGGCTGATTCGATTTGGCGTTGAGATGACATTTTGATCGTTCGGCAATATTCTAGGTTGGCAGCAGTGAGAGTTTGACGACAGTCTTGCGAGAGTTTTGTGATGTAGAATGTTGGTTGAAGTTGGAGAAAGCGGAATTTGACATTGACTGGTGAACTCCTTCACGTTGCGCTGTCTTAGCTCCAGATCGGCCACAGTAGATGAGGCTTCATTGATGTTGTACCTGTATCGCTCGTGGAGCTCCCGGATCTCAGCGGGGCGTGAGTCGTATGGGCTGCTCTGGATTCTCTTATTCGCCCTCATGTTCCTTGCCTTTTCGTGCGCTTTGTCCTTTCTGCCACCACTTCTGCGTGCATCCAGCACTTGGTCATGAGAAGCTCGCCGGCGGCTTCTGTGGCGACCCTGTGAACACCGAGGTTGCGACAGGCTCAGATCCGGGATGCGAGTGAATAGTGTCCCAGGATCATGAAACGACATTTGCGATTTCGAAACACGACAATTCATATCAAGAGCTAGCCACAAGCTGTTCCCCCTTCCTGCCTCTTCCTGCAATTCTCACCTGAGCTCTGACCCATCGCACCTTCCTTGGTCTTGTCCCATTTCCATTTTGACGCTCTTCTCCATAACAACTTTCCTCTTCACATCTTCACCTCAATCCACTATCCACCATCCACCATCCACCATCAACCATACCGATCGCATCCATTCACCTTCCCGCATCGATAAGATGTTCAAATAGATATTACAACATGTCTATTTCCAAACCACAACGTAATGAACGAAGAGTTGTATGTGAAGTATGTCAACAAAGAGCTAGCGGTACGTTGCATCGACCTTTGGACTCCTTTTTCGAAGCCCTTTGAAACTCACACCTTCATTCCAGAACCAACACCACCTCATTCCGACTTATCTCTAATTCCACCACTTCCGGCACCACCTTTAGAAACTCCAGCGACAACCCCTCGAGAGCTATCTCCAGAAGAGCTCAAATGTATAGCAATCCTCTCATTCATCTCGCTGTGTTCTTCCGTCCCGACGTATGTGTACATCTTGTGCACAATCGACCCTGCCGGAGATGACCTTATATTCCTCGTCAAGCTTCTCGGGTTGTGTGTGGTTCCCGCAGGTATTATCGTCGGGATTGGTGGTCTTCTCGCCCCATTTGAGCGCCACCTGAAGAAGCGGTTTGAGGCAGACGGAACGATGGTGATGGAAGCTCGGGACGAGCACGAGAATGTGGAAGAGGAAGATGGCGAGGCAAGAGGGCAGCAGGAGATGTTACTAGTGCCGACTACGCAACGCGCTTATGGGGCCTCTGATGATATTGTTTAGCCAGAAAGGCCTAGTGGGCGATTAGCGATATGCTTCATGTTGAGCTGGAGGACAGGGGGAGTATCGTAGCTGCGGTCGTGGTACAATCAGTCTTCTAAGTGTGAAGAGAGAGCTAGTGGTATAAAGTCATCCGGAAGCTCTTCTACAATGCTACTGATATTAGGTTATCGGCCATGGGGAACATGGTGGATGAAGTGACCTCTGCGATTACAGACAGAATATGTACTTGTTCCTGTTCCTGTTCCTGTTCCTGTTCCTGTTCCTGTTCCTCTATTTCTGATTCTTCCTGTGGGACCGCACTGGCGGCGGTTCACGCCGGATTGGAGCTGTGGCACGAGGAGGCGTCAGTGACAGCGACTTAGCAGATCATATGATTTCAATGGATAGTGTGAATACAATGTCCTTACGGCACTCTCCCCAAGTGTGCCCTAGGGTTGTGGTCGGGTACAGTACATACCTGGCTGGGACGTCGGTTTCCCAAGATGCTTTGCACGTTGTGGTTTACGTCGGAGTGCTTGAATGCGAAGGCGTGCTCGCTCTTCTCCCCTGATGCGCTCCTCTTCCTTGATGCGCAACTTCTCTTCCTTGATGCGAAACTCCTCTTCGTTGCGCTCTGCTTCCTCGATGCGCTCCTCTCCCTCTTTGATGCGCTCCATCTCCACGAGAGCGAAATCGGTAGCTACCCTGGTGCTCGCACGAATCACGTTGAGATAGACGCCAGCGGTAGCCTCGATGAAGGCTGCATGTGCTGGATCCATGGCTCTGAGCGGCAGCAAGTTGACGGCGGCAAGGCAGAAGCGACGATATTGGGAGTACCGTGGTGACAGCGTGAGGTTGGTGGCAGTGAGTTGGTGATATAAGGCAGTGGTAACAAGATCGAGGGCAAGAATTGAAATGATGAAGATTTTGCAGCACGGAAGATCGCAGAAAAGTGAGCGTAGCTTTGGAGCGTAGCATTGCAAAAGAGAGGTTTAGCAACATCTACGCTCAAAAGCTACGCCATTTTTCCCGAGACGAGTGCCCTGGATGAAAACACTTTGAATTTGACCGCATGCTCTCCCAAATATTTCCAACGAGAGTCTAAAGACACTGCGACGATACATCACTCAATGCTGGTGGTTGTGGTAGTTTCGTTCATGATGTTCTGATGCCATTTCATGATACTGAAGGTCTGCTCGTTTGCTGCCTTTGTCGGTGGACCCCAGCACTCGCGCGTTCAGGGGCCTCTCAGTACAGCAGTCACAGGACAGAAGTCTGATATTGTTTTGGGAAGAGTCCGTAAAGGATTCCGTTCAGACTTGTATCCTAGAACGAGTACTGTAAAGACGTTCTTGATTCCAGCATGGCCCTGCCAAGACTTGCAAACCAGATCAACTAAATCTCCAACCTGAAAGCTCAGGGACGTACAGTACAAGATCTCCAGACACATTCGAAGTCATTCGACTCAACACTCTCTTCATCATCGTGGTCCCTTGCTCGCTCGAGATCCATTCTCGAGATCCAGCGTTTGATACATATGGTCTGCTGAATACTCAACCATCCTCTCAATTCCACCCTTCCAATTCCTTCTGCGTCCACTCCCACAACTCCTTTCCTGCCTTCTCACTTGTGTTCATTGCCGTCTCCATACCCTTCTTCCCCACCGGTTCCCACCATCCTCCATTCCTCATCTCCTCGGCACTCTCCCCCTTCCCGAAAGCCAACCAAAGCCCATTCTTCGCTCCCTCCTCCACACTCACAATCTGGCCCACTGTAGTGGCATACACAAAGGCGCGATTCGCCCAGCTTATGTTTGAAATCAGCCCAGTATCGATTACGCCCGGTTGAATGCTGCCGGACAGAATCTCCGGGTAGTGTACGGCGAGCTGCTGGGCGTAAAGGATGTTGGATAGCTTTGAGAAGCCATACCGCTGCCAGGGACCCATTGGCCAGGTGGATAGCGGGGTTTTCATCAGGTGAAGGGGCAAAGAGCGCGCAAATGCCATGCCGAGGGAGGCGTAGATGACGATGCGGACCGGTGAGGTCGTGCCGGCGCTGGTAGTGGCTTTGGCTGTGCGCTGGAGGAGGGGTAGGAGAATTTTTAGGAGAAGGGCGTGCGAGAGGTGGTTTACGCCGAATTGGAGCTGTGGTGCACGAGAGGGTGGTCAGTAACGGTGGCGACTAGTTGGCGCGGCCGACAACAGCAACGTGCAATCAGACGGTCCATGGCGTATATCACGTAAACACGGGAGACAGCGCAATATACAGCGCGCCTGCGTGGCAAAAGGTGCCATCGTGCTCAATATGGACATACCTCATAACCATCCTCTGTCAGTCCAGGTGGCAATGCCATGATGCCCGCAACACAGAACACAATGTCCAGTCTCTCGGTCTCGGCCAGCACGCTACGCGCAGTCTGCTGCACAGACGCCAAAGAAGCGTGGTCACATCGTAGGAACTTGACTGCCACATTCGGTGCCGTCTGCTTCAGTTGGGTAATGGTCATCTCGGCGGCCTGGGAGTTACGACCAGTGAAGAAAAGCTTGGAGGGACCGTGAGCGGCGACGGTAAGGAGTGTTTCACAGCCCAACCCAGCTGTGCCGCCAGTAAGAAGTATCACTTTGCCATTTAGATCCGGGATATCATGAGCGGGGTCGAAGGTGGCCATCGTGTCGACTTAATCAAGGGCTGTCTCGGTCGAAGAACGTGATAGATAGGGCAGTGAAAGCGGGCACGGATTGACCTCGTAGTACCTATGGTGTGTTTATATCTCGGGTCGTAGCATTGTACTCAAGTTGCCAGTCTTGGCTGATTTGTCAGCATGTTGTTAGTCAGCTACATGTATCTGTCAGCACATTGTCGTACTTGAATTGTCTCTACGTGGACTCACCTCTTTGGGGCTCCGGGTTGTCGATTCGTTTCGCACGTTTTGCTTTACGTCGGAGAACTCGAAGATGTCGGCGTGCTCGCTCCTCTACCTTGAAGTGCCTTTCTATGTCGATATGCTCTTCTATATCTGAGCGCTCATCCACTTTCTTGAGGCGTTCGAGCTCGAGTAAACAGATCGCGATACCTGCGAGACACCACAAGGTAGGATTCATCATGTGTAAAGAATAGTGTGCCATTACGAAGTAATGCCTCGGGTTGATGGTGTTGTTTCAATGATAGCCCTGCCAAGACTCGCGAACCACATGCAGATCTTCAAGCTACCGAGATCTCATTTATTGTATTCATCCATCCATACCATACCAGGTACACTTCAGCACTCTACCTTAGTCTCCTGCCTCGACATCGACTCCTGTCTCCTCGTCTAAGCCGTCTGTCATCGTACACTTCTCCGAGAGCATCTTCGATAGCGCACAACACACCACCCTCCTGCACCTCGCCATGGCCACAACGGCACCACCGCCCTCCTCGAACCCCAGCTCATCCACCTCAGCCACATCACTACCTACACCAGTAATACCACCACCTTCGCAACCCATATCCCAATCCATCGACATCCGCGCGGCACGCCCCATTCCCCTCAACGCCGCACAAGAGGCCCAGGTCCGCGACATCTACTACAAAAACGTGCGCGGCTACTGCGGGCCTGAGATCCGCGAATTCGCAACATGCGCTACAGGGCGAACGTTCACAATACCGATAATGTGTCGGCAGCAGCGGTTGGCGATGAATACGTGCATGAATGCGCATGCTGGACGGGATGAGGAGGATAGGGCGAGGGAGGAGTGGTGGCGGACGATACCGGACAGGCGGAAGGAGAAGGAGGAGGATGCCAAGTGGAAGAGGGAGCAGTTGCAGAAGAAGAGGGATTGGTGGGGAGTGGATGAAAATGGGAGACCGAAGCCAGATCCGAGCAAGAAGGATAATACGCCGTAATGCTGACGGATGGCGTTGAAGCAATTTGAGCATTTATGTGGCATGTTGCATTGGGTCAGGCGTTTGAGCATGGAAGTGCTCCATCGTTATAGAACTAGCTGCAAGACTGGCGTGAGCCAATTGTTGGAGTGCATTCACAAGAGCGTCGTCGATTTGACGCCAAAGAGACCTTTCTTTTGGTCGATCCACGACCCCGAACGCCTCGCTAAGTATATGCTGCAAGATCAACCTCTGCTGATGTCTGGGTTCCTACTCTTCCTCCATGGCAGCGTCTTCCTTTTCACCAAAGACCTGCTCGAAGCCATCATCTCCATCCTCCATATCCTCATCTTCAGCTTCCTCCCTCGGCTGACCTTCTTGTACACCATCGACTGAACCTTCATTGCCCGTCCTTGCTTCTCCCTGGTGTCCCTCCACCATGTCGTCATCCTCTTCGACCTCGCTGTCCCACTCCTCCATCATGCCCCACCCTGTCCCTGTCTGTACGTACCTCTCATGTGGCAGCCTGACTCCAAAATAGACCTCCTTATCCACCTCTGGCAACCGAATCTTGTTTCGTTCTTGCGCCATCTCGAGCAATGTCTGTTTCGGTAACCCTCCACTGGCATATGAATACGCGTTCCGACTCGCAGTCGCCAGCCTCAGTGCCGCAAGACTGATGTCACTCTCTGCCCCTGCAGCACCTGCCGCACCCTTCTTTCCACCACCTCCCCCACCGGTCGTACCCGACGTCGGAGCCACATATCCTTCAGCCGAGAGATGTTGTGCATCTGCCAATATGGAGCTTGTGTATCTGTAGGCGAAGTCAAGGAGTTGAAGTGGTACGCGCTCTTGGTACGCGGAGACGCCGAGTGAAGCTAGAACCATGTGTATTGTGCGCGCATCGCGAGGCCGTGCGGAGAGACCAGTATCGTCAAGGGAGGTTGCGGCGCGATAAGCTGCATTTATTGGCACGGCGGTTGAGGCAGGGCCGGTTTGTGTTTGTGTAGAGGATTGTTGTGGTGGAACTGAAGCGGTGTTGGGCTGGCTCTCAGCCATAATTGAGAAAGATGAGAAGCGACAGCGTTGTGAGATAAGGGGAGCTCCGATGCGCGACTTGGAGTGTCAGCGATGCGTAGAAGATGCACAGGTACTATGATATGAAAGTGAATGGTGTTGTTCGTGGTAAAACAAGCCCGAAACAACGCTCAATGATCGACAGTCATGATCCTCGGTACAGGGTCTGACACGTGCCGGAGCCTCAAAAAAACATTCGATGTTTCAGCAGCGTATCATCCTGTACACATACATTATGGATGCATTCAAGCTGTTGTCGAGGTCGACGACACTTTCTGCAAAGTCAAAGCGAAGCCCAGCTCCACCAAAAATGCCGTCCAGCGGTGACGCGCCCACTCCACAGGTCTTTTTGAACACGCCTCCGGTCAACGGCGCTAGCTCCGAGAAATCAAACAGGAAGCGCAAGAGAGGCCAGGATGTACCGAAAGTCGATTCTACTGTCGAGAATGAAGTGGACTTCTTTGGTGCCGATAAGAGCCAGTCTGCTGCGCCCGCCAGCACGAAGGAGCATGAGCCAAAGGCTTACCCGAAGGTTACTATTCCACGACTAGCTTATGACGAGAGCAAAAGATTATTACGTTCGCATAAAATCAAGACATCACAAATATGGTCTCCGCCGCTACATGAGGAGAATGGCAAGATTCGCAAGAAAGAGAAGAAGAGTAAAAGTACAGCAGAAGCTGTCACAGAGAACGCCGGCAAGAAACAGCAGAAGGCTGAGCATATAATTGAGCCCTTGACCTCATTCTCACATCTGCGACCACGATTCGGAGTGGCTAGCGGCATTGCGGAGAACCTTGACGAGCAAGGTTACTCAACGCCAACAGAGATCCAGCTCGGTGCTCTTCCACTTCTGCTTGGATCGGAAGCCCTGACTGCCGAAGTGTCAAGTACTGCCACCGACAGTGTAAAGACGTTGACCGCTGATGCGCTCCCAAATCCAAGCTGCGACGTAGACCTTCTTAGTGTGGCGCCGACTGGTAGTGGTAAGACACTGGCTTTCCTCATTCCGGTTTTGGCAGGCATACTGGAGCAACGAAGGGTGGCACGACGTGATGGCTCAGGAGATATCGATGAAGCAGGCCCAAAAGCCATCATAATAGCACCAACGAAAGAGCTTGCGAGCCAAATCACGAACGAAGGACGGAAGTTATCGAAACAGACTGGTGTCAAGGTGACGATGGTGAAGAAGGGAATGAACATACTAAGCCGTTCGGAAGAGCAGAATGGTTCTCGAGAAGAGCTCGAAGAAGATGAGGAATCTGAGGAGGAGGACGAGAACGATGAGGAAGAAGAGAAAAAGGACAATGCAGGTACTGCTGCAACGCAAAACCCCAAGAAGGATCTGCCACCAACGAAAGCGGATGTCCTTGTCAGCACGCCACTCACACTTCTACATGCCATTACATCCCGCAACGGACACGTTCAGGCACTTAACAGTGTCCGTTATATCGTCCTAGATGAGGCCGACGTCTTGCTCGATCCGCTCTTCAGAGACCAAACGCTCGCCATATGGAAAGCCTGCACTAGTCCCCTTCTCCGCGCCAGCTTGTGGTCCGCCACAATGGGTTCCAGTATCGAGGATCTGGCAATGTCCACCATCGCCGAACGCTGGGCGACTCTTGAAACAGACCAGCCACGCGCACCTCTAATGCGTCTTGTCGTCGGCCTGAAAGACAGCGCGCTCCCCACAATCAGCCACAAACTCATCTACTGCGCAACCGAACAGGGCAAACTCATGGCTTTGCGCAACCTCATCCGGCCACGAGCTGCTGGCACCAATGCAGCAGACAAGACACCCGCCCTCCGTGCACCTTTCCTCATCTTCACACAAACAATACCTCGTGCAATCGCGCTGCATTCGGAACTACTCTACGACATCCCCGCCGAAGCCGGCGGCTCAACTCGCCTCGCAGTCCTGCACGCCGACTTGACCGACACCGCCCGCGAAAATATCATGGCGCGCTTCCGCAAAGGCGAGATCTGGATCCTGATAACGACGGACCTCCTGTCCCGTGGCGTTGACTTCCGCGGCTTGAACGGTGTGGTGAACTACGACTTTCCCAGCTCGAGCGCCGCATACGTGCATCGCGTTGGCAGGACCGGCAGAGCAGGGCGTGAAGGCGGCGTAGCCGTGACGCTGTACGCAAAGGAGGATGTGCCCTTTGTCAAGAATGTGGCCAACGTGATTGCCGCCAGCGAAAAGTTGCAGAAGGGCGGCAAGATCGAGGGACAAGGGGTGCAGCAGTGGTTGTTAGATGCGCTGCCGAAGCCAACGAAGCGGGAGAAGCAGGAGTTGAAGAAGAGGGGGGTTATGTCGAGGAATATAAGCTCGGGAGAGGGGAGTTCAAAGAGCAGGATTTCGACAAAGTCGGGGTATGAGCGGAAGGTGGAGAATAATAGGAAGGGAGCTATTGAGGGGGCGAAGATGAGGAAGCAGGCGGAGCTTGAGGGGGAAGTGCGGGTAGGGCAGGATGGTGCGGACGATTTTGGAGGGTTCGACGACTAGAGTTGTATGTCCAAGATGGCCGCCCTGTGCAGGATGTCCTTACGTATGTCAGCATGAACTACGACTCGTGCCCTCACGACAGCATGATTTGTCAGCCATGCCTCCGTGGACCAGAGCATCTTTTGACTCATTATTGCCAGTATAGCCGTTGAAACCTAACGCCACCTGCCGTATTCAGCGCTTATCAAGCATCACAATATCTTGCTGACACGGTGTCCGCGGCGGCCGACCATGAAAGTTAATAAGCTTGAGATCCTCGCTGCATAACATCATACATCAACGACTGTGACTCACTGACCAAGTCTAAAGTACACATCTAGCCCCGTATCGCTGGTAAGACAGGTGGTGTGACTCTACACGCAAAAGCTGTTGCCTATATATCCCTGGCACACAGTCCGTAGCCTGCAGGTATTCTGTATGTGTCTGCCTAGTCAACATGCTCTTCTATATCACGGCAATCTCGTGATCAGGCTGCAGCAAAGTCGTTGTTGCTTTATCATCACCTTACTGCCCTTTATACACGATCCATTTTCCAGAATCCGACCTCATCACTCACCACCGCGATTCACCAATCGTCCAGACCACCCAACATGTGGGAACTCAAGCTGAGATTATTCACAAACACAGACAGACGCAACACCGCACCGAAACAGCCTTCGCCCTCCAATAGTAGTAGCATGGACGCCCAAGATCTCGAGCAGGTCCGCAGCCGGGAAGACTCCAACGCTCAAGCATCCACGTCAGGATCTTCTAGCGTTGTAGGCTCGGAGCATAGCCAATCACAGTCACTACTACAATCGCAGCCTTCTGGGGACGGCACGCAGAAGACCGCCAGGGAACTCGAGGACGAAGCGGATGAGGCAAAGTATGGCAAGGTCAGTCGAAGTCGATGAAAGCAGAGCCTGTATAATTCTCGTGATGAAGCACTCTAGCATGGAGCAACGATGGAAACGGGTGATGAAATGAGGTATGTCCTGTTCTGGCCCCACACGGAAGTTTGGCCGGCTCATTCAGAGGAGGAAGATGCTTACTGTGCATGCAGACGGCTGTACGAACGAACGAGCGGCCGGCATGAATGAAGCCAGCGAGCTGCGCTGACACGGCTAGCCTGCTAGATACCAGAAACGGGAGATTTCGTGGTCCACGGGACGGTATGCCTCCTCACCCTTTCCCTCCTCACCCCTTTCATCTCAAACTCACTAACTTCTCGTAGGTCTACTGCCAGCCCGAGCACGCCGACTCACTCGCCGAGCTCTACAGCCGGATGACCAAGATTGCAAAGACCGAGCCCGGCATCATCTACTACTCCTTGGCACGTTCCAGCGCCGATCCGAGCGTGTTTTTCTTCTTTGAGCATTATGCGAGCAAGGAGGACTTTGTACGGCATACGCAGAGGGAGGAGAGTCAGATTATCTTTAGGGAGGGATGGTTTAGGGATTGTGTTGCGAGGTTTGAGAAGGCCATTGTGTGATGTGGGTATGAGAAGAGTGGAGGGGTTCCAGGTGTGAAGATTGGGCAGGAGGCAAGGCTGCGAGACTAATATTGCGGAGGAGATTTACGAGAGACTGTATGATCATTGTATGCTCACATATTGACGATAAGAGTCTGTCGAGCTACTCCACCTCCCCGGAGCATCGAGGTGCTATGCTCGGTATCATGTGTACCATTCCATCACGCATTCCTCAAGACCATAACCAACCATGTAGACCATTCCTCTAAGCATTTCTCTTCTGCAGTAACGCCCATTGATGGCTCGGATCTGTCATGCCCATGCCGCTTCATGTCGTGCATCTATATCTTGATTACTCTTCCTTAAACTTCTACGCGAGACGAAGAGTGCCGTTTCCCCGTCCTCGGTCCCATACCCATCATCATCCTGATTCTGCTGAGAGCCGCAAGGATCAACTTGTTTCCTCATCATCCGTCTCAACTGTAGCGTGTCTGCGCGGTTTGGTCGGGCGGGAAGTCACGGCTGGCCTCTTTCTCTTCGAGAGGTTGTCAGTCACCTCGACGTCTGCTTTTTCACCTGGCTGCGATTGCTTGGGATTGTCGCTCAACTTGACTTCTGCGGCTCGCCTGCGCGCCTCTTGAATACTAGTTGCGCCTTGAGTAGTCTGCTTAGTCGAAGTCGTGCTGTTTGCCGAGACTTTCTTTGCAATGCCTCCGGTCCTCGGAACTCTCGTACGTCGAAGAAGAGAGGGCATGGGAGGAATGTCCACTGGGGTGTGCGTGCTTGGGTCCTGCGAATTCTGCATGCTCTGCTTCGGGGTGGCCTGGCTCGGTCCAGGGGCTGGTCTGCTCGGGTCGTCCAGTGTCTGAGGTTCTGGGACACGTCTCTGGAGGAGTCCATCAGACGATATGGTGCTTTTATGCTGACTCTGCAGCTTTTCGGGGTTTGACTGCACGAAAGTTACACGGGTCGGGTTGGGGTTCTCCTGGCTTGGAGCACCTTCGTCTTCCTCTGGAGCGGGAGTGCGATAGGCCTTCATCATGTTGACAGAAGCCCTGTGGAAACTATCGATGTGTCCCACAATGCTTTTGACGATATCAACTGGCTGGTAGAGACTCGCAAGGAGCTGGCTCTCAGCGACAAGCCCAGCTTCCAGATCAGAGAATCTTTCCCTTTCCCTTGCACTTGCATGTTCGGCTGCTCCAAGTAGACACAGTACTACCTTGTGATAGTGCAGTAAAGCAGCAGTATTGAACTGCTCGGCATATTCGTGCTCGTGCGCATTAGCCTTTCGGCACATCTGTAGGTAACGCTTGGAACGTGATGGACACTCCAAGATTTTCGATACCGCCGATTCTTGAGGTTCTTCGTGACCTCCGTCTTCGTCACACAATTGGACGCCAGGAAAGATGGTCTGCGCATCCCACGGCAAGACGAGTCTACCGAAGACAAGCCTTTGCGAAGCATGTTCTCCTCCATCATTTGAGCCGGCCACATCTGCAACTTTGATCTCTGAAACCCAATCAGCTTGCTCCTGAGTAGTGGTCATGATGCCGAGATAAGTCGGTGCAGAACGTCGACGCATGACTATGGGCTGCTGAAATGACCAGGCGTCGTGAGCGAATACCCTCTCCAGCATGCTTTGCAGTGCTCGTAGCAACTTCTGTTCGCTCCACTCAGCAAAGAACATGGTCGACTTTGGATCGAACCTTGCTCCCCAGCAAACCACAACGGGCGCTATAACATTCAGCTCATTCTTGGTAAACTCTGAATAGACTTAGCGAGGTCGAGAGCCAAACCACACGGTGACTTACTGAAATGCTGCTGTGTGGTATTTGTCAGTGTATCATTGTCCCAAGAAGCTCCCTTGATGAATTCTCGTAGCTTTGCAACATTTCCCTCGTAGTTCTTCTGCGTACGTTCCGAGATACTGGAGCGCACGCCTGATGACATTGTGACTTGAGCAATGTGATCTGAGAGTCGCTGATGAAAGTGTGATCTATTTTAGATTCAGGGAATGAAGGTCCAGAAAGATCCTGGAGGAATTACCTTACGGACTCTGCTCGTATTTGCAGGCGTTCTAGTACAGTATGCTTGTAGAGATGTCTTCGTGAGGTTAAGTGAAGGCGGGAATCGATGTGAAGTTAGGTCGGTCACGGCGCGTGTTGTGAGAGTCGACACGAAAGCAGGGCAGGCCTCGGCCTTGGCAACCAGGTTTCAGAAGTGAAAGAGAGCTTGTTTCACATGTTGTTATGATGTTTGCGATGATAACAATCTCAAACAAGAAACGTCCAGAAACTTGGATAGACGAACTCAGTCTCGAAAATCCTCCTGACCTGCTCGAGCACAAACTTCTCGACCCTGCCGACATTCTTCAGTGACTGTTTGCCTGCTGTCTTCAGTCCAATCTCGCTCTCTACCTTGATCTCCTCGAACAGACCACCTATGGGTCCTTTTCTTCCGCCTTCATTACCAGCGACAGATTCACCAGCCGCACCGACCAAGGCTTCAGCATCTTCAGGTGCGAGGAAACAGAAGTGGGCTTTTTTCTTAATATATGCCAGAACAGCCACACCGTCAAACGTCAAGCCGGTGACATTGAGTTTGACAGGGATGCCCACGAAGCTCGGCATGGGATAGTCGAGAAGAATTTCGGCCGTGAGTGAGAGCTTGATGTCTCCAGAGTACCTGATATGTGTTACAATCTGCACATCCTCGACACTCTTCTCCTCGACAGGACTATCTGACGTGCCGTCGAGTGTCGTATCTGGCTCATCAGCATTTCCAGTCGAGTTCGTATGTGCGTGACTTGCTCGTCGGAGTTCCGGCGAGGGCTGATCATCATATGAAGGCGCTTGATAGTTGTGTAGGTCAGGCCAAGCACCGAAATGACCACCTGCCACGGCTGCTAGTGGTGTTGCTGCACCCGACAGTGACGCAGACAGTGGCAAATGGAAGTAGCTCATATTCGAAGTGCCGCCAGGAATACCTGGTGTTGCTGCTCGTGGAAGGCTTTGTAGTGGTGGGCGCATGGAGGACGTGGTAGTTGGCAGATTCGTGTTCAGTGTCGGTCGCATCCTGCCCCGATCCTGGGGCTCAGACGGAGCTATTGATGTTGTGTAGCCATTGTTTCGAGTAGCTGTCGTTGGCTCATCACCGCGATGCAGTTCTGGACTAGGAGTTTCACTCGAGAACACAGCCTCATCTTCACCATAGAAGTCCGGTAATGGATCACAGACATCCTTCAGCTCAAGTTCTGGCGGTACAGAGCCAAAGTCAAAGGCATGCACCTTGACTGAACGAATCAGCTTTGGCAGTTCGACTTGCTGAAATCGATCATGGATGAAGGCACGAATTGTCTCAGCCAACACATCGCCCTCAGGACCCCCGGTCAGGGACTGCCAGTTGATCTGAAACGACATGCCACGGTCATAATCGAGTCCCACAGGTCATGTTTATTGACTTGAGCTCAAGTTGGTGCGGAACGACAGCACGTTGATACAGCTACAGGGAAGTCGAT
>Ga0268246_10000673_pt1 | contig 13761 bp, 11 predicted proteins | sample AgamicOrSfe_FD_200242 | JGI IMG/M metagenome (GOLD analysis project Ga0268246, IMG submission 200242) | Agave microbial communities from Guanajuato, Mexico - Or.Sf.e (v2) (version 2) | ecosystem: Host-associated > Plants > Phyllosphere > Phylloplane/Leaf | place: Guanajuato, Mexico | collected...
GCATCATTTCATACATGACCAAGCAAGCCCTCCCTTCCGTCTCAGACGTTACAGACAAGACACTGGAGGACTTCAAGACTGCTGATAAGGTTGTGGTGGTCGCCTACTTCGACTCCAAAGACACCGCCTCCAATGCAACCTTCGCAGCGGTTGCTGACTCTATGCGCGACACCTTCCTCTTCGGCGCAACAAGTGATGCAGCCCTTGCCAAAGCTGAGGGTGTCAAACAACCCGGCATTGTCCTTTACAAGTCGTTTGACGAGGGCAAGGATGTCTTCGATGGCACATTCGATGCCGAGTCTATTGAGAAGTTTGCCAAGACCTCATCTGTCCCATTGATTGGCGAAGTCGGCCCTGACACCTACGCCAACTACATGGCAGTAAGTACTGTCGATTTCGCTCCTTAGCCTATGATACTGACGTTCGTTCTTAGGCCGGAATCCCTCTTGCATACGTTTTCGCCGAGACCGTCGAGGAGCGCGAGGCTCTTGTGAAGACACTGAAGCCTGTCGCTCAGAAGCACAAGGGCAAGATCAACATCGCCACCATCGATGCCAAGGCCTTCGGTCAGCACGGTCAGAACCTCAACCTCGAGGTTGGCAAGTGGCCTGCGTTTGCTATTCAGGACACAACAAAGAACCAGAAGTTCCCCATGGACCAGACTAGCAAGCTCACCGAGAAGATCGTTGGCAAGTTCGTTGACGATTTCCTTGCTGGCAAGGTCGACCCTAGCGTCAAGTCAGACCCTATCCCAGAGAAGAACGATGGCCCTGTTACTATCATTGTTGCCCACAACTTCAACGACGTTGTCATCAACAATGAGAAGGATGTCCTTGTCGAGTACTACGCACCGTGGTGTGGACACTGCAAGGCGTAAGTAGTGCTGCTGTTTGGGTAGTGTGCTTCCAGCTGACGTAAGTCTAGTCTATCCCCCAAGTACGATGAGCTAGGAAGCCTCTTCGTCCCATTCTCCAACCACGTTACCATCGCCAAAGTCGATGCGACTACCAACGACGTCCCCGAGGAAATCGCCGGCTTCCCTACTATCAAGCTTTACGCTGCAGGCTCCAAGGATGTCGCGATCGAGTACAGCGGTAGCCGCACGGTCGAGGACCTTGCTGCTTTCATCCGCGACAGCGGTACCCACAAGATTGACGTCTACGCTGATGAGGACACCGAGATAAGCGACATGAGCAGCGTCCTGACCAAGGCGAGCGAGACCATGCAACACCAGGCACCAGCAGCAACAGTTAGTGCTAGCAGTGCCGCGAGTAGTGCCGCAAGTGGCGCAAGCAGCGGTGCAAGCAGCGTCGCAAGCAGCGCAAGCAGTGTTGCAAGTGGCGCTTCGGACAGTATCAGTGAGGGCATCACAAGCGCAACCGAGGCTGCAGCTGAGGCTACTGAGAGCGCAAAGGCGGGCATCATCGAGGGTATCAAGACTGTTGCCGAGGCTCTCATGGGTGGTGACGACGCACTTGATGAGCATGACGAGCTATAGGCTGATGAAGATGAGGAAGACGTCGCGCTCGCGCCGACACAAATGGCAAGGAAGAGGTTGCTACCAAGCATCTCCGGAGTTTAGTTTTGGAGATTAATGTAAAACCACAATAGCAATTTAGTCTGGAGTCATGCCGTCCCGTTGTTTCGTGCATTTCTGTGCTTTGTCTGATACCCCTCGCCTCGTGCTCACGATCTATATAAGTGACTGTTCCCCAAAACCCCAAATTCTTCTGTTATTTGCCCCGTCTGTTTACTTCTGGCGATCACCGTTGTGAAACACTCACATGTGATTCATCTCGGTTTCATGGTCGATCACGTTTAAGGTTATTAGAAGCGCAACTTGACTCCAACAGCCGCACTGCCAGTATGTCTCAGGAGCATGGAGACGCGCTGGCAGCTGTGACCGAGGAGCAGTTCCTAGCTGGTCTAGCTGACTTCGATACTGATCCCACAATCTCACATGCCTTGGATGGTGATATAACCACTCGAGAGCTCGACACTGGCGAGAAAGCAGACGACGCTGTCAACTTCTTCGACATAGACGACGATGATCTCGTGGATCTCGATGATGACGACGATGTGGTCCCGGCATCTGCTGAGCCTGTGCTCGCACTGCAGTCAGAAAGGACGGCGGACCTCTTTGGCGATGATGGAGAAGACGATGACCTCGGCGCACTGTTCGGAGACGACCAAGATGAACGTGCGTCACCGCCGCATACAACCAAGCAAGAGGTAGATGTGGATGACGATCTATTCGATGAGGGCCCCAGCGCACCTGCAGCAGGACACACTTTGCGCGAGATCAAGGAAGCAGCGGAGCAAGAAGTCGAGGAGGAGGATGATGACACCAGACTTCAGAGATATCTATTTGGTCTTGCGCGGAGGCGACGTGAGGGACTAGACCAGGACGACCTCGCGGATCAGGCTGACTTCCCACCCGCACCTGTTTCGAACGAGGATGTGTTCTCCGTCGTGTTTCCTGATTTCGAAGCTGGTGTGCCTCCGCTATTTGGTGCCCTCTTGCCGCAGAAGAAGGCCTATTTCCCAGCGAAAGTCCCATTAAAGCCGCCGAAGCCGGTGCAGATCACCAAGGTCAGCCTCGATATTGAACAGGATCAGGAAAGAGGGTTTAGGCTCCCAGGACAGGCCACGCACAATCTCGCAGCTCGACAGGCGCAAGCTGAAGCGAAAGGCTTGGTGTTGATCACGAATACCGCAAAAGAGCAGGCAGATCAGGAGGATGAGATGGACTTCAGTAAACTGGAGGATGAAATGGACGATATAGGTGGTATCAAGTGGCAGGACCTGGTTGCACTATGTCAAGATTGGACTATTCCAGAGGATAACATCAGCGAAGATGGCCTCGTTGAGATAGAGCCCGAGGGTGAGGCTGACGAGTTTGGTGAAACAGCCCTCTTCGATGGGTTAGGAGAGCAGAATGAATGGCACAATGAAAGACCAGCAAAGGTGACTTGAGTCTGTCCCGTTTGCCATTAGCCTGCTAACAACGCTCCAGAGACAGAAGCGGTCTCATGATGACTTCAGGCCCATGTACTCGGTGCAAAATGTCAACTCAATGGTTGATAACCCTGAAGAGGCGATCTCGAAATTGGCCAGAAAGCTACAACTAGACCTCAACGATCCGTACATACTGGTAGACCTCGAGAAATCTGCGAAGGGTAATGCCAAGCGAAGAGTATTGGGTAGTTTCAAGCGTGATGCCGTTGGGGGGCTGTCGAAGGACTTCTCTCGACGTTACAACATCTCGAACGATGAAGCCTACGAGGCACTGAAAGCGAATCAGTCCCACAAAGTGCGCAGTACTCTTCAAAATGTGGAGATACAGCATGCTTTGCCAGCTGCCAAGCTGCAATACCCATTCTACAAGGTGCGCCTCACGCCCAAAGAGGCCAGGTCCTTTCATCGCCCAGCTTTGCAGCCCGGCACTGGAGTTGCGCATATTGTGAAGAATGGTTTTGTCAAGCGGAAGCACCTCAAGGGTAGGGAGACACAAAATATCCTGCAGCATGCGTCGGATCTCTCCATCGCAGATAACTCGAGTATCCTGCTGTTGGAATACTCGGAAGAGTATCCCGCAATGCTGTCTGGATTTGGCATGGGCAGCAAACTGATCAACTACTACCGGCGAAAGGATAACGAGGACACCGCACGACCGAAAGGTGAAATTGGCGAAACGCAAGTACTGATGCCAGAAGATAAAAGTCCCTTCTCGATTTTTGGAGATGTTGAACGAGGTCAGACTATGCCTACACTGCTCAATACTATGTACAGGGCGCCAGTATTCCAGCACAAGCCCAGTGGTCGCGATTTTGTCGTTGCCAGGTCACAGACGTACACTGATGGTACCAATTACCACTTCCGCAATGTCGAGAACCTTCACGTTGTGGGTCAAGAGTTTCCACTGGTCGAGGTGCCTGGTACACATTCGAGGAAGGTGACTGATGCTGCAAAGAAACGGCTAAGGATGTTGTCTTATCGCATGTTCAGGACACATGGTAGATTAAAGAACGAGATGCTGTTGCCACACTTGCCAGGGTCCGATGTTGCGCAGAACAGGTCAAAGATGCGAGAGTTCATGGACTACGACAAAGATCGTGGATGGTTGCCACGCCGGGGTGAGGTATTGCCCGAAGAGCCAGAAATAAGAGCTATGATCAAGCCAGAAGATGTATGCTTGATATACTCGATGCAGGTTGGCGACAGGCAATTGCAAGATGCTGGTTATAACAAGGATGAAGATGGAGCGGAAGCAGAGGATGACGACGATGACACTAACAACCTCGACAAGATGCTTGCACCTTGGCAGACTACTAAGAATTTCCTCAACGCTTGCCAGGGTAAAGCGATGCTGATGTTGCATGGTGAGGGGGATCCATCAGGACGGGGAGAAGCTTTCAGCTTCATTCGAACGTCGATGAAGGGCGGCTTCAAAGCAGCAGGTCAAAGTGTGGAGGACCATCTCATGGATAAGAAGAAGAAAGAGTCTGGAGGCCACACATACAATGTTGCCAGACAGCAGCAGGCCTATACCGACGCGATCAAGAAAATCTGGGACTCACAGCAAAAAAGTTTGTCCTCGGCTGTCGAACACGAAATTGATGTTGGAGGAGTCGAAGATCGTCCCGAGCATAACCCAGCACGCAACTCAAGCATCAGACCTGGTGGCCGAGATGACGACGCCAGTGTCTTCAGTAGAGCTAGCACATCTGCAGAATCAGGAAAGATCCTCCGGATTGTCAGAGAGTACACGGACCAGTACGGTAGGCATAAGAAGGAAGAGGAGGTCATCACAGATCCTAGGGTCATCAGAGAATACAGCAAGCGAAGAAAGCAGATTGATATCAGCGAGATGAGCTTCGATCAAATGCAGAAGACTGGTGACACCGACTTGGATCGTGAGCAGACCAAGGCCATGCGCATTGAGCTGGCACGCCTAGAACGTAACAAGGAACGTCGACTCGGACGCGAAAAAGCAAAGGGTATACTGCCCATGAATGCGGCAGGTTCTCCAGAGCCGGGCACGCCGGGCGGTGCAGGATCTCCAGCACCAGATGCAGGCACGCCAGCTGAAGGGACCACGAAGGGAAAGCGGAATACAGGTGCTGCCACGCAAAGGAAGTGTGCCAATTGTGGTCAGGTTGGCCATATCAAGACCAACAAGAAGTGAGTCTCAACCTGGATCGCTGATATCACCATACTGACGATACTTCGCAGGCTCTGTCCTATGCTCAACGGCACTATCAAAATGGAATCATCGCAGAATGGCTTTGGAAGTAGTGTAGGTGCTGGCGGTGGAGGAGCGGGATTTGGAGGATTTGGAGCAGGAAGCCCGCCACCCCCTTCTGCGGATGGATTCGGCTCCTCTTTTAGCTAGGTGTGCTATATAATGGCATTGATGAGAACACAAGCGTCACTTGCGCTATTGATGCTGTTGATGCTTGAACGTTTGTCCCTTCTTCATTCAGACATTAGGTGGTGTTGTGGTGCGGAGTACGCCCGATCTCAAGTGGCGTCATCCTTTGGTCGAGGCAACAGCACTCTACGGGTAGTGTCTGCAATGCAACGCTGGAGCATCTTGTATATACTCTCGTCAGATTTCTTATGCCAGTGGCGTGAATGTGAGAACCATTAGACTCTGGATACTCTGCCACTGGACAGCATGTCTGCCAATCCTTTCAGAAAGTCTGTTCAACCACAGCCAATAGCTGCAGTCGAGGTAAATGGGACTCAACCACTACCAATCAAGTCCAACATCATAACAAGCAGCCTTTCCTCAGGTAATTCTTCACTTGTCATTCTGCAACAAGTGCTGACTTTGACGCGAAGAAAGAAAGGTGTCCAAGGGCAAGCGAGTCCGTATCCAGACACCCCCACCACTAAGCCCAGACACACCCGCAGAAGAGTACCAATATCCAGTATGGCCTACAGCTCCGATAGACCGCGACACTGCCTCGCCTCCTCCTCCACTTACAGCGACCACCGAACCTTTTGTACTACCTTTTCCCGCAGTCGATCACGGTCTCGAGCAAGAGCTGCAACCAGACCAAGAAGTGCTTGATAATACACGGAGGAATTCGGCAGGAGATTCTGCCGGCTTGTATACCAATGGGGGAACATTCAATCCATTTGCAAAGACGCTGGAGAGCATTGAGAGCAAGTACAATGCGAAGAAAGAGCAGAATACGGGTGGTTCGGGTGTGAATTGGGCCGCCGCAGAGACAGCCGCGGCAGCAAAGAGATCGACTCCCAAGCCTGCTGCTATGGATGTAGACTCGTTTAAGAGGCTACTCATGACGGGGAAAGCTAGTGAGGCGACGTCGACGGAGAATGTGCAGACCTCACAGGCCCCCTTCTCACGGACGCCGAGCTCATTAGCACAGGATGAACGAAGAGCATCCTCAAGCACGAATACCATTGTAGATAGCTCGGATCATTCTGATCTCGAGTCTGCTTCTAGTGACGAAGACTCAGATGACCAGCCACAAATCGACCAAGGAATATCAAAAGTCGCAGGACAGAATCCTGCCGCGCCCATACGTCCTGTTGCCTCACAAGGACCACAGACTGTTTCATTCTCGGACTGGGACACGTTCGATAACGCTTTACCATCGAAGGGCAGTAACAACCCTGCACCTATTGAGATTGATACACCACCGCTCTCAGCTCCACGACCACCACCTCCTCCTTCACGACGACTTAAAGGTCAAACGGGCGAAACAGCGCTCGACCAAGTACCAGCTGCACTTTCATCACAACAAACAGTACCAGCACCTCCGCAATCACGACAGACGTCAACATCAGAAACGCCCTCCCCGGGGACGACATCTCCCAATCCTCCCAAAGCTCCCTCGCCCTTGACATTACCCATACCACCACGACGTAGAGCACATTCCAACCTTAGTACAAACTCGGCGACAAGCAGTCTTGACACGCCAACTATCGATGCACCAACACCGCCGATCACACAACGGCCACGACGAGGCGACTCGATAGCCAGCAACGCCTCTGTTGGTGCAGGTAAACCAGCCGCGGCGCCACCTCCACCTCCAGCCCGCCGCTTCACCCCCAAGACATCCACACCAGCCCAGGAAACTGCCGACCCTGTCACCGATACACAATACACACAACGCGGCTCCATGTCCATGCCACCACCCCCTCCTCCCCGCCGCCGCGGGTCTAGCAAAGGAAGCATTGATCTGCCGGAATCCCGCCGAGGCAGCTATGCAGATAGGCCGCGGACTAGCGTAGAGAGCGTGCGACCGTCGCTGGGCATCGTGCAAGATCAGAGCCAGGATTCGCGATCGAAGAGCGATATGTTTGCGGACTTGGATGCTCTGCAGAAGGAGGTGGAGGCGCTGAAGAGGCAGATTAGGTAGACATGGATGGCGTCAGGTGCGGTGGTATAGGTGTATAGGGGGCCGGGTCCGGGAGCTGAGCGGGATTCAGATCTGGGCCGTACCTGCACGCTTGAGGCGTTGCGGACTGGAGTTTAGAGTATATGATAATGATGCGTGGCGGAGCAATAGGATATAAACACGGGTTGGGCACGGTGAATGCAAGGCAAGGAATCTAAAGTGCTTGCATTGGGTAAACCCATTTGTTTCTGGTCATCAGTTCCAACTTGCTCTATGGAACCCCGTCGTTCATGATCGTGCGGGACACCACAAGTATGTCTAAGGCCCTCTTGCCCATCATTTCTCCGCGTTATGCTCGATCAGTCCCCAACCGAACGCCTCGCCCAGAATCCTAACTTGCTCATCAATGCCCGTTCCGTTCCCAACCAGCAATAATATGATGAAGAAATGCGAAAGGAGAAGAAGGAATCGTCTCAACGACAATCATACAGTCACGCCGCCTCCATGACCTGCCGCTCCTCCATCTCCCTCTTCGGACTGCCCACAGGACTTTCCTCCACGACCGGCAACGTCGTGGCGCCTACCTCGTCATTCGTGCCGTCCCCATCTCTACTTCTTAACGTCCCCCTCACGCGATCGCCAACACCACTCTCACTCTTCTCCTTCCCCGCAACCTCCCGCGGCAGCGTAATACTCGTCATGAACTTGACAAACCGCGCACCATATCTATCCGGCGGGATCGCGCTGATTTCGCCCTCCGGCGCGCCGAAACTCTTGAAGAAGTGCTCCGAGCGCTTGATCATGCTGTACTTTGTCAGACAGTCTATGATGCCGAGGTAGTATATCTCCTCGCCGGGCCTGTTATCGTCGTGCGAAGCCTGGAAGCCGCCTTCGTCGAGGTAGAAGACGTTTTCGGGGGCGTTGTCCTTCTTGCCGTCGTATGCGCTGCCATTCAGACTCGCGCCCAGCTTGTCGAGACGGGGGAGCTCGTCGGGCATCTTTGTGGTGCTGCGGCCCATGGGGACGGGTTTTTGAGATTTTAGTGTTTGCCGGAGTTCTTTGGCTTTGCGGACGGCTTCCATGGTTGAGGGCGTGCGGACGAGGCCGGGGTGGGTGTGCGCGCGGTCGGAAATCATGGCGGTGTCTTCTTCGTCGTTTATGGGTTGGAAGACTTGGAGGGTTTTGCCGCGGACGTTTTGGTCGTTGCCGGTGTCGAGGTCGTGGATGCCGACGAGGAGGGAGTAGTCCATGATCTTGAGCTTTTTGAGCAATTCGACATCTTTTTCTATTTGCTCGACAAAGACATGCTTTTTCGACGGACCGAATTCGAGGTGTGAATTGCGCCGGAGCCAGTTGAGGTCCTTCAGTGTTGCACGAGGCGTCTTCTCCAGGTCGTCTTCTTTGAACTCGCGTCCTATTGTTGACCCTTTTAAGTCGAAAGTCCTGTGAATGTCAAGATGTGCGGGGAACAAGTTGTTCATGATGACGAAATGTATCTTTTTCCTGCCGTACGGTGTCTTGACCCGATGCAGACCGTAGAACTGCGAAAGCAAACTATTTGGGCAGTTCTTCATGTGTTCGTAGTACTCCGGAAGTACTTTTCGTAATAGTTTATGCTCGGCATGATGTATTGTCTTGATGATGTATTTATAGTCGCGTGAGAAGTAGAAGAAGCTACCACTCTTGCCAGGTGAACCTAGCTCTGACAAAATGTATTTACTGGTGAGTGAGACAAGGTAGTCTGAAGGATCCAGCCCGAAGACATCATTTCTCAGTTTTCTGAAAACCTCGGGCGCATAGTCTTTGAACTTGAAGTCGTACTTTGCAGATGGTGTGAGCTCGTTTCCTGATCTATACCCAATTAGCACGAACCATGGACCATTGTAAATCGTCACTTACACATCGAACGAGAACTTGTGTCGAGCTGAGAAATGTGCTGGCTCGAGTATATCTGGCGGTCTCTTCGCATTCGTCCGCGACACAGTGAATCGTATACCGGTCAACATATTATATGCCATGATCCAATTGGCATGTTTGTCGTCAATCCTCGTGCCTACTAATACTCTATCATCATCTTCCTCCTCTTTCCGCCGCCGTCGACTCATCCGCTTGTTGCGCACCATGTCTGTAAATCTCGACGCATCTTCATCTGGCGCTGCATCGTCCAAGTGGAGATCAGAATGTAGTGAGCGAGTCAAACGACGCGTTAAGGTATTCGAGTGCCGGTGCCTGCTTGGTGTGGTTGGGGATGTTGGGCTAGTAGCTATGTGCTGTATATCTGATTCTGCCGATGGCCTGGAAGGATAATCCTTGGATGGTCTAGACTGCTGCGTGGAAGGTCGTGGCACCTCTAGAGTGTGCCTATGTTGCAACGAAGGAGCATTCGGCCTATTTATGCTTTCGAAAGAGGCCACAGAGGTATTCGCAACTGGTGGATGACTATATCTGCTGGGCGAGGGTCGTCTATGTGGTTGCTGAGGTATCCGGAGCGTGGTATCAATGGGCTTAGGTATGTGTGGTGCAGGCGCGGTGAAGGTGTGAGTTGGTGGTAGATATGAGGTAGGACTGCTTGATCGTTCCTGGGGCGACAGTATGCCAGGACTCGTCGTTAAGCTGCCATTCAGGAACTGTGTCTCAAGAGGTACGAGATGGTGCGCCGACAACTTGGGCGAGCCATTCGCAATATTGGAGCCATTCATGGTCAAGAGCTGCTTTGCTGAGAAGTGTTTCTCGCTGCCATCACCCCAGTCAAGGATCAGTGGCATCACGACTGAGTGCATCTCTCCATGGTCACAGCGCTAATATGTTCAACCTGCTCGCGTGGTGTTGTAAATCGCCAGTCGTTTCACGTTTGGTTTGGTTTCCATGTTACGGTCGTTAGGTTCCGTCATGCTTGGTTGTGATTGCCGAGATTTATCCGGAGGCCTTATACATAGCAGGACAAGTTACCTTCCTATTTTGCGGGGGGTCTTCAAAGTAAAGTTGTCGTCCGGGGTGCATGCTCACGAGAGGGACACATGGTATGGTGCATGTTATAATGCAATTAGAGTTTGCTAGAAAGCGTGCATTGCTAACGTTCGTGAAGCGTTTCATGTGAGCTCCAGCCAGTCTGCATCTGGGAGTGTAATCAATACATCACTATCATACAGTACTAGATCACAATCTAGAAATATCCCTGAGAGAGTGCCGTGAGTACTTTGCTGGGACTGATACTTTGTGGCAGTAGTTCTGCCACAAGATGCTTGCTCTGCCAATCTCATATCCGCACTCCCAAACTGCGAGCAACGTTGACCGCACTCATAGCAGTGAAGCCCACCCATTCATGAACTGCACCTACACTACCTCCCACTTTCATCACATCCTCAAGCCGGCGATTCAAAAAAGTCTCGGTCTCCTTGAAGTTATGACTATGATCCTGGCTCATGAACGTCTCCGTGGAGGCATATACGCCAGCCAGGAGACCTCGTTTCGTGTACCAGCTCGTGTCGACGCTCACATCGCCAGCCAGATACCATATCTCATCCACAAGACGACCAAGCTCCGCGGTTGACGCTGGAATGTTCCCCGCCAACGACATCAACCCGAGAGCTTCGGGCAAGTGTTCCGCAATCGGCTCGTTCGCGCGTAGTCTAGCAAGCGTCAATGCTTTCACTTTTGCACCGACCCCTAATGGTCGTGGTATGTCTTTTGGATCTTGCGGTCCGACTTCAGGTATCTGATTTGAGACTGGAGTTGGAAACTGGACAGCATTCTTGAGGTGGAGTCTTTGCGTGATTAGATGATATCGAACGAGATCGAAAGCACCAGAAGGGAACAAATTGACACTTGATGGCAGATAGCCAGCATCTACGGCACCGAGAGTCAACGATTTTGTAGTGAAGCCATGTTCAGGCACATGTGCGATGGCGGCGGCGAGAATGGCTTCTTCGGCCTCTGGGAACGGCGTCGGCTCAGGTGTGGTAGCAGTGTAGTAATGTCGAGGATGCGCTCGTAGGCATGTTGTTGCAGGCCTTCGTTTCGTGTACTTTGTTTGTGATCTGGTATGGTGGCGACGTCCTTCGCCAGATTGTGCAAAGAACAAAGGTCGCGGGCACTCAACAGCGCCAGGCCGTGCACAGGATGAGGCAAGCTTAAGAAGAGATCTAGATCGAGGAGGCATGTTGAGAATGGTTTCGACAGCACAATGTGAGAGCAGATTGTTTAATATGTGGTTGATGCTGCTAACAATCACTTATCTCCGACCAATCCACAATCGCCGTGTGTTTCAAGCCTCCGGAAGCCGTTCCGTCTGCTTGATCTCGATACTCACCCGCATACAATCTGATCAAAGTATACAACGCGAGTTACTGGAAGAGATGCTAGGAAACGGAATCAGACTGAACACTTGTAACCTGTGAAGTCTGTTGGGGGTCGCTGCATTGCTGTGAAGAGATCACGGAGTGCTTGCCACATCTCAGATGCCCGTCGGTCACATGCCGATATGAACAGCGTTTCAAGTTCTAGCCAGTGGAACTGACCATCGCGATCTCTTCGATTGCCATTCACATGGATGATGGCAAATCATTCCATTCCATCCACATCTCACGTTCGCATACATATACAACCACTTCACAAAATTACATCAACAAAGTCCGATGTAGAATCGCCTCGACTGAGTGATTAGGATTTCGACCCCGAACGCAACTGCGCATTATAACAACAATGGCAGGACTCATACCAATGCACTCGCGCAGGAAGCCAGCTCATCAATCTGTGTCTCTGCGTCAACCCCTTAAGCGTCCGGCGTCGTCTCTACAGAGAGAATATACTGGCGAGGAGGACACACCTGACGCTTCATCGACAACGCCGGATCTGGAACGAAACAACAGCTCTGGTGAAACAAGTAATGCGGATCATTGGTTCGAGAAGTCGAATAAACACCCTAAACTAAGTCACACAAGCTATCGAGACGACGATCCTCCTTTCGAGCCAGACATATCAACACCGTCGGCAGATCCGCAGCCATACACACACATGATGCCCATGCCAAGTGCGCTACAATCCACAGGCAGCAGCTCGGAAGAGTATCGGGGCGTTATCGATGATCTCACAGTACAGATAAAGAAGTTGCGGAAGAAGCTGAAGAAATATGAGCGGTTGCAGGATCACCGTCTGGACGAGGAGAAGCGCGTGGAGGTCAAAACGTATGGTCTCCGCACTGAGAAGAAGCGAGAACTTGAAGCTCTTCTATCAAAATTCACATCCAGCCTTGACGAAGATTCAGCTCGCATCGTGGTCGCTGCTAGTTCCTCGGCCCTCGTTAGTGGCACAAGTGGAGCACGGCCTAGCAGCTCTCTTACCTCTTACGCGGCCCATGGCTCCGTACCAAAGCTTAAGCCAAGTGATTCTGTCTCGACTGCCGTCTTCCCTGACTCAGGCTATGGTTCTCTGGCCCAAGGTGGAGGCAAACGTAGTGTTTCGACTTCAGCCACAGATGTCGCTCGACGACCCTCACAACAGGTGGCTGTAGCACAAGCAAGAGACCAGCAAATCGAGTCTTATCTGCAAAATATGTCCGCCGGGCTGGGACTTCTTCCACGCCCTGCGTTGACAATGGGCGACAAAGCAAAGAAACAGCTCATTGTCATGCGATTGGAGCAGATCCTTGGCGGTCGTGAGGCTGAAGCTGGCGTTCATCATCAATCCCTACAGCAAGAAGAAGTTTCTCGATCAGCTGCGCATGCTGAAAGATCAGCTATGGAAGCCCTGGGGCAGCGACACGAACCGGAGGGTGTACGCGAGGCTCTCATCATGCCTGATAACGAGGACCAGGATATGACCATGGCTGACTACCAATTGGAACCGACAAACAGGAAGAGCACGATCGTCGAGCGAGACTTTGCCACCAACACTGAAACACCACGTTACGAACAACGTCCAACCAGACCACTTGACCTTGACCCCGATCGCGCACAGAGCGCATCGGAGAATGTACAATACCTGCGCCATCTTGGTTTCACACTCGAAAATCGTGATATGTTAACCGCCAACTCAGACTCTCAGGGATGGATCTATCTCAACTTGATGATTGGACTTGCGCAATTACACTCTTACAATGTTACAACATCCTTTGTGAGAGAAGCTATCGCGAGGTATAGTAAGAAGTTCGAACTGTCGCGAGATGGTCGCAAAGTCAGGTGGAGAAGCTACGGTGGAAGATCTTACAATGATGGCTCAGCGTCCATGATGGATACGACCACGGGCGGGACAGCTCCAGAAATCCGCAGGCGAAGCTTTGCTGCCATCGAGCCTGAGCCTAAGCTTGCGCAACATATCTATACGCCGCTCTTCCCACCAAAACATGAAAGCATGAGCGAAGAAGGCTCAGACTCCGTGGAGGAACTGT
>Ga0268246_10000674_pt1 | contig 13733 bp, 17 predicted proteins | sample AgamicOrSfe_FD_200242 | JGI IMG/M metagenome (GOLD analysis project Ga0268246, IMG submission 200242) | Agave microbial communities from Guanajuato, Mexico - Or.Sf.e (v2) (version 2) | ecosystem: Host-associated > Plants > Phyllosphere > Phylloplane/Leaf | place: Guanajuato, Mexico | collected...
ACTGCAGTTTGTGGATGAGGATATTGCGAAGTTGGAAATGGAGAAGGATGCGGTGAAAGAATGAAGCAGGAAACGATGTGATCGCCGCATTCTGGTGTTGAGGAGATATTTGTCGGTGCCGCCGATCAGAAGCTGGTCACACAGGTCTCGGGCACGCACCGTCGCAGGAGTCCGCCGAGAGGATGCACGACAAAGTGCTAAAGATGCCGAACTCTGATCCTCCGCGTCCTGCGAAACGACGACTCAAGAACACTACAACCATGAACGCAGACACCGTCAGTATCCAAGACATACACTGTTCTCGATCGAGCGCCGCCCACAACGAGCAAAAGTAGTCCACCCAAAGGCGCCACATCATGAGTGCACAGCACGAACAGGCAGTCAAGAGATGTGCTGCACCAGGCGGTAATAATAACCGGACAGGCAAGACTGCTTTAGGTTCGGCATTTCCTCACATGCCTCAGGACGCGCGGATGGATGGCGGGATGGTCGAGTGGTTGTATGACTGAGGCTGTCCCTGCGCCAGCTTGCATCAGAGAGATGGTGAAAGGCCTTGCGGCGTGACTTGGGAAATACATCTGCCTATTGGGACCGCGCATAGTGAGATGCAGACATTGCGAAGTGCGGAGAGGCGATACCGCCAAGACATTCTTGTATACGGAATACGCTGTTTCTCTTTCTCCTTCTTACCTTTGGAGTGCTTCACCCCATCATTGCATTGCATGAAACAGATGAGTCGCGCGGCTCGCTATACTGGTGCCTTGTTGATACAGACAGTATATAAGATATGTGAAGACTGTCCAGACCATGGTCCTTACCTCAATCACATCAACATATCCTCCAAATAACTCACTCCACTTCATCCTCTCCTAGCATATTCAATTCGATATCTTCTCTTCCCCCTCCTCCATTCCTCCACCCTTCCATTCTTCCGTCCCTCGACTCGACTACTTCAGGCAAAAAATGAAGCAAACACCTCTTCCCCATTGGCTACAAGAGCTCTTCTCCCTCGATACTTTCCATCCCAGACCCATTGTCAAACTCGCCCTGCATATCTCTATCGGCGTCCTGCTCCTGCCGTGTATCGTCTGCGGAATCGTACGGCTGGGCGGCGGTGGAAGCACGAATGTCGTGGGACAGGTACGCCATTTTATTATGCTCACTTCGTCCCATCATACGACCCTTCGCACTCTTCATCTCCGAGCAAGCATTCGTCCTCTGCTTCCGTATCATGCATCCTCGGCAACCCTCACCCCGCCCTCTGACCGCTCCCTCGACACCATCATCATTAACCTCCCCGGACTTAGTCACTCAAATCCTACACCTTCCTGCTCTACATCGCCCTCACCGAGCGACAGCCCCGCTTTCAACGCTGGGCAAGCACACGCGCCTATGCCTGGCTTACAGCATCCGAGATCCTCTTCTGGATCGTCACGTTTGGCTTGAGTGCCAAGGGTGCCGGGTCCAGCTGCAATGGAAGTGGTTGTATTGCCGGCTATCTTCTGGTCGTGTTGACGATGGTGTTGGAGTAAGTCAAATCATTGATAAGAGAGGAAGGAGGAAGAATGGTTGAGGCGTGGGCGATGCTAATACAAGTGTTGCGCAGATTCCTGTATATCTACTCCACGTACATATACGTCCAGACATACATGCTTTGGAAGCGGGGTGGGCTTGCTAAGGATGGGATCAGAATGGCGGCAGTTCCGGAGGGAATCACGAAGAGTATGGATGTGGAGTGCTCCGGTGGGTGAGCTTGTAAACGATGCGCCTCTGTGTCTTGAATGTCGCGATTGGACTAGGAAACCTCTGGGTCTGGAGTATGGTGATGGGGTCCTGGGTGGGTGGGACTGAGCTCGGCTACTTTGTATCTTTTCTGCAGTGAATTTCGGATTACACTCAGTGATATCGACGTTCAGCAGCCTCTTCGTGAAACTTGTTCTAAGAGTTCAATTACTAGCTACGCTGCTTGACGTACGTGGTGAGTTTCGTTCTATCAGTTCGGTTTCTTCAGTCCCAGAGTCTGAATGTCGATCGTCATCCATCAAATGACTCAGCATCTGAACCGTAAGAAGCATGATGACAACTGCAATGGCAGTGATTGTTATAAGTGTCCAGCCTAGCCATCCAAGCGCCATCGCTATTAGGCCTACATGAGTTGAAAGAGCTGGACTGGTGAAGCGAGGGACCATAGCTGCTACTATGACTGCAGCAGTGTGTTGCCATAGAGCAGCGACAAATAAGACGAATGTTGAACCGACGGAGAAGATACAAACTAGGTTAAGTACAGGTCTGCTCGGGAACGGCTTGACGTCGACCATGGAACCGGCATCGCTGGTTTCACCATGCCATCCTGGCAATGCGGAGAGTAGCAGACTTGCAAGGATCGATAGGACTATCGCTATAATGCTGCTTCTTGTTAGTCCGAGAGGGTTTCGCAGCCACGGTCCGATGACCTAGCGATATTGGTAACTTACATAAACCAAGACACGATTACCTGCGTTCTAAAGCTGACCAAAAGGTCGATAACCCCAAGCGGATCAGAGTCCAGCCCTACATGCTCTAATAATGTTGACTTTCTGTTGCTGCAAAGCCAAGATGATTCCAGCCCACGGACACATATACCAAAATAGCCAACCCTGCCTTCGAAGAATGATCCCGAAGCCGCCACCTCTCAAAGACAGCTTGTAGTATTAGCCTCAGCGGTTACTGCCACTGCGCTCGGTTCATAGACCATCCGTAATAAATATATATTCTGCAAAGCTGTTGGGATTGTGCAGCCACCGAGAACGAAAGCTGGACAGACATTAGTCTCGAGATTATTTAGTCATGTATGATTGATCTTGACCTAGAGCTACTGCACCAGCACAATTTAGGAGGATAAGGACATGTTGAAATGCGATATACCTCCACAGGCCCATGGTTGTGTGTTATGCCACGATGGAACAGGTGCATAGTAAGGTATCTATACAACCTAGCACGTGCCCAGCTGCTAAGCACTAGCGTCCGCTTACGCCAAGATAATAGGAGGTAAGTAAACGATCATAGACCCCTGCTACGTGTCATAAGCAATTTGAGACTATATCGGACTGATGTTCTAGAGCAATACCCTAAAGCATGCCCAACTATAGCTCATCCGTGAGAAGAAATGTCAGACCAAGGCTTCGAACCACACCGCATTATCCGGGAGCCAAGCCAGGAATGGCCAGAAAGCAAGACGGCTGCTGCGTGTTTCAGTGTCCATGGAGGACCTGAAGGTCAGCGCTGGCTCAGCCAAAGCCTGCCCATTGACTATAATGATATGGAGAAGGCGTACGACGATGTAGTTGGCAAGGATCGCAGCCTGTACTCCAAAATCCGGAAAGACCCGGCAATTGAAGCACGTATTGTCTGTCTCGATTTTCGCAATAGTACTTCTGCCCGTGACCAGCTTGGCGTGGATATAGCGGACACAAAGAGTGATGATTGGGACGATTTCAAAAGTACTCTCCGGATGCAACCTGCTGGCGATACGTATCTACGTCTTGTCATCGTGGAAGGTCTCGATACCCATGTCATCCGACTTCTTGGATCTGTGTTCTGGCTTCCATCGGCTGTATCACTGAACATCTTAAAGATCTGACAGCTACTATTTCACCTGCTAGCTTCATACCACGATACTCGAGAGTGACACGGACTGTTTCTACTTCTATCAGCTGGTTTCGACCAGTCTGGCGGTCGAACAAGATTCTGGGAGATATGGAGCAGCGTGACAGTTTTAATTCCTATGGCAATATCACTGAAGTGAAGAGAGTTAAAAGAGGCCTTGATCGCATGAGTATCGAGGAGACACTAAGCAAGTTGACTCATATCTTCAGAACCGAATGGCGCTTTAGCTGGTGGTCGTCCTGCAAGACAGATGGCCAGTCGGAGGCGGCGAAGAAAGGGCCCTTAGCTGCAAATTGGGAAGAGAGAATGACGGTGCATGTAGCCCGGCATAAAGAATACAAGATTGGTGCGACTCGACATACTCCCTTTGGTGACGTTCAGAAGTTCCAATAATATGATATAGTTATCTTAATGACAGATCCTTTGCCAATAGTCCATAGAAAAGAGGTCGTCAAGGTCATGTCGTCCTCGTACGATCGATTCGGAAGGCCTCAGTCGTCAAACAAAACATCGAACAACGTCCTACTCTACCATACACAGTCTGCGAGGACAGCTGCACCACTAGATGATAGTACTACAGTGCTTGCTGAGGAGACTTCAATATCAAGTAACCCTCAAAAGACAACATCGTCGATGCTAGAAAGCATCCTAGAATGGTCAAAAAAGCCGGCCGTACACCTATATCAACCGGAACCCTTGTTTGCGCTCCTAGAAATGTTACAGGTAGATCTAGTCCTGTTTATGGAAAACATTGGAATGAAGTTGGCGGAAATCGAACGCGAATCTCTGATTGAACATCGTCTTCGAGATCTACTACAAGACTGGCGTATGTTCATCAAGCAAGCCAAGACTCACTTGCCTCGTATCCGTCAGCATTTACAGGACTTTGCACACACTTTGTATTATGACCCTGATGACAAAAGGCAAGATACAGTAACTTATACATATCCAAGGACGCCTCTGCCAGATCATGCCGAACTTGCAGTTCGTAGTTTGATGGGTCAACTCCAAGAGATGACTGAGCGATGTGAAAAGACTGAACAGTCTCTTCGCACAGAATCTCGCTCCTTGATAGCCGACGTAGTATCGCAGAAGCAGAATCAGTATCGAAACTAACCGAACTCGCCTTCATTTTCATCCCTTTGACTTTTGCTGCAAGTCTCTTCAGCATCCAGATCGACCAGCTTCAGGGGGGTGTCCCGCTTTCCTCTTTTGTGATTGCCTGCATCGTCACACTTTCGATAGCCTATGGAGCACGACTTTCTGTTCGAAGCAGTAGTCTTACCAACTTCAAGACAAGAAGCCTGGCGGATGCCCGAAAGCTCGCTGGCGTGGAGCCCATGAAAAAGTTGAGCACAGCTCAGTTCATCTACTGGATGGCTTACACATCTTTCAAGCAGCTCAAATGGATCTCCAAGGAATTACGTTATCTTATCTACTCGGTTCAAGTTCTTGTATTGATCATTGTCTCCTCTGCGTTGATGATTCCGGTCATTCTTCTGTGGGTATCGTCCACATTCAACGGCCTGAAGGGCATTATGGGCTTCTTGTACATGGCATTTGCGCTGATTCTCCTTGTATTCAGTATCAAGGTTACCTTGAGATGGGACAACGGAAGGCTCTGGTGGAAACCCGACGTTCTCAGTAACGTCTCCACCCGCGAGACGTGGCTAGGCCAGCGAGATGCCGAGAGAGATAGTATTCCAGACGATGACGATGACGATAACGATGAAGATGAAGATGAAGGTGTCTGGGTCGTTGAGACAACGCGACTATGATGGTATGATGCTTCAGTACAGCCTGGCAAGCATATCTCGGTGCGGCGAAAGATTACCTTATCAAAGTGCCGAGGACCATACATCATATAAGGGTTAGGGCTAACCTCGACGTATCTACTCGAGGTAAAAAATAAAGTAAATACCTCTTACCCTCTCGCTGTAAAAGCTCTTCTCCCTTAATACTTTCTACCCTAGACCTTCTATTAAACTCGCCTTTTATATCTCTATCCGCGTCCTACTCTTCCTTTATATTATCTATGGTGTAAAGGGCAAGCCCTAGGGATTAAGTACTAGCTATATGTCTATACTACCCGTACCTCTTTGGAAGCGGGGTGGGCTTGCTAAGGATGGAATGATAAATGGTCGCAACAGTGGTTTCGGGCGCGGCGGCGAGAAGCATGGATGAGGAGAGCGGCTATGAGTGAGATCTGTACACTATACTGGCATGCCCGTGTATTGACAGAGGAGGAGGTCTGGCTACTCTATGTACCTCATATACTACATATCACAGCATTGTTAATTCCAGCTTGGATGGATCGCGCCAGTAGTGGAAATGTGATGGCACGTGACGATGCATGTACTCCAGCTTTTATCCTTATCGTTATCGTCCTCATCCTCGTCCTCGTCCTAGTCCTAATCCTCGTCTCGTCTCATCCTATCCTCGTCCTCCTTTTGTCGGTCCCGTATATTCAGTACAATGTTATCGAAACCGCCTGTGAGCAGCCTATCGCCCTGTACGGCTTGTGATCCTAACGCTATCAAAGGGACAACTCCATGCTGTGATAGTATGCCATTCTGCCTCTAGTCAAGCATAGCCAGGGCTAACAAGCTTAGATGACTGCCTTGAACGTGCTATCATGCAAGAATGCGCACTTTCAGATGATACGGCATCAAAGGTCGAAAGCACTATATCCACGGAAAGCTCAAGATCCTGTTGCGGAAACTCGGATGCTGAAAAGCTGACGCGTGCCTCCCGACGCCCGTATGTCATTCGAGAACGCTATACCACAATCCTCGCACGCTTCGGGTGCATATGCCGTGAGCTTATGGCACAACATCTCGAGCCTTGCTGCAAAGTCAAACCCTCCGATGCGAAATGCGCCAAGAGTTCTCCCAAGAAATCCAAAGCAGACACAGCAGATCGTCAAAGGAAGGGTTGTAACAAAAAGGCAGCTTGTGCGGAAGCTCAGGCGATTGCATACCCGGACCAAGGCTCTGTGCAAGATGATGCGACGAAGTTTGATGGATGTTGTGAGAAACGCGGCTGTGGCAGCTCTACCCGCACGGTGCAGGCCGAGCTTGACAACGATGACTGCTGTACTGGCGGTTCGGACAAAACAGTGAGCTACAACAATGGCTATCCAAGCAAAAGTAGCACAAATCAGCCGACCAATTCTGGCAGCCAATTGCCGATGCAGCGATCATGTTGTGGCACGTCCAAGACTTGCAAAAGTGCCGAGGAGGATGGAGTGGAAGTGATCGACAACCTTAATGTGTCACCTGATATGAAGTCTACTCCAACCTCATGTCTAGGCGAGAACGAAAAGGACAACAATCGCCCCGGAAAAGACGCTTGCTGTGCAACAACAACCGATAGAACCTGCTGTGACAAACCCATGCTCTCGTCAGATGAATGTAGTACAACGAACTCAGGTTGCTGCGGTACTAGTAGCACACCTTCATCTCCTAGAAGCTGTAATAGGAACAAGCTTTCGTCAGATGCCTGCAATACGACTAAGACAGGTTGCTGCAGCACCAGTAGCACACCGTCCCAGCCACCGCCAGGTACCTGCAGTGGAACTAAGAAGACAGGTTGCTGCGGCACCAGCAGCACACCATCAGTTAATGGCTGTACTGGGAACAAGCTTTCGTCTGGTGACTGTGGTGGGACCACAGGTTGCGGCGACACTAGTAGCACATCGTCTCTTGGAGAAAAACCTGGCATGATCTACAACGAAAAAGCGAGTTCTCTGAGCAACGATGTCGAGAAGGATTCGGCAGAGCTTCGACACGTCCTTTTGGATGTACAAGGGCTCACTTGCACAGGCTGCGAGACCAAGTTATTCCGTGCTCTTGCATCTCTGCCGGGTATCTGCAATGTCCGAACTAGCTTGGTGCTTTCTCAAGCAGAGTTCGACCTGAAGAACAGTGCTGGCACGATCGAGGAAGTCACAATGAGCGTCACGCGATTGACCGGTTTTGCATGCCAACGGCTAGGCACTGAAGGTCAAGAAGTCGATGTCATCGTCGATACAGATGCAAAAACGTTTGTCGAGCGCAAGTATCCTATCGGCGTTCTGCAGATAACAGCAGTCGGCAAAGAGACCGTTCGGATTGCGTATGATGCTCGCGTTGTCGGTGCACGGACACTTTTAGCGACAAGCTTCGGTAGCACTCTGAGCTTAGCTCCTCCACAGGAATCGTCTGAGATCGCGACTGGCAAACGACATGTTCGCACTATGATGTGGTCTACCCTGGTGTCAATCATCTTCACTATTCCGGTCCTCGTGCTAGCCTGGGCGCCGCTAATTCCACGCCCTATCATTTATGGGAGTATCTCATTGGCCTTTGCGACGGTCGTGCAGATATTCGTCGCTAGACCATTCTACCCGAGCACGCTCCGAGCCTTGCTTTTCACGCATGTCATCGAGGCTGATCTCCTCATTGTACTCAGTACTTCCGCCGCTTATGTCTTCTCCGTCGTGTCTTTTGCCTTCACCGTGCGTGGAAAGCCATTGGCAGTTGGACAATTCTTCGAAACTAGCACGTTGTTGGTGACGCTGATTGCTGTCGGACGGCTGATCAGTGCCATTGCCCGACAACGCGCTGTCGAGTCGGTCTCGATCAAATCTCTCCAGCACGCTACCGCGATTCTTTGCAGCCCTGATGGCCGAGACGACAAAACCATTGATATCCGTCTTCTTCAGTATGGAGACCACTTTAAAGTGATTCCAGATTCACGTGTACCGACTGATGGTGTGGTGATTTCTGGGATAACTGAGGTGGATGAGTCTGTTGTGACAGGAGAGGCGTCCCCAGTTGCCAAGGAGGTCGGCTCGATCATGGTTGCAGGCACGCTGAACATGTCCGGCAGTGTTGTTATGCGGCTGACACTTTTATCTGGAGAGAACACAATCAGCAGTATCGCGAAAATGGTTGACCAGGCCAAGTTCTCAAAGCCCAAAGTCCAGGAACTTGTCGATATCGTTGCCAGCTACTTTGTACCTGTGATTCTGGTGCTCTGCGCCATTACCTTTGCAGTCTGGATAGCGGTCGGCGTGGCGATTCGCCATAATTCCGCAGGAAATGCCGCTGCCAATGCAATTACGTATGCGATCTCGGTGCTTATTGTCTCCTGTCCATGCGCAATTGGCCTTGCCGTTCCGATGGCCATGGTCATCGCCAGCGGTGTCGCTGCCAAACACGGCATCGTTTTCAAGTCAGCCAGCACAATTGAGACCGGACGCCTTATCAACCACGTCGTGTTTGACAAGACTGGCACGCTTACCAATGGACAGCTTTCAGTCGTAGGTGAGCCTCTTCTGCTTTGTAAGAAAGACGAGGCGCTTTCAGCCATGTCGGTAGCTCTGCAGTTGTGCACCGACAGTAAACATCCAGTTTCCGCTGCCATTGCGGCTCATCTGGCGCACTACAACAACAATGCTACACATGTGACGGATATCAAGTCAATGACTGGCCGGGGCATGACGGGCATTGTAGACGGGAAGCTAGCACAACTCGGCAACAGTCGCTGGCTCTCGGTAGACAAGCATCCAGACGTCGAAGCCTTGCTGGCCAAAGGCTTGACCGTCTGCGTCCTGCTACTTGATGCACGTCCGGCAGCGATCTTTGGCTTGTCCGACTCCATTCGCGAAGAAGCTGCATCGGTCGTCGCCAAACTGCACGGTCAGCACGTCAAAGTATCCATCCTCAGTGGTGATGATGCAGGTGCTGTTGAGCATGTCGCCACTATCCTCGAAATCCCCACCAACCGCATCCAGTCACGATGCACACCCCAAGCAAAGCAAGAATACCTCGGCGCCCTCATCGCCCGCGGCGACAAGGTGCTCTTCTGTGGTGACGGAACCAACGACGCCGTCGCCCTCACGCAAGCAAACATCGGCGTCCACATGAACACCGGCAGCGAAATCGCCTCAACGGCCGCTGATGTGGTCTTGGTGCATGCGCACCTTGTCGGCATCCTGCATATCCTTGGCTTGTCCAAAGCTGCTTGCCGCCGTATCTGGTTCAACTTTTTCTGGGCTGCAGTATACAATATGGCTGCGATCCTGCTGGCTTCCGGTGCACTGGTGCATGCTCGCGTCCCGCCTGCTTATGCAGGGCTCGGTGAGCTCGTCAGTGTGTTGCCTGTCATTGCTATTGCTCTGCAGTTGAAGCTTTGGAAACCTGCAGTCTGAACGATGCAGCGCTTCGCTCGCATTCGCTTGGTTTTGGAAGGTCTTGATAGTCTGATGTGTCAATGCCCAGACTCTAAGCGAGAAGTCCCTGTTACACTCTCTGAACTTTAAGGTGTCGAAGGAGACAAAGGATGTTGTGCTTGGTTTAATGCGTCCGGGATCTTTGGCAGTTGCTTTCATAGTACACAGTATCAATGTGGATTCCCAGACGTGCATCTATAAGCTATGTGCTTGTGCAGACGTGATGGTAGCGGATATGCTGAAGATAGGCATGTACCTTTCCTCCGACCCTGCTCAACTTCCAGCTCCGGCTCGAGCAGCATACCGTGTCCGTAACTTCTACCTACAACATCTATAGCATCATATATTTGTCAACCTCTGGACACCCTGGGCCAGCTGAAAGTGTCACGGTCACGTGGTGTTCAAATATCTCACCTCGCGCCTCAAATCCATTGTTCTCACCGGGCAGTGTCAAATGTCGTTCGCGCTTTTCCTATACCTTATCTTATCCCATCCCTCTCATCTTCTAACCGCGCGTCCTACGTATAGTGGTTGACATCCTCATCCTTTATTCTCACCTTATGATAGAACCTACTACTCTGCCATCTTATCATCTAGACTTTGACCGAAATACTCGTACCCGCACCGTTCACGCATCCTTCGTTTGACACCACTGCTACGAGCTACACCCACCATGCAAGGTCTTAGCAAGTCGTAGAGATTACTTATTGTCATCGGAATCTCTCTCTCCTTCTTTGTTGCTGAGATTGCAGGCAAGCCGCACTCTTACAAAGTCGTAACAAGCCCATTAGCTGACTTTGCCGTGCACCGTAATAGTCGGCTTCTACACTCGCCCAATCGCACTGATTGCAGACGCCTTTCACCATGTATGCCGCTTCTTTGTTTATTCGGTCGCTTCTGCTAGACAGCCGCCGAGGCCAATCTGCTCCTTTCCGAAATAACTAACTTTGAAACTTAATAGCTTAACGACGTTGTGGGTTTTATCATTTCGTACACGGCTTTCAAGGTATGTGCATAGTCGGGTATACTACCGGAATAGCCAACCAACATGCCTTACAACTCGTAGGCGTCGGAACGAACAAAATCGCCTCCGGAACTGGCATTCGGCTGGCAACGAGCAAATCTCCTCGGTGCTTTTTTCAATGGTGTCTTTTCTGTTTGCTTTAGGCGTCAGCATCTTCCTTCAGTCGGTCGAACGATTCATCTTCCTCGAGCGTATGTCATCAAATATATAACACGATCACTCGACCACCTCATGGCGCCCCACTAGCCAGCTCGTGCTTTTACAGAGGTAGATAATCCTAAACTTGTCGTCATTATTGGTTGTCTCTGCTTCACCCTGAATGTCGTAAGCGCCAGCTTCATGAGCACGACCACGAGCACCCTCCCTCTGTCCCGGCTCAGTCCCTCGAACTTCAAGGCGTCGGTATATCAGCAGCTTGCCGCAACAGCCATAATATGCATCGACACGGGACACGATCAAGAATCACTAGCGGCAAAGGTCACGACCTCGGCCTTCTGGGTGTTTGAATCCATGTCGCCAGTGATGCCGCCAATAACGTGGGTGTAATCATTGCCAGCGCAGTCATCTGGAAGTCCAGCTTCGCAGCCAGATTCTACGCAGACCCAGCCGTGAGCATGGCAATCTCGCTAATGATTCTCCTCTCATCGCTCCCGCTGATCAAGCGCTCCGGCACCATCCTGCTGGAAAGCGTGCCGCTTGGTGTCGATCCTCAAGATGTCAAACACGACCTAGAAACCGTCCCCGGCGTTATCGCTGTGCATGAACTGCATCTGTGGCGCTTAAATCAGCAAAAGGCTATCGCGTCAGCACATGTGGTCGTGGAGTCCCTGGCGGACTTTATGCGCCTGGGAAAGACGATCAATTCGTGCTTTCATGCTTACGGAATCGACTCGGCTACGATTCAGCCGGAGATTGTTTCGCTAATCATAAACACCGACCAGAGTGCAGCTGACCTGAGTGGGATCGTGCAGAGGAAAGGCGCAGGAGATACTACCTGTCAGGTTAGTTGCCGCGCCTCCGGTTGCGAAGAATTGACATGCTGCGATTAATATACTAGGCATAAAAAGGTATAAGTCGGAGCTAGGTCAAACAGATAGAAGTAGAAGTAGAAGTAGAAGTAGAAGCTAGGCTACATATACACCAACGCCGACTTCTCAGCACCCAGGCATCCTTTGAGATGATGCGGTACCGAACACGGACAGGATGTCTCCGTACCATCATCTTAATATCCCTCCCGAACCACGTTCGCAATTCTGCACATCTCACGTCTCCTCAGCAGTTCCTCCAGCACAGTTTTCTCTCTGCTCGATGCGCCGTCGTTTCCGGCAGTACAGCGTGCCGATCATGGGGGAATCTGTCAATGCGAGCATCCAACGCTCACACGCACGTACAATGCGCCGCGTAATCACGCACCGCCTTCTCTGCAACCAGCGAGCGGGTACAACGTCTCGTGACCCCATGAGAACGTGTACGACGTGCGCGGCTGAGGCGCGCTGGCGATCGCCTATGTGGCACCCCCGTACGTCGCCGCAAGTCTGCTCATCAAATGTTCTTTCGCCGTCATTACCCCGCGCTCCGATCCGTTTCCCAATGCAGGTCCGTTCTCGTCGCTACCCTTGCTTTCCTCAGCGGCCACCTTCCGCACGATCGGGCTAGGCACGGCTTCCAATCTCGCCTCATCAAGCGGATGGCAGAAATACGCAATACTGTATCTTTCCGTCGACGTTGAGCCATTACTTGCCACTGGGAAGATGACACGATGCATTGTGCTGCGCAGGAGGCCGTTCGTCCAGTAGGAGAGAAGATCGCCTATGTTCACGAGTATGGGAAGGTGCGACACAGGTTCCGAGACGGACGAGAGTGACTGCGTGGTGCCGCCTTCGGGTTCAACGGGCACGGCTACCCAGTTGCCGTCGGAGTCCTGAACCTCGAGGCCAGGTTGTCCGGGAAGTCGGAAGAGGAGGGTTATGCTGCCATAGTCTGTGTGAGCACCGGCTCTGATGTCGGTCGATGGTTCGTGGCCTCCTAGTGAGGAGACGGGAAGAGAAGGATACTGATGGTGTGTGAGTTGAAGGCTCGTCCACTTTGTACAAGAAGACGAGATCATATGGGTAGAGCGTACATAGAGTAAGCGCAGAGTATTGCTAGAAGGACCTCTGGTGCGGTCGTGGCGGGTGGCAAACCAATCTGCACCACCTTCGGCTGCGGAAATCTGATATACACGTCAGAGCGCATGGTCATCAAATTCTGACGTAGACCAAGGGAGCACTACTCACCTTCAGCGCGCTCGCAAGCAAGCGTAAGATACTATCGCACACCCCTCGACAGCCCTCACTGAACTTTGCTATAAGAGCTTCATGAGCTTCGAGGAGTTCTGGGAGAGGCTGCTGTGCTTTGCCGTCTAAGGTGAACTCGCCAAAGTTGAAGGCTCTGCGGCGTTGCCATTGATCAGTATGCTGTGGATGAGATGGGGTGGTCACGTTGTATACTCTTTGAAGTCGCCTTTCTTGTGTTGCTTCGGGTCGAGTGCTTCGCGGTGCATTGAGACGAAGCCACGATTTCGAGTGATGGGTGTCTGTGCTTTGATGGCTGGAGGTAGGGTGAAAAGGTCGCGCGACTGTGGCGGGAGGTGTCAGACGGCCTGATAGTTCTACTTCATTATCCGATGTGGCCTCAAAGACTGATATAGCATGGGTAGTGCCAAACAGCGCGTATACATGGGACACCAGCCTCTCCGAGGAAATTCACGTACGAGGGAGAACATGTCATTCACGTCTTGCGGCTTCAAAGGCATGTCATCGTTGTGCTTCACGAAGATGAAACCAAAGGTCACGGCTGCATTGAGAA
>Ga0268246_10000675_pt1 | contig 13730 bp, 13 predicted proteins | sample AgamicOrSfe_FD_200242 | JGI IMG/M metagenome (GOLD analysis project Ga0268246, IMG submission 200242) | Agave microbial communities from Guanajuato, Mexico - Or.Sf.e (v2) (version 2) | ecosystem: Host-associated > Plants > Phyllosphere > Phylloplane/Leaf | place: Guanajuato, Mexico | collected...
TGGGTGGTCGGTGGATGAGTCAGAAGTTTCAGGGACAGATTGACCGTGGTGCGTCACCGGCCACCAAAAAGTTCCCCGCGGTCTTCAATGTGGAAAAAGAGACCTTAAACATCGCAACATTAATACAAAATGGACGTCGAACACTTTACACAACCTAAGAAGGAATTTCCGAAGAAGAAGTGCGGTGAGTAGTCAATAACACCTTTGCGGTGTGAGCAGGTACTGATTGCTTCCGTAGGTGTGCTAGGCGCAACCGGCTCTGTCGGTCAACGATTCATCCTCCTTCTTGCACTACACCCACACTTTACACTTCATGCCGTAGGAGCTTCGGAGCGATCAGCTGGTAAGAAGTACAAGGATGCGGTCAACTGGAAGCAGTCATTGCCAATGTCGAAAGAGCTGGGAGAGCTGGTAGTGAGGGACTGCACGGCCGAGCAGTTCAAGGATTGCGATCTTGTCTTTTCTGGGTTGGACAGTAGCGTCGCTGGCGAAGTGGGTACGTGAAGAACCACCATATTGGATTGGAATTGGGTACTGAACAATTTCTGCAGAGATGGCTTTCCTCAAGGCCAACCTCGCTGTCTTCTCCAACGCGAAGAACTACCGCCAGGACCCTCTAGTGCCTCTGGTCGTCCCTACAGTCAACCTGCCACACATGGATGTCATCAAGCACCAACGGAAGCACTACAACTTGGAAAAGGGATTTCTCGTCTGCAACTCGAACTGCGCGGTCATTGGTATTGTCATCCCGTTTGCAGCCCTTCAGTCCAAGTTTGGACCGGTGGATCAGGTCTCGGTGGTGACCATGCAAGCGGTCTCGGGAGCAGGGTATCCTGGTGTTAGCAGCATGGACATGATCGACAACGTCGTACCCTTTATTTCAGGCGAGGAGGACAAGCTCGAGAATGAAGCACAAAAGATTCTAGGCGCAGTAAACGGCGAAGTCACTGGCTTCGACAGGCAGGAAAGCCTCAAGATCTCGGCCGCTTGCAACAGAGTCCCTGTTCTTGACGGTCACACCGCCTGCGTCTCGCTTCGGTTCGCCAAGCGACCACCACCGAGCGCAGAGCAGGTCAAGCAGGCCATGAGGGAGTACGTCTCCGAGGCACAAAAGCTGGGCTGCCCTTCGGCACCGGAGAACGCGATTGTCGTCATGGAGCAGCCGGACAGGCCGCAGCCTAGACTCGACAGGGAGACCGACAGGGGCTATGCCGTCAGCGTAGGAAGAATAAGAGAAGACGAAAGCGGTATCTTCGATATCAAGTTTGTCGCGTTGAGCCACAACAGTAAGTTCTCTTCTGTGATGCGATGCGAGAATCACTGCTGACCAAAATCCAGCCGTCATTGGTGCTGCCGGTTCTTCTATCCTGAATGCCGAAGCCGCTGTCCTCAAGGGCTACGCGTAGATACCATCAAATACCATGAGTTCCTGACAAGAGACTCAGTGTGCAGCCATTTCTCCAGCGTCATTCCACGTTGATCGATTGACTGAACTTGTGTACATGTGATGTTCCACGTATTCTGCGGGACCAGGAATGCGCTGCTGCTGGCATGGTAGTGGTGAAGAATCCATCAAGGTTCATTCTTTGGGATTCATTGACCTCAAAATGAGATATTTATCGAAACTTGCTCGCTCCCTATAATCGTCTGGTATAAAAGACACCCCTAGGCCCCATCCGTACCACTGATACATCCTAACAGAACTCAGCTGCGAAGACTCAACCAAAATTGCGACACAAATCAACTACGCAGAATCAACCATGTCCGCACCCAGAGCCGCACCAACGTTCCTCACTCTTCCAGGCGAGATTCGCAACATGATCTATGACTTGGCACTTCGATCGCAGACCGTCTACCTTGATACACGGTCTCCGAGTGCAATAAGATCCCAAGCCATCAAAGATGCATGTCGGCCTCACCCTCTCACGTTTGTCAGCCGCAAGATCCGTTCAGAAGTGATCTCGCTTCCATCCTCTGTCGAGTTTGTTATCAAAAATCGCTGGATTCTTGACAGGTGTCTTGACGATGGCATTACACTAGTACACACCATCGGCAGCAAGCTAGAGGAAATCGAACATCTAGGGAGGTTGATGTTCAGAGTGCACTTTTCCTTGAGCATGATCATCCTTCCCGGTTGGTGGACGACTCTTGTCGTGGATGCAGAATCGGGTATCTGTAAGATCAACACTAAGAGAAAAGAGCCACGCGAGCGGTGCGGAAAAGAACAATGGGACTGCGATGGCAGCTGTAGTCCTCTTACGAGCATAGAGGATCGTCCTGGAGATCCGGTCTATCGACAGACAATCAAGGAGCATGTCTCGAGTAAGCTGGAAAAGTGCGTGCAAGACGACCATACATTGCGCCGCTACAGCTTTCCGACCGAAGGGATCGAGTTCTTGAATTAGGAGTACGAACAGCCCTCGTGAGTGGCTGCATGTTGCCGGAACGAATCTGTTTTGGGTTGTCTCGTATCCTACGTTAGCAACTAGGATATCGAGCGCAATGCAAGCGGTCTGAGCGATGGACGGTGGTCGTAGTCCATCATTCAGTCTCTCTATACAATCGAGACAATCTACCTTACCATGGTTTGAGGTTCCCGAAACCATGCTGCTGTCTTAGTCATCGCGTGTACCCAAAAGTCCGCAACCTAGTACAGATTATTCGCCAATTATTGAACTTCACCTCCCAACTCTCCTCTGCTCGACCATCCGACGATGTCTACAAAACCTGCGCTCAGCTTGCTCTTAAGGTCATAGTTATTGTACTTGACAATGGAGCGTCAGAAGCTTGCTTATCACTGTACTGGGACTAGTTCCCTGTACCATCGGTGTCACTCCACGTAAATACGGATGCGATTAAAGCAGTGGCTTGCATGTAGCGTTCCATGGACTTTGACCACGCCAGTCCGTAGCCATATTTCTGTCTCAGAATGGCTTGAACAGCTATAATCATGATTCAGTCAGCTAAGGGGCGGACGACAAGGCGCCAGTGGTTAATTTTCTCTTCACTTCACTCCATTTCACTTCATTTCACTGTGTAAGGTCTTGGCATACAGAGCAGTTCCCTTCCATGTTCTTCCATTTTCAACTTCATCCACACATTGTTTAGTCCCGCACAGCTTCAATCTATCAACGTCAACTTTTCAGACACAATGGCTCCTTCTTTGCTCACGATCCCACAAGAGCTCCGCAACGAGATCTATTCACTTTTGCCAGAGATCACCACGATTAGCCTTCCATCCTCAGCCCTACGGGTAGACGGTCAGACCCCTCGCGCGTTGAAAGAGGCGTTGTTGGCAGACCCTGCCATTACTCGCGTCAACAAACAGCTGAGATCTGAGATCGACAAGTCTGCGCTGCGACAACACATCGAAATTCGTGTCGAAGATCCTGACGACACTCAAAAAATCGATGATTGGCTTTCGAGATTGCCTAGCAGCGTGATCGAACGCATCAATACCATCACACTTCGCTTCAATACTCCGGGCGCAAAGAAAATTCTCATCGGACCAGGACGCCTGTCCTCGCGTGATGAGTTTGGCGAAATCCAACTGATCTTGTCTACTACACCCTCTTGCATCATCATCGCCAAGCCAACTTTGACTCTCCACGAGGAGTCACGCGCTGTGCTACTGCCTGATCCGAGGTTTTTCAGGACGGAAGAGAAGCGGATCGTGGAATGCTTGAAGCAGAAGCTACCCCGTCACTCGACTCAGGACCATCGTATGTTCGTGGCTGGCCCTTTTTCGGTCGTCGTTTCGGATTTCCTCGTCAGCATGAAAGACCTGAGTCTAAGGACCGACGTGGATGTCTACCACCACATAAGAAAATTGAACTTCGACCTGTACGCGCTTGCTCTCAAGCGAAGGAGGGAAAGGATTCAGGCTGCAAATAAGGCGCTGATGGGTTACACGGACGACTGTGAACTGGGTAGTCCTGCTGTATGTGTTACAGGCGGATCTTGGAGATCAGGCTGCAACCGGGACTGAGAATACGATGGGCAAGGCATGGGGATAGGGCACTGATGGGTTACACAGACGACTCTTGACCAAGGCAGTCTTCTGGTATTCATGTGATCATATGCGCTTGCTCCTAAGAAGAGGAGGGAAAGGCTTGATGCTGAAGATACGATAGGAAATGTATGAGGTACTGATGGGTTACACGAACGACTCACGACGAAGTTAGTCCCTCTGTGTTGCAGGCGGACTTCATGATCAGTCTGCAACCGGGGCTCAGGATAATACAGTGGGCAAGGCATAAGAACAAGGCACTGATGGGTTACGCGGACTACTCACGGCCAAGGTAGTCTTTCGGTATCGATGATATCGAACTTCCTCTCGTCCCTGTGATTTGCTAAATGTGCATGTGATCAAAAATACCTCGATGTCGTCTGAACTTGCTCGTTCTCCCGCATCCTACTTAACGCAGATATCTCGCCTTTCAGCCCTTCACTTCTTTCCTTCCTTGACCAAACTTCACAGGACACAAACAGCCACAATGACAACTCGCGACAAGCCAAATCTCCTCACTCTCCCGATTGAGATCCGTTTGATGATCTACTCCTATCTTCCCGCGCCTACTATGGTGCTTAACATGAAATGATATCGGGATGGTGTTGTCAGAACAAACGAAGCAGATGACACAACTTCACAACAGAAGCCCATCATTCTACATACGCTCACCGGTGTGAACCGGCAGCTGCGAGCTGAATTTTACGACACGAAGCATAAATACTGGCAACTTGAGTTCAGAGGCGACAAGCACGACAAGTACGATGAGCACGACGGGTTATCTCTGCTCGATTTGCGCACATGGCTAGCCTACAACAGATCGCCAGAAGAGAAAGCACACATCACTAGCATCACAGTCACCTCATACCGGCTCCTAGACTGTGGTTTCTTCCATGGGCCCGTGTACTTCTCGATAAACTTCGACTATTGGCTTTGGTACTTCTTTGATCAACCGAGAGAATGCGCAATAATGGAAACTCATCTCAGAAGGGCTTTGGAAGGTCATCTGTATAAATATTGGCGTGGCCGTAGCAAGTGTACAGGGATTTTGCTCGACTTGCTGAGCTGTATACTGGGGGGCTGCATCCGTGGTAATTTGTGGAGCATGTGGACAACCATTCCTACCTTTCGACAGGCTGCATAAAGGAGGAAAGTTGCTCAAGCCCACGCAAACGTCTCGAACGAGTTATTTGCCTGCATGGAAAAGCCTTCGGATGAGTCAGCACAAGTAGCCAACGAATAGCATAACCTATAATCGCGTATACTGGTGCCACCGTGATATACGACTGAACATATACGTAGCCTCTTATTGCCAATGATGATACCCCGTAGACCAATAATGCATGTCATATGATCGTGTTGCTGGCAGTCGTACATTCTACCATCGCGAACCACCTCCCCAACCTCCTCGTCCTCCTCTTCCTCCCCTTCCTTGTCCGTGTTGCGCACCTCCACCAGGACCCATCGGAGGCATCCAGGGAGGTGGCACAACCATACCAGCTGCATGTGGCGGTGGAGGCGGTGGAGGCGGCCATGGGCCATTCCAATTCGGCGGTCGAGGTGGGAAGCCACCTGGGAAGTTCATGCCCATGTTCATGATCGTTGGTGGAGGCGGCGGTACGTATGATCCCGGACCTGAAGATGGGGGAGGCGGCGGCCGGGATGTATTGAACTGTGATGAGGCCGGAGGCGGTGGCGTAGGCGTTTCTCGAATGTAGACTGGCGGTGGAGCACGTATACTGTCTGATGCCGCTAGAACTGGGGGAGCAGGATTCTTCCGCCGCCTCTTCATCTCCTCAACGAATTTTGGACTGTGGCCGTAGTATGTCTCGAGTGCTTTGCGCTTGCCTGTGACGGGGTCGAGCGTCACCCGCAGTCCAAGACCATTGAGCTGGATGTCGTCTTCGTTCCCAGCAAAGGGGCTCGTTTTCGGCGAATTGTAGATCTTATGCCCGTTCTCGATGTGTGCGAGCACGGCGCTGAGCAGTTCGGGATCGAGATCCGAAGAGAGACGCAGCGGCTTCATTCGTGCTGTGCTGATTGGCCGCGAGCCTGTGATCAAGGGAATCATGGTTGCGGCGGGCTGGCGATGCCAGGGTTCTTGATGCGAGCCGTGATAGCGCGGAGGCTCGGCTGCAGCTTCTACTCGCTTGTGCAACTTCTGATAGTGAGAGGGATGAGCACTGCTTAGCCATTCTAGCCATGCTTTGTATGCGCTGCGTGCGGGCACGCGGAATTTCAGATAGACTGCGTGATCATAAATTGCAGCGTCTTTCCAAGAAGCAAGAAGAGACCGAATGATCTTATGGGCGTCCAAGCTGTATTTGCCTTGTTTGGGTGGTACGATGTGGAGGATCTCGATTAGGGATGGTTTGATATCTGTGGCAAAGGTTTGTGGCGATGCTCGGAGGACCTTGGCATGCTTTTGGAGTGTACAGAAGACTGCATCAATGATGTGGAGGACGACCAGTCTTGACTCAAAACGCTCAGTATCTTGCTGAGATTGGTTGTCGGAGACATCGTACCACGAATCTTGGCTCACAGTCGCCTCGAAAGGTCGCGCCCGCCTAGGATCTATGGTTTCCGAGTAGGTCGTCGTTGTCTTGAAGACGGATGATGTAACAAATTTCACCAAGTATTTTCCAAGAGCTTCCACTCGTATTGTTGAGGGACTAGCGATTGTCACAATCCAGGCCACGGTGTCCAGAAACTGTTTCAATGTTTAGTTCAGTCGTTCTTGGCTTCGTGATTGACGTTCTTAGACCTCGGGGCTTGCTGATGATGAGCGAGTCTTGACCGCTTTCTCGAGATTGGCGTGAAAAGTCTGTTGTTCTTCTGTCGTAGCGGGTTGCAAATCCCCATCACGGCGCGTAAAGGCTCCGCGAAGTATGCCCTTTGCGAGTGCAAGATCTGAAGCGGAGGACGACATATCTCGTGAGTGTCGCTTCAGGGAGCGCGCCCGTTGCGAGGCCGTCGATGCGTCGATATCAGATGCGAACACAGCTGGACCGAGGAATGGTCTGAGGAATGGTCGATGTCAGCTGATTGATATTCGGAAGCGGTTCGGTTTGACAGCTTGGAAGCCCTGGAGTGGAGCGTGAAACGCACAAAGGCGTTCACGCACATCTGCGGCCCGTTCCCCATCGGGTAAGCCGCAGACGCCTCCAAGTCAGGGCACCGGCGGGCAACAGCGCCTAGAACCTGTCGGACCCACGCTCCGCGACGTGAACTGCTGCGGACAAAACGGTCATCTCTTCTGCCTGGTACCATCACATGCCTTCTTTCTCCCTGTCTCATCTCAACCGCGACATGAGAGCACGACCCTACTGTGCAGAATTAAAATATTCAGTATGGGCGCCGTTCAGAGCGACCTGAAGGCCAATATTGTACAAGCCTCGGCCGGCGGAAAAGCGATACCGGCAAATGATGAAGAATACTGGCAGACGGTGAGTCGCCTGGTACATGCGCGTAATTAGATCTGACACGGTCTGTAGTTCTGGACGAGGCCCGAGACACCAGAGCATGTCTACGAGACATTTACACAAACAGACATCCGGGGCATGCGAGATGATCCGGTAGCGATCGATAATCTCAAGACACTCATACTCAAATCTACGCTCAAGATCCTTTCTTACCGCTCGAAGTCGCTTTCCTTGTCAGAAGAGAATGCTCGTCTTGGTATTCAACTTCTCAACTGTGTCCGCATACTGACACGAATCTTACCTTATGTCTACGAAGCCGACGCCGTTCGCGCATGGGAAGAGGAGGTGTTCTGGCAGCCGCAGCAGGCCTCGACTTTCCGGAAATACGCAAAAGATGTGTCAGAGTACCTGGTGGCGGAGGACAGTCTAGGTGCTCAGCTGGTGGACGCTCTTCTTGAGCTGCTTTTTTACACAGGATTCACACTACCATGGTCGGACACGATAGCGCAGGACGGCAGGAAAGGCCAGATTACCTACGGATTGTGGCAGAGTGGTATAGCATGTGACACCACGGTCTTGACCACACGAGAGCTGGAGAGTCGACGTACGGAGATTCTGCAACTGATCCTCGTCTTGGAGAGCAAAGGTCTCTACCTCGATCCTGGACAGTACATCAACACGGAAGTGCAGGCGGTACAACACATTGTTCAACATCATGACAAGAAGAGAGTACAAGCGTTGCTCTGCTCTTTACTAAACACTATCATCAAATATCATCCCGATTCCTGGCTCGGTTTCGACCCGCGAAGTCCACAAGGCGACTCGTTGAGAGAACTCCACGTCAAAACTTGCTTGCAATTCTTACTAATCAACATGCTCAATAGAGCCCCATGGAGAGACGAAGGTCGTGATAAGAACGAGTTCCGACTGCAATTCAGCTACCTCCACAAACCAACTCACTTTCAGTTTCTGGCCGATGGTATCTTTAAGATTTTGCGCCAGCCACTCGAGCCGTCGGCGAATGTCTTGTCCATGGGTCTGAAGTCCAGTGCCCTGGCTTCCGAAATGATATTGTTGCTTTGGGAAGCCATCTATACCAACAAGAAGTATAGACAGTATATCACCAAGAGCGGGAGGGCTTTGGACCTTATGGTACTCTTGCTCTACTACGCCAAAGAATCACAAATGGAAGGTGTTGGACGAGTATGTGTCTTCTGCCTGCAGACATTGAGTGCAGAGCCTTCATTCGGTCAATCGCTCAATCGCAGCTTTGATGCACACAATACACTGCCTGTGAGCATCCAGGTCAAGAACTTTCACGGACAGTATTCAGACTACTTCATCACTGTGAGTAACATATTTGCAGCTCGCGCAGAATTATAGCTAATGGTCGCAGTCTGTTTTGTCGCTGCTCGAGTTCAACTCGATGGAGGCGAGCTTCTGGTCAGTCTCGCTCATGGCCATCATAAACAATGTCGCCCCTGAAGTCACCAATCTGGCTCGCGCTACCAGTTCCAAGCTCATGCAGACGTTTGCAAGAATGGCAAAACCATCGTTTGTGCTTGCGAGCGAACTCAATATCACCCTCTTGGCAGCACTATTGGATGCGATCAACGCCTTCATCGAATGCCACGCCGATGAGCCCTCGAATCTCAATCTGCTATACGCGGTATGGAGAGCCCGAACAAGATTCGAAGCACTAAGAGAAATATGTCTACAAGACAGAGAAGAGCTTGGTTCGACCGGTGCACAATCGTCAACGTCACCGCCATCGGTACGATCATCACCGGATGATTCGACCCCAGCTCCGCATTCGGGACAGTCCAAAGGAAAACAACCATTCGTCCATCAAAACGTATCTCCACAAGTTATGAGGAAGCTGGCTGATCTTCCGCTTCATACTCTTTTAACTCTGATTAACAACGTGAACGAGCAGATCTCTTCGGTCACGGACGCTGATGCAGATCAGGAGCCAATGACGCCAAGCGATAGCCGGAGATCATCTTTCGCATCAATACGCGGTTCAGATCGAGCACCATCGGACGTCCTGCGAATCGTCCACGAGACTGGCTTGATTGGCATAGAACAACGCAAGCCTGTCATCGATGTCTTCCGCTTCCAAAAATCTATCGCCAGTCTTTATGCGTCATTTTACTGGGGGCTCTTGGTCTCTTCGGACATTCGACGAGCTAACGACTCCGGCAAGGGCATTTGGGTCGGCACCAACATCAAGTTGTTTAAGATCAAGGCTGGCGAGGTGCAAGGACCCAGTCTCTGGAGTCCATGGGGTGCTGTGGATGCTGTTGGAGAAAGTCTCGTCGCCGGTGTCCGAGACCTCACGATTAGAGCTCGCAAAAGTTTGGGTGGAGAAGGGACCTAGTTGGACAACCTTCCTCTTTCAGACGACAAAGTCATACAAGATGAGGCTGCAGAACAGCTTGCACAGACTGAGGCTTCTCGTGGTCCGAAAATTCATCAACGAGGATACCATATAGGTTTTGAGAACCATCATTCCACGCCATATCGCTGCATCCCCATCCCCGTCCACCAGGGATACAAAGGTCGAGTTGCGAGACCATATACAAATCCCATGCAGTAGGGATCGACAAGGAGAGAAATACAGGCCCTAGACATGGCAGACGGCCGCGGGCCTGCATGGTGAGACAGTGGACTGGCTCGAAGCGCGGCGTGACCGAGATTAAACAGACAAGGTATTATCACTAATCACGATATGGACAACGACGTATGATCACGATTGATGCTTGCCAGACTGTTTGCACGAATTCGGTCAAGTTCTGCACGTGACGGTGAATTCGTACCTTCTCCGGCCCCTTGCTTTACCTCGAAGTAGGTTCACTTTCACGTGTACATGATGTAACAAAGCTGTCACCTAAACTCAGTAAGCTTGATCTGCCGCTGTCACCTCACGAGGGGTAAACTCAAAGTTCGTCATAAAAATCGACACCGTCTTGCTTCAATTTCTTTCCACAAAATACCTTGCTCGCCATTCCCATTCAATCCCTAGTCAGCGACAACAACGCAAAGCTCGCCACGATGGCGCTCTTGCTTCCAGTCCTACCTTGGCTCGGCTTTGGTGCCCTTGGACCAACACTGGGTGTGCAATACCTCTCGCGTATACAAGCCTTGTCCACAAGCTAACGTCTTTCAGGTGGCCTGGCCGCGTACTTTCAAGCAACCTTCGGCACCAACTTCATCTTCGCCATGCTCCAGAGTGCCGCAATGGGAGGCTGGGGTGTTGCATACCTCACCACCATACAGAACATGATTGGTGCTGGCGTGGCCATTCCAGTCATCGCCAATTGGGTTCGCGAGAGATACGCCAATGAGACGGCTGCCTGGCAGAACTGATGGGTTACGAAAGGGGTGGCGGGGTGACGAAGTTCGCGAGGATTTCAGAGACGGGTTTGGTATGCTCCGGTATGCCTGATGAGCATGAATAGCGTGAGCGAGCAACGAAAACATCACAATGAAAACCATCTGGTACCGAAAGTCCATAATCGGTCGTGTCCCGTATCAGTGGTCCATCATACATCGTGATCTCGTGTATTCTTAGCCAGCCCAGAAGTGTCAAGCGCATGGCGGGTGTGCTGAGTGAGCTTGTAGGCGGCCAGAACATGGCTTACATCGAATACAGCAAAAGCAGGAATATAGACTTCAAGAACAAGAAAGGCGACCGGAGCAAGTTCCTCGAGCGCTTCTTCCGTGCAAACCTGCCAATTGCGATGGTCAATCGATGAATGGTGTAAGCCACAGATACCGAGATGTGATCGGCACGTGGCGGTGCGATCAATGTGGCGCTGCACAGGGTCCGGTGGACATCACTTTCTTCCCTTTCGGCCACAAAGTGCATATCGGAGTGAGGGCCTTCGTTGCGACGACATACGAGTAGCCCTTCGAGCACCTTGGTACATCGGCATCGCTGAGATGACTGGACTGACACTTTGCAAGTCTAGGGTTGACTTGTTGAGAGATGCTGTGCTTATGTTGTGTGGAGGGGGGATCTGCACGTGACTGTGACGCCCCGGCGCTTACTTGCATACACCGCTCGCTGTGTCGAGGTCACTCCCTTAGTCTAGGACCTGTATCAACCATACAAATCTATCGAGTTGGCACCCTCCAGCCAGCCGCTGATGCGGCTGATTTTTCAGATCGCTCGAGACGTCCAGCTTCAGCTGCCACAATCCTCGTTTCAGCGACTCCGGGCTGATCTCCAGATTGTTTCTATGATCGTTTCCTTCTGCTTTCTAGACGCTTAGAAAAGTCCCATCTTTCTTATTCTTGTTCGCTCCTATGGACTCACCATCTGGAGGATCCTGGCGCACCAAACTGAAACGAATTCTTACTCGGCAGCCGTTAATCCCTCAGGACGACCGTACCATCAGGCATTCCACTGTTACTGAGGTTGACGCTACCACTGAGGATGATGGTACCACTGGGCATTCTACTGTTACTGAGGTTGACGCAGAAGAGTCTCCCATGTGCAAGGCCTGTCAGGGCATTGACTTTCAAAGTTTGACTACTCAACATATGATTCCTGAAATGGGATTGATTAAAGGCTATAGATGGCACGCTACGCTCAAGGACTGGGAGGTTTCGAAAGAGAGATGTCGTAGCTGCGACTTTGCCTGGTGCCGGGACTACATGTACTCTCTGTCGGGCATAACAGATACCTCGGAAGCATCGTCAGTCAGCATCTGGCTTTGTATCGAGGGCGTCAGTATTGTGCGTCCTGTCACTGGCTGGGATACTCACCAAGCAGATATCGGCCATGGTGTTGCGATAGCTATTGTCAACCGTCATGCCAAGAGAGGCGTTCGGCAAGAATTCCCTTTCAATGTTTGGAGGAGACATCCTGAATTGATCTGGTACACTTCAGAAGGAGACCCAGCAGCGGTAAAGACTTCCCTCCCAATCGCGCGTAACTTGGAACCAACCACAGCCTCGGAAACTTCATTTGCTATAGCATACAAGTGGCTTAAGGATTGTCTCTCACATGACTCTCTACTTGGTTTTCCTTCTCCGAACCTACTACCTCTCCGTCTACTTGAGATCGGCCCAGACTCTTGTAAAGTTCGAAAAACTGCTCTGATCTCACAAGAAATCTTGACCTCGCGCCAAGGTATGCTACAGTATGCGACCATGAGCTATTGTTGGGGCAAAGTCGAAGCACACAAAACGACAAAAGCCAATGTAGATGATCGGGAGGATTCTTTGGACATCATCCTGCCAGCTACTATTCGGGACGCCGTCGTTATTGCACGTAGGCTGCGTGTAAGATATCTTTGGGTAGATGCTTTATGCATTGTACAAGATGACCCAGATGAGTGGAGATCTGAAGCTGCTAAGATGGGCAACATTTACAAGAACGGTCTGTTCAACATTGCAGCAGGTGTTGGATCAGACGCCGATGCTGGTTGTTTCAGTGATGGTGCCCACTATGGGAACGCTAGACAGAGGACAAGAATGATTGACCAGATGCCTGACCAGGTCCGTTTTGTTAGCAGGCTGCAAGATGGACAAGAGAGCTGGGTAGGATGGCTGCGTTTGTGCGATAAAGCTACAAAGGGTTTTTTCGAAGACGTCAGCAGAGGTCCATCAGCAGATCGTGCCTGGGTGGTACAAGAGCGCCTTCTGTCACCGCGAATCTTACACTATACGAAACGACAGCTCTATTGGGAATGTCAACACTGCATTCTGGCAGAGAACGGCCTCCATGTTGCAAGCTCGCATATGCCAAGTACTAACATCAGGTCACTGGTTCATCATCAACGCTCACTACCTCAAGATGAACGTTCTCACTACCAACTTTCACTCTCATGGTATCAACATCTCATCCAGAGTCAGTATAGCCGGAGTCGATTAACCAAAAGAAGTGATAAACTCGTTGCGCTTTCTGGACTCGCTCGGGCCTTTGCAGCCCGGAAACCGTCGCGTCGGTACATGGCAGGTCTATGGGAGAATGACCTGCATATGGGCTTACGATGGTACCGCCCTAAGGAGGGCAAGAAAGCCGAGATCTATCAGGCTCCTTCATGGTCATGGGCGTCTCAGGATGGCCAAGTGACCTACACTCATAACAGCGGGGACTCGGAATATGACATGCAGATCAGATTCATAGCGTACAACGTGCAATTAGCGGGGCAGGATGCATTTGGAGGCATCGAGAATGCGTCCCTCATGGTCGAGGCGAGATTGCTCGCTGACGAAGCTTGTCCGTGGCGTCTGGGTTCCGATGAGTTTTTAGGCAGCCTACAAATTCCGAATTCTCTCGGTACCGA
>Ga0268246_10000676_pt1 | contig 13726 bp, 9 predicted proteins | sample AgamicOrSfe_FD_200242 | JGI IMG/M metagenome (GOLD analysis project Ga0268246, IMG submission 200242) | Agave microbial communities from Guanajuato, Mexico - Or.Sf.e (v2) (version 2) | ecosystem: Host-associated > Plants > Phyllosphere > Phylloplane/Leaf | place: Guanajuato, Mexico | collected...
GACTGAAAGGAGAGGCCTAGAAGCAGCTCTTAAACCTATTGAGGTACGAAGTGACTCAATAGGTGGTCGAGCCAGTTTTCACTTCCTCCAGCCCTGTCACTCGTTACGTTTAACGACTTCACTTGTTGGTCCGTCTTTGTCTTCAAGCCCATTACCCTAACCAAGCCTTCTCTCCGACTTCTATTAGTGGGGAATGACGATCGCACCCACGTTCAGCTATCTATTAATGCGTTCCCACCTGCATGCCTAACCGCTAACTAAGGCCCATCCTAATACAGTCCTTCGTCATGTATGTATCTTTCTCATTCCCCGCTGTCCTTGCTTGGCTAGCGTGCTTCGAAAGCGCACATGTAAGATTAAATAAAAAAGGACTGCTACCATAACTGCTAACAAAGGGAAGAAGGAAAGCGGATCAAGACAAGTCGATAGACAAAGCAGACAACCCTAGTGCAACTTACTGTGAATCTCAACTCCTTTGAAACACTCATATTCTCTTTTCATCTCTCCTAACGGTGCTGCTGCTGCCTCGTCCATGGTGAAGCAAAATCACGACATCCCCAATCCTGCTTCTTTTGGTCTTGAAACTCCAATGGTTTCCACCAACACAAGTGAACCAATCACCCCCCCACAGCACCGAATTCAAGCTTCTCCGTCTCAGTCTGCCACCACCAATGATGCCAGGCCTTCTCCTGGTTTTTCCACCATTGCTAGCGCTCCCACGGGCCCTACACTTCAACAAAGGCAACCTCTCCTTAGCTCTCAATCTCTGCTTTTTTTTAAAGTGGCCCGAACATTCTATTCTGCCAAACCGAGCATCTTATAGGAGTACCTATGAAGTTGGGCCTTCCAGTAATCAATCTTCAACAAGGCCCAACATTCTGGGCATTGATAATCTCAAAGCGGCATTGCAGGGTCTGAACCTGGGACATTCCCCTTCAAGTCTTGTGAATATACCACCACCGAATATCACTAGCCTCGTGACAATTAAGCTGTCCACTGTTGAAGACTTTCTTACGTGGAGAACACAATTTACTGCCCTTCGTCTTTCTCAGAATATGCTCGGTTTTGTTGATGGCACTTGGCCTCCACCACCTTCCTTTGTCACCGACTTTTTTTAAGGTCGTCAACAAATTAATCCTGACTACTGCACTTGGCTTCGAATTGACCAGAGCATACGGTCTTGGCTTTTCGCAACTCTCTCACGTGAAATCATGGTGGAGGTCCATGATCTTGCTCATTCGTTTCAAATATGGGAGCGTCTCACAAATAGGTTTCTCACAGCAAGCATGGCCCGAAGCATGGAATTAAAAAGGAAACTTACAACTCTTCGAAAGGCTGAAAACGAATCCATGGAACAATACCTTCGTGAAGTCAAACTCATATCTGATTCATTAGCTGCTTTTAATTCACCGGTGAGTGATCAAGAACTTGTTCAATACACTCGGTTCGGGCTAAACAGTGAGTACGAGAATTTTGTAACTACTGTGAGTTACCTTGGAAATCAAATTACTTTTGATGAGCTGCGATCGCATCTTATTATGCATGAGCAAGGCATGATGCAACTGCGTGATTCTGAACCTGTCTCGCATCAAGCTTTTGCCGTAAATCAAGCCACAATTTCCAACTCCAACAATGGCAGCAATTCCAATAATAATGAAGGGGGGCGTGGCAGCAGTAACAATCAACAAAGTCGAGGTCGAAATAATTGGAGAGGACGTGGACAAGGCGGGCAAAATTATGGAGCTTACAACAAGCAGCTCAACCTGCTCTTTATAAGTGGACAAGCGGCATCCTGAATGGTAATGCTACTAGTTGTACTCAGAGTATTGTATCTCCTATTTGCTTGTCTGGTTTAGTTGCATCTAACTCATCACCATCTAATCAAAGTTTGGGGTCGTCCCCACTTATTAGTCCTTTGCCAACTTTGTTTTAACCCAGGCCACACAGCTGCTCATTGTCCCTGTTATTTTCCCGCCCTCGCCAACCCACCTAATGCACCATCGTTGCCGAATGCTCTTGCGACAGTTCCGGTGAGACCAATGATGCAGTTTGGTACCCAGACTCCGCCGCATCGTCTCACATGACAGCATCAGAAGGTCATTTTGTTGATAAAACTCCAACTATTATAAGGGAAATGCTCAAGAAAAAGTTGGTAATGGAACTCTACTACCTATTTCAGTTGGGTCAGTCACATTGCATACTTCTGCCTCACCTCTCCATTTAAAACGGGGTTTACATGTTCCTCCCGACTTAAAATAGAATTTACTTGAAGTTCAACGCTTATGTCAAGATAATAATTGCGTTGTTAATTTTGATTCATCTTCTGTTGTTGTTAAGGACAAAACCACGGGGTTCTCAAGGGTTCCAGTGAAAATGGCGTCTACCCGCACCTTTTACTCAAACCTCTATTCATGCCCTTGCAGCACTTCGAGATACTGGCAGTACTTGGCACCGACGTCTTGGTCATTGCGGTAATCGAGTCTGTTATGGTCTTAGGCGTAGTAATTTGATTATTCCTACCAAACGAGTGAAATGAAATGGAATTTAGTAACATTTCCGTCTGCTTCTCTTTGCTTTTCTTTTCTTTGAAGGAAAGGCGCCAAAGCAGAGAAAGACTTCCCTCTCACTTCGTACCTCTCCTTTGCGGGCTTTCTTCCTTGAAAAGGGATTCAGATTCTCTTGTCATGCTGATGAGGTTGGTACCGAGGGAAGAGTTGTTTGTTAACCTGCTTTGGGTCCTTTTCCACGGCGCTAGCGCTGCTAAGAATGCCATCAGCCATGGCCTGGTGGGATAAACATGCTGACTTAGTTAGTTATGCTTGGAAGATTCCCTAAAAGAGAATCAATGGGCTCGCTGAAGGCAGGAGTTTATGCTTGTATTATCCCAGCCACTTCCATTCTTGTTTTCCACCCCTGGGAAAGCCCTTAGTGACACGTTCCTCTCTTCTCTTTGAAAAGGGGAAGAGTTTAGGACAAGGCTAACGCTACAGTCGGGAGAAGAAAACGTCTACTTTAGGAATATTCTTATAACAACTCATATTCCAGACATTTCCATATACCAATCCGGTAATAATAAAGAGACAAAGCGTGACAGGGTCAGAATAAAAGAGTGACGCTCGCTTAGAGGAGGCACTCATTTATGAGGAGTACTTTTATGCTATAAACAAAACCTTTCTTCGCTTTCTTCCCTTATTCTTTTCATGCCACTTCTTGGTGCGCTCTTTGTAAATCCGAGAATTCTCATAGGCATCCAACCTAATCTCTTCAAGCTCATTTAGTTGAAGTAGCCTCTTCTCACCGGAAACTCATCAACCTGCCTACATTAAACTTTCCCATCGACCATCCTTTTCTTTCGCTAGAGAAAGCAACTAAGTAAGTGAACTACCTCTAGTTTATCTCACACTAAAGGTGATCAAGGTCTTTTACCACCGGCTGCTCTTTTGAAGTATCAAAGCTCAAAAGGCTTTCGAGTACCCCTGAGCAGCTTCCTTCAAAAGGATTTACTCATCCTTAGGAAGAAACACAGTCCCGAACGGGCGGTTGTCACCAGCCTTTACCTTTGCCACCCATTCCAGTAATGAGTGACAAAGTTGATAGGCAGCAACCAAGAAGGACTCGGTTGTATTCATGTTATCACAATAGGTAGTATACCATCTCCCCCAGGTTTTCAACTTTATACTGCGCTGCAGTGACCAGTCCCGAGATTGATGATATACTACTCATTGTGTAACAACCGATCATTGTTGATAAACTTGACAATGATCAGAAAACCTTATTCCACTGGTTGGTACCTTATCAAATAAAAGCTAGCGGAGGCAAGACTGACAAAAGACGTAAGAAGCACAGTGGCGACTAAGGGAGACCTAAGGATGGTCTCTCCTAGCCGTCTGGTGTGTTCAAAGACACCACGCCAGGATTCCCCTGACTAGCCCCTTTCGGAACAAGTCCGGAAGAATCCACTCTCCTTGATGACAGGGAACTTGTCTCCTAGCTTACTAAATGAAATGAAAAGAGAAGAGAACGTCACTAAGTGCTTTGGAAACAGAAAGAATTCCCATTAAAGTGCCATTCTTCTCTTATTCTATTTTCGAGTTTGATTTATCGCACATCGATCGATTGCTAAGACTAGTGCCCAAAGCTGGTTAGAAAGAAAGGAGGCTGGCTGCTCTGTAGCGTCACGATTAAGTCTTTTTCATTCCATAAGTCACAACAAAGAATGGTACTGGATGTGTAATTAAGAGAGATGGTATCGCTTTCACTTCCCTGGGGTAATGAGCATGCAGCTTTGTTTGCGAAGCCGATAAGCCAAGAAGAGGTAAAGCTTTAGTTATCTGTTCGACCGGAATTGCTGTTAGCTCTTCGACAAGAGCATAGGGCATGGGGCACTAATGAATTCCCCTATAATCCGAATTAGATAGAGAAGAAGGTTTCCCTGTAGCGAAAGAGGATCTGATGGAAGCCTTTGATGCCGATGCGGAAACGACCCCTGCAGCTTGGGCTGCTAAAGCACTTTAACAAAGAATAACCCTTCCTTCCAGCCTTGACAGTTCTGTTCGCGTAGTTCGTAGCTTTAGTTTGAAGGGAGAGGAACGAAAGGATCCGGATGAAATTCTTTTTTAGTTCATACCTGGCACAAAGGCCTAGTCAAACCAGCAGGCGAAAGGGAATTTTTTGAGGTTTTTAGACCCTTAGGATAGATCCTATTTTACATTATGAATAACGCATTGGACTCTTACCTGGACGAAGATGAGCGTTTGCCATCATGAAGGAATTATCCTTCAAAGGCTGTGGCGACCGATGCAAAGATCGGTCCGAACGATAAGACAACGAGTGGAATAAATGAGTTTCACTCAAACGACGAAGAAGGAGTTGAACTTTTTGAACTAAAAGATACGTAGATTTGAGAAGTATTAGACTCACTAAAGAAAAAAAGAGATAGAGAATATAGAATATAGATTCGTTTCACTAAGTTCAACTCATTTCGTTTCACTAAGTTCAACTCATTCCGTTCGTTGAGGTAAATATGAAGTGTTGGAAGCTACTGCTAAGGGACTCCCCCTCATCTATAAAGGATAGGTAATTGAGAGAGAATAGGGCGATAGCCCGGTTTTGATTGAATATCCTTTCCTGTGCTTGAGGTATACCGAAGAAATGAGTAAAAGTAGGTAACAGAAGGGGAGGGATTGCTGTTTTTTATTAGTGAGGGCTTTCATTTTATTCAATAGTTTGGTAGGGAGTAGGCGGTTCGTATCTTTCTATGACCCCCAGAATAAGAAGTAGGAGGAGAGCTGAAGAAGTCTACCCCGGCGCGCTTCTTCATTCATCCGACTAGGAACACGTGGATCCATGGAACCAGCTTCTTACTAGTAGGAGCTAATCAAGTCCAATCTCTGAGATAGAGCTTAGTCTCTCCATAGTAGTATACTACTTAGGTTATGACTTGATCCAACACCTTTCTATCTAAAAGAAATGGTGCTCGATGAAAGGATCCAGATTCCACACTATGCTGTGGGAGCAGCTCTGCGAAGCTTCCCGTTGCTTGCTGGGCGTTCAGTGTTCTTATGGAGGAACCATAGACGAAAGGGGCAACCTTAGTCTATATGTTGCTCGTGAGCCGCCAAGTACCAGTCTCGCAACAGTTCGGTCCTTCACTTGCTGATCGTTCGCGAGTCGAACTTGCTCTCCTTTCACTCACTCGCTTGAGTTGGTCTGGTCTCTCTTGCGAGCATATTATCATATAGAAACAGGCGAGATTCGTACTACCGGAAAAGTGTCGCTAACTTAAGGCAATAGAATCCGTTGCGAATCAAGCCCCTACCTGCCAGCGAGAGGGCTAAGAAGCGCGAAGGGGATGGATGTCTGAGCGGTTGAAAGAGTCGGTCTTGAAAACCGAAGTATTGATAGGAATACCGGGGGTTCGAATCCCTCTCCATCCGCGAGGTCATAAGTTCTCTCTTGCCTTATCTATAGATAAGAACGAATCGGATCGACTCGACTGATATGATAGATGGAATGGTTGTTTGTGTTATGATTGAGTTAGGACCTTGTCTCCCTTTCGTTATCTTCCGCTCTCCTTGTATAGGTTGGGAAAGGCCCTGGCCGGTGGTACTACTTTGGCTTATCAGACATGAAAGTTTATTTACAAATTTGGTCAAAGTCATAGGACATATATCCCATGATGCTTCATGTCCAGTCTGCGGCTTCCAAGTGGAATGCTAATTAGAAGTCCATATACTATGCTTTTATGCTTTGGAATTCACATAGCTGACGAGCGATGAAGCATTCTCCTCCAAAATACGATTAGCAATTGCTTTCGCGTATTTCTTTAGGGCCTTTCCCCCATACCAAAAGAAAACATATAAAGCATCCCTTTCTGCAGCTCCTGGAACAGCCGAATAATCTGGAGTTGCTCTTATTCGAAGTAGTAGAGCGAGCTTATGTGCTTTTCATTGAAGGGAATGGTCTTTCGCAAAAGAAGTGAGAATCTCCTTCCACCTTTGATTTGATGCATCCTTGCCTAATCCGTTTAGCACGTAATCTGTAGTCATATATATGTAGTCCAGCTCCCTAATAGAATGAAGGGCAGTTGGTAAGCTAGGCGATTCCTTATATACGCGCAGCCGACCCTCAATGTGGATGAAGCCGCTTATTTCCGTCCGATGATGTGTAGAAAATGAGATCTACCCTTTTCTTATATATGCAACCACCGGTGCCAGTTTTAGGGAAGAGCTATAAAAGATACTATCAACGATACGTATCGTATCTAAACGAATACTACTCTTTTCTTTTCGCTCTTCTAAGTGAAAGTTACACTCATTAGGTAGGCTTGCTTCTCAATCTTTTACATAGGCTACGCAGCCTTCGGAAGCAATACAAGATAAGGTTCGTCAGACTTTATCATTCCTCCGGGTCAGAGGGAATTGCGAGACCTACGCCCTTCTTCCATGAGAGTAGGTAGGTATACTAGAAGCCAAGAAGCTTGTGAACAAACCAGAGAGGGGAAAAACCAAACTTAGGCATTGACTACTAAAGAAAAAGGCTCCTAGTCTCTTTATTCCATTTATTCCATATCAGCGAAAAGCGTCATACGGGCTTACGACTGTTTAGGGATTTGGCTACGCTACGACTTGTGACTTATATCAACTCACTCGTTACTCCTCTTAGAGAAACTATGTCATGAATTCCTATTGTAAGGGGCGGTAGCGTAATCCCCGAAACAATATTTGTTAAGGTAATCTAGTAAGAAAGGCAAGGCAAAAGGGCAAGCAGGTCCCTAAAACTAGCTATCTTCTCTAAGGTGCATTTCTGTCCATATAAGAGTATATTCTAGCAAACAAAGGGAGACCCAACCATCCTAACAACAGGGGATTCATTATTCCATGCTTCAGTAACCGGTTGTGGACCTTTGGATGCCAGTTTTCTATAAGAGAAATACAAATCTATCGCTCGAAATTGACTAGTTCAAATGACTAAGTCCAATGTTGGTTCCCTTGTGGACCGGTATACTCTTCTATAGGGAATGATTGAATCAAATACTCAAATACAAAGAATAAAGAATATGGTATTCATCCAGTAGCAGTAGCAGGGAGAATCTCCTTCTTTAGCTTTAGGTAGGGCTTCTCCCCTTTACGCAGAGCTTTTGGCGGGTTTTCCAGTGTTAGCTAGCCCACTGCTTTCTTGTGAGCTACCTTTAACGCTTAGAAAAAGCCTTGGAACTCGTCTTTTTCCCGTGTAGCTGCTTTCCCTTTCATTTTCTCTTTCTCTTTTCCCCAGATAGTTGAATGGGATCAGGGCATGCCTCCATTATCCTTCAGTTCGGGGGTTTCAGGGGGACCTTCGAATAGGGGCTCGGGTATTAGTCCCGTTGTCGGGTCCGCTCCGCGAGGTTTAACGAAGTCCTCTTCTTTATACGATGGTCGCCACCCGCGGCGTCTCACATATCCCTTGACGCCTTCTCCGTAGAACTAGTCTACCCAATCGTCACCTAAAAAAGTATAGCAGGACCTAAGTTACCTTAATGTGAATGAAATGAATAAGAGTTCAAAGAAGATTCCCACTGATCGATGAATTCATACTTCACTTTTTTGTAAGATCACGTCCACGCCTTAGGCACTTCAAGTTCACCTGCTGTACCGAAATCTGAAAGAATGCGAGCTATAGTCCTGCAATTAGTCTCGTACCGGAAACGACTTTCTCTGCTCTTCGAGCGATTTGAGATTCGTTTCATTAGATACGTAATGAGTTGATAAACGAATACTACTCTAGTTGTATCTTTCCGTTCGTTGGGGTATCCGATAGTTCGTATACCTTTCAACTGCCAAGCATGGGAACTTACTTATGAATCTAACCTTTTTGAATAAAGGTGAGAACCCGCTTTAAAATCCTTGTTCTGTGCGCCGGGGATAAAAAAAGCTATAGGCGAGGTCTCAAACCTATTTACCCAGAAAGAAAATAGTAAACTGGGACTGGCTTTGCCTTCCCTATGCTAGCTTTTGTGCTCCCCTTTCCATGCAAAGTGAAATTTTGAATAAATAGAAATTATATCTTCAAGAAAGGGAATCCTATCTATAGCCTTAAGCTATAGTTCATTAATGCTTCTTCCAAGCAATCGAATCAGCTAAAGCCAAAATGCCAGACTTGAGTCTCTCTATTCTGTATTCAATTCTTCTTCCTTTCAACATCTTACCCCCTAAGTCGAAGCCTTGAGTAAAGAAACTGCTATCTGCTTTCTTCCCTGTAGGAGATTTCCGCTCTATAGTTCTCAAGTGCAAGATATGAATGTTTTATGAATTTCATACGGGACTACTTACGTAGTGGGGTTCACTTTTGGCTTACCAAAAAAGTTTACTGAAGGAACTGACCTAAGCATAGCTCTCTCTCTCAAATACAAATGCCAAGAAAGGGATGAAAGGGATAAGTGGAAAAATATCCTTTCATTTCTCTTTGAAGGCCTTTGTCCTACTTATAGTATCAGTCCTCCAGCCTATCGAAACTCGTGTTTTTATTAACCAACAACACATGCACTTTGTTGGAAAAGGTTATTCAATCCACTAGTGCAACTGAAGGAATTACCTCTTATGAACCGATAACCACTGCTTGTGAACAGCTCTCCTCAACTTAAGGCGCACCTACTCTTACTAGAAGTAGAGTCTCTCTCAGGTCCAGTTTCGATCTCTAACTAACTTACTTACTTAATAGGCCGGAAGAGATCTATTCAGAAAACCCGATTTCCTGTCTTAAGAACCTGACTAAAATGAGAAGCGGTTAAGAAGACCGAGATATCACTTTACTTTTATATCCAGATTTGAACTGGACTTCAACGTCTTTGGATCCTGCTTACAACTCGTTTCACTCCACTTGAACTTGAATATCAGGTGCACTTGCAATATCGAATTTTCTTTGCTCCTTTCACATAGGCCACTCATAAGAATAAGACGTTCAACTCCCTAAAACACGTGTAATTGAGAGAGTAAGAATATCAGTGCCTCCTACATTACCGAATTCCTCTGCGCTTCCCAAGAGATTGAGGGAGAAGGGCCTTGTCGGCCACCGCTTGCTGACGATCGTCAATTTCCTCGCCAACAAACAACATAAAAGAAAATCCAATATCACCATTCTATTTTGATTCAGAACAGAAACTGGCATAAAAGCTGTCATGCGTTTATTAAGATGAAAGGTATGGGATCAGCCCCTTGTTGTTAGACGCGCAGGAGTTTTCTTGCTGACAGAACACCTAGCGCGAAAGCCGCTGCGAACAAGCTATTAGTGAATTCGGATGCGCATACGTTTTCTTGCTCGTTAGCGCTAAACTAATCCGCTTGTCAATTCTTGGTGTAATACTCACTCGGAAATTCTTGGTGTCAGAATGTCGGCTATACATTACGATTCCCAAGTTCTATTGACCCTGTTCCCTTTCCCCCAAAGGTAAATTCTTCATCTCCTCCATAAATTGGATCAGTTGTCTGCGTTTTGCCGCTGAGGACGTAGTTCATCGAACATACTGGACAATATGTCGCTCCGCATCGAGATGAGGAAGTAAAATGATAAATCGCCCACCGCACTTCCGTTGTTGAGCATTTTGTACCGAAGGAGTGGAACGAACGTATGGAATGAAATGAAATGAGTTGAACTTCAACGACGATACAACTAGCGTACGTATCGTTGATAAACGAATCACGTATCTCAGTTTGAGTTACACTCATTCAGTCCGGTGCCTATGGGTTGACGCCCCATGACCTTTCCGTATTCGATTCAATCCTGTTTTCGTCTTTCATAGTATGAATAGTAATAGTAGGGGCTCCAGTAGCGAATGAAATTCATAACTTCGATTCGGCAAGAAAGACTGTATGACCGCACTCGTTAACGCAGATCTGTCTTTGTCACAGCCAGTGGAAGTGCGATTCCTGATATTTGACTATCGGGATTGTGACCATCTTATGAGATTGGCCGATATGTCTTTGTCCCAGCACTCTCTGGCCACTTTCCCTTCACAATAGTGACGCAGCCTCAAACGAGGAAGCAGCCCAATCTATTCCATACGATCAATCGGGATTCGGGGCTTTTTCATACTCCTCCAAGTCAGCAACGGGCACTACGGGTACTAGTTTCATGGTGATTAGTTTGAACCTCCCACCTCTATGCTCTATGGCAGACTGCAAGCACAGAAGCTAAGGGCACGATTGCCCTACGGGGGAATGCCCGAATGAGTGATCATGCAGAGGTGAAGAAGCTTTCATTCGACAAGAGGAAGCATCGGGGGTGGATGGAACTATACTTTACAAAAGCTATTTAGAGCGATCCCCGTAGATTAGAGAAATAGCAAGGAATTGCTACAGACATAGCAGGGGAGACTCTGACTACTAGCTGTAGGGATCCCTAGGCCTCACATTCGATTAGGGAAGGACTATAATAATCAGTGGACTGCTCGCCGCATTGATTCTTTCTTTATCCCCGGATGGATATTGATAGATTCCTAGTACCGACCTTAGGGTCAGGAAGAGAAAAGATTCGACCTGGTTCAGGTTCAACGAAAGCAAGTTTAGGGTTCATTTAGCTATTTCCCGAATGTTCACTTAGAATAGTGAAACGAATCGCTCTTCTGTCTTTTGAAAGGAACCCAACTCAAAGCATTCAGTCTCAAAGGATCTCATCGGGAAGCACTCTGTCCAGCAGCCCACTGGCTTAATGGCTTGGTGGATGTCAGAGAGGTTTCAACTCTTATCACTCTTTCTTTGACGGAGACCAAAATTGAGTTCTAACGGAAACGAGGTGCAGGATCGATAAGCAGCTCAACCTATTCGCAATTTCACTAAACCTGAGAGAATTGACATCGGAGAACAGGCCAATGGACGAGAAGAAAAAATAGGGGTCGGCCAACAACTGGCACGCTAGCCTCCCATCGACTAGGGCCAAGACAAGTAGAGGAGGGAGGTACGAGCTTCTTCTTCTTTCTCTTCCTCTATCTCTAAAAGGGCAGGGTCCCTACTTCCTACTAGACACGGAGGAAGAGTATTGGACACATGTAAGCTGCGACGGAAGAAGGGGAGTAAAAGACAATGGGCGCTTAGGTCCCTATCATCAGTTGGCTTGCCAATCAACTGATATCCCTCTAAGACTTAGGAAAAGAGGCCAGGTCCCTCCAAGTCTATTCGCTTGAAAGCCAGCCTTAGGAACCTCAACAGAAGAAGGCTAGGCTTCTTGAACGAGAGCTAATCCGATCTTCACCGGGCCTATCAGACTAGAGCTTTTCCTTGCTGGAGAAAGAGAGACTGATTGGATTGATCTCTCCCTGTAACTAAAGTAAGGATTGCTAAGCGTCATTCAAGGTATGTCTATTGGTATGCCTGTTGATTTCTTGCTTTTTTGCTAGGATTTTAGAATTGAGATATACATCTACAGCACCTCTTTGATCGAAAGGAAGATCTAGTTCTTCCGATTAGAAAAGCTAGAACCAGAACTTGGATAAATAGGTCCCCTAGAACCTATTTCCCGCCCCTTAGTGGCCGATGGTGAAGCGAAGAGGTAAGGTAGCGCTCAATAATTTCATACTCAGTCCATGCGGTCGGTCAAATGCATTTCACCAAGTGGATAAGTGTACGGTTTCCTGCCTGCTTGTAGCGCTTACCTGCTTTCACCGATTGGATTACTTGCTTTTACCTGGGACATGGTATCTCTTTTCTTGGTTATTTTTTCATATTCATATTATGGTCTAGTAGCAGGATTTGACCTTATTCTCGCTTTCTTTTTTATGTCTAAAAAGAAGGGAATGCAACCTTCACTCCGGCGGCTTTGAAACCTGTCCAATCCCATGTCTTAAGCTAAGCGATTCACCTTTATAAAGTGCTACGAATCTCGTCTATTAGTAAGATCGAACAGAAAGACCCCTACCGGACCGGAGGTTGCCCTAACTAAGGATGTCAAAGACGGGTTTCCCACTCTGAACGAAGGAATTTTGCATAAGACCATTGTACTCCTCGGTCATGGCAGCCTCAGTATAGCTGGTTGGTTCAGAGGGAGAAGCAGAGGTAGGAAGTGAAATAGAACGCGGTTCATAGCTTAGTCGATCTTGGAGGAGGAGTAGGTCTTGGCCTTGGCAAGCTGCCCTTCCTTCTTGCGGAGAGCGATTCGTTTATCAACTCATACTCCTCTTTTCGTTACACTCATTAAGTCAAGAAGGAATGCCGTCCCTCTGCTTTCTTAGTATATCTGTCGCTCACTGAAGATCAGAAAATCTCTCTCGCCCTCTTGTCGCTATGTCTTTCTCTCCTCTGTTTTCAGTCTTTATGTCCATCCTTTTTGCCTGAGGAATGAAGTAACTCAAACCAGATAATACAGAGAGAGGCTTACCCTACCTGTCGTCTTTCGGTAGGGAAGTCACTCGAGAGCAGAGGCTTTGCTGAGAGAATAGGCGGTAAGAATGAGTGTAACTCGAACGACGAAGAAGGAGTTGAACGTATATTTGAGAAGCTTATAGACTCGAAGACTATTAGACTCACTCCAACTAGATACGTATTACTTGAAATGAGTTGAACATAGTGAAACGAATCAAAAGAGTAGTAATGACTTGACTATTACGTATCTTTTAATACTACTCTTTTCGTTTCATTTCATTTCACTCATTTCTAATGACGGTTATTGAAATGAGTTGAACTTTCACGACGATATTAGATACGTATCTTTTCATTACTACTCTATCTAATATCTAAAGCCCTTCCTCCAAGACCGCTTATTCTGCTATCTATTATATAATGATTAACTTCTTCCTACCTCTGGGTGGGTCCTATCACTTGGTGAGAGATTCATTCCTGTTAACCTTCGACTTCCTAGATTAGTGAGAAGTAGTTCTTCCGGTTTTGGAAAAGATAGTGAGATCCTTCACTATATCACGTGAAACTAGAAAGATCTTGTTTCCTTAGTGAGTTCAATCTTAGTGAGTTCAATTGAGGTGGATTTTCGAAGTCTCATCTGATTCTGATTAATTTAATTACTTAACCAAGTATAACCAAGTATGCATGAGTTGCAGTCTTGTATTTTTTTCTGGCTTTTCTATCAGTTAGGATGAGTATGAGTCATCTATTTCTTCCTGACTCTTGTTGTTTTGTTCCGATAGAGAGGCTGCTAGGTCTAATCGTCTTAGAGACAAGTTCCAATCACTCTATACATAGGTCTTATCAAGCCCTAGTTTAGTTTATAAAGTGCAATCCTTTCCGGCCAGAAGTTCCTAAAC